>Ga0164294_10002705_pt1 | contig 15851 bp, 10 predicted proteins | sample GEODES005metaG_FD_111479 | JGI IMG/M metagenome (GOLD analysis project Ga0164294, IMG submission 111479) | Oligotrophic lake water microbial communities from Sparkling Lake, Wisconsin, USA - GEODES005 metaG | ecosystem: Environmental > Aquatic > Freshwater > Lake | place: USA: Sparkling Lake...
ATCTTGCCTATAGCTATAGCAGCAGATGGGCTGCCACCTGCCGTATTCAAAACGACGCTGTTGAGTTTTATTTTGTAGCCATCGCTCTTGATTTCATCCAAAATTTTTTGAAACTGAAGGTCGTCTTCGTATTTGATACGGCCCTCAATTTTGAGAACAACCACTTTTTTGGGATAGTCGACCTTGTCGACATAGATGCCAGCGCTAGCCGTGATAATCCACAGAGCTGTTACAAACGCAATTATTGAGCGGAAAAATATCATCATTTGGTAGATTTACTATTTAAAAATATGGATTTAAGCCCAATTAAATTTAACTTAACCGAATACTTTGCCTACACTGCGGGCACCGATAACCCACTTCCACGTATTCCTTAATCTCGTTGGCTTGGAAGTGGTGGTTGCAATTTGGACACGTGGTGTTGGTCAGCACGGTGTGATTGAACTTCTTGGTTTTAATTTCTTCCTGAATCACTTCAGGATAGGGGTAAGGCTCTTCCAGTAATTCAAGGGCTTGATTGGGAATTTCAAAATTACTATCGATCATCTGTTGAATCAAATCTACCGTCATGGAGGTGCGTTGTTTGACCCAAGTGTTTTTGCTTCGCTTAAAGTCTTCTTTGTACTCTTTCAATTCCACTATCAAATACGCCAATTGACGTTTTGATAAGACATCGTCCCACATCAGGTCAGACAAAAATAGGGTGTAGTGATGGATGGGGTGGTTCTTGAGTTTTTTGACGGCGTCCTTGATGGCACACACACTCTCTAGCAACTTGACAGCCACAGCCAGCTTCTGCAGGACAGCTTGTATTTCTAATTCTGTGAAGTCTGTGTCGGACAGGGTGGTCATCATTACAGCTTAGCTCAACCACAGGCTCGCTCGGTGAGCTACCATTTAGTAAACAATGTTGATTTGACGCCAATTAAAAAACACAAGCATGAACCTAGAAGACATTCCTTCCACCCAAGACTTTGATCGCTCGGGGCTGCTTAAGCACGTGCTGGATCAGATCAAGATCAGCAGGGATGGCGATCACGGGCCAGGGCACTGGGCTCGGGTGCGATTGCATGGCTTGAAGGTGGGCGGTGTGCGTGGGGCAGACTTGCTGGTGGTGGAGTTGTTCGCATTCCTTCATGACAGCCAAAGGCTGAATGAATATTCAGACCGTCTGCATGGCGCGCGAGCGGCTGACTTTGCAGCTTCGCTCAATGGGCAGTATTTCAACTTAAAGGCCGATCAGCTTGACAAGCTTTGTTATGCCATACAGCACCACAGCGGGGGAGATGTGCACACCTGCGCCACCATTCAGTCTTGCTGGGATGGTGACCGATTGGATTTGGGCAGGGTGGGCATTAAGCCTTACAAAGACTATTTGTCGGAGGAAGGGGCTAGGTTAATTGCTCGGGCTTACAAGATGAGTCGGGGACTACCTGCCGACTAAAACAATGTTGCTCTGACCTCAATTAAATCCCTTGACTTTTTAGTCAAGAATTGCATACCTACGGTATGGCTGTTTATCAAAACCAAGAATTTGACAGCCTAGCAATTTTCGTGGTTTGCTGAAAAAGGATAAGCGCTTGAGCTTGCCGCTTTAGACAACACAGAAAGGCCTAGCCATGAAAACTCCGCCACCTAACGCACAACTTCGCAATTACACAGAGTTTGACTTCGACGACAACCCACCCTTCAAAGGTGAGCTCACCACAATGTTTGGCCAATTGGCTATGTGTGTCAATCCCCATGCAGGTTATGGTGCATCCGACAGAACCTTATGGGCCGTAGTAGGAGAGCACATGCGCTTTACCACTCGAGAAAACGCACATGGCTACCAATACGGCCTTTGCTTAGAAGTAGATCCAGAAGCTCAAACTGTCACCATGGATTGGTATGCCTCAGAAAATGACTACGAAGAGCGCAAAGTCGATTACCAAAAAACAATGCACCTCAATGAGTTCGGAAGGTTCGACGTTCTCTTCGACAAATACATCTACGACATGACCTCACTAGGCTTAGCCTGGCCCTCAGATCCCATTAAACCCGGCGCCAACCGACAATACGACGCAGCCAAAGGCGCAGTACTCGGTGCACTCATTGGCGACGCTGCCGGCGGCGTTCTGGAATTCATGGGCCGTCCACCCACACCCAAAGAAGCTAGAAATGCATTGCAAAACATGCCAGGCGGTGGCGTGTTTAGCTTAGCCCCAGGTCAATTTACCGACGATGGCGAGATGACCGTTACCTTGCTTCAAACCCTGTGCAACACCCAAGGCGCCTACAGGACCGACCTGGTGGCGCAGGCTTATTGCCAATGGGAAGGCTCGGCACCCTTTGACATTGGTATTGCCACTCGCAGCGCCTTAAGGGTGAATCGCGACATAAGGCAAGATGCCAAAGGCTTGGCCGCATTGGTGCAAGCGCAAGCCGCCAACAACAACGCAGACAGCAAAGCCAACGGCAGCCTGATGCGGGCCACACCCTTGGGCATAGCCGCATGTGGTGGCTCGGTAGAGGAGGCCATAGAAATGGTGGCCGCCGATGCCGCCATGACGCACCCCAACGCCACTTGCATTAGCGCCACCACCGCCTATGTGCTGGCCTTGCGCCACTTGATATTGCATGCCGAACAGCCCAACAGGTTAGAAGGCGCCATTCAGGCAGCAACAGACTACTTGAGCCATGAAGCCCAGGCTGCAAACCCTGGTGCAGTGGAAGTGTCTGAATGGTTAGACGATGCAATGCATGGCCGATTGCCAGCAGCTTTTCCGCAGGCAGGGTTTGTTCGCTATGCGTTTACCTATGCTTTCTATTACCTTGCTCAGGAGAGCAGGTTTGAAGATGCCATCTACCGCACCTTGCTAGAAGGTGGCGACACAGATACCAATGCCTGCATTGTGGGCGGCTTGGTGGGGGCATATGTGGGCTTGGGCTCATTGACTATTTACGCTTTGAGCCGAGTGTTGAGATGCGACACGTCAAAAGGACAAGAACGGAGAGAAGCCTACACTGCAAAGCCAGTGGCTATGAACCTCAAGGCCTTGTGCCAGTATTGCTTGGGAGATGAAGAAAAGGGTAAAAGTTTTCAGTCAAGCTTATAAAAATTGTTATAAAGCTTACATGCCCGATATTAAAAAGAAACCTTCTTTGCGAATCAGCCCAAACGTCTATGGACGCACTGGCGAAAAGAATCGCGTCAAATACCTCGTAGACCTAAAAGGCGAGGGCACAAAAACTGGTGTGCCAGAAACGGTGGTATTAACCAGATGGCGTAAGAGGATATTCCCCAACTACAGCTTTTCTGGCGAAAAGCTGAGCTCCACACTTTGGCGCGCAGTGGCTGCAGCTTATGGCAGTAATGCTAAGAAAATTTGCAAGCTCAGCCTGGAAGAAATTCAGACAATCAAAGAAGAAAAGACAGTGGCCATTAAGGCGGAAGGTCACTTAGAGCTTCCTGCTGCAAAAACATTGCAAGCGCTTTGCTTAGTCTGTGGCCGCGAAAAAATGCAAGTGCTAATAGACAAGCACAACTCATTAGAGCATCGAGGTAAATCTGGTGTACCCGATTTGTTCTTGTATGCCACCCATATACATACGGGTAAGCCTGCAATTGCGCGATTTGTTGAGGTGAAGAAGCCTCATGAGAAAGTTTCGCAAGATCAGAGGGATGAAATTGTACTTTTGAACTCAATGGGTCTGCACGCTCGAGTGATTAGATTGGTAGAAAAGCCAATTGCAAAAAATACGAAAAGTATTCCAAAATCATCTGCACGAGTGGGGGTGTAAATGGGTTTACTTGATGGCATTTTTGGAAAAGAAGAAATTAACCAGCTCAAAAAACAGCTAGTTGAAAAGTCCGATGCCATTTCCAAAGTTGAATCTCAACTTGCAGAGTTGATTCGTGTTCGTATTTCACTTGAAGGTGACCTGGCTAACTTTCAAAAAATCGTTTCGGAAAAAAATTCCTCAATTCAAACGCTGAATGAAAATTTAAGTGAGTATAAAAATCAGAGAGATGGTCTAAGTGCAGAGTTGGAAAAAAACAATCAAGCCCTTATTGCATTTAGGTTGAAATCAGATTCAGATATCAACGAAGCAAATATAAAGATCGGAGAAGCTCAAGCAGAATTGCAGCAGGCTAAAAATGAGTCCAATTTAGAAGCGCAAAAATTTGCCGAACTTCAAGTAAGAATCGACGAAAAAGAGGCTAGTTTAAATGAGCGTGAAAAAAGGCTTGCAGAAAAATCCGAAAAACTCCAATTAGAACGGCAAAAGTTTCAACAACAAGCCAATGATTTGCACGCTCGAGAGCAAAGGTGGAAAAACATTATCGAGCCTCAACTGGAAAGATACGAGTCACATCAAAGGCTTGATGATAGGAAAAAAGAATTAGAGAAATTTCAAAACGATTTGCATGTTGAAAAGGAAGATCTCAAAATTTTTGAATTGGATCTAATTCGGCGAGATTGCTTTGATGAAAGATTGAAATCCAGAGAGAACGATCTAGACAGATTAAGCGAACAAGTCAAAATCCGTGAATCTGAAACGAGCAAAGTCAGTGCTTCATTGAAGAATCATGAATCCGAACTTAAGTCTAGACAAAAGAAATTAGATGATTGGGCTCATGAACTTGCCATATTCCAACAACGAATTAATCAAATTGATCAAGAAGAAAAAAATCTAAATTCAAAAACCTCAGCACTAAAAGCTAAGGAAGAAATTCAGAAAGAAACTTATTCGAAGCGGCTAAAAGAGCTGCAACAACAAAAATCTGCCAATCAAAAGCTAGATTTGGAACTGACATCACGTGAAACGCTAGTTTCTGTAAGAGAAAAAAAACTAGCCAGAGAAGAGGCAAAAGTTCTAGCAATCAAAGAGTCAAATAAATCTCTTAAGCGCGAAGTGATTCAATTTAGTGAATTGATAAATTCACTGACGGACGAGAAAAGTGTTCTCGTAAAGCTAGGCAAAAAAGATCGTTTGGAAATAGAAAATTTAAAATCTCAGGTTGCTAGTCTTGAAGAGTCCACAACAGCTTTAAGTAAATTCAATTCATCCCTTTCAAACCCAGTAGTTCTTGCTTGGATGTTAGAGGAGGGCGATCCCGAATCAATGGGTATTGAAAACGGATGGCTAGGATTTTCTGGCAATGGTCCTTGGCCAGATCAGTTCTTTGAGTCAAATTTACAAGAAATTGAATATTTTTTTTATCAACTCCCAGATCCTGATTTAGAGCATTTAATTGTTGGTCGTAAGGCGTGGTCTAAATCTGATTTGCTTAATCAAATTGATGCTAGTCAAGGGAAGACATTGAGGATTTATTCACAAGAAATGTTTTTTGCAAAATTAGTAACAGGAAAAGATCCTTTTGACTCACAAGACGAAAGTCTTCTGGAGGCATTTGCAGAAGATCATCCTGCGTTGCAATTTTTAATGACGTTGCCAGAAAGTTGGCCAAATCTTACTTCATTAAAGAATGAGGAAATCAGAGAAGTAAGTGAAAATGATTTTGGAGTTTCGGAATCTCCGCTCCGCATATTGGGCTACAAAGTTGGTTCTAGTTCCTCGCTCACGCTTAACGAAAGGCGAAAAATAATTAGTCAATGTTTTGAGGCTAAGCGACTTGATTTTAGCGATGATAGTAGTGACGACTACATTGCCAACTGGGGGCGTGCCTCAGGAGCCCAAAGACTGTACAGAATCGCAATTCACCTTAAATCCCAAGCTGACGGTCGAAGCGGTATCAGAAGTCCACAAGCACGGCAAGATTGGAGTAGTGATTTGAAATGGTTAAAGAATAAGTACTACGACAACTTCAAAACAAAGTTTACATGGCCTGGGTTCTGAATTTCGAGCAGTTTTAGGGAAGCTTTTGGGTTTGTAAAAGTGTACTTTTAATTAATAGTATTGCTATAGTTTTTCTTTAAATTTTTTTAATAAATGATTTGGCGTTTAAAGTGCGGAGAGATATTGAAATTTATTAATGCAAATTTTTAATTTTCAATGCAAAATAAGAATATTTAATCAGGTATATTGGATTTTGAATTTTAAAAATTGTCAGTCAATTTTGAAAATATTTTTCCATCATGGTCTTCAATATTCATTCAGGCGTTGTCTGATTTTAAGTTTCTTATGTTCTTAGATAAATTCGATTTTTCTACAGGTAATAGACTGCAAGCCTAAACGTAAAGCAAATTCAATGAGAATGTTTCCTCCAACACCTGCGCCGAGTTTGACTGGCAGCGAATACGAAGTCTTCGGGCTGTTGGAGAAACTTGATATTCCAGATGGAATTGCTCTAGCTTCTTTAAATTTATCTTCCCACGAGTACAAGAAGTGGGGTGAAGTTGATTTTGTAATCGTATCGCGCTTTGGTTTGTTTGTAATTGAAGTCAAAGGCGGTCAAATTTTTTGTGAGAATGGTATTTGGCGTTATGAGTCGAGGGGACACGCGCCAGTCAAACGTCAAGAATCGCCAATGGCGCAAGCTAGTTCGGCATTCTTTTCCTTAAGGGACAAGCACCTTACCTCTGCAATTGGTAAGTCCGCAACCGAAAATATTCCCTCTGGATTTTGCGTTATTTTTGCGCGTACCACTTTAGAAGATGCTGAAGCAAGAGGTCTCTTGGGCGGAACAGAGATGCCAAAAGCTCTTGTCGCAACTAAAGAAGATCTTGTTAGCCCTAAGGCGTTAGGAAAGTTCCTAAGTGGTGTTATCGATTTCTGGACAAAGCAAATGCGTCGTTCACCTCGTCAATGGTCGTCATCTGAAGTATCCGGCGTGGTAGCAGCAATGCGCCCTTGGTTTGATCGCGTTGCCCCGTTGTCGCTTTCTGTAACTAAAGTCCGCGATGAGCAATTCGCCCTGACAACGGAGCAGTACCAAATACTGGATTTCAGTCAGTCGGCTGAACGGCTGCTTTGTGTTGGTGGCGCCGGTTGCGGCAAGACACTTTTAGCTATTGAGTGCTTGCGAAGGGAACACGCTAGAGACCCTGTGCTCGTAACTGGTACAGAATCTTTAGCAAGACATCTGCGCACATCGCAAGCAATTGATCCTTCAAGGATTTACTCTCTCGCAGAACTAAAAAAGGTAAAACCTCAAAGCAGGCATAAATACCGCTCTCTGATAGTAGATGAAGGCCAGCAAATAACCGACTCTGGATCCTTGGAGGTACTTTCGAGTTTTATTGAAGGTGGTATGTCGGCTGGAAGGTGGCGCTGGTTTTGTGATCCAAACAATCAAGTTTTGTCTGATGCTAATTTCGACCCTGAGCAATTCGAACTCCTAAAGCGACTCTCATTCCAAGGGAGCCTGACCAAGAACTGCAGAACGACCCCACAGATCGCATATACGGTGCAAATATTGACTGGGGTTTCTATTGGTGATTCGACTTCTAAAGGTCAAGGACCTGAGGTAATTTTTGCCGAGGAAGGGCCTTTGGACATGCGTATAAATGCGGCCGCTAAGGAGATCAAAAAATGGCTGGAGGACCCAGAAATCCGTCCTGGTGATATCGTTTTGCTTTCGCCCAAAGATGAGGATAAATGGACCCTACCATTAGTGGCCCAGCGTGCAGGGATGCCTTGGTGCAAATGGCAGCCTGGATGGCAGGCTTCAAAAGATTACCAAAGTAAGCTAGGAACTGCTACTGTTAATGAATTTAGGGGCATGGAGTCACCATTTATCGTTCTTTGTGATATGGATAGTGAAGTGATTGAGCCTATTACTAACTTTTATATAGGAATGACACGTGCAAACTTCGTGTTGATGGTGCTTGCTGAAGCTGGCCTGGTACGTACCTTAGTTATGTCCGCAATCGAGGCTAAGCAAAACTGAAAGGTATTTGGATGAATAATTATCCACCGCGAGACGATATAGTGGATTTCACGCGAAGAACTCTCCTTGGGCCAGCAAACGGAGAAGATGAAACTATCAGCGGTACGCCACTACTTCGTTACATGACTGGTATTTTATTTCCGCAAGGTGCGAATCTCGGAGCCGCCACAGACGAAGTTTCTGCTACAGCTGACGAGCCGACACAATCGGCGGTGGAATTGAATGAGGTTACAGATGACATTGGCAGTGGAGTTGACTTAGCATCAGAATCTTTGCCTTCAGCGGTAGGCATCAGCTTCAAAGTTTCTGACAATGCAATTGTTAAGTGCTCGGTATGGGGAGCTCTTTACGAAAAGGTTGCTGGACCTCAGAAAGGTAATGGAAGGGGGAATGTCCTTTGGAAGCGTCAGGCCTTGGGAAATAGGTCATTTCCAGAGTTTGTCACAGTCCATAAAGGCTCGATTTCCCAGATCGTATTTGGAGGCCGTGCAAAGGTAACGACACGATGGAGATCGGGCAAAGATGGCTCAGCAATTGTTACCGTCGCGCTGGTAAATTTCCAAAAGAGTGGACGGGGGGCTGATCCAGGGAAGGCAATTTTTCAAGTGGGCCTTCGATGCGAAGTAGATGGTGGCATCCAGACCTATCCTCGGGTGGGATCACAGCATCAACTGGGTTCAGAAGAATCAGAAGTTGAATACCTTTACCGTTCGATTTTATCTTTTGCCAGAGGACACGGAGCAGCTGCTAATTGGGGAGAATGTAAGGATGGAATCGTACCTTTTGTTGAGGTGGATTTCTTGCCCTCTGTGGACGTGCCGCGTCCTACCTTTGAAGTTACAGACTTAAGTATCGATGACCGGTGTTGTGATTTAGATTTCCTTGTCAATGGACCCAAAAAGGAGGTCTTGAGCGCACTTCAATCGTTGGCAGATGCGTATCTTGCTTGGGGTGTAAGGCAGCGTTCCGAAGTAGAACGCAGCGCTGACCCAATTGTTGCTAACAAATTAGTTCAAAGGATCGAGGAATGGGGGCGCAGAATACGTACAGGAGTCGACCGACTAAGTATGAACAAGCAGGACGAGTGGCGGTGCTTCAATTGGGCAAACTTGGCGATGGGCATGCAGATGGCGTTGTCAAAGGCAAGGCCAAAAGTTCCCTACAGCCGGATTGAAAATCGCTCTAGGCCTAAGATAGCTCTGTCAGGCTTGCGATGGAGGCCATTTCAGATTGCATTTATGCTCGGTTTGGTTGACTCGCTAGTAAATACACAGTCGGTCGACAGAGAAGTAGTGGACGTTATATGGTTCCCAACTGGCGGCGGTAAGACTGAAGCATACCTTTTGGTATCCGCGTTCGAGCTCATTAGGCGCAGGCTTCAATATGGCGATGATGACACTGCCACTGCAATAATAAGCCGATACACCCTAAGGTTCCTCACAGCGCAGCAATTTCAACGTACCGGAGCTTTAGTTGTTGCTTTAGAAATGTTACGACATGAGCACAATGAACTTGGTAAGTTACCCTTCACGCTTGGTCTTTGGGTTGGGAGTGCCGTGACACCGAACGATCTTCGCTTCGCTCATGAAAAACACCAAGAACAACTTGAAAGTCAGTCACCTCTTAATCCATTTCTACTTCAAGCATGCCCATGCTGTGGGACCGAGATCTACCCTACCAAGAAGACCAGAGGTCGTGGATGGTCAGATGCAGATTTCGGTGTCGTCTCCACCCAGAGTAAGTTCTATTTTCGTTGTCCAAGCAAGGAATGTGAGTTTCATGCAAAACTTCCTCTCGAAGTTATAGACGAGAATCTTTACGCGAAGCCCGCTTCAATCCTACTTGCTACAGTGGATAAGTTTGCAATGCTGCCTTGGGATGACAGAGCGCGGTCCTTTTTTTCCGGACCCGATGACAAGTCGCCGCCCCCATCATTAATCCTGCAGGACGAGCTTCACTTGATCTCTGGCCCATTAGGTTCCTTGGCCGCTCCATACGATGCCGCCATCGACGTGATTATTAGTGCCAAAGGTAAGCGTCCAAAGCGTATTGGCTCTACAGCGACGATCAGGAATGCTCGAGATCAAATCCGCTCCTTGTACGGGCTTGATGTCACTGTATTTCCATCACCTAGCACGCGGTGGGACGATGCCTTCTTTTTTAGTACCGACCCTGAGAAACCTGGTCGAACATATCTGGGCGTCATGGGCCAAGGCTATATAAAGCCGGTTGTAGCAATGGCTTGGACTGCTGCTGCAATCTTGCAGTCGGTTAAAGAGGTTTCGTTACCTCCAGAAGCATTGGACGCTTATTGGACATTACTCGCTTACCACAACAGTCGGCGCGAGCTTGGCCGCACTATGACGGCCGCACAAGACGAGATTCAAGCGCGAGTCAGGGCGATAGCTAAGTCAGGTGCCCTTGACCGTGAAATTGGAGAGCCGCTGGAGCTCAGCGCCCAGATGGTAAAAAGTCTTGGCGAAGCAATCGAGGCTTTGGAGAAACCACACACCTCGAACGACCCTTCCGTTGACTTGGTTCCCTGCACTAGCATCATCTCTGTGGGTGTAGACCTTGACCGGTTGGGAGTAATGCTTATGAATGGGCAGCCTAAATTAACATCAGAATACATTCAGGCGACTAGCCGAGTTGGTCGAGGAAAAGTGCCAGGCTTGGTAGTATCTTTATATTCAGCAACCAAACCGAGAGATCGATCTCATTACGAGGATTTTCGTTCTTATCATGAGTCAATCTACAGGCACGTCGAGCCAACTAGCTTGACGCCTTACGCGCTCCCTGCCCGAGAGAGGACTTTACATGCCGCTATCGTTGCCGTTGTTCGACATGCGACTCAGTTTCATAACAATACGTCCGCAAGAGAGGTCGATCTCGATGGCCCCGAAATACGAATTCTTTTGGACAGGCTATTAGCCACAATGATTGCAGCTGATCCATCTGAAGCTAAGGGGATAGAGGAACTGTTAGCCAAGCGACTAGAAGAGTGGCGTGATAAAGCAGAGTCGGGCCGTTCGCTAATATACGAACGACTCAAGGCTGGTCATGCTTTCGAAGCATTGTTGTATCAATATGGCAAGGCTCCTTCTGGATCACTTTGGCCAACAATGATGTCTGTCAGAAATGTTGATTCGGAAGTTGCAATCAAAGTTGCTGGAGACGAAAGATGAGCAATAAGTCAATACGAGCGCCGCAACTCGTCGCTCCATTTGGTCCCGGAGCTATATTAGAACTCGGCGGTGAATCATTTGTATGTATGGATATTTCTAGGTGGCCGGCAGGTGAATGCCCAGTTCTGCCAGAGAACCCACTCCAGTCAGTGCTTGGTAAAACGATACGTCGACCACCTGTTGAGGAATCTAATGCAGAGGTGCCTTTCTACCGATTTCCTCGCTGGTTGTTTTGTCCAAGCTGTCGCCGCCTGTACGACTACCGAGCGAGGGTAGACGAAGACAACAGCTTTGGCACACCGATTTGTGACCAAGCTCAATGCAAAAAGGCAAGTCTTGTACCCATGCGCTTTGTTGCTGTGTGCGAGCATGGGCATTTGCAGGATGTTGATTGGTTCCGTTGGGCGCACCGCAATTCCCAGATATCTGAAAGCGGCCAATGCACTCGTCAGACAGCAAATTTAAAGTTCATTACTACAGGTGCGAGCGGCGGTGACTTTAACGCTATGACAATTCGATGCGAAAGCTGCCATTCAGCCAAAACCTTTGAGGAGCTTACCAGCCGTCCGTATCCTTTCAAGTGTCATGGACGGCAGCCGTGGGAAGGTTATCGCGAAACGACTTGTGAATCAATCCCTAGGGTATTTCCAAGAGCAGCAAGCAATGTTTACTATGCACAAACTCGCAGTGCACTTGACATCAGAGATGGAGGAAAAGAGCGGGCCGGGCGGAGGGATGCCCTAATGCATTGGCTTAATCCGCATCCTAATCTGCAGGGTTTACGAAGCGTATCCAAATTGATACCGGACTGGGAGACAAGAACAGAAATCTATCAAAATCTCGTAGAGGAAGCTGTCAGACAGTTTGGTTTGGCGGAGGATGTTTCACGCAATGCAGTAATTGAGGCAATCAAAGCTAATGGGAGTGACGGTGAAGCAAAAGGGGTTGGGACTGGAGGCAATTCTCAACATGAGATATTGATTTCAGAGTGGCCCGTCTTATCCAGCAAACTAAGCATCAAGTCTCCATTCCTTCAGACGCGCCCGTTCTTGACCAAGAACGTGTGGCCCGATCTTTATTGTCAGCCATTTGAGCAAATCACCCTCGTAGATCGTCTACGTGAAGTCAGAGCGCTGGTTGGGTTTCGCCGTATGAGACCTGATAAAAGCGCAACTGAGGTCGAGGTTGACTTAGGAAATGGGCTTGACTGGCTGCCTGGGATAGACACATTCGGTGAAGGAGTCTTTGTTAAGCTTTCCGAAAGCTATGTCGCGTCATGGGAATCACGTGTGCAGCCTTTGCTTGAAGATCGTATGTCACATTTGCTTGAGGCTTGCATGAGATGGGGCCGGGAGCCAGCAAAAGTGTATGCCTCGCCACGGTTCATAGCACTTCATACATTGGCTCACGGATTATTACGACGGTTGGCTTTTGACGCGGGTTACTCTTCGACTTCAATACGAGAGCGCATTTATTGCAGCGGGGGTGCAGATCCGGCTGCAGGCATTCTCTTGTATACGTCAGATGGTGATTCAGAAGGATCATTGGGCGGTCTTGTCCGGCAGGGGGACCCGAACCGGTTTCTTAGCACGCTACAAAGGACTTTGGCTGATCTGTCGTGGTGCTCTGCTGACCCAGTTTGCGGCGAAATGGAACACCAAGGAGTGGACGGGATGAACGCGGCAGCTTGTCACGCTTGCGCACTGGTGGGAGAGACTAGTTGCGCGTTTAATAACAGCTTGCTCGATAGGCGACTTCTGGTTGGGTCACTCGACGGAAGGATACCCGGCCTTTTTGCTGGACTTGTATCGGAGGCTTGCTAATTATGAGATTTCCAAAACTCACTGAGCTAGACAAAGATCAAAACGAAATCTACAACGGAGCACCTCCAGAGGGCACTGTGCTAATTATCGGTCCACCAGGTACAGGAAAGACAGTCATTGCGTTTCACCGTGCTCAGATGTTAAGTCGTCTTAAGCGCAATCCTCGTGTCATCATGTACAACAAAGTCTTGTCCCAGTACACAAGCAGTCGCGGATCGGTAGCGCCGGATGTGGAAGTACAAACGCTTCACAAGTGGGCTTATGACTGGTGGAAAAGGTCTATACGGGGCTCTGGCGATCCCCCATGTGTCGACGGAGCGAGGTTTGATCATGACTGGTCCGCTATTCAGGATGCGGCCATAAAAAAATCAATTGACTCAGCGGGGGCAAAACTTGTGAATTGGGGGCACCTTATCATTGATGAAGGGCAGGATTTTCCTCCCTCCTTGTATGCCTGCCTTACAAACGTTATGACGGTAGCTAACGCTAAGGGTAGTTTACCCAAGCTAGCCGTAACGGTGCTTGCTGACGAGAACCAACGACTGCGTCCTGGTCGCAACTCCAACATAGAAGAGATTAGGCAGAACCTTTTATTAGGCCCAGAAAATTTCTTCCATTTGAAGAAAAACTATAGAAGTACGAAGCAGATTGCGGAGTTCGCCTCATGTTTTTACGTAGGCCTTCGAAGTGGAAAACCCATCGCGCCTAGCAGTATAGGTGAATTGCCTGTAGTGAGTTGGATTGAAAGGGACACTGAGGGTAAGTTTTTGGATGCGTGTGCAACCAAAATTGCTCGTTATGCAGACATCAGACGTACTGAGGAGATAGGCGTTCTTACTGTTAGAGACAAGGTCAGGAGCTCGATATTCAATAGACTTAACGCCAAGCTCGATGAGAAGAATATTAAGGTCCAGTCTTATTCAAGCAAAGACGAAGAATTGAAAGCAACCAACTTGGAGTTTGACCTGCCCGGGAGTGTGACCGTCATAAACTCAGCTAGTGCTAAGGGTCTTGAGTTTGATACCGTTTTTCTTATTGATCCAGGAGCATTGGTTTCTAATGGTTCGGGGGACTTAGAGGCCAAGATGGCAATGTATGTATTATGCTCACGGCCACGTCGTTTTCTGAACGTCATGCTCGTGGAGGATGCGAATTCTAAGAAATTAATGAAAGACGTTTCCAAGGCAATTTATGAGGAAGAAAATTTATGACAGATCCTAAACCACCAAGCGCCAAGCGCATCGGCTCTCGGGGTCAAAGGTCGGCTAAGGTTGAAAAAACGGGGCTCGCACCACTTGGTTATATCGCAATGCATGAGATCAACGCGGCTATGTGTATGGCGGGAGGAATTATTGGCCCCCGATTTGAGGACGGTGCAGCGAGGGACCACCACTTTTCTGCCTGTGGGCTAGTTATTGAGGACCATAGCTCTTCAAAGGAGGCATTGTCAGCAGCTTTTGGCGGTCTTCGTTATGGCGAGGTTGTCATTTTTGAGGTTTTGATGCCTGTACAAGGGCCTTGCACACTACCTTCTCTGCCGCTTCTTTATGCCAAAAGGTTAGTTTTCAGGACAACGGATGCCAAGGAACAATTCCTTGCGCGTTTTTCAGGATTTGGCGATATCCCTTTAATGGTGGTCCCATTAGCCGTTGCGCCAGAGTTTTTTTCTGGCATTGCCAATCTAGCACTACCGGACATTTCTCCAGCGATCGTAAAGGTGGACCTTGCTGGAACTTTGAATATTGAGGCTTCTGTAACGACTACCCCAACCAGTCTGATGCGTACCATCGATAGGTGTGCTGGTTCGTTGTTGGCAGCATTGGGAACTACTAGATTGGGAGGACATGCCGGAGACATACTGAAAGGGTTTGCTGATCTTGATTTTTCTGTGCCTGAAGAGCAAGCCGCCTCCTGCTTCGCTACTAAGTTTGCTGTCATTGCAGACGGGGGGCCAGAGGCAAACCTTTTTGCTCCAATTTTTGGCTCGGTTGCAACCGTATTGTGTTCTGGATTAATGGATGCTGGCTTCAGTGCCTCTGAATTGCAGAAGCTAGCACAGCCTGAAAGTACCAAGGGATTAGAAGCGGAGTCAAAGAACTTCAAAGCTATTGAGTCAATGTGGTCGTTCACAAAGGATGTGTTGTCTTTGCGTAGAGATGTACCTGAAGGTGCATGGTCTGATATTGGTGGTTCGCCTCTAGCCCGTGGAACACTGTTCTTTCTTCTTAATCCAGAACCTGAACAGTTTCAGGTAGCACGCATAAGGAATCCCAACCTTGGACCTCGCGTGCACTTAATTGCTGGTCTGTTGGTCGGACTCAGGGCAGGTCTAACCCGCCTAGGAAAAGAAACAAAAGAAGATACGGAAGCTTTCTTAACGGCTACAGCATTCGCCCACACTTGGCTTTCAAAAAACGACGTGTCGCTGGAGTATGTACGTAATTGGGATCCGAATGACGGGACGCCCGTGCACAATCTACGCTTCAATGGGCGTCAACTAGCAAGTGCAACGATGCCAACCGATTCTCGTCTTGCCAAGCTGGCCGCAATCATCCGTGCGGCCGGAGTAGATGTGCGCTTTTCGCATGAATCTGGAGCTTTATCATTTAGATTCGAAGATGAAAAAGCACTGGTTACCTTTTCCCTGTCTGATGCGGCACTATCAATTTATCCCCGTATTCACTTGCTTGAATTAATTGCAACTGTCGAGTCGAAGTCAGCGAAGCGCGACATAGAGAATTGCGTGGAGGTCATCAATTTCGGTAAGTCTAAGCTTGGGATTTCGGCGAGCTTAGAAAATACCTCTAACCGTCCTTACCTAAGACTATCAGCCTATATTGCCAATGATATTGAGGACGCTGATCTGACAGCAGCTGTAGCTGCTGTCGTAAAGTCTGTCAGACAAGCATTAGATGTATTTTCTATAAAGGCAAAAAGAGCAAAGAAGACGCTCGAATAAAATTTGCAATAAGTGTTGCGACAATTATTGGGAGAGAAAAAGGGAGC
>Ga0164294_10002706_pt1 | contig 15849 bp, 17 predicted proteins | sample GEODES005metaG_FD_111479 | JGI IMG/M metagenome (GOLD analysis project Ga0164294, IMG submission 111479) | Oligotrophic lake water microbial communities from Sparkling Lake, Wisconsin, USA - GEODES005 metaG | ecosystem: Environmental > Aquatic > Freshwater > Lake | place: USA: Sparkling Lake...
GATGCGGCAACCCGGGTTGACCAGCGAACTGAAAGTCTCGGTACGCCCATCGGGCGCCACCGCCACCAAGCCAACTTCGATGATGCGGCTGTGCAGCGCATTGCCGCCCGTGGTTTCGAGGTCGACGCAGACATAGCCTTGTTCAAGCATGGAGATCATCCTGTGCAGGGAGCCCATTCAAGAGTCGCGAGCAAGCTCGCTCCCACACCTACCCCCATAGTGCCCAAACCTTCTTTTGTAGGAGGGAGCTTGCTCCCGACACAAGAAGTCGCGAGCAAGCTCGCTCCCACAACCACCCCCATAGGGGCTAGCCCTGCACGGGCCGGGTGTGCCCGTCCAGCGTAGTGAGCGCCGTGTAAAGTTCGGGGCGCCGGTCGCGGTAGACACCCCAGTTGCGGCGGTAGTCGCGCGTGACATCCAGATCAAAGGTATGCACCAAGATGCCTTCACTCACGCGATCAGCCACCTGCACCAGCGCACCGGTGTGGTCGGCGATGAAACTCGAGCCATAGAAGGTAATGCCGTTCTGCTGCCCGTCCTCACGGCCGATGCGGTTGCTTGCTACCAGCGGCAGCATGTTGGCCGCGGCGTGGCCCTGCATCGTGCGCGTCCAGTGGTCCTTGCTGTCGAGCGTCGGGTCCTGCGGCTCGCTACCAATAGCCGTGGGGTACAGCAGCAGTTCGGCGCCGTGCAAAGCCATAACGCGCGCCGGCTCCGGGAACCATTGGTCCCAACACACCCCCGCGCCAATGCGCGCGAAGCGCGTGTCCCACACCCGGAAGCCCGTGTCGCCGGGCGCGAAATAGAACTTCTCGTGGTAACCCGGGCTCTCGGGAATGTGCGCCTTGCGGTAGTGGCCCAACACGGCGCCACCCGCATCCACCATTACCAGCGTGTTGTAGAGACTGTTGCCGTCGCGCTCGTAAACCGAAACTGGCAGCACCACCTGCAACTCCGCCGCCAGCCGGCGTAGCAGCGCCAACGCCGGATTCTCCGCAAGCGGCACCGCCAGCGCGTGATAATTGTAGCGATGGTCCACACAGAAATACGGCGTCTCGAACAACTCCTGCACCAAGATCACTTGAGCACCCTGCGCGGCAGCGGCACGAACGACGCGCTCAGCGGCGGCCAAGTTAGCGGCGCGATCCCAGGAACAGGCGAACTGTGTGGCAGCAACGGCAAGATGACGGGGCATGGCGGAGGCCTCAGGGAAAACTGGCGTCATGGTAACGGCTAGGGGCTACGAACGGAAAATCGACCCGCCAAAAGCGCTACGGGCGCTGGTGGCGCTGGTGGCGCCGGGGGCGCTGGTGGCGCCGGGGGCGCTGGTGGCGCTGGTGGCGCTGGTGGCGCTGGTGGCGCTGGTGGCGCACCAACGTGCCAACCAAACTAGAACGTAGGTGGTGTGCTCGCCGAGATGATCTCGCACTCCTCCCGCCCCGGGTTCCGAAAGCGGTGCGGCACGGAACTGGAGAAGTAATAAGCCTCGCCGGGCTGTAGTACGCGGCTGCTGCCGCCCACGGTCAGCTCTATGGTGCCGCGTACCACCACGCCACCCTCCTCGCCTTTGTGAGTGAGCATCTCCTCGCCCGTATCGGCGCCAGGGGCATAGCACTCATGCAGGATGGACATGGCACGGTTGGGGCGCCGCGCGGCCACGAGGCGCAGCGATACGTCATCGCTGCCGAGGTTCGTGAGTTCGTCGCTGCCGAAGAACACCTGCGGCGCCTGCGCCAAGTCCAGCGTGAAGAACTCAGATAGCGACATGGGGATGCCATCGAGCACCTTTTTCAAGGAACTGACCGAAGGGCTGACCCGGTTCTGCTCGATGAGCGAGATCATGCCGTTGGTCACCCCGGCGCGTTTGGCCAGTTCCCGTTGGGAAAGGCCGTACATCTGCCGGACGGCCCGCAGGTGAGCTCCCACATCAAGACTCATGGCCAGTCCTCGCGCCAGAAAAATTTGAAGAAACCGTTGATGATTTTAAACACTGAACGCCTTTTTTGTCAGAAAGTCGCACTTGGTGTCGAATTTTCTTATCATTCACGTCCTAGCCTTACCTCTCACCGGCCCCCCGCGCCCCGCTTTCCAAGGACTCCGCCATGAGCGCCAATCCCATCGAACTTGCCAAGCAGCCCCTGTCTCGTCAGGACATGGAGGCGCTGTGGATGCCCTTCACCGCCAACCGCCAGTACAAGGCGGCGCCGCGCTTGCTCGCCAAGAGCAGCGGCATGTACTACTGGACCCAAGACGGCCGCGAGATTCTCGACGGTGTTGCCGGCCTGTGGTGCGTGAATGCCGGCCATGGCCGCAAGGAAATCAGTGAGGCAGTAGCCGCGCAGATTGCCGAGATGGACTACGCACCGCCGTTCCAGATGGGCCACCCACTGGGCTTCCGGGCCGCCAACGCACTCGTGAAACTGGCCCCCGAAGGGATGAACCACGCCCTCTTCGTGAACTCCGGCAGCGAGGCGGTGGACACGGCCCTGAAAATTGCGCTGGCCTACCATCGCGTGCGCGGTGAAGGCACCCGCACCCGTCTCATCGGGCGCGAACGCGGTTACCACGGCGTGGGCTTCGGCGGCATCTCCGTCGGCGGCATGGTGAACAACCGCAAGTTCTACGGCGCGCAGCTGCCCGGCGTGGACCACCTCCCCCACACCTTCAATCTGTCGGAAGCTGCCTTCAGCCGCGGCCTCCCGAAGTGGGGCGCGCATCTGGCGGATGAACTCGACCGCCTCGTCGCCCTGCACGATGCTTCCAACATCGCCGCAGTCATCGTCGAACCCATTGCCGGCAGCACCGGTGTGGTGTTGCCGCCCGAGGGCTACTTGAAGCGTCTGCGCGAGGCTTGCGACCGCCACGGCATCCTGCTTGTTTTCGACGAGGTCATCACCGGCTTCGGTCGTACGGGCTCGGCCTTCGCGGCGCAGGAATTCGGCGTCACACCGGACATCATCGTCTGTGCCAAGGGCCTGACGAACGGCGCGCTGCCTATGGGTGCAGTCATCGTGAAGCAGGGCATCTACGACGCCTTCATGCAAGGCCCAGAAGCCGCCATCGACCTGTTCCACGGCTACACCTATTCGGCGCACCCGGTGGCCTGTGCGGCCGCGCTGGCCACGCTGCACATCTACGAGCGTGACGGCCTGCTAATGCGCGCCAAGGAAATGGCCCAGTACTGGGAAGACGCTGCGCATTCGCTCAAGGGCCTGCCGGCGGTCATCGACATTCGCAACTACGGCCTCATCTGTGGCATCGAGCTGGCCCCCATCCCGGGCAAGCCCACGGCCCGGGCCTACGACGTCTTCCTTAAGTGCTTCGCGAAGGGCCAGTTGGTGCGCACCACGGGCGACATCATCGCCATGTCGCCGCCGCTCATCATCGAGAAATCGCACATCGACCAGTTGTTCGGTACGCTGCGCGAAGTGCTGCAGACGGTGTAAGGCCACGCCGGTAGCGCTTCCTGAATCGGGAGCGGCTGGCGGGACCGCCAACGGTCCAACCAAGGCTGGGCTAGCGGCAGCCCCATAAAAAAGGCGGAGGGACATCCCTCCGCCTTTTTTGTTCAGTTCCGACTACGGCCCGAAGTCTAACCTCAACTTCAGCCCGCATTCAGACCCACATTCAGGCCCGCATTCGGGACGGAAATCCTTGGGCTGAAGATCAGTCCTTGGACCAGGGGAAGGTGGTGGACACCTGGAACAGGATGCGGTTTTCGTTGTTGAACACGCGGTCGTGCGTACGGGCAGCGGCATCCGTGCTCACCACCGAGTACTTCAACGCGGCAGTGACCGGACCAAACGAACGCGACACGCCGAGGGTGTAGTCATCGTATTCGCCGTTCACGCCTTCCACGGCGTTCTTCCAGTAATCGCCACGCGAGAAGCCAACGTGCGCAGTGAGCGTGAAGCCAGCCGGCAGCTCGTGAGCATAGGCGGCTTCGAGGTAGTAGGCGGAATCGCCGCTCTTGGCGTAGGTGTCGCTGTACCAGAGCTTGGTGCTGAGGCCCTTGTAGTTCAGGCCGACGTTGTACTCGGGGTAGTCGAAATCGCCGTCACCGTAGTAGGTGTAGTACACGGCGTTGACCGTGAACGACAAATCGTCGTTGATGGCCTTCGTATAGCCGGCGTAGAGGTCCACTTCGCGGTCTTCGCTGGCATCCGGGCCGTAGTCGATGTTGGAGCCCCAGATACCACCGCTGAAGCCACTGTCCGTGACAAAGTCGAGCGACAACTGGATGGCCGGGTCCTTGGCGGACTGCGTGATGCCACGGAAATCGTATTCGTTGGCAGCCGTGAGAGTGGCGGTGAGGTCCGAGGCAGCAGCCTGACCGGCAGCACCCAACAGGGCGAACGCGACAGCGCCGGCAATGGCCGACTTACGAAGGGAAATCGACATGGAAAAACTCCTGCATAAAAGACTTGTGACTAAAATTGTAGCAAGAAGACCACGCCAACACCGCCACTTCTCCTGTGAAACAGCGGAAAAATGGCGCCGTGTGGCGAAAAAGCATCAGGTGGCGGGAGTTTTCAGCCCGCCATGTGATGCTTGGAACAGAAACCGTTCGTTGGCTGGAAAGCGCAGACCGTCTGCGTTCCTGTTTTCTTGTACTGCATCTAGTGTGCCAACCGGTGTTTCTCACGAAAAACCGCACCAAACCATCCAAGCACCCCCTGAAACGGCAGCGAACTTCGCACCCAAAGCACCACGGTAGCGCGCCCCAACAGCGGCCGCGCACCAAGGCGGAGCACCGAAAACTGCCGAGTACTCGACACAAATGCTACGGGTTTACCCCCGTTTTGGGTCTGAAGCACTGGGGTTGAGGACTGCTGCACGTTTCGCCCCGTAGCCTGCCCACTAAACTTCACGCCATGAAACTCCGTCTCAACACTGGACCCGTTGCCCCCACGCGGTCCCTCTCGGCAACCGGGCCACTGATGCCCCGGGCCTGTCACTCCGCCTGGCCAGTGCTCTTAGCTACTTGGCTAGCCTTCCCCATGGCAGCGCTCGGCGAAGAGGCCATCTCCGTCCTGCCGCCGACCGCCACCGCGACGGCCGAGCACCATCCCAATGCAAGCCCTGCCGCAGAGGCACCCCACCACGACCACAGCGCCGTGGACCCGGGGCTGAACCTGTTCGGCTTCCTAACCGCGAGCTACGACCACCTTGGTAGCGCCGCCGCACGGGAAAACCAAGGCAAGTCCAGCAAGGTGGAAGGCGCATTGCTCGCGACTTATGGGCATGGGCCTTTCCGCTTTCTGACAGAGGCGGTAGTCGGCGCCGACCACGCCGACGTCGAACGGTTTCAGGTCGGCCTCGAACTACGTCCAGGCACAGTCATCTGGGCCGGACGGGTCCACCAGCCGAGCAGTTACTGGAATACCGAATTCCATCACGGCCAATATCTGCAAAACAGCATCACCCGCCCAGCCATCGAGAACTGGGAAGACGAGGGTGGTGTTGTCACCCAGCACGTCGGTGGCATCTTGCTGGAAACAGAGCGTAGCTTGGCGAACGGCATGACCATGCGCCTAGCCACCAGCGCCGGCTACGCACCCGCCATCGAATCCGGAACGCTGGAACCTTTCGACGTCATCCACTGGCATAACGGGGTACGGCACCCTGCCTACGCTCTGCGCATCGATGTGCTGCCGGATGGTATCGGCGAGCAAGCCTTCGGCGTCATGAGTGGGTTCAGCGGACTACAGGCCCGCGGTTCCGGCATCGAACGCCTCGACCGTATCGACCTGACCACCGTCGGCCTCTACGGAGACATCCATGTGGGTGCAGCGCGCTGGCTCGGCTCCGTCTATCGCATACGAACCCGCTTTGACTACGACCAACAGACAGATGCCGAGTACGCCACCTCCTGGTTCTTGCACGGCGAATACCGCTTGCGCGAAGACTGGATGGGCTATGTACGGCACGAGTCGACCTTGGGCACAGATGACAGCCGCTATTTCGCCTACTTTCCCGACTTCGTGACTGGACGAAGTGTGGCGGGCCTGCGGTATGAATCCGGCAGCAACCATGCCCTCAGCCTGGAAACCGGCAGCGCCACGTCCAACGGCGAACGCTATATGGAACTACGCCTGCAATGGAGCGCGGTGTTCCACTGATGCGTCAGCTGCTGGCACTCCTGCTGCTCTTGACCACGGTTACCGCCGATGCGCGGGACTTGGTGCTGATCGTGCGCAGCGACAGTCCGGTGATGGAGATGGACTCTCTCACCGTACGCAAACTGTTCATGGGCGTCACCGTCACCGCCGGGAGCCAGCAACTGTATGCCGTTCGTCTGGTGGGCGACGACAATCTCGAAAGTGCCTTCCTGCAAAGTGTCATCGGGATGTCGGCGGCTCAGTACGAGCGTCGTCTACTCCTCATGGCGGTCAAGCAGGGACGCGCACCTCCCACCGTCACCGACAGCCCTGCCCAAGTCATCAGGACCATTAGCGAGGACCGCCGAGCGATCGGCTACTTGTGGGCCGACCAGATTGCCGGACGCAGCGACTTGCGTACCGTGAGGTTGTTATGGCGCGGCTGACCGACACTCTCGGTGGACGCGTTCTGGTCGGCGTCCTCACCGTCCATTTCCTACTGTTACCCCCCTTGTTTTTCGGTCTCCTAAAAATAGTCGAGGAGGGTGAAGGACGCGTCTTCATCAACGAAGTGGGTTCCTACGCCAACTTCATTGGCGACGAACTCGAGCGCGACGGTGCCGAGATGGACCGCAGCGAACGCCAGAACATACTGGACGGCATTGTTCTTTCCGGACACACCCTCTATGCAGAGCTTGACGGCGAGACCAAAACCGTTAGCAGTGCCGTCGAGAACGACAGCCTGACCTTCCGTGGTGATGACTTCGCTATCCGTTCCGGCAACGACGAGGTCTATTACCTGTCGAAGTCCCTACGCATCGGCGGGCGCACCGAGACACTGCGCCTTGGCTTCGACGAAAGATCGGTTTTAGAGGCAGGGGATAACGCCCGTACCAGCATCTCATACGTACTGGCGGCTTATCTATTGGTCTCCACATTCGGCGCAGTGCTGCTCGTCCGCCGCCTGACGCGTCCGCTGAACGAACTTCGCGAAGCATCGCGAAAGGTCTCCGGTGGTGCCTTCGACCAGCCGTTGGCAACCAGCAGTTCCCTACACGAAGTACGCGAACTCGCGCGAGATTTGGAGCTCATGCGAAACCGACTAGCCACCGCGAATATCCAACTATTGCGCGAGATTGCCGAACGCGAATCCAGCGAACAGACACGCTTGAAACTAGAACAACAACTGCGTCAACAACAAAAACTTCGCGAACTTGGCACTTTGGCTGGCGGTATCGCCCACGAATTCAACAATGTTCTGGTACCCATACTCCTCTATACGGAATCGGCCATCGACGAACTTCCCGAAGATAGCCCCATCCGTGAGGACCTGCAGGCGGCATACCAATCTGCGCAGCGGGCGCGAGCGGTAGTGCGACAGATTCTGCTGTTTGCCAGGCATATGGACGACGGTGAACGCGAAACCATCGACTTGCGAGCAGCCGTGGGCGACACCGTCGGTCTGTTACGGGCCTTGATGCCTGCGCAGTTGGAGGTCGTTGAAGATTATGGAAGTACCCCGCTTCCCATCATGGGCAACTCAGCCTTACTGGGCCAAGTCGTCATGAACCTCTGCACCAACGCCCGTCAGGCCATGCGCGAACGGGGCGGCACCCTGCTCATCCGCACCTGGGTAGGCCCCGGACCAAACGGATTGGAGCGGGCGAACCTGTCGGTTTCCGATGAAGGCCACGGCATGACGCCCGAGGTGGCCGCACGCATTTTTGAACCTTTCTTCACCACCCGCCCCGTCGGTGAGGGGACAGGTCTCGGTTTACCCGTAGTTCACGGTATCATCGAGTCGTTACGGGGTACCATTACGGTTGAGAGCACCACCGGGGTCGGCAGTACGTTCATCGTCCGTTTTCCCTTGGAAAATGATCCTGTCGCGGCAACGCCGCAGCAGCAAGGAACAAGTATATGAGCCGCATACTGATCATCGACGACGAACCCAGCGTACGCCGCGCCCTGCGGCGCATCCTCGAGAAGTTCGGTCATGAAATTACAGAAGCCAGCGACGGCGCAGCCGGTGTGGCTGCCTGCGCCGTGAACGTACCCGACCTCATCATCACGGACATCATCATGCCGAAGATGAACGGCATCGATGCAGTGACCGCCATTCGGCAAGCCAATCCCGGCGTGCGCATTCTCGCCATTTCGGGTGGCGGCAATTTCGAGCCACAGGCTTACAAGCCGGAAGCTATCACCACCAGTGCCTATCTGGCAGCAGCCGAACGCTCCGGGGCAGACGCGGTCATGACCAAGCCCTTCGATCGCGCGCAGCTCATGGAAAAAGTCGACGCATTGCTGGCACGCAGCGCCTAATCGGCTCAGGGTAAAGCGCCTAATCGGCTCAGGGCACATCGCCTAATCGGCTCAGGCCACACCGCCTAATCGGCTCAGGGCCCGGCCTGCGGACCTTCCGCCCTCCTCCCTTATTCGCGGCGCCCCAACTGCAACACTGCTGGCTTGGCCGGCGCAGCAACGCTGGCCGGCGCTTGTTGCATCTCGGATACGAACACGAAGCGCCAATCGCAATAGCAGGCAGCATCCTCGAAAGCGCGGTCCGCATCCCTGAAACCCTTCTGCTTCATCGGCTGCCCTTTGGCTTTGCTAGCCACCCCCGTGAGGCCGCCATCGCTGCCGCGAATGAGTTCCCATTCGCCATCGGGAGTCATCGGGTCTCGGTAAGCCCGGCGCAGATGACGGACCACGACTGGACCACGATTGTCATCAGTCAGGTCTTGCAGCGAACGCGGGAAAGCATGCAAACCACCCGGAGCGCTGTGGTAGTAATGGCCAATCGCACGACGAATTTCAGCGCCGGTCCAGAGCAGTTGCTGCTCGCGGTCGCGCTGACGCACCACCGACCACACGGTGCCAGCCGTACCTAGTGCCAGACCCAGCAAGGCCAAGGCGAACAGCAATCCCAGATAGGTGAACCCGCGTTGTGCCCGCCGGCCAACCAGCGCTGCTTGGCCCAGCAAGTGGGCCACCATGGCCGATGGCGTTTCAGAACTCGACATAAGGACGGCCGTCCGTCGCATTGCCTTCCGCACCACTGTGCACATCCATGACGCCAGGCACATCGGCGTCACCACTAGCCGTGGTCGTCCAGGTGTCCACCGACTTGGTGAAAGGGTCCACGGGCAAGGCGCGGAGGTAGCGCTTTTCCACTAATTCCGGGAGGGCGGCCGGGAAGCGACCCGTATCGCCGGAATACTTGTCGATGGCGTCTCGCATGACTGCCAAGTCCTGCTGCAATGTAGCTTCCTTCGCCCGCTCCAGACTGAGGAAATAGCGCGGCACAGCGATAGCTAACAACGTCGCGATGATAGCCATGACGACCAACAACTCGATGAGCGTAAAACCTGAACTCAGGAAGCGGCGATTGGCAGGGAATTTCACGAAACTTACCATTGCGAGTAAGCCACACTATTCAGGCCAGTACCTTGGTGCAGCGAATGAATGTCGTAGACGTCATCGCCAGGAACTGGCGCCGTCGCTGGGCTTGCATAGCTACGCAGACCCCAGGTCTGGTCGGCAGGTGCTGCCTTGTCCGGGAACAAAGGATCGCGCGGCAAACTGCGCAAGAAGTAGATGCGCTTGCCTTCCGGGTCCTTGGCGTCGGGCACACCCTCCACCAACACTTTCAGGTCTGGTGGATAACCGGAACTGCCCACCTCCATCGGCACACGGCCGGCGAGAGACGCATCGTGATAGGCATCAATGGCGCCACGAATCTGGCGCAGCGCGAGCGTCAAGTCCTGCTCACGCGTACGCTTCAATGCCAGTTGGGCTACCGGCATCGCCGCTGTCGCCAACAGGGCCACGATGGCCACCGTAACAATCAGTTCGATGAGCGTGAAACCCCGAATGGCGCGAGCCATCTTCACTGACTGACCACCAACGTGACGGGACGCGGCGCGGCTACTGGCATCGGCATGCCGTCCGCCCCGGCCAAGACAAATTGCTGCAAGGCAATCATGGTCGTCGGACGGGCTGACAAAGCACGGAAATGCAGCGTCACCAAAGTGCCGTCGCCTTGGATGCCTCCACTAGGGACATCGAATTGCGCTCGGCCGGCGCGCTGGTTGATGACCGGGCGAAGATTGGCACGGGCTGTCTCCGGAACCATGGGCCCAGCATCGGCCCCTGAAAGCTCAAGCACCGCCGGGTCGAAACGAACCGCCGAACGAATATTCGCTACCGCTTCCTTACTGGAGAGCAACAGCGAGACGTCAAAGCTGTCGCCCATCTTGACGTCGCTAGGCGCTTCCCAACTCAGGACTGGACGGACCACCGCCGTAGCCTCAGCGCCCGCCTCCGGGGTAGCTTCGGCCGTGGCAGCGGCCTCGATAGCCGGCGCTGCCGACTCCGCCGCAGGCACAGTAGGCGCTATAGATGGTGCGGTTGTAACGGCAACAGCGCTACTCACCGGAGCCGAGTAGCCACCCGCAGCAAGCGGTGCGCTACGAATGGAACTCTCCGTGCCGTACCAGAACTCGGTATTTTCTGAGGCGGCGCGGGGCTGCGCACGGATGATGCGCGGCGTAATGGAGAGGACAATTTCGGTCTTCTCGCCGTCATTCTTCTTGCTGCCGAATAGTCGCCCAATAATCGGCATGTCACCCAGGCCAGGAATACGGTCGGCAGTCGTACGTTCAGCAGAGTTGATCAGGCCTGCCAGAATTTGTGTCTCGCCATCCTTCAGGCGCAGCAGCGTCGAGGCGTTGCGAGTACCAATCTGGTAAGCCAACGTGCCGGACTGGCCCGCCGTGACTTCCTTGATGATGGTGCTGACTTCGAGGTTGACCTTGATGGCCACATCGTTGTCCATGTACACCGTGGGTTCCACGTCGAGGCTCAGGCCAACGTCCACGTACTGCACGCTGCCCGTTACCACCGGCTGCGAGGTGGTCGGAGTGACGGTGTTCGTGATGACCGGGACGCGCTGACCGATGAGGATTTTGGCTTTTTCATGGTTGCGGGCGCGAATGCGCGGGCTCGCCAGAATATTGCCGCTGGTCAGCGTACGCTTCATGTCGAGCGTCAGCGAGGTACTGCTCACCTTGAGAGTATTCTCATTCTGGCCCTTGAAGTCGCCCAGCACCATGCTGGTGGCATCGGTGCCCAGCGCAGTCGGCGAGATGCTCACCTGCTCCGGGTAGCGCAGGCCTAACTGCTGCAGGCGACTGCGGGTAATTTCCAGCACCTCCACTTCCATCATCACTTCCGCTTCTGCCACGTCTACCGAAGCGATCAAGCGTTCGGCCATGCGCAGCACCTCGGGGGTGTCGCGCATCACCACGGCCGAAGCACGCTCGTCGACAAAGAGGGTCTTGGCATTCAACACCGTCTTCAACATCTCGCTGGCTTTTTTCGGGTCGGTGTTGGTCAGGTAGAAAGTGCGTACCAACTGGTCTTGGTATTCACGCTGCTTGGCGGCACTATTCGGATAGACAAGAACCATGTTCTCCGCGAGCACCTGGCGAGCGAGCTGGTTCTGCCCGAGCACGAGATCGATAGCGGATTCCACCGGCACGTTCTGCACGAAGATAGTCGTACGGCCATCGTTCTTCACTTCGCGGTCGAAGATGAAGTTGATACCGGTCTGGCGGGCGAGCACCTCGAAGACCATCTTGGTATTCGCCTCGCGGAACTGCAGGGAGACCGGACGGTTGTCACGGGTTTTCAGGCGTGGCGTGACTGTCCGTGGCCCGCGGTCGGTATCGATGCGGGCACGCAGGGCGTTCGCCTCGCTGTTGCCCGGGTTCTCCGACAGGACCCGACCCAAGCGGGTTTCTGCCTCCTCCATACGCCCCTGCTGCATTTCACGCTTGGCCTGAGCGACGGCCTCGGCATGGAGCTGGTCGCGGGCCAGCAGCTCTATGCCACGCTGTGCGCGGTCATTGCCCGGAGAGATGGACAACACACGCTTGTAGGTAGCTTCAGCGTCGGCGTAGTTCGCGGCGGCACGCAAACGGTCTGCCTGAGCGACCAGCAACTGTGTGGCCTCTTCCTTGCGACCCTGCAATTCGAGTCGGTAGGTGGTATTGGCGGGCTCTGCCTTGACGGCCTGCTCGAGTTTACGAATGCCGGACTCGTACTGGCCGGCCTCTACTTCGCGCAGGCCCTCATTGTGGAGGCGACTGCTAGCGCAAGCGGCCAACAACAAGGCAGTACCGGCGACCACCGTCAGGCGACGCAGGAAGGGGAGAGAAAGAGGATTGCGAACGTTCACTGGGGGCTCCCGACAGACAGCCATTGGTCCTGCTTCAGCGGCAGGTAGGTCAGTTGCAGCTGGCCGCGCGACGCATTGCCGACGGCATAAGTATTTTCAAGCGTGTCGCCAGGGCGGACGTCAAAGACGCGATCGCCGCGGACCAGAAAATAAACCGGCTTGTCCCCAGACTTTACATAACTTCCGAGGAAGGTGTACGGCAAAGGTGGCGCGGACGGTGCGACTGGCGCTTCCGGCGGTGCTGGTGGTGGTGGTGGTGGTGGGACGTACCAGGAGTGACTGGAGAAGAGATCGTTGCCTACTTTGGCCGCCGCACGGGCCGCGAAGTTCACGCCCTCTCGGCTGGAAGTAGGAGCACTACCGGCCTTGGCGAACGGACGGCCGACGGGTTCAACCACCGCCGACTCTTGGGGCGCCGCAAACCAGAGAACCGAAAACAACAGAGCGCCACCCACCACCAGCGCTAACAATCGCTTGGGATTAGCAGGAACAACTACTGGAGCCGGAAGAGACTTCATCACAACGCTCACGGGGTGGCCCTCACGAACACGGTAAACCGCAATGCCGCATCAACGCTCCCTTCGGCCACCTCACGCCTTTCCAGACGCAGGGTGTCGAGCGAAGCCGCCGGTACAGCTACCAAGGCGCCACTCACGAACTGGCGGATAGCAGGGTAACTACCCTTCACCGGTAAATCGATGATATAACGCGCAAGTGAGGCACCTTTCTGCACCTGAAAACTGTAGGTTCCTTGCTCAAGTGTGACGCCTGCCTTGTTTGCGCTGGCACCGAAGGCCGCCAGCACCGAAGGTAACTCCGCGCGCGTGGGAAACCGGTTGAGAAACTCACCGGCCTGGTCGACCGGGCTCTGGGCCTGATCGCGCATGGTGGAGCGAGCGGTATCCAGGGCCGAAAGCTGGGTCTGCAGATCTACCGCTTGATGGCGGACGGGCTGAACCACAGCGACGACGATGACTACCGCGGCGACCAGCGAGGCCAGTCCCGCCAGCCCTGCCGGGCCGAGACGCTTCGCGGCCAGACGAATGCGCGGTGCTAGGTCGCGCAATGCTGCGGTGTGGAACAAACCATCGCGCAGGCGGACAGCCACTGGTGTCGCCAGCGACTCCGGCGCAGGCGCCGAGAGCGGTTGGTTGTTGTCGACAGTGACAGCCGGCACTGCCGCCAGCGTTGTGTCACCGTTCATGACTTCCGTGTTCACGAGATGATCCTCCAGTTCGCCACAATCTGCACCCGCACCGGACGCTCCGCGACATCGGTACGAATCTGGTGGCTCTCCAGCAAGGCATCGTGCAAAGCCGGGTTTTTCTGCAAACGCTGTATGTAACGCAATGCGGCAGGCAAAGAACGGGCCTCCGCCGTCAACTTGAGCTTCCGGTTCACGCGGTCAGGTTCCACGGTCAATAGGGAAACATCACCCTTCGTACTCGCCGTCGCTTTCTCGAGATCATCGAGCATCGCGGTCCAGGGCGTCTGCAATTCCAGCGCAACCTTCTGGGCCTCAGCAACGACGCGGTCCCGCGCAGCACTCGAACCCGCCGCACGCGTCCCCGTGGCCTGCGCCAAGCGCAGCGACAGCCCGGCCACTTGGTCTACCGTCTGCTGGTAGTCCCAAGTCGCCCAGCCGGCAGCGGCCAGACCAACCACCAACAACAATACGGCTAATCCACCGGGCTTACGGCTCGGGGCAATGAAATCCATCTCGATATGAGCCGGCCTCATGCGTACATCCCCCGCGCACGGACAACATCATGCAGGGAGCTGCGTTGGGGCTGTTCATCCTCCAGCCACTCGAGACCGTCATCAAACACTTCCGGCGCAGCCGCACGCAACCAACGGGGAGCGTCAACGAACACGCGTTGCGCACTGGCACCGACGGTCAGTCGGCCAAATGTACGCAAGCGACGCAGTTCAGCGGACCAGTCCGCGCCGATACGCACGGTATGCACGCGGTCCCAGCCATGAGGAGCTAACTGGGCCGCCGACAAGCAGCCTTCGTCCAAAGTGACCAGCCAACCGTTGTCCGGCAGCCGCTTACGCCAGCGGTCATAGGCAACCACCAACTGCGGCTTCACGGAGAGCAGTGGCACGCCGGCACCGGCAGCCACTTCTTGCAAAGAGGCCAGCAAGGCAGTCGGCAAGGCAGAGGCCACAAATGGACGGCTCGGTAGGCCCTCGCCCAAGGCCAGTTGCCAGTCGTCGCCCATCTCGCCATAGGTCTGCGCCAGCCAGTGGCGCGCATAAACCAGACGCTCGCCAGTGCGTTCCAAGCCTTCTACGGCCGGCACCACCGACTGCCTGGCCCAATGGTCCGCTACCGCCACCCGCAACCCCGCTCCTGCCCAATCGGGTTCGGCGAGACGCGCAGCCAAAACATTCATCGTCGCACGCCAATCGTTGGGCGCAGCCGCTTCCACAGGAAAACAGGCTTCCAGAACGCAACGGGGCCGCAGGCCTCGCTGCAGACGCACCATCACCAGCCGACGCGGTGACAGATAGACGCCAACTTCATCACGCCATGGCAGTGACACGGTTCACCTCCTCGAGCGTGGTCAGGCCTTGCTTCACCAGCGCAATAGCACTTACCCGCATGAAACGGGAACCGGACTTGATGGCCAGTTCCTTCAGTTGACGGACGGGGGCGCGGGCCACGATGGCCTCGCGGAGTTCATCGTTCAGTACGAGCAATTCGCCGATGGCGCGGCGACCGCGGTAGCCACTGCCGCGACAATGCTTGCAGCCACGGCCCACACGGAAGTGGAAGTCCGCGGCGACGGCCAGCGGGATACCGGACTCTTCGAGCGTGGCACGGTCCGGTGTCACCTGCTCCGCGCACTGCGTACAAACGATACGGATGAGGCGCTGCGCCAGAATGCCGTTCAAAGCCGAGCACAAGGCATAAGGGTCCACGCCCATGTGCATGAAACGACTGAGCACGTCGAACACGCTGTTGGCGTGCACAGTAGTGAACACCAAGTGACCCGTGAGGGCCGACTGGATGGCAATCTGCGCGGTCTCCGCGTCACGGATTTCGCCGACCATGATCTTATCCGGGTCGTGACGCAGGATGCTGCGTAGGCCCCGGGCAAAGGTGAGGCCCTTCTTCTCGTTCACGGGAATTTGCAACACACCCGCCAGCTGGTATTCCACGGGGTCTTCGATGGTGACGACCTTCTCGGCACCCGTGCTGCCTTCCGATAGCGCAGCATACAAAGTCGTGGTTTTGCCGCTACCGGTAGGGCCCGTGACCAGCAACATGCCGTGCGGCTGCGTGCTGAGACGACGCAGACGCTCGACAATGCGCGTATCGAAGCCCAGCGCGTCGAGCCGCAGGCCCTGCATCTGGTCGGTAATAGCCTGCTTGTCGAGCACCCGAAGCACGGCATCTTCGCCATGGACGCTCGGAATAATGGAGACACGGAAGTCGATTGCCCGGCCTTCGATAACCACCTTGAAGCGGCCATCCTGAGGGACGCGGCGCTCGGC
>Ga0164294_10002707_pt1 | contig 15844 bp, 15 predicted proteins | sample GEODES005metaG_FD_111479 | JGI IMG/M metagenome (GOLD analysis project Ga0164294, IMG submission 111479) | Oligotrophic lake water microbial communities from Sparkling Lake, Wisconsin, USA - GEODES005 metaG | ecosystem: Environmental > Aquatic > Freshwater > Lake | place: USA: Sparkling Lake...
CCGCCCCCGGTCGCCAAGGCGCCCGCGCCGGTCAAGCCGCGCCGAAAGAGCTGGCTCCTGCGGGCCGCCATCGGTCTGTTTGTACTGAGCATGCTGGGTGCCCTCGCTGGCGTGGGCGCGCTGGCCGGGGCTTTCGCCTACTATGGGCGCGAGCTCCCCACCGTCGAGGCCCTCGGCCAGTACCGCCCCCCCACCGTCACCGTGGTCTATGACGACCAGGGTCGCCTGCTCGGCGAGATCTACGAGAAGCGCCGCTACGTGGTGCCCCTGGAGCAGATCCCCGTCCCGGTGCAGAACGCCTTCATCGCGTCAGAGGACGCCAACTTCTGGAACCACGGCGGCGTCGACTACGAGGGCATCCTGCGGGCCGTCGGGCGCAACTTCGCCAAGGGGCGCAAGGCCCAGGGCGCGTCGACGATCACCATGCAGGTGGCGCGCAACTTCCTGCTCAGCAACGAAAAGACCTACGCGCGCAAGATCAAGGAAATCATCCTCTCCCACCGCATCGAAGAGGCCTTCGACAAGAAGCACATTCTGTATCTGTACCTGAACCAGATCTACCTGGGCAGCGGGGCCTATGGCGTGGAGGCGGCGGCGCGCACCTACTTTGGCAAGCACGTCCAGGAGCTGACCCTCTCCGAGGCGGCCATCCTCGCAGGTCTGCCCCAGCGCCCCAGCGAGTACTCGCCCCACCGGGCCTGGGAAAAGGCGCGGGTGCGTCAGGAGTACGTCCTGGGGCAGCTCCGCGACAAGGGCTACATCACCGCCACCGAAGAGCAGCGCGCCCTCGCCGAGCCGGTCAACATCATCGAGCGAGCCAACGAATTCCTGCTTCAGGCGCCCTACTTCACCGAGCACATCCGCCGCTACCTCGTCGACACCTACGGCTTCGAGAAGGTCTACAACGACGGGCTCGTCGTCGACAGTACCTGCAACCTCGACCTGCAAAAGCTCGCCCAGACCTCCCTCGTGGAGGGGGTGGAGCACGCCGATCGGCGCATCGGCTGGCGCGGTCCGGTGCGCCAGATCGACCCCAGCGAGATCGCCGCCTGGCGCGAGACCCAGGAGAAGAAGCTCCGCGAAGAGGACGCCCGCGCCACACTCGTGGTCGGAGAGCCCGGTCAAGGGGGCTACGCGCCACTGCCGACGGCCTCCACCTTGCAAAAAGACCGCATCTACGAAGGCGTAGTGGTGGACGTCGCCGCCAAGCACGCCGTGGTGGGGATCGGCGCGCACCAGGCCCTCGTCCCCTTGTCCTGGACCTCCTGGGCCTACAAGCCCGACCCTGACCGCAGCTACAAGGGGCGCTCGCTGGGCGACCTGAGCGCGGCGCTCTCCCGCGGCGACGTCGTGATGGTGCGCGTCGAGGCGCTGGACAGCGAAGAGGTGGAGAACCTCAAGGGCTACAGCGCCGCTGGGCCCGGCCCCTTCGCCGCCGCGCGCCTCTACCAGAAGCCCGATCTGCAAGGCGCCTTGCTCGCCTACCGCATCGCCGACGGCGCTGTAGTCTCCATGGTGGGCGGCACCGACTACGAGGGCTCCGAGTACAACCGCGCCACCCAGGCCCAGCGGCAGGTCGGCTCGACCTTGAAGCCGATCGTCTACGCCGCGGCCATCGGGACCCGCAAGTTCACCGCGGGGAGCATTGTTCAAGACGCGCCGACCGTCTACGCCACCACCGGCCAAAAGCTCTGGAAGCCCGGGAACTACGGCGAGGACTACCTCGGCAACATCACGCTGCGCCGGGCCCTGCAGATGTCGCGCAACGTCTGCACCATCCGCGTGCTCGATGAGGTCGGCCTCGATCCAGTCTTTGACCTCGGCGGGCGCAAGCTGCGCATCGGCTACCCGAGCCCCAAGTGCTCCCGCACCCATGTCCCCCGCGAAGAGGCCGACCGCACCTGCAAGGGCGCCGTCACCGACTCCAAAATCAGCGGCATGGCCTGGTGCGAATACTGTGAGCCCGAGAGCTGCCCGCTGATCAACCTCGATCTGATGGAGACGCCCCCCGACGGCAGTCCGGCCAAGGTCTACTGCCAGGACGAAGAGCAGGACATCGGCGGGCAACGCTGGTGCCACAGCTGCGACGTCAACCTGCGCATGTGCGACTGGCTGCCCCGCGATGAGATCCCCAGCGGCGACCGCTGCACCGACGCCCGCCAGGACGACAAGGGCAAGGTCTGGTGCCGATCCTGCGATCTCTCAGTGGGACTGGGCTCCAGCTCACTCACCATGGTGGAGCTGACCCGCGCCTACAGCGCCTTCGCCACCTACGGGAAGCTCGTCGAGCCGCACTGGATCAACCGGGTGCGCGATCGGGACGGCACGATCATCGAAGAGTGGAAGCCTCCCGAAGGCGGCTGGCCCCAGGTGATGGACGCCGGCACCGCGGCGGTCGGCCACTGGCTCCTCACCGAGGTGGCGACCGGCGGCACCGCGGCCAAGTCCAACGCGCTGGGCATCCCGGTGGCGGGCAAGACCGGCACCACCAACGACTTCCACGACACCTGGTTTGTCGGCTACTCGCCCAAGATCATGGCCGCCGTGTGGATGGGCTACGACCAGCCCCGCAGCATGGGCGTCTCCTTCACTGGCGGTGACATCTCGCTGCCGGTGTGGATGAATTTCATGAAGGTGGCAGCCCCCAAGGGTCAGGCCGGCGCCTTTGCGCCCCTCCCCGGCGTGGAGATGGTGCCCGTGGACGAGAGCACCGGGCGGGTGGCGACGGGCGGCCGGGCGATGCCCATGCTACCCGGGACCGCCCCTTCCGGCTCCGTCGGCGAAGTGGGGCAGAACACCACCGAAGACCTCCTCACAGGTGACTTTTGATGAACCGCTTCGCCTTGCTGCTGCTGTGTGTGGGCTGCAGCTACACCAGCGTGCCCGTGGCGATCCGCTGTGACATCGCCCTCACCGCCGTGGAGCCCGTCGCGGCGAGGCCGGGCGAACTGGTGGTGATCACCGGCAGCCCCCTCACCGAAGACGTCGACACCGCCATCTATGTCGGGGGTGTCCGGGCCGCGTTGGAGGCGGTGGACCGGGCCGGCTGTGACGAGGCCGCGGAGGGTGAGGCCCAGAGCTGTGATCGCTGCAAGCTCGCCAACGACTGCGTGGACTGTATCGACTGCGACGACTGCGACGCGCTGTGCACACGCACCTGCGTGGAGTCTGCGTCCTTCTACATGCCCGCCCTGCCGGCCGGCGCCGCCACCATCGAGCTGTTCAACGGCCATGGTCAGAGCAATGGGTTGACGATCGAAGTCCTGGGCGAATCCGACACCGGCGGTTGATCTGCGCCAAGGCGGCCTGCCCTGCGCGGCAGGCCTTGCCGGGCCCCCGGTCGCCTTGCTACAACACCGTCAACCACCCCCGCCGTCAGGCGAAACCCTCTCCGGCCCCGCTCGAGGAACCCGATGCACCGCGCCCTCTCCTCCTTCGTCCTCGTCACCGCGCTTGGTCTGGCCAGCGCCGATGCGCAGGCTGGCGGCATCGGCCTCGTCCTCGGCGGCGGCGCTCACACCGATCGGGCCTACTACTACCGCGAAGATGGCGAGCAGGGCGTGGACGTGCAGACCCAGCCCAACCTCGCCGTCGGCGGTGAGCTGCTCCTCGGCGACAAGGACGACCGGGTGCAGGGCATCGTGCGCCTGAGCCTGATGCAAGACCAGCCGGTCGAAAAGCCCGACACCAGCGGCGAAGAGCCCGGCCACTCCTACACCTACCCCGACTACGACAGCCTCAGCCCCCGCAACATCGGCGTGGTGCTGGTTGGCGCCCAGTGGGGCGTGTTCGGCGATCCGACCCGCACCGAGTTCGTCATCAACTCGCTGCTCGGCTCCGGCATCGCGACTCTCGACAAGACCGAGTTCCTGCTGCTGCAGCCCTCGGTGGGCGCCACCCATATGCTGGCCGACCACCTGCAGGTCGCGGGCAACCTCGCCTTCGACGCCCGCTACCGCAAGAATTTCTACCTCGGCGGCTCGGCGAACGTCAGCCTGCGGTACCTGATCGACTGAAGGTTGCATGATTCGAGGCTCCGCTGGGCTCCTGCTGATCGGACTCCTGGGCTGCCAACCCGACCAGGGCAGCCCGTTCGACGCCGTCGAAGCCAGCGGGCCCTGCTGGGAGGTCAACCTCGCTGACGGCCTCGACGAGTCCTCCAGCGCCGAGCTGCACGCGCTCTACGCCTGCCTCAACCGCACCGGAGCCTTGGAGCCGCTCGACGAGGTGGACGTGGCCCTGGAGGCCCCGGGCCGTGAGGGGACGAGCGCCGCCCTCGAGGTGAGCCAGCTCCTCAACACCCTCCTCGAGACCCGGCTCCAGCCCGCGACCTTGGTCGACGGCCTGCGCGACTGGCTGGAGGCGGATCCGCAGGTGGAGCCCTGGGTCGAGATCGCCGTCGAGCTGGTCTACGCGCGCCCCTACGACGCGCTGGCGGCCGAGACCGCCGAGGCGCTGGCGATGCCGGCGGCGCTGCAGGCCGGCGTGGTGCATCCGCTGCTTGGCCTCGCCCCGACCGTCGCTGGCAGCCTGCTCGACCACGACCCGACGCTGCCGGCCACCCTCTTCGCCTTGGGCGACACCCAGTCGGCGCGCGACCTCACCTGCACCCTGGCCGGTGTGGTGGGCTCCGAGGACAGCACGGTGGTGGCCCTCGAAGGGCGGCTGCTGCCCGATCTCGGCGCCCTCCTGCAGGCTACCACCCACACCGACAATGACCTGTGGTCGGGCTCTTCGGGCAGCTCGTTGCGCGACGTGGCGACGGCGGTGCTCGCGTCAAAGGGTGGGCAGCCCTCCTTTGTTCGCGGCCAGGCCGAGCCCCTGCATGCCCTCCTCGCCGACGCGGCGCTGGTGGAGCCCTTGGAGTCGGCGCTGGCGCAGTCGGTGCGCGAGGGCACCCTCGACGATCTGTTTAGCGGCCTCGCCTATCTGTCGCGGGTCGACGCCGAGGGCGGAGGGCTCCACACCGACGAGGACAGCGCGCTGACCGTGCTGCTGCGTCTGCTGGCCGCCGCCGACAAGGAGATCGACTGTGGCTTTCTCTCCGGCAACCTCGCCGTGCTGCTGCTGGACGCCATCGCCGATCTCGACCCGAGCCTCATCCAGACGGGTCTCGGTCTGCTGGGCGATGTGCTCGGCGTCGAGGCGATCGAGCTGCTGCTCGATCTCATCAACGAGGGCATCTGCGACGGCGCCATCACCGATGGCATCCTCGTCGACCTTGGCGCGATGAACCGGCTGAGCGACGCCGAGGCCGGCGACCTGCTCGATGTGCTGGTGCCGCTGGTCGGCGCCGTGCGCGCCGGGGGCGGGTCGGAGTCGGGGCGCCTGCCCGAGGTGGTGGGCCTGCTGCGCGCAGCCCATGAGGCCAACCTGGGGCCGCCGCTCGGCGGTCTGCTGCTGGACATCGAAGGGACGGCCTTCCTCGACGATGTGGTTGACGCGATGCCGCTGATCTTGGAGCCCGACGTCCTGGCGGTCGACGCCTGCCCGATCGACAGCGATCCCCTCGATCTGCCTGCCGCGCTGCACCTCCTCGACGCGACGCTGGCGGCACCGGACGCGCCGATCCACGACCTCGCACCCCTGCTCGACGCGACGCTCTCCGCCGATGAGGGCTGGACGGCCCTCGACCACGCCGCCCTCCTCCTGATCGCACCTTCGGCCCGCCTTCAAGACGCCCTTCCCCTCTTCGTGAACCTGCTTTCGGCGCGCGATCCCTCCGCCGAAACGGGCCTCGTCGAAGATCTGCTGTCCGACCCCGCCCTGGTCCTTCCAGCCCTCCGCCTCATCGAGAACCGGCCGCTGGTCGACGCCCTGCGCGACACCGCCGCCGACGAACCCGGCCCGATGCCCTGGATCGTCGGGCTGGCCCGCGACGGCTTGCTCACCTCCCTGCTGACGACGGTCGACCTCATCCTGGAGGCCCTCGACAGCGCCGCTCCCTCCTCAGACGCGGAGACCCCGTGAACGATCTTCAGTACCGCAGCCTGCCCCGCCCCTCCGGGGGGCTCGACCATGGCTACGGGCCACGGGTGCACATCCTCAGCGAGCCCTACCCGATGTCGATGCTGGCGCGGCTCTGCGCGGAGACCACCGTTCAACCTCAGGTGAACGATCTGGTCGGCGCCCTGTACGACTGGATGCTGGCCGAGGTCAGCAGCGCGCTGCTTCTCACCACGCCGGTCGAGCAGCCGACCCGGATGGCCCGCTACCACCCCGCCGAGGGCGTGTACCGCGGCGAGGCGATCGATCGCGGCCAGCGCGTGGTGGTCGTGGACATCGCGCGGGCCGGCATCCTGCCCAGCCACCGGATGTACCACGGCCTGCACCACCTGATCGAGGCCGAGAACCTGCGCCAGGACCACATCGTCTCCAGCCGGGCCACCGACGCCGATCAGAAGGTGATCGGCGTCCAGATGGACTCCACCAAGATCGGCGGCCCGGTCGGCGGCGCCACCGTGATCATCCCCGATCCGATGGCGGCCACCGGCAGCAGCATCGCCGCGGTCATCAACAGCTACCTGAACCTTGCGGGGGGGGCGCCGCGCGTAATTGCCGCGGTGCACCTCATCGTCACCCCCGAGTACATTCGCCGCATGACCGCTGCCTTTCCAGCGCTGGAGATCTTCGCCATTCGGGTCGATCGCGGCCTCTCCTCCCCCGAAGCGCTGGAGGCCCGGCCGGGCGATCTGCCCGACCAGGAGCGCGGTCTCAACGAGCGGCACTACATCGTACCAGGCGCGGGGGGCGTGGGCGAAGTCTTGAACAATGCCTGGATTTAGGCTGTAAGGCCGAACCGTCGCGGGGCGTTGCGGTCCAAAGCCCTTGGAGCGCCCATGCAACGTTGGCATCTTACCCTCGGCCTCTCGGCCGCCGTCCTCGCCGCGGCGGCCCTCTTTCCCTCCTTGCCGCGCCAGACCGTGGATTCGACCCTCTCCACCGTCATCGCGCCGCCCCCCCCTGCTTTTGCGGGCGAAGACGGCGAGCTGACCGTGGAGATGGGCCTTGACCAGGGAGCCATCCTGGTGGGCGAAGGCGGCGATCGCTACGTCGTCATCGATGTTCGCGCGCCGCGGCCGATGGGAGCGAGCCGCCGGCCGGTGCAGGTCTCGGTGGTGCTCGATCTCTCGGGCTCGATGTCGGAGCAGGGCAAGATCGAAGGGGCCACCCGCGGCCTGGAAGAGCTGCGCAACCAGCTCCGCGACGACGACAAGCTGGGCTTTGTCGTCTTCAACGACCGCGCCGAGCTGCGCGCGCCGCTCACCCCGGTCGCCCACTGGGGCCGCGATCTCGTCGGCTTCATGCCCCTGCGGCCGTCGGGCGGCACCAACCTCTACGCCGGCCTCGCGATGGGGATCGGCCTGCTCCCCGAGGGGGGCTCGGCGGAGGTGCAGCGCGTGGTGCTGCTCTCCGACGGGCAGGCCAACATCGGCGAGACCGAGCCGCGCGCCTTTCGGGCCCTGGCCGCCTCGCGCGTGACGGATGGGGTCTCGGTCAGCACCATTGGGCTCGGCCTCGACTTCAACGAAGACCTCCTCGCCACCCTGAGCGACGCCGGCGGCGGCGGCTACCAGTTCGTCGACGCCCCCGGCGAGCTCGGCCGCTTCTTCTCGAGCGAGCTGGAGCGCCTGGGCGCCGTGGCCGGCCGGCAGACCCGGGTGGAGCTGACGATGGGCCCCGGTGTCGAGCTCCTCGACGTCTACGGCTACGAGGCCGAGCGATCCGGCCAGGGGGCAAGCATCTACCTGGGCGACGTACACGGCGGAGAGTCCCGCAAGATCGTCGCCCGCGTGCGGGTCCCCGCCGGCGAGGCGGGAGCCCGTCCCCTGGCGACCGCCACGGTGCGCTACCTCGACCCCGACGACGGCCGCCGCTGCGCCGAACAGGCGAACGCCGCCCTGGTTGGCGTCGCCTCCCGCCGCGAGGTCGAGACCTCGGTGCACAGCGACCTCGCCGAGAAGGCGCTGCGGGCGCGCTCCGCCGACCTGCTGGAGGCCAGCTCCCAGGCCTGGAAGCGCGGCGACCTCACCACCAACCAGGCCTTGATGAAGGAGGCCGAAGACCTGCTGGAGCGAGGCGCCGTCACCTACCAGGCCCCCCGACTGAGCGGCGCTGCCCGCGACTACGCCACCGAGGCCCGCAATTTCGAAGCCGCCCCGGCGTCGAGCGCCGCCGGGCAGCTCCAGGCCAAGCGCGCCAAGAGGATCTCCCGCGATGAAGCCCGCTGAAGCCCCGCCGATCCGCACCCTGGCCCGCGCCACCCTCTCCACGGTCGGGCTGGCCGAGGCGCCGGCCGTCCAGCTTCGCTGGGTGGCCACCGTCGCGCTCTTCAGCCTGTGGCCCCTCCCCGGCTACGCGCTGCCCCAGACCCTCCTGGCCCTGGGCCTTGGCGTCGCGGCCAGCCTGCGCGGCGCCCTGCCCGCGCGGGTGGGCGCGGCGGCCGGGGTCGTGGGCGCGGGCTACCTCGGCGCCCTCGTGGAGCGGTCGCAGCTCGGCAGCCCGTTCAGCCCGCTGGCCTTGGGGCCGGGCGCCCTGTTGGCCGCGGGCTTTGTGGGCGGGGCCCTGGCCCTCCGCGATGAGAAGACCGATCGGCACACCCTCGTTCAGGGCGGCCTGCTCGGCGCCCTGGGCATGGGGCTCGGGGCCTGGGCGGCGGTTCAGCTCACCGGGGGCCTCAGCGGGCCGCTGGCGATGGGCCTTCTTGCGCTGCTGGCCTCCGCGGCCGTCTTCGCCCGCGCACTGCGGTGGAGCGAGATCAGCCGCCCGGAGAGCGTCGAAAAGGTCGAAGCGGCCCTCGCCCTGCCCTACCGGGTGAGCGGGCTGCGGGCCGCCGCCTTGGACGCCGAGATCGAGCGGCGGGCGCCCGATCTGGCCGCCCGAGACGGCCTCGGCGAGGTGGCGGCCTGGGTGATCCGCCTGCAGTGGACCACCCAGGAGCTCGACCGCGACATCGCCCAGATCGACCTCCCCGCCCTGGATCAGCGCCTCACCGCCCTCACGGCCGAGCTCGACCAGACCGAAGATCCATTCACCCGCGAGCGCAAGCGGGCCACCATCTCCCACCTGAACCAGCTCCTCGGCCACCGCGGCGCCCTCCTGCGCGAGCGCGATCGGGCCGGGGCCCTCTCCGACTACGCCCTCGCCTTCCTCGAAGAGGCGCGGGCCGGCCTCGCGGTGGCGCGGCTCACCCCCGGCGACCACGTCCCCAACAGCCTGCCCGACGTGCTCGACCGCCTGCGCACCTTCTCCGCCGAGCAGGAGGTTCAGCGGCGGGGGGCCCGCGAGCTCAGCTTCGCCCTGCCGCAGCCCTGAGCGGGCTCAGAGCGCCACGCCGTACCGCACCAGGGCCTCGCGCAAGGCGCTGGCCTCGGCGAGGAAGGGTGCGGTGGCCTCGCCGTCGCGCACCTGGACGCGGCAGCGCAGCCCGCTGACCCCGCCCAGCCAGAGCACCGCGACATCCTGGCCCCCCACCTGCCCGCGCGCCACTACCCTTCCCCGCACGGAGGCCGGGCGCACCGTGAGCCCAAGGGCCGCAGCGCCGGCGAGGGCGTCGGCGGCCTGCTCTTCGATGAGACGGCGCCAAAGGCTGGCCCAAAGTGCGAGCGCCCACAGCCCGCCCAACAGCAGCAAGGGCGCGGCCAACACGCTGCTGGCCACGCTGACATCGATGAAGGACGCTACCCCTCGAGGTCCACGGCCTCGCCCTCCTTGGCGCAGAAGACCGAAACCGGCCCCTCCGCGCCGCGCCAGTGGGCGTCGAGGCGATCGAGCTCAGCGTCGGTGGCCTCGGGGGAATGGTGGAAGAGGGCGAGGCGCCGGACGTCTGCCTCCTGGGCGAGGCGCAGGGCGTACTCCGGGTAGGCGTGCCCCCAGGTCATCTTTTCGAGGTACTCGTCGCGGCTGAACATCGTGTCGAAGATGGCCAGATCGGAGGCTTCAAGCAGCTCCATCACGCGCTGCTCCAAGAGCGGCGGCCCGTAGCCGGCCATCAGGCCTTCATCGGGGCGGGCCAGGGGAGCGGTGTCGGTGAGGTAGGTCATCACCTGGCCGTCGACCTCCACCCGGTAGCCCATCGCGCCGCCCGGGTGATTCATGACAGTGCCCGTGACCCGGAATGGCCCCATCTCAAAGACGCTGTTGGGGCGCACATTCCGGCAGACCACGCGGTCGCCCAGATCGGAGAGGCGCACCGGGTGAAAGACGCCGTTCATGTAGCGCGCCAGCGGGTTGTGCAGCTCCGAGCTGCCAAAGGCCGGGATGCCGACGTCGACGCTGCAGGAGGGCGCGTAGATGGGGCCGAAGAAGGGGAAGCCGAAGATGTGGTCGGTGTGGAAGTGGGTGAACAGCACATGAACGTGCCGAACCCGGCGTTGGAGCAAGCTCTGCCCGCAGAGCCGCGCTCCGGTTCCGCCGTCCAGCATCAAGGAGGAGCCATCGGCGGCTTCGACCTCTACGCAGGAGGAATTGCCGCCCCAAACCGAAGTGCCCGCTCCCGGCACGGGGATTGAGCCCCGCACGCCCCAGAAGCGAATCTTCACCCCAATCCCCGTGACGCGCCCTGCACCATCCGGCCGACCTCTCCCGCTCAGAAGTAGTAGCGCAAGCCCAACTGGCCGTCGAAGGCCCAGGTGACCTCTTCATACACGTACAGCGTGGGCGCCACGTCGAAGTACAGCTCGACCGGCAGCTCTTTCACGAAGACCGAGGCGCCCGCCACCACCCGGGGCCCCAGGTGCACGAGGCCCAGCAGCTCGGTGGTGTTGGAGGACACGTTGATGCCCGGGCCGATGTGCAGGGGCACCGAGTACTCCCCCGACTCGACCGTGATGGGCCGGAAGTGGAAGAGATAGTCGGCGGTGACCGACAGATCGCCGTAGCGGCCAGCGTCGCCACCAATGCCAAACTGAAAGCTCTGCCAGTCGCCGATCGAGAAGGCGCCCGTGAGGCCCGTAGGAGCGCCGATCGCGATGCCCAGGCCGAAGGGACCGCCGGTGCGCTCCTGGGCGACATCCTGCCCGCGGGAGGGAGTGGGCACCACCACCTGAGCGGCGGCGAGGGCCACGAGGCTGAGGAACACCATGGGAGCCTCCCCGATAGCACATCGGCCGGGGAGACCCGGCCGACGATGAGGTGGTGCGCAGTGCAGGATTCGAACCTGCGGCCTTTGGCTCCGGAGGCCAACGCTCTATCCAGCTGAGCTAACCGCGCGTTTCTTGCGCCCGCTCTCTATGCGTCCACCTCTTCACTGTCAAGGGCGTTTCGAGAGCCGCCAACCCAGGCGCGGATCGCCTTCAAGGTGACGCCATGCCAGGTCGGCGCCGTGCGCTCGGCGGCGAAGCGCCGGTACAAGGCGCGCATCAGGAACCACACCTCTTCGTAGAGGAACATCCGCTCGTAGAGCAGCTCGTCCTCGCCGTCGGGGGCGTGGTCGGGCAGCTTGACGCCGGCGAGGTCGAGGTGCGAGCCGCGCAGCACGAAGGTGTACTCGCGCTCTTCTTTGCGCAGGCGCAGGCGCAGGTCGCGCACCACCTTGCCGCTGGCCATCGCCGCCCGGGCCTCCAGGCAGCTCGCGGCGTCTTCGCCGGTGAGCACGGCCCGCGCCTTGTCTTCGTCGTGGGTGCGGAAGGACAGCCGCTCGTCGATCCAGACCTCGATCACCCCGGCCTCTTCGCCCAGGTTGACGGTACCGCCATCGCGGTCGGTGACGTACCAGAGCCACACGAAGAACTCGGTGGACAGGTGCGGCAAGGCCGGGTTGCTCTCCTTGCTCATTCGCCCTCCCCTTCGGCCGCGGCGCTGTCTGGCCGGTAGTCGCTGATGCCCGCCGCTTCGAGGGCGTGGGCCATGTCGGGCTCGTCGGCCAGGAAGTCCAGCGGCGAGAAGGGCTCGGTGTGCAGCCCGAAGGTGGCGAGGAAGAGCTTGCGAAAGCGGTCGTTGGCCGATTCGGAGGTGGCGTGGAAGAAGACCCAGCCGTCGACCACGTTCCAGCACACCTCGGTGGTGGCCACGCTGGGCAGGGTCTGCAGGAGCATCTCCTGCTGCAGGGCCTCTTTCAGCTCCTGCTTGATGGCGCGGGGCACGCGGGTCTTGCCATTGTCTTCGCACCACTTCGCCACCCGCTTGTCGAAATGCGCCTTGAAGAGGCGCGCCGGCAGCGCCTTCTTGTCGACCCGCAGCGCGAAGGCGAGGTAGTGGTTGTAGAGCCACCGACTGCGGTCGGTGAAGTCGGTGTCGAGGAGGTTGTGCACGAGGCACCAGCCCGCCGCCTCTTTGCCGATGTCCCAGGACATCGGCTCGCGGTAGGCATGCTCGTTCAACAGATCGGGGTACCGATCGCGAAAGTCCTCGGGGATCTCACCCTCTACCCGGTAGCGCCGGACGGTCAGCGCGCCCTTGAAGATGCCCATCTCAGGCCTTCCGGATGTCGGCGATGGCGTGGCGGAAGACGGTGACCGGGATGGCGCCCTTCTCCAGCTTCACGCCCACCTCCCAGCGGCCCATCCAGTCGGCGGTGCAGCGCAGCACCTCGCCCTCGATGGTGGTGATGACGATCTTGGCGACCTCATCGATGTAGCTGAAGAAGCGCTTGTCGGAGCAGCCCGGGCGGTCCTGGGGGCGCTCGATCGGCTCCACCACGGCGTCGCGGTTGGGATCCTTCTTGACCTGGGCACGCACCTTGGTGAGGTCGCCCGCCGCGCAGGCGAACTTGATGTGCAGCTTGTGCACGGAGGTCTCTTCTTCGTTGCGCGGGCGGAAGCGGATCTCGTACTTGCTCACCTCCAGCACCTCGCCGGCCGAGAAGCGCTTGCCGTGCAAAGACAGCGCCAGCGGCTTGTTCTCGGCCAGCGCCTTGGCGAGGATCGAGTGGTCGCGCCACTTGGCGGTGTGGTCCTCCATCCGGCGGGTGCGCAGCACCGTCTCCAGCTCGACCTGGCCCAAGGCCACCTGGGTGGCCAGCGACTTGGCCAGGTCGTAGCGACGGATCAGGCTGTCGACCTTGTCGCGGGTGGCCATCTTCTGAAGGACCTCGTTCAAGGTCACGGAGCCGCGGGCCACCTGCCAGGCGAGGTTCTCCGGGATGTGCGCGTCGCGCATCAGCGTCTCGGCTCGCTTGCGGATCTGCGCCTGCTGGACCTCGGCGCTGGGCTTGTTCTCGGCAGGACGCCCGCGGCCCGGCCCCGAAGACCGCCCCGGCCCGCCCGGCCCGCCCGGACCGCGCCCGCCGCGGCCCTCGTTGTTCTGTCTTCTCCCACCCCGATTTGACCCATCGTGCTCAGACATGAAAGCTCCACCGCCCGGATGAAGGCCCGACGTAACCGGGCAGCCCCCCCGCTGGCAGGGCTCGCGCCCTTGTCGCGGCGCGCCGAGCGGCTATCCCAGGCGCACTCTGGAGAGACCCATGAACACGCTCCCGGCCCTCGGCGCCCCCGCCCCCGCCCTCGCGGGCCCCACCGACGACGGCACCTTCGACCTCAGCGCCCTGCGCGGCCACCCCGTGGTGGTCTACTTCTACCCCAAGGACTCCACCCCCGCCTGCGCCCAGGAGGCCCGCGACTTTCGCGACCAGGCCGCCGCTTTCGCCGAGCTCGGCGTCTCCATCGTGGGGGTGAGCAAGGACCCAGTGAAGAAGCACATCCGCTTTCGGGCCGCCGAGCAGCTCCCCTTCCCCTTGTTGACCGACGAGGCCGGCCTCTGCGAGGCCTGGGGGGTCTTTGGCGAAAAGAAGATGTACGGAAAGACCTTTCTGGGCATCGTGCGCTCGACCTTCCTCATCGACGCCGAAGGCCGCGTGCGCAACGTCTGGAGCCCCGTGAAGGTGGCCGGGCATGTCGAGGCCGTCCTGGCCGCCGCCCGCGCCCTTTAGGCGAGGCCGCTCAGAACAAGGGCCATCGCGAGCCCGTTGTTGAGCGTGTGGGCCACCACCGCCGGCCAGAGGCTGCCGGTGCGCGCCCGCAGCAAGGCGAGGCCGAGCCCCAGGCCGATCAGCGGCGGCACCGAGGCCGGGTCGCTGAGGTGCAGCAGCCCGAAGGACAGGCCGCTGCCGACCACGCCGGTGACGAGGCCAGCCCGCTGGGTGAGCACGCGCTGGAGCAGGCCGCGAAAGAGCAGCTCCTCGCACAGCGGCGCCACCCCCACCACAAAGACCATCACCAGCGGCCTCAAGGGGCTGTCGGCCTCGAGAGCGCCGAAGATCTGCTGCTCGGGCACCTCCACGCCGATCCCGCTGAGCAGCGCAGACCAACTCAGGTTGAAGAGCAGGAAGACCGCCACGAGGGCGACCGGCAGGCCCAGCAGCCGGCCCCAGGTGACCCTGCGCAGCCCCAGGTAGTCCCCTTGCCCGCGGGCCCAGATGCCCAGCCCCACCGCGATCTGGCCGAGGGCCGTCCCCAGCACCGCCGCGGCGAGGTCGGGCGTCGCCGAGGGGTCGAGCGAGCCGGTGAGCGCCACCGACACCGCCACCGCCCCCAGGCTGGAGATGCCGATCAGCCCGAGGAAGGCCCAGGCCACATCGAAGAAGTCGAGGGGGCGGTCGCGGCGCAGGTAGCCGACGCCCACGCCGAAGAGGAGGGAGGCGGTGGCCGCGAGCAGGGCCAGGGCCGCGACGCCGGTGATCATGCCCGCCGGGTGAGCACGAGGCGCCGGTAGAAGCCGTGGCGGCCATCCTCGCCGCCGCCGAAGGGGCTGTCGCGGACCACCTGCTTCAAGCTCTCCCAGGCCGCCTCGCCCATGCCGTAGCGGCGCCAGGAGGCCTTCAGCAGGGCGTCGGGCGGGTAGCCGGCGCGCCGCACCACCCAGCCCTCGGGCACAGAGACCGCGTCGGCGTCGGCTTCGTAGAGGTAGAAGCGCCCGCCCACCTTGAGCACCCGCTCGACCTCGGACAGCACCGCCGCCGGGTCGCGCCAGTGGTGGGCCGACTGCACCGCCGCCGCCGCGTCAAAGGTGCCCGCCGGGTAGACGATCTGCGCGGCGTCCATCTCGCGGAAGGTGATGTTGAGGCGCTGGCCCTTGTTGCGCCGGGCGATGGCCAGCATCGGCGGTGAGGTGTCGATGCCGATGGCGTCGAGCTCGGCCTTGCCCGCGGCGAGGTGCACGCAGAGCCAGCCCGGCCCGCAACCGACGTCGAGGAAGGCGCCGGCCTGCAGATCGATGGCCGCGGCGATGTGCCGGTAGGCCGGCTGGTAGGCCAGCCCCGGGCCGAGGTGGTAGCTCCAGGCCCGCAGCCAGCGGTGGGCCCCGGAGAGGCCGTCCCCGCCTGCGCTCACGAGGCCTCCGCAGCCGCGCGCAGGGCCTCGGTGGCCCCATCGAGGAGGCCGGCCAGGGTGGGCTCGCTGGCGGCCAGCACCGTGGCGGTGGACCACTCGGCGGGGCGCCCCTGGGCGAGGAGCTCGGCGGCGCGCCGATCCCAGATGAGGACGACGTCGGCAGGGCCGGCGGGGGCCTGCCCACGGAGCACCCAGCGCGCCGGCATCGGCCGCAGCTCCAGGGTGAGCCGCCGGTGGGCGACCAGCTCGCGGAGCTGCCGCTGGGCCCGCAGGGAGCCGCCGTGGAGGATCACGCGGGTGCGCCCCTCCATCAAGGCCGCGTCGACGAAGGTGCGCACCGAGCGCCGGATGTCGCCGCCGCCACAGACCTCGCAGCGGGCCGGCGCCACCGCGACCACCGGCCGACCTGGGGAGGGCGGGCAGCGGTCGCAGACCACGCTGACCCGATCGTCCAAGAAGGCCGCGGCGGCCCGGGCGTCGGTGGCGGCGAGCTGGAGCAGCTCGTGGGCGATGTGGGCCTCGCCCAGCGCACGCAGGAGGCTGTTGATCTCCGCCGGGCTGCGCAGGCCCCGATCGCC
>Ga0164294_10002708_pt1 | contig 15835 bp, 14 predicted proteins | sample GEODES005metaG_FD_111479 | JGI IMG/M metagenome (GOLD analysis project Ga0164294, IMG submission 111479) | Oligotrophic lake water microbial communities from Sparkling Lake, Wisconsin, USA - GEODES005 metaG | ecosystem: Environmental > Aquatic > Freshwater > Lake | place: USA: Sparkling Lake...
AATTGCGCGCTGACGATCGCGAAATCGATAGCGATGTCGCAACACTGACTCGACTGCTGGACGGCTGAGGCTTCCCAGCCTGTTGCCAAGCGCCTAACTGCAATGTTGTGCAGCGCCTAAAAAGTTCCGGCCCGTTCTGGTTCATCCTCTCCTGCTTCGCCTTTGCGTCGATGTGGGTGATGATCCGCTTTTCTGCGCGCCACCTTCACAGTTTTGAGATTGTTTTTTTCCGTAATTTCATTGGCTTGCTCTTCCTGGTGCCGATGATGCTCGGCACGCCCGGCCTGATCCGGCGAGACCGGATGAAGGTGCACCTTGGCCGCGCCACGTCGGGCTTCATTGCCACGATGGGCACTTTCTATGCGGTGGCCAATGCGCCGCTCGCCACCACCCTGGCCATCAACTACACGGCGCCGCTGTTCGGCACGCTGGGCGCCGTGCTGGTGCTTGGCGAACGCATCCGGGCCCGGCGGATCGCGGCGCTTGCCGTGGGCTTTGTCGGCATGCTGCTGGTGCTGCGGCCCGGCCAATTGCCGCTGACGGCGGGAATCGTGGCCGGCATCGTGTCGGCGGTGTCCACCGGTTACTCGATCGTGGCCATGCGCAGCCTGGTGGGGGTGGATGATGCCCGCGCGGTGGCGGCATGGACCTTCATCCTGACGACCATCCCCAGCCTGGCGGTCGCACTGTTCGTCTGGCAAACGCCGCCGCTGGTGGTATGGCCGCTGCTGGCCGGCATTGGTGCGGCTGCGGCTATCGGCCAACTCACGCTCACCCGGGCGTTCTCGCTGGCCGAAGCCTCCGCCGTGCTACCACTGGATTTCGTGCGGTTCGGCCTCATCACCGCGGCCGGCATCCTGCTGTTTGGCGAGACCTATGATGCGCTCACGCTGGCGGGCGGGGCTTTGATCCTGTCCTCCACCATCTATCTGGCCTGGCGCGAAGCGCAGTTGAAGAAAGCGGGCTGATTGTTTGGAAAGGTTGCGGGCGGGGGCGGCGCTGCTCATAAGCTCAGCATCACATTTCAAACATGGGGAGGTTCACATGAATCTGGAAGGTTGTTCGGCGGTTGTTACCGGCGGTGCATCGGGCCTGGGCGCCGCCACGGCGCGGTTGCTGGCAAGCCAAGGCGTCAAGGTCGCCATTTTCGACATGAACGCCGAGAAGGGCGAAGCCATGGCGGCCGAAATCGGCGGCGTGTTCTGCAACGTCAACGTCACCAACGATGAATCGGTCGATGCCGGTTTTGCCAAGGCCCGTGCCGCCATCGGCCAGGAGCGGATCCTGATCAACTGCGCCGGCACTGGCAACGCCATCAAGACCGCCAGCCGTTCCAAGGAAGACGGCAGCATCAAGCATTTCCCGATCGATGCCTTTGATCGCATCATCCAGATCAATTTGGTCGGCACCTTCCGCTGCATCGCCAAGTCGGCCGCCGGCATGATGAGCCTGCCGCCGATGGAAAACGGTGAGCGCGGTGCCATCGTCAACACCGCTTCGGTCGCCGCCGAAGACGGCCAGATCGGGCAGGCGGCTTACTCCGCGTCGAAAGGCGGCGTTGTCGGCATGACCCTGCCGATTGCCCGCGACCTGTCGAGCGAAGGCATTCGCGTCAACACCATCCTGCCCGGCATCTTCAACACGCCCCTGCTGCAAGGTGCGCCGGACAATGTGAAGGCTGCGCTGGCGGCCACCGTGCTGTTCCCCAAGCGTTTGGGCGGCCCGGAGGAATATGCGTCGCTGGCGGTGGAGATGTGCCGGAACTCCTATTTTAACGGCGAAGATGTCCGTTTGGATGGCGGCATCCGGATGGCTCCGCGCTGATCGCAGCTGGGCGCGCAAATAGCGCAGCTATGTGCCGGCTCCGGCAAGATCGGCCAACGACTGAAAAGGGCGGCGCTCCAGCCGCCCTTTTTTGTGTTGTCTGACGGCGCGGCTCCACCACGCTCTTTCTTCCTTCTTTTCTTTAATCCTTCAGCGGACTCGGCGAATTCGCCGCCGGCCGCACTCGCATGTCTTCCATTCATCATCCCGCAACACACGGCGCGCCACTATCCTGCCTATGAAAGCCACGCTCCTCCTCGCTGCCCTGATCGCGGCGCCAGCCTTCGCGCAAACCCCGCCCGCCAGCATTGGCCAGCCGTTCATCCCGGCGCCGTGGTGGATGAAGGATCCGGTCATCGCGGCGATGGGCCATGTCCGCACCGAAGTGCCGGCCAACCGCGCCCGCTTTGCCGCCCGCTTCTCCGTGGTGGAAAAGACCGCGGCCGCCGCCACCACCGCCGCCACCGCCAAGGCGAAGGAACTGGATGCGGCGCTGGCCGCGCTCGGCAAGGATCGGGTGCGGCTGACCACCAGCCTCAGCACCCGCCCGCTTTATGACCAGTATCGCCAGAAGGATGGCACGCTGGTGGAAAACCAGCGCGCCGACATGATCGAATCCTATGAAGTGACGGCAGTGCTCAGCGTTGAGGTGCGCGATGCCGACGTGCTGGAACGCGCCTATCGCCTGGCGGTGGCGGCCCGCCCGTCAGCGATCGATACGCCGTCGTTCAACCTGGAACCGGAAAACGGCCTGAAGACCTGGCTGTATGAAGCGGCGATCAAGGATGCCGCGCGCCGCGCCCGGCTGGCCACGGCAGCGGCCGGCAGCCGGTTGGGTGGGGTGAAGGTCATCGATCCATCGGGCGGTGTCTGCCAGACCCAGGTGCTGGCCGGCTGGCCCAGCTATGTCGGTGAAAGTCCGGCCGCTGATGTGCAGGCGCCCGACACAATGGCGCGCTATTCCGATGCCGCCCCCGCCATGATGTCCGCGCCAGCGCCGCCGCCACCACCGCCGGGGCTGGAAAAACTGGCCGGCGATGTGCAGGTGACGTTGCAGCCGCCGCTCTATCCGCTCACGGCCCAGGCCTGCGTGATCTACGGCCTGCTGCCTCCCGGTTGACGATAGTGAATCGGCATATTAACGTCAAAAACGGTTAATGTGGGGAGGGGCGCAATGGCTCACAAATTCGAAATCTACAAGGACAAGGCCGGCGAGTTTCGGGTGCGCTTCATGTACAACAGCGAAGTGATGTTCTCCACGCAAGGCTATTCTTCGAAGGCCTCCGCGGTAAACGCCATCGAATCAATCAAGAAGAATGGCCCCGGCGCGCCAACGGTCGAACAAGAAGATTGATCCGCCCCTGCTGTTTTGGCGATTGTTGCCTTTTCGATCAGCCGATCAGCGCATCAATCGCCTTGGCCAGCCGCACGTCACGCGCCGAAAGCCCGCCGGCATCGTGCGTGGTCAGTGCGATATCGACCTTGTTGTAAACATTGAACCATTCGGGGTGATGATCCTGGGCTTCGGCCAGCAGCGCCACCCGGCTCATGAAGCCCCAGGCCTCGTTGAAGTCCTTGAAGCGGAAGCTGCGCTTCAGATGCTCGCCGGCCAACTGCCAGTCAGGCAATTTTGTGGCGAGCGTGGCGCGTGCGGTCTCACCCAGCTTCTCGACCATGGCCGGCTTCCTCTCTATGGTGGGATCATGTTGATCGCCCCCACCCTTGCCGATATCGAACAGGTCGCACAAGCCGCCGTGGAGCGCTTGCCCGACCAGTTCCGCCGCCACCTCGCCAGCGTCATCCTGAAGGTGGAGGATTTCCCCGACGAAACGGTGATGGCCGAAATGCAGCTGGAGACGGAGTGGGATCTGCTCGGCCTCTACTGGGGCCGGCATGTCGGCATGAAGGGCGATGTGCCATCGGGCGCGCTGCCGGACATGATCTTTCTTTATCGCCGACCCATGCTGGATGTGTGGGCTGAAAGCGGCGAGACGCTGGAACTGCTGGTAACGCACGTGCTGGTGCACGAAGTGGGTCATCACTTCGGGCTGAGCGATGAGGCGATGGACGAGATCGAGGCAGCCGCGGGGGAGTAGGTCGCTGCGGAGTTTGAGCCTAGCGGGCACGGCCAGCGGCGGAGCCGCTGAGTCCGTTTCGGGTGAGAGTTTAAGAAGCAAGGAAGAGCGTGGCGGAGCCACGCCGACGGACGAGTCAAAGAAAGGGCGGCCTGTTGGGGCCGCCCTTTTTTGCTCGCCGTCTGATCTTGCCGGGGTCGGTGGATAGCGCCGCTATCCACCGACCCCGGCTGCGATCAGAAGTTAACCCGGCCCGTGATGCCGAAATAACGATCCGCTTCACGCGGGATCAGGTAACGGAACGCCCCGCCGGGGCCGCCGTTGGTGATCTGTGCCGCAAAGCTTTGATCAAACAGGTTCTTGACGATGAAGGTCAGGCGGAACTTGTCGTCCTTCTCGACCAAGCCGAATTGCAGATCAACCAGGCTGTAGGCGCCGATGGTGCCGGCATCGCGCAGCGCCTGACTGGCATCGAACAGCGACAGCTGGCTCGACTGGGTCGAGACGTTGCCGGCCAGGGTGAAATCAACCGCGCCGCCGGTGCGGTAGCGGTAATCCATGCCCAGGCTGCCCTTCCAGCGCGGCGCAAAGCCCAGCGGCGTTCCTGCCGGGATCACGGCGGCTCCCGGCGGTGCCTTGAAGGCATCGACCTGCGCATCGGTGAAGGCGAGGCCGCCCACCAGATTCAGATCCTTGGCCGGGCGCCACACGAAGTCCAGTTCGACGCCGCGGGTCGATACGTCACCGGCGTTGGTGAAGCGGGTGACCACCACGCCGGCCACCAGATCCGGGTTGTTCGCCTGGAAATTCTCGTACTTGGCATAGAAGGCGGCGAGGTTCAGCGTCAGCGAGCCGCCGAACAGCGTGTTCTTCAGGCCGATTTCATAGGAATCGGCGATTTCGGCTTCGATGACGTTGGTGCCGGTCGGGTTGAGGTTGAAGAAGGTGTTGTAGGCCGGGCCCTTGTAGCCGCGGCTGTAGGTGCCGTAGGCCATCACGTCTTCGCTGAAATCATATTGCAGGCCCAGCTTGCCCGACAGGTTGGTGGCGCTGGTCTTGGCGCGGAACGGGGTGCCATTGCTGCGGGCCGGATCGCCGTTGTTCGCACCGAAGTTGGAGCTGTCGAAGACGCCCTGATCGAAATTGCGCTGGATGCCGGGCAGGCCGGCGATGTTGGGCGAGGCGACGCGGCTGTGGAAGATCGACAGCTGGTCAGCCGTGAAGCGCAGGCCGACGATGGCGCGCAGCTTTTCGCTGAAGGCGTAGGTGCCCTGGCCGAACAGCGCGTAGTTGTCGAAGGCCGAACCGAAGGTCGCGGTGCCACTGACATTTTCGGCCGGGAAGCCGGGCGAACCGCAGGTGACCAGCGCGACCGGCGTCGGCGCATTGCCGCAACGGGTGACAAAGCGGCTGAAGGTGCGTTCCGTGACAGCGCGGCTGAAGAAGGCGCCGGCCACATAGGTGAAGGCCTGATCGGCCGGCGAGGTCAGCCGCAGTTCCTGGCTGAAGGTGGTACCGGTTTGCGGGCCATCATCGTGCAGCTGCGCGAGGCCGGCAAAGGCACCACCCACCCAATCGCCTTCACGGATTTCGCGGTTGTCATAGCGGCGCCAGGCGCTGATCCAGGTCACCGTGTGGGTGCCGACTTCGGCATCCAGCTGGGCCGAGATGCCATAGCTTTCTTCTTCGGTGCGGGTGACGAGATTGTGCCGCACGGTGCGGGTTTCATCGCCCTGGAAGTTGATGCCGGCCAGCGCCAGCGCGGCCACGCCAGTGGGCGTGGTGCCAATCACTTCGGCGCAGCAATCGTCGTTGGCCTTGCGCCAGTCAGCGATCACCGTCAGCTTCACCGTCTCGGTCACGTCGGCTTCGATGATGCCGCGCACGCCGTACCGGTCATAGCCGTTGACGCGGCGGTTCACGCCGGCTGCATCGTTGAAGATGTTGCCGTCATAATTGCTGTAAAAGGCCGTCAGGCGGGTGCGGACGCTGTCGCTCAGCGGCACGTCAACGCCGGCGCGCACGCGATATTCATTGCCGTTGCCAAAGAACCAGCCGCCTTCGGCATAGCCACCGAGTTTGTCGCCCGGGCGCTTGGACACGATGTTGACCACACCGGCCGAGGAGTTCTTGCCGAACAGCGTGCCCTGCGGGCCGCGCAACACTTCGATGCGATCAATGTCGACCAGATCGGAGAAGGCTTCACCGGCACGGGCCAGCACGACGCCATCGAGCACGGTTGAAATCGACGGTTCGCCGGCGAGGCTGAAGGTCGCCGTGCCGACGCCGCGGATGTAGAGTGACTGGTTGATGCTGGTGCCCGACTTGCGGAAGTTCAGCGACGGCACCAGATACTGGGCGTTTTCCAGGTTGAGTGCACCCTGACGAGCCAGGGCATCGCCACTCACCACCGACACGGCGAGCGGAATATCCTGCAGCTTTTCACTGCGCTTTTGCGCGGTGACGACGATTTCGACCGACTCATTGTCTTCGGCAACGGTCTGCGCAAAGGCCGGTGCTGCAGTCACGGCCAATATGGTGGCTGAACTCATCAAGAAACGGCGGATCATGTCACTCCCCTTGTATCTGTCCGGACTTTTGCCGGTTTGACGAAGCAGTATTTCCTGAGCGTGTTGCCTTGCCAAGACAGGCTTTCTTGACCGTGGTCAATCTGGGTTAGCGGCGTTCATGTGCAGTTCTGGCCACGCTGTGGCGGTGGAGTCACACATTTGTCATCCGCTTACAGGCCCAGTTCCGCCATGGTGACGACGCGATTCTCTCTGGCCGAAATCTCGGCGGCCAGACCGATGGCGACGGCGCGCATGCCGTCATCGGCGGTCACGATCACCGGGCCACTCCCGCGGACAGCGGCGGCGAAATGCCGGTGCTGGAAGAAGGTGGAGCCATGATGCTGCCCGGCCGCCAGCGCATCGGCCGGGGTTTCGACATGCCAGCGCGTTGTCTGCTTGGGGTTCATGAAGCCCACCCTGGGCGAATGGATGATGTCCCCGGCCGGGATCAGCACGTCGAGCCGTGCCTTGTCACCGGTGGCGAGAATCTCTTCCTGCTGCTCGGCGCCATCGGCGAACATACACAGATCCAGCATTGCGCGCACGCCATTGGCGAAGTCCACGACCGTGTAGCTGTTGTCGATGATGTCGGGCGTCTTGCCGTCGTAGCGCTCGTCCTTGTGATTCACGTCCATGGCGCCGCTGCAATAGACGCGCACCGGCTCGGCCTTCACGATGTGGCGCATCAGATCGAAGAAGTGGCAGCACTTTTCGACCATGGTGCCGCCACTGTTGATGGAAAAGCGGTTCCAGTCGCCCACCTTCACCAGGAAGGGGAAGCGGTGCTCGCGGATGGACAGCATCTGCAGATTGCCGACCTTGCCGGCGTGGATGTGGCTGACGAATTCGGAGACCGGCGGCATGAAGCGATATTCCATTGCGGTCCAGAAGGTCTTGTCATAGCCCTTCACGGCGGCCGCCACCGCCTTGGCATCCTCTAGCGTCGTCGCCAGCGGTTTTTCGCACAAGATGTGGAGGCCAGCATCCATCAGCGTGCCGAGCACCGCGCGGTGGGTGAAATTGGGGGAGGCGACCACCACGGCATCGCACAGGCCCGACGCGGCCAGCCCAGCCGCATCGGGAAAGCGCGCCACGCTGTGTCCGATCGCCTTTTCAGCGCGATCGAGACACGCAGGCACCGGATCAGCGATGGCAGTAATGGTGCCGCCGCCCAGCAACTGGATATTGGCCACATGTTCCAGCGCCATCATGCCGGTGCCAACAATTCCCCAGCGAATACTGTCGGTGCTTCCCATCTACCCGTCCTTCAGTCTATCAAGCCAAAATGTCGCAGATCGCTCTAAGCCCCAATCGCCGCCCGCTGGGCAAGTCCGAATTTCAGGTGAGCCCGCTGGCCTGGGGCATGTGGCGCTTTGCCGGCGATGATGTGGCAGCCGCGCAGGCACGCTGCGAGGCGGCGCTGGCCGCCGGCATCAACTTCTTCGATACCGCCGATATTTACGGGCCCGACAATGATGAGCCGTTCGGTGCGTCCGAAGCGCTGCTCGGCCGCGTGTTCAAGGCGGCGCCGGCCCTGCGCGGCCAGATCGTGCTGGCGTCCAAGGGCGGCATCAGCATGGGCGTGCCCTACGACTCGTCGCCCGAATATCTGGTCGCCGCCATCGATGCCTCGCTCAGCCGAATGGGCGCCGAGCGCATCGATCTGTGGCAGATCCACCGGCCCGACATGCTCACCCACTGGGCCGACGTCGCGGCCACGCTGGATGCCCAGGTGCAGGCCGGCAAGATCGGCGCGGTTGGCGTCTCCAACTTCACGCCCGCGCAAACCCGCGCCCTGGCCGCGCATCTGAAAGCGCCGCTGGTTTCCACCCAACCGGAATTCTCGGTGCTGGCGCTCGGCGCCCTGTTCGACGGCACGCTCGATCTGGCCATGGAAATGGGTCAGGCCGTGCTCGGCTGGTCGCCGCTCGGCCAGGGCCGGCTGGGCGATGGCGATCCGCGCCCGGGCCGCAGACAAGCCGAGGATGAACGATTGATCCGCGTCAAGGCAGCGCTCGCCGCGCACGGCCAAAGATTTGGCGTGAGTATCGCTGCTACCGCTTATGCATGGGTGCTGGCGCATCCGGCCGGCATCACGCCGATCGTGGGCAGCCAGAACCCGGCGCGCATTGCCGAAGCCGCCGATGCCTTCAAGGTGACGTTCACACGCGCCGAATGGTACGCCATCCTGGTCGCATCGCTTGGGGAGAATTTGCCGTGAGTGGACCTGAAATCAGTTGGTTCTCTGCCCTGTGCGACGATGATTATGAATTCCTGGGCGTGCCCGATCCGGGCCTGCGTTCCAGCTGGGAACATTGCCGCAATATCGTGATGACCGCCGAAAAGGGCGGGTTCGACAATATCCTGCTGCCGTCGGGCTACCAACTCGGCATCGACACCCAGATGTTTGCCGGCGCCATCGCCGCGCTCACCCATCGCATCCGCCTGCTGATGGCGATCCGCGTCGGTGAAACCTGGCCGCCGCAGCTGGCCCGTCAGATCGCCACGCTCGATCAGATCCTCGGTGGCCGCCTCACCGTCAACATCATCTCGTCGGACATGCCGGGCGAAGTGCTGCCGTCCAAGCCGCGCTATGACCGAACGGTCGAGGTGATGAAGATCCTGAAGACGCTGCTCAACGGCAACGTGCTCAATCATCAGGGCGAGTTCTACAAGCTGCAGCTGCCGCCGCCGAACGTGAAGACCGTCACCGGCAAATGCCCGCCTCTCTATTTCGGTGGCCTGTCTGAAGACGCCCGCGAAGCCGCCGCCGAAGCCGCGGATGTCTATCTGATGTGGCCAGACACGATGGACAAGGTGAAGGAGGTCGTCGCCGACATGACCGCCCGCGCCGCCAAGCGCGGCCGCACGCTGAAGTTCGGCTACCGCGTCCACGTCATCGTGCGCGAGACCGAGGCGCAAGCCCGCGACGCCGCCGATCACTTGCTCTCCAAGCTCGACGCTGCCACCGGTGACGCCATCCGCGCCAAGTCGCTCGACAGCCAGTCGGTCGGCGTCCAGCGTCAGGCCGAACTGCGCGACAAGGCCAGCGACGGCTATGTTGAGGACAATCTCTGGACCGGCATCGGCCGTGCCCGCTCCGGCTGCGGCGCCGCGCTGGTCGGCAATCCCGATCAGATTGTTGCCAAGCTGAAAGCCTATCAGGCGGTCGGCATGGAAGCCTTCATCCTCTCCGGCTACCCGCACGCCCGCGAAGCCGATCTGTTCAGCCGCCACGTGCTGCCGAAACTGGAGCACGGCCCGCTGATGATGTGAGGCTCAGCGCCCTGTGTAGCGGGGCGCGCGCTTCTCGCGATAGCTGGTGAAGGCCTCGTGGAAATCCTGTGTTTGCGTGGCGAGGTGCTGTTCCTTGTCAGCAGCGGCGAAGGCTGTGCTGTAATCCTCATCGAGCGCGGTCCACACCTGCGCCTTCATGGCGGCGAGGCTGCGCGGGGCGCTGAAGGTCGCGATGTTGCGCGCATATTCCTGCACGTGCGGCAGCAGTGCTTCATCGTCGAACACGTCGTTGACGAGGCCCAGCGCCTTGGCTTCGGTGCCATCGAAACGGCGGGCAGTGTAGAGCAGGTCCATCGCCTTGGCCTGGCCGATATGGCGGGTGAGCAGCCAGGCCGAGCCCTTCTCGCCGGGGACGCCGATGCGGGCGAAGGTGGCGTTGAACAGGGCGGACGTGCTGGCAAAACGGATGTCGCAGTGCAGCGCCAGGATAAAGCCCCAGCCGAAGGCCGCGCCATTGATGGCCGCAATGGTTGGCTTGCGGCAGGTGATCAGCGTGGGCCAGCCGCCGCGGTAATAAGGCGCCAGCGCCGGGCCGATGTCGTCGCCCCATTGCGGGGTGCCATCGGGATGGGTCTGCACATTGCCGCTGCCGCCGCCACCGATAATGGCGAGATCGAGCCCGGCCGAAAAGCCGCGACCGGCGCCGGTGATCACGATCACCTTGGCCTCTGGATCAGCGCCGGCCTTCGCAACCGCTGCGAAGAAATCGCTCAGCATCTGCGGCGTGAGCGCGTTCAATTTGTCTGGCCGGTTGAGGGTGATGGTCGCCACCCCGTCGGCCAGATCATAAAGGATGTCGCTCATGCGACGAGCCGCTGCAGGCGGCCGCGGATGATTTCCTCGGCCTCGCGCACCATCCCTTCGATAAGATCCTTGCAGGTGGGGATATCGTGGATCAGGCCCACGACCTGGCCGCACGACCAGCCGCCGGCATCCATGTCGCCGTTCTTCATGATCCTGGGGTACACGCCGGCGACTTCCTCGATGATGTCCTCGAACTTCAGCGCGTTGCCCAGAGTGCGCTCCTTTTCTAGCAGGCGTTCAACGGCGGCGTTGTTCAGCACGCGCTCGGTGTTCCTGAGCGGGCGCATGATCAGGCGGGTATCAAGCTCGGTCGCCGCGACCAGCGCATCCTTCACATTCTGGTGCACTGGGGCTTCCTTGGTGGCGATGAAGCGCGTGCCCATGTTGACGCCATCGGCCCCCATGCACAAAGCCGCCGCCAGTTGCTTGCCGTTGGCGACACCGCCGCTGGCCACGAAGGGAATCTTCAACTCCTCGGCAGCGCGCGGCAACAGCACCCAGTTGCCCACGTCATCCTCACCGGGGTGACCGCCGCATTCGAAACCGTCCACCGAAACTGCGTCGCAACCGATGGCTTCAGCCTTCAGGCTGTGGCGCACGCTGGTGCATTTGTGGATGACCTTGATGCCATGCTCTTTCAGCGCGGGCAGCCATTTCGCCGGGTTGTTGCCGGCGGTTTCCACCACCTTCACGCCGCCTTCGATGATCGATTTGATCAGGCCGGGATAATCGGGTGGGGTCACGCTGGGCAGGAAGGTGAGGTTCACGCCGAACGGCTTGTCGGTCATTTCGCGGCAGCGGGCGATCTCGGCGGCCAGCTTTTCCGACGTGCCAAGCGTGAGGCCGGTGATGACGCCCAGCCCGCCCGCATTGGAGACGGCGGCGGCCATCTCGGCAAAGCCGACATAGTGCATGCCGCCCTGGATGACGGGATGTTCAATGCCGAACATTTCGGTGATGCGCGTCTTCATGACTGTTGTCCCCAATTGCCAATGGCTCAATTGATTGTGGCGAAAAGCTAACCTGCGCCCCTGCTGGCGGCAATGCCGCGATTGTGGGAGGGTTGGCGGGTGATCGAATTCGGCGTGTTGAGCATAAGCCTGCTGGTCGGCACGGCGCAGGGCCTGGTGTTGGCGCTGATGCTGTGGCGCGTGGCCACCAATCGCGCCGCCAATCGCTGGCTGGCGCTGCTGATTGTCGCCGTGGCGGCGCTGATCACGCCCTATATCATTGGTTTTGCAGGTTTTTATGATCGCTGGCCGTGGTTGAGCTTCACGCCGCTCAGCTACACGCTGGCCTTTGGGCCGCTGCTCTGGCTCTACGCCACCACCCTGTGCGGCCGGCCGCCGGAGCGGGTGTGGCCGCATTTCGCGCCTTTTGCGGTGCAGTTCGCGGCCGATGCGCTGGTGTTCCCGTTCCCGCTTGTCACCAAGGATTGGTGGGACACGGTGGCCCATGCCCCGATCATTGCCCCGGCATTGCGGGTGGTGACGTTCATCAGCTTCGCCGTCTATGGCCGCATGGCGTGGCGCTGCTGGGCCGATTATCGCCATTGGCTGGGCGAGAATGTCACCGACGCGGTGGATTTCGATCCCGACTGGATCCGAAATTTCCTGCTGGCGTTGGGGTTGGTCGGCTTGGTGTGGTTGGGCTTCTTCATCGCCAACGTGCGCGACCCAACGCGCAATTATTTCGATCAGTTCTGGCTCTATGTCATCTTCTCTGGGCTGGTGATCTATCTGGGGGTCGAAGGCTGGCGCCATGCCGGCATGCGCTACCCGGTGCCCGCCGACGCGGGTGAGGAGGCGGTGCCAGCCGAGCGCGACTGGGCAGCATTGGGCGCGCGGTTCGAGGCCGAAATCGAGGCGAAGGACCTGTGGCGCGATCCTGACTTGACGGCCGCCAGCCTGGCCCGCGCGCTGGGCACCAACAGCAATTATCTCGCCCGCGCTTTCAATGAAGGGCTTGGCGCCAATTTCAATGCGGTGATCAACCGGCGGCGCGTACGGCAGGTGCAGGCGTGGTTGGCTGATCCGGCCGACACGCGCGCCATCCTGACCATGGCGATGGATGCCGGCTTCCGTTCCAAGGCGATCTTCAACCGCGCCTTCGCGGAGTTTGCCGGGATGACGCCAACGCAGGCCAGAGCGTCTCAGGCACGTCTCAAATCCTGAAAATCGCGCAAAGTTCAGCGTTTCGGGCGATCTGCGCCACCGAATCGGGGAGTGGGCAGGGGGTCTACCCGAACCGAAAGACCCGCCATGATCCGCACGGCCTTCCTCCCTGCCCTGCTTGCCTCTGCTCCCGCAATCGCGGCTGATATGCCCAACCCGATGCTCACCCCGGCGCAGGCCAGCAGCGATGTCGCGCTGATGCGGCGGGCGCTGGAGACGATCCACCCCGGCCTCTATCGCTATGTGCCCAAGGCGCAGGTGGATGCCAGCTTCGCCCGGCTGGAGGCGCAGGCGAAGCAACCGATCACCACGCTTGCCCTGCACCGCGAGATCGCGCGCATGGTGGCCAGCATCCATTGCGATCATTCCAAGCCCGAGCTGCCCGACGCCATCGCAAAATGGCGCCAGACCAACGCCAGCCATTTGCCGCTGCGTTTCAAGCTGATCGAAGGCCGGATGATCGTGGTATGGGGTGCGCTGCCCAAGGGCGCCGAGATTACGGCCATCAACGGCCGGCAGGTGTCGCAGATCCTGAACGCGGTGACGCCGTTGGTGGCCTATGATGGTGATACCGATCAGGCGATTGCGGTGAAGATCGCCGATGACAGCGACCTGGGCGGCAGCGATCTGGAGGAGTATTGGCCCGGCCTGTTCGGAGCGCCCAGCCAGTGGGATATCGCGTGGAAGGTGCCCGGTGAGGCCGTCACGCAAACGAGCCAGCTGGCGCCGATCAGTTTTGACCAATGGACTCAGCTCGACGCGCCCGACGGCAAATATCGCAATGAATTCTATAACGGGATCACCTGGCGCATGGCCGGGAAGACAGTCCGCCTGAAGATCGACACTTTCGTGAACTATCGGAACCCGGTGGCTGTGACGCCCTATCTCAGCAGCTTCTTCAACGCGATGAAGGCGGCCGGGACGGAGCATCTCATCCTCGATCTGCGGAACAACGGCGGCGGCTCCACCGATCCGACCATCGCGCTGGGGCGGCACCTGCTCGACACGCCGTTCACACTGACCAGGTCCATTCGCGCCAAGACCATAAGGTTTGGCGACCTGCCGAATCATATCGAGACCTGGGGTGACCGCGAGGCGCAGTTTAATCCGCCGGAATCGGCTTACCGGCGCACCGATGACGGCCTGTTCGAACGGATCCCGACCGGCACCGACGAGAGCGATGACGACGATAGCACGATCGAACACCAGCCACTGCCGGTCACTCAGCGGTTCACGGGCCGGCTGACTGTGCTGACCGGACCGCAGAACGGATCGGGCGCGACCATGACCATCGCCTGGCTGAAGGATCGGCGCGATGTGACGCTGGTGGGCGAGGATACGTCGGGCAGCGCGGAGGGGCCGACGGCGGGGAATATTCTCAACCTGGTGTTGCCGGCCAGCGGCATCCGGGTGCGGATACCGCAGTTCAAGAGCTTCACCAATATCAAGGCCTTCACTCCGCGCCGGGGCGTTGCCACCGATGTGTTGGTGGTGCCGACGCTGGCCGATTTCGAAGCCGGCCGGGACCGGGCGGTGGAGGCGGCGCGCAGCCTGCCGGCGCCGCCGGTCGACGCGACCGCCACGCTCACTGCCGCGCTGGCCGGCAGTTGGACCGGGACGCTGGATTGTCGCGATTATGGCAATGATCAGCGCACCAGCCTGCCGACGCTGATGAACGCCAATGGCCTGAGCATCGCCTGGACGTTCGACGATGGGCCCGGCAAGACGGTGCGCTCTGCCGAAACCTGGTCCTTCACGCCGGATGGAAAATCGTTGGTGATCAAGGGCGGAAAATCCAGTGAAACCATGGCCATCGCCGAATTCCGACGAGGTGCCAATGGCAGCGTCACGCTGGTCGCTGATGGCAGCGGCGAGGAAAATGGCCGCAAGGTGATGGTGCGGGAGATCCTCACCCGCGAAGGCCCGGTGCTGCGGCTGACCCGGATGAGCCGCGCGGCGGGCCAGCCGTTCATCATGCGCCACAGCTATCAGTTGCGGCCCGCCGCCTGAGGGGTTGGCACCCCGCCCACCGACATGGCAAGACACGTGGATGCAGGCTGGCACCACCATTTTCGAGCATATGTCGGGCCTGGCCCGGCAGCATGATGCCATCAATCTGGGGCAGGGCTTTCCGGATTTCGGCTGGTCCGATGCGGTGCTTGCGGCGGGATCCGATGCAATTACAAAGGGTTATAATCAGTATCCACCGATGCGCGGCCTCCCGGAACTGCGCCGTGCGGTGGCGGATTTCTATGGCCGGCGGCAGAGGCTGGACCTTACGCCGGCACAGGTGATCGTCACATCCGGCGCCACTGAGGCACTGGCAGCGAGCATCATGGCAGTGGCGGGGACTGGCGATGAGGTGATCCTGTTCGCGCCGGCCTATGATGCCTATACGCCGCTGGTGCAGCGGGCAGGCGCTCGGCCGGTGTGGGTGGAACTGCAGCCGCCCGACTGGCAGGCAAGCGCCGCGGCGATTGCGGCGGCTATTACGCCGGATACCCGCGCTATCCTGTTGAACACGCCACACAATCCCACCGCCGGCATGGCCGGCCCGGCGATGCTGGCGGCCATCGTGGAATTGGCCCGAAAGCATGACCTGACCATCATCAGCGACGAGGTGTGGGAGGAAGTGATCACCGGCGATGCGTCGCACGTCTCGGCCTATAGTTTGGCCCCGGAGCGCACGATCAAGATCGGATCGGCCGGCAAGCTGCTGGCGCTGACCGGCTGGAAGGTGGGCTGGGTGGTGGCCGAGGCGGCGCTGGCGGAGCGGGTGGCGCAGGTGCACCAATATCTCACCTTCACCACCGCCCCGCCGCTGCAGACCGCGGTTGCTGCCGGGCTGGCGCTGCCGGATGCCTGGTTTGCGGCCGCCCGTGGCCGGTTCGTGACGGCGCGGGACCGGCTTGTGACGGATCTTGCCCGCCACGGCTGGAAATTGCTGCCAACGCAGGGCAGTTACTTCGTGATGGCCGATCTGGCGGCTTCGGGCATCGAAATGGGCGATCGCGACTTCTGCGAGGCCGCGGTGATCGATCCCGGCATTGCCGCCATCCCGCTTTCGGCCTTCATGCCCGATGGCCAGCAG
>Ga0164294_10002709_pt1 | contig 15832 bp, 16 predicted proteins | sample GEODES005metaG_FD_111479 | JGI IMG/M metagenome (GOLD analysis project Ga0164294, IMG submission 111479) | Oligotrophic lake water microbial communities from Sparkling Lake, Wisconsin, USA - GEODES005 metaG | ecosystem: Environmental > Aquatic > Freshwater > Lake | place: USA: Sparkling Lake...
AGGATTTTCATGGTTGCTCTCCGCCGGGCCGCCCCAAGGAGAGCAGGGCCCCTTTGGGGGGCAGTGAGAACACGAAGTGACGACTGTGGGGGCTCATGGTTCTCTCCTTCATGCCTCGTTACCGGCCACAATGCTCATCACCGCCATGCGCACCGCGATGCCAAAGGTCACTTGCGGCAAGATCACGCTTTGCGCACCATCCACCACGGCGGAGTCAATCTCGACGCCGCGGTTGATCGGGCCGGGGTGCATGACGATGGCGTCGGGCTTGGCGAATTGCAGTTTCTCGGGCGTGAGGCCAAAGCTCTCAAAGTATTCTTGGCTCGACGGCAAGAGCGCGCCGCTCATGCGCTCGTTTTGCAGGCGCAGCATGATGACCACATCGCAGCCCTTGATGCCTTCGGCCAGGTTGTTGAAGACGCGCACGCCCATTTGCGACATGTCGGCCGGCACCAGGGTTTTGGGGCCGACCACACGCACCTCGGCGCAGCCCAGCGTGGTCAGCGCGTGGATGTCAGAGCGCGCCACACGCGAGTGCAGCACGTCGCCCACAATGGCCACCGTGAGGTTGGCAAAATCTTTTTTGTAGTGCCGGATGGTGTACATGTCCAGCAACGCCTGCGTGGGGTGGGCGTGGCGCCCGTCTCCGGCATTGACCACGTGCACATGGGGGGCGACGTGTTGCGCGATCAGGTAGGGCGCGCCCGACTCGCCGTGGCGTACCACAAAAATATCGGCCGCCATGGCCGATAGGTTGGCGATGGTGTCAAGCAGTGACTCGCCCTTGCTGGCCGACGATCGGGCGATGTCGAGCGTGTAAACGTCGGCCGACAAGCGGGTGGCCGCAATATCGAAGGTGGTGCGGGTCCGGGTGCTGTTCTCAAAAAACAGGTTGAACACACTCTTGCCGCGCAGCAGCGGAACTTTTTTGACCTCACGGTCGTTGACGCTGGCAAAGTTGCCTGCCGTGTCCAGGATGTGCGTGAGGATGTCTTTGGACAAGCCTTCGGTGGACAGAAGGTGAATCAGTTCACCGTTTTGGTTGAGCTGAGGGTTGTTGCGTTTGTAAAGCATCGTTTTCACTCCGCGGGTGTTTCGACCTGGAAGCTGAAGGTGCCCGAAGCATCACGCACCAGCGCCAGCGACTGGGTGTCAGGCAAAACCACTCGCGCCGCCGCAAAGTCAGCTTGTATCGGCAACTGACGGCCTCCGCGGTCCACCAGAACGGCCAACTTGACGCTGGCAGGGCGTCCGTAATCAAACAGCTCGTTGATGACGGCGCGAAGCGTTCGGCCGGTGTAGAGCACGTCGTCAAGGATCACCAGGTCAGCGCCTTTGATGTCAAAAGGCAGACTGGTTTGCCCACCGGCCGACAGGCCGCGTTGGGCGAAATCATCGCGGTGCATGGCCGATGAGATCGTGCCGTGCTGACCGGCCAATGCCAGGTCTTTTTGCAAGCGCTCAGCCAACCAAGCGCCACCAGACGTGATACCGACCAGTCGGGTATGAGGGCCGACCAAGGCTTGCACACCCCGCAGCAATTCGCTGTAAAGCGCTTCTGCATTCAAAGCCAATGCACTCAAGGCAGACCCCTTAAAAACTGATCCAAAATGATGCAGGCCGCGGCCGCATCAGCGTCTCTGGCCCCCGCCTGCAAGGCCTCGGTGGTGCTGTAACGTTCGTCCACCTCATAGACCGACAAACCAAAGCGACCTCGCAATTGGCGTGCAAATTTTTGCGCACGCACGGTGTTTTCGTGGGCAGCGCCGTCAGGGTGAAACGGCACACCGACGACCAAAGCATCGGGCTGCCATTCGGCAATGCGTTTGTGCACATGGGCAAAACGGGCGTCGCCCTCGGCGGCAATCGTGCCTTGAGGGGTGGCACTGCGCAGCAAGCGGTTGCCCACCGCCACGCCGGTGCGCTTAAGGCCGTAATCGAATGCCAGAAATGTCTGGTGCGCGGCTGAAACTTCCATGGCAGCCAAGCCCAAATTGCTCATGCATGCCCCGCATCGGGAGAAAGCATCCAGGGCTGCAGGCCCAGCAAGCTCAACGCGCGTTCGTAACGCTGCTCCAATGGGGTCTCAAAAATGATGTTGGGGTCGGCCTCGACCGTGAGCCAGCTGTTTTCGCCAATTTCGGACTCCAGTTGACCCTCTCCCCACGAGGCGTAGCCCAAGGTCACCAGGACGCGGCGGGGGCCTGAGCCGTTGGACAAGGCTTCTAAAACGTCCCTCGAGGTGGTCATCTCCAAGCCGCCGGGCACGCTCAGTGTGGCGGCGTACACCGCCTCGCTTTTGTCTTTGTTGTCGAGCACCAACGGGTCATGCAGCACAAAACCACGCTCGGTTTGCACCGGCCCGCCATGCAAGACCTGGGCTTGCATCAGGTCGTCGCGGCGCAGGGGGAGTTCCACTTTGTCGAACAAATGACGCAAACTGAACACGCCGGGTTTGTTGATGATCAACCCCATGGCGCCACGGTTGTTGTGCTCGCACATGTAGACCACGCTGCGGGAGAAGGTCTCATCCTCCAAACCGGGCATGGCGATCAAAAAATGATGCGTCAGGTTGATAGAGGGAGAATCAGGCGACATACTGGCATTTTAAGGGCCAAGTCCCTTGGCGCAGATTGAATAACGAGGACACCCTTCCATGAACACAGCTTTTTCCTCCGGACTGGTCTGGTTTCGGCGCGATCTGAGAGCAAATGACAACGCTGCCCTGTTCCATGCGTTGAAAAACTGCGCCAAAGTTTATTGTGTGTTTGTCTTTGACACCGACATTCTGGAGCCCTTGCCTCGGGCTGACCGTCGGGTCGAATTCATCCGCGAGTCGCTGGTCGATCTGGACTTGCAACTGCGGGCTCTGGCAGGCCTCGAAACCGCGGGTTTGATCGTTCGCCATGGCAAAGCACGGGAAGAAATGGCTAAGTTGGCCCATCAACTGGGTGTTCAATCGGTGTTTGCCAACCACGACGACGAGCCGGCCTCGTTGACACGCGACGCCCAAGTGCGAGGGGCTTTGGCCGATCTCGGCATTGCCCTGCACACCTACAAAGACCATGTGATTTTCGAGCGGCAAGAGCTCGTGACCCAAATGGGACGGCCCTACAGCGTATTCACGCCCTACAAAAACGCTTGGCTCAAAAAGGTGGACGACCATGACCTCAAGCCCCATGCGCTGGAGCCTTACACCAGCGCACTGGCCCCGCGGCCAGTGGCCGACCGCCAAGGCGTGCCGAGCTTGGCCGAATTGGGTTTTGCAACCACCAACCTGAAAGCCCTGCATATTCAGGCCGGCAGCGCGGCTGTGCCGGCCTTGCTGCAGGACTTTTGGCCTCGGATCGCCAAATACGATCACGCCCGAAACTACCCTGCCATCAAAGGGCCAAGCTACTTGAGTGTGCATTTGCGGTTTGGCACAGTGTCGATACGGCACCTGGCCCGCCAGGCCTATGACCTCGCACAAGCGGGCAATGAAGGCTCGGGCGTGTGGTTGTCCGAGCTGATCTGGCGGGATTTTTATGCACAGATCATGGCCAACTTTCCCCATGCGATGGCGCGCAGCTTCAAACCCGAATACGACGCCATCAAGTGGGAGCATGGCCCGCATGCCCACAAATTATTTGACGCCTGGTGTCAAGGCCGCACCGGCTACCCCTTGGTGGACGCTGCCATGATGCAAATCAACCAAACCGGCTACATGCACAACCGTTTGCGCATGGTAGTGGCCAGTTTTTTGGTGAAAGATTTGGGCATTGACTGGCGCTGGGGCGAGCGTTATTTTGCCCAGCATCTGAACGATTTTGATTTGTCAGCCAACAACGGCGGCTGGCAATGGGCCAGTTCCAGCGGCTGTGACGCACAGCCCTATTTCCGGATCTTCAACCCGGTCAGCCAAAGCGAAAAGTTCGATCCCGACGGCAAATTCATCCGTCGCTACTTACCGCAACTTGCGGCTTTGCCCAACGCGGCATTGCACGCCCCGTGGGCTGCCAAGCCGATGGAGTTGGCCGCCGCAGGATTTGAATCAGGGCGGGATTACCCCCGTCCGATCGTCATGCACGACGAAGCGAGAGAGAAAACATTGGCCAGGTACGCGGTGGTCAAAAAGGCACCGCTGTAGATGGCCAAGGCAATCAGTTGCTCAGATGGCAACCATTTCGAAGTCTTCTTTGCGGGCGCTGCATTCAGGGCAGACCCAATTCATGGGCACATCGGCCCAAGCCGTGCCAGGGGCAATGCCTTCTTCAGGCGCCCCCAAGGCCTCGTCATAAATCCAGCCGCAAATCAGGCACATCCAAGTTTGAGATTCAGTCACAGTCGCTCACATGAGTGGAATAGAATGAATATATTGTATCGACGCTTGCTAACCTGCCTGTCCAGCGCATGAACCCCTCCACCCCCATTCCTTTACTCAGCGACGATGATGCCGACGGTCCCGAAGAGGTCATGGCTTGCGTTTTGGTCTTTAATGCCAGCGACCCCAGTGGTGCAGGTGGCATCAGTTGTGATGCCTTGGCGATTGCCTCTGTGGGTGCTCATGCCCTGCCGGTTTTAACGGGCGCTTACGCAAGGGATACACGCGAAATACTGGACTTCTTTGAAATGAACGAAGAAGCCGTGGGCGATCAAGCCCGGGCCATTGTGGAAGACGTTCCACCGCAGGTCATCAAAGTGGGCTTTGCAGGCAGTCCCGAAAACATTGGCGTGATCGCCGAACTGGCCAGTGACTACGATGGCGTGCCTTTGGTGGCCTACATGCCCAACCTGTCTTGGTGGCAGGAAGAAAAAATTGACGAATACCTGGACGCTTTTCGTGAACTGCTGTTGCCACAAACCAGCATATTGATTGGCCACCACAGCACCTTGCGGCGCTGGTTGTTGCCTGAATGGACGGGAGACAAAAACCCCGGCCCGCGCGACATTGCCAAAGCCGCGGCAGTGATGGGTGTGCCTTACACCTTGGTCACAGGCTTGCCGCTGGCCGATCAACATATCGACAACGTGCTGGCCACCCCCGAGACGGTGATTGCCCGCGAAAAATTTGAGCGCATTGAAGCCGTTTTTGCCGGCGCTGGCGAAACCTTGTCGGCCGCACTGGCGGCCTTGTTGGCCACCGGTCTTGAGTTACCCGAAGCCTTCAGTGAAGCCCTCAACTACCTGGACCGCAGCCTGGACGAAGGCTTCAGGCCCGGCATGGGGCAAGTCATTCCTGACCGGCTCTTTTGGGCACAACCTGAAGCCGACGACCAAGCCGATGCCGCTGAAGATGGCTTGCACATCACTGGTGATTTTTTTGAAGTACCGCACAATGAAACCAAACACTGACCTCAACGAAACTTTGTTCGAACGCGCAAGGCGCGTGATCCCCGGCGGCGTGAACTCGCCGGTGCGCGCGTTTCGCGCCGTGGGCGGCACGCCCCGATTTGTGCAACGTGCGCAAGGCGCTTATTTCTGGGACGCCAACGGACAGAAATACATCGACTACATCGGCTCCTGGGGTCCGATGATTCTGGGTCACGGCCATCAGGCTGTACTGGAAGCCGTGCAAAAGGCAGCGCTCGATGGGTTTTCTTTTGGTGCCCCCACCGAACGTGAAATTGATTTGGTGGAAGCCATCTTGAAACTGGTGCCCTCCATGGACATGGTGCGCCTTGTCAGCTCAGGCACAGAAGCGGGCATGAGCGCCCTGCGCCTGGCACGCGGCGCCACCGGACGCAGCAAAATCATCAAGTTTGAAGGCTGCTACCACGGGCATGCTGACGCGCTCTTGGTCAAGGCCGGCTCTGGCCTGGCCACCTTTGGTAACCCCACCAGCGCAGGGGTGCCCCCTGAGGTGGTGCAACACACCCACGTGCTTGAATACAACAACGTGGAACAACTCGAAGAAGCCTTTGCTTTGCACGGCAAGGAACTGGCCTGCGTGATGATCGAGCCGATTGCGGGCAACATGAACTTTGTGCGCGCCAGCGTGCCTTTTATGAAACGCTGCCGCGAGCTGTGCACACAATACGGCGCCTTGTTTGTGTTTGACGAGGTCATGACCGGCTGCCGCGTGGCGCTGGGCAGTGCGCAAAGCGTCTACGCCAAAGCCATTCCCGGCTTTGAGCCCGACATGACAGTGATGGGCAAGGTCATTGGCGGCGGCATGCCGCTGGCGGCTTTTGGCGGCAAGCGCGCCGTCATGGAACAGTTGGCTCCGTTGGGACCGGTGTACCAAGCCGGCACCTTGAGCGGCAACCCGGTGGCTACCGCCTGCGGTTTGGCTACCCTGAAAGAAATCAGCCGTCCCGGCTTTTTTGACGCCTTGAGCGCGCAAACCCGCAAACTGGTCGACGGCCTGAGCGCCGCAGCCGCTGCTGAAGGTGTGCCTTTCGTGGGCGACTGCGAAGGCGGCATGTTCGGCTTTTTCTTGCTGCCCGAATTACCCCAAAATTACGGTCAGGTCATGAAAACCGAGGGCGCGAAATTCAACACCCTGTTCCACGGCTTGCTCGATCGCGGGGTCTATATTGCCCCCGCCTTGTACGAAGCCGGCTTTGTATCTGGTGCCCACAGTGACGACGACATTGCCGCTACTGTAGCGGCCGCGCGTGAGATTTTTAAAACACTCTGAACCATGAAACACGTCCTGGTACCCGGCCTGATCATGCTGTGCAATGTGGCACAGGCTGATTCAGGACTTGGCTTTGAAACAAACCGCTTGTGGATCAATGCCGGCTTTTACTCCGCGCATTTCGAAACCGACAAAGACTTGCGCAATGCCAACCCGGGCCTGGGTTTCGAGTACCGCCTGAACGAGGACTGGAGAGCCACCGCTGGTCGCTTCACCAACAGCGACAATGCCCAGTCGAACTACATCGGGGCCTACTACCAGCCCTGGACCGTGTCAGGCGTCAAGCTCGGCGTGGTGGCCGGCGCCTTCAATGGGTACCCGAAAGCGTTCAACGGTGGCTGGTTTCCTGCCGTCATCCCCAGCGCGAGCCTGGAAGGCCAGCGTTGGGGCTTGAATGTGGCTTTGGTGCCGCCCCTCAAAGACCGACTGTATGGGGCTGTGAGCTTTCAGCTCAAGTTCAGGTTTCAAGAATAAAGCGACTTAAAGCCTCGCAAACAAACGCTCGATCGACCCACGCATCCACTGCTGGTCGGCGTCTTGCTCGGTACTGCTGTGCCATACCATGTTGACCTCGTAGACTGGGGCGTCTTCAATCGCCCACATTTGCAGCTGCAGACGTTGACTCAGGTCGCGGGCATACATCTCGGGAACAATGCACAGCAAATCGGTGTTTTGGGCCAATTCGGCAATGGAACCAAAATGCCGGGGCCTGATCAATATCCGGTCTTGCAGTTTCATGCCTGTGAGCATTTTCTCAACGCTGCCATGGAAGGTCGCCGTGGGCGCCACCACCACAAACCGGGCTTCAGCCAATTGCGCGTGATTGAGGGTCTTGCTGAGGCCACGGCGATTGGGCGCACCGCCTTTTGAAGAAATGGCCATGTAGCGCTCCCTGAACAGCAATTGGCTGCGAATGCCCCGGTGTTGCGGCTTGAGAATACCGACGGCCAAGTCAATATCACGCGCTTCAAGCGCCGTTGCAACCTGAGACGCATCCACCGAAACATTGGACAAACGGGCGTTGGGTGATTCACTGCGCAGTGCCGCAGCCAAACGTGGGAAAAACAGGATTTCGCCCAAGTCAGACAAGGACAAGCGCCAATGGCGCTGACTGCTTAAGGCGTCAAAGGGCTGGTGGTTCTGTACCAGACTTTCCATGGCCAGCAACTGCGCCTGCATGGCAGGCGCCAGTTGTTCACAAAGGCGCGTGGACTGCAAGCCGGCCGGTGAGCGCACGAACAGCTCGTCGCCAAAAAAATCACGCAAGCGCGCCAAAGCATTGCTGGTGGCCGGCTGGGACAATGCCAACGACTTACCTGCTTCGGTGACCGAACGGGTGCGGTGGATGGCCACCAATACGCGCAATAAATTCAAGTCAAGTTGTCGGAAATTCATTTTTCAGGCATGGTTTAAATGAATAAGGGTTGCTACCAATTATTCACAGTGTCAATGTACTTCATTGGAAGAAACCATTTGCGCCGCGCAAGCGACATTTGTACATTGACATTCATTCCATTGGTCACTGGGGGTCAAAAACCCCTGAAAGGTTTAGGGCATGGCTGAACGATCGTTTGTGCAAGAGGTGCAAAAGCTGCGCTTGGGCGAGGGCGACGAGTTCCACGGCGAGGGCATTCTGGCCGTCACCAAGGCTTTGCTGCAGTCGGGCGTGTCGTATGTGGCGGGCTACCAGGGCGCGCCGATCTCGCACCTGATGGATGTGCTGACCGACGCCAACGACATCCTGCAAGAGCTGGGCGTGCATTTCGAGCACAGTGCCTCGGAAGCCACAGCCGCAGCCACCTTGGCCGCCTCGGTCAATTACCCGCTGCGCGGCGCGGTCACTTTCAAATCGACCGTGGGCACCAATGTGGCTTCTGACGCGCTGGCCAATTTGGCCTCGGGCGGGGTCACCGGCGGTGCCATGCTGATCGTGGGTGAGGATTACGGCGAGGGTTCCAGCATCATGCAGGAGCGCTCGCACGCTTTTGCCATGAAGTCGCAGGTCTGGTTGATCGACCCGCGCCCGAACCTGCCCAGCATCGTGCATGCAGTGGAAAAAGGTTTCGAGCTGTCCGAGGCCAGCAACACGCCGGTGATGCTGGAGTTACGCATCCGAGCCTGCCATGTGCATGGCCGCTTTCCCACGCGTGACAACGTGCGACCCAGCTTCACGCTCAAAGACGCCATTGAAAACCCCAAGCGCGATGTCAACCGCATCGTGCTGCCGCCCGCCAGCTATTTACACGAGCAAGAAAAAACCCATACCCGCTGGCCAGCGGCCCTGAAGTTCATCCAGGAACACCAGCTCAATGAGTTTTTCTCCGACGACGCGCAAGACTTTGGCATCGTCACGCAAGGTGGCCTGTACAACGGTGTAGTGCGGGCGCTGCAGTTGCTGGGCCTGGCCGACGACTTCGGGCAGTCCGATATTCCCTTGTATGTGCTGAACATCACCTATCCGTTGGTGGACGATGAATTCAAACGCTTTTGCGCGGCCAAGCGCGGCCTGCTGGTGGTGGAAGAAGGCCAACCCGACTTCATCGAGCAAAACATCCACAGCATCCTGCACAAGGCCGATCTGCACACCCGGGTACACGGCAAAGACGTGCTGCCCATGGGCGGAGAATACACCGGTGGGGTCTTGCTGAAAGGCATCCGGGCGTTCATCGGGCAATACGCGGCACACCTGCTGCCTGCAACGGTGCCCGCAGTTCAAGCGAACAACCAACTGGCGATCAACGAAGCGGTGGCCCAGGTGCACCCGCGCCCACCCTCGTTTTGCACCGGTTGCCCCGAACGGCCCATCTTCACGGCCATCAAGATGATCGAGAAAGAGCTGGGCCAGCACCATGTGAGCTGCGACATTGGCTGCCACTTGTTTTCGATCCTGCCGCCCTTCAACATCGGCGCCACCACCATGGGCTATGGCCTGGGTTGGGCGGGTGCCTCGGCCTTCAACACCAGCGAGACGAGCAAACGCACCGTCTCGATCATGGGCGACGGCGGTTTCTGGCACAACGGCCTGACCAGCGGCGTGGGCAACGCAGTGTTCAACCAGTCCGACAACTTGCTGCTGGTGGTGGACAACGGTTATTCGGCCGCCACGGGTGGGCAAGACGTGCTGTCGTCCAAGGCCATCAACCCGATCCGCCACACCAACAACCCGATTGAAAAGGCCGTGCGCGGCGTGGGTGTCGAATGGGTCAAAACTGTGACCAACACCTACAGCCTGGACCAAATGCGCCAGGCCCTGCGTGACGCGCTGACCACGAAGCAGCAAGGCCCCAAGGTCATCGTGGCGCAAAGCGAGTGCATGCTCAACCGCCAGCGCCGAGTCAAACCGCTGATTCGCCAGCGCATTCAAAAAGGTGAGCGTGTGGTGCGTGAGCGCTTTGGCATTGACCCCGACACCTGCACCGGCGACCACTCCTGCATTCGCCTGTCGGGCTGCCCTTCGCTCAGCATCAAGCCCAACCCCGACCCACTGCGCCAGGATCCGGTGGCGGCCGTGGCCGACAGCTGTGTGGGCTGCGGCCTGTGCGGCGAGGTCGCCCACGCTGCGGTGCTGTGCCCGTCGTTTTACCGGGCCGAGATCATCAACAACCCCAACGCCTGGGACCGCTTCAAACAAGGCCTGCGTGAGCGTGTCATCGGCTGGCTGCAAAACCGCATTGAACGCCGTCTGGAAGGCATTAACGCATGAAAGATGCAGCCCCAACCCAAGGCATCATCAGCCTGGCCATTCTGGCCATGGGCGGTGAAGGCGGCGGTGTGCTGGCCGACTGGCTGGTGGACCTGGCCGAGCACAATGGTCACTGGGCGCAGACCACCTCAGTGCCCGGCGTGGCGCAGCGCACCGGGGCCACCATTTATTACATCGAGATGTACCCGCAATCGGCATCGCCTACCGGCCAGATGCCGGTCATGGCGCTCAGCCCGTTTCCGGGAGAAGTCGACATCGTGCTGGCCTCCGAATTGATGGAGGCCGGTCGCGCCCTGCAACGCGGACTGGTGGACCCCCACAAAACCACCTTCATCGCGTCGTCACACCGCGTCTATTCCATGACCGAGCGCACCGCCATGGGCGACGGGAGGGTGGACGAAGCCAAACTGCTGGCGGGTGCTCAAGCAGCCGCGCGGCAGTTCATCAGCGCCGACTTTGCCAAACTGGCCGAACAAACCGGTAGCCTGATTGCGCCCGCTTTGTATGGCGCGCTGGCGGCCTGCGAACGTTTGCCGTTTTCACGGGCGCAATTCGAGGCCGCCATTGAGCGCAGCGGTGTGGGCGTCAAAACCAGTCTGAAGGCGTTTGCCGCCGGGTTTGATGCGGCCATGCAAGTGCTGCACCCCAGCGCCGTACTCACCAAGACCCCGACCACCACGACCACCCCGACCCCGACCACCACCAGCGAGACCGCCAAACCCTTGCACGCTGCAGTAGGCAAAAAGCTGCAAGAGTTGGCCCGCAGTCTGGAAGCGTTTGCCCCCTCGGCGCACGAAGTCATTGCTTCCGGCTTGACGCGCCTGGCCGATTACCAGGATGTGAACTACGCTGCACTGTATGCTCGGCGTTTACAAGACTTGGCGGCTGCCTTGGCCTCGTCGGCGCTGGCTCCAGCCTTGTCTGAAGAAATCCTGCGCGAAGGCGCACGGCACTTGGCGCTGTGGATGTCTTACGAAGACACGGTGCGCGTGGCCGATCTGAAAACACGGCGCACACGCTTTGAGCGCGTCAACCAGGAAGTGAATTTGACCTCCAGCCAGCTGATCGACATTCACGAATTCATGCACCCGCGCCTGGAGGAGATTGCGGACACCCTGCCTGCAGGCCTGGGCCGCTGGTTGCTGGCCTCGCCTAAAGCCCGTGCCCTGGTTGGCCACTTCACCCAGAAAGGTCGCGTGGTGCAAACCAGTTCCTTGGGGGGCTTTTTGCTGCTGTATTTTGTGGCCAGCCTGCGCCGCATTCGCCCGGTGTCTTTGCGCTACCAAACCGAGCAACACCGGATCGATGCCTGGTGGTTGCAAGCCATGCATTTGTTACCAGCGCACGCAGAGCTGGCCTTGGAAGTGCTGCGCGGCCAGCAGCTGGTCAAAGGTTATGGCGACACCCATGCACGGGGCTGGCGGCACTTTGAAAAACTCATGGCCACTTTGCCACGTCTTCATCAGCTGCCCGATGCGGCCAACCGTCTGAGCGCTTTGCGCAAGGCGGCTTTGGCCGACGACAGCGGCCAGGCGCTTGATCAGGCCTTGCAGCAGTTAGCGCCTGCGTGACGCCTGCACAATGGCACACACGACTACCCTTCAAATTCCCTATCGACCCGCAACCACAAAAGGAGATTAGCCCATGAAACGACGTTTACTCACCCAGGCCACGGCACTGGTTTTGGCGCTTGGCGCCGGTACGGCAAGCTGGGCCCAAGAGGTCACGCTGCGCTTGGTCAGCGGGTTTGCCGAAAACGGCATCTACGTGCAAAGACTTCAGCCCTGGATCAACAAGGTCAACGCCGAAGGCAAAGGGATGTTACAAATCAATTTCATTGGTGGCCCACGTGCCATCCCGTCATTTGAGCTGGGCAACGCAGTCAAAACCGGTGTGGTCGACATCGCCCTGAACACCGGCGCGTTCTACACCAACGTGATGCCTGAAGCCGACTTCCTGAAGCTGACCCAGATGCCTGTGGCCGAGCAGCGCAAGAACGGCGCCTTTGATGCCATCAACAAGGTCTGGAACGAAAAAGGCAACATGCAGTACCTGGCCCAAATAGTTGAAAACCAACCCTTTCACATCTACACCAACAAAAAGGTCGACAAGCCCGACCTGGCGGGTCAAAAGATCCGCATCACCCCGGTGTACCGCGACTTCTTTCAGTCCCTCAATGCCAGCGTGATCACCACCCCGCCGGGCGAGGTCTACACCGCGCTGGAGCGGGGTGTCGTGGATGGCTATGGCTGGCCCATTGGCGGTATTTTTGATTTGAACTGGCACGAGAAAACCAAGTTCCGCATTGACCCTGGCTTTTACGACGCCGAGGTCTCTCTGATCATGAACTTACCCGCCTACAAAAAACTCAGCGATGCGCAGCGCAACTACCTGCAAAAGCAGTTGTTAGCGCTGGAAGCCGAAAACACCTTCTGGGCGCGATATGCCACGGAAGAAACCGACCGTCAGGCCAAAGCCGGCATTCAAACCATCACTTTTGATGCCGCAACCAGCAAAGCCTTTCGCGAGAAAGCCTATGACATCGGCTGGGCAGGCGCTGCCAAGCAAAGCCCTGAAGTGGCGGCACGATTCAAGGCCCTGTTTGTCAAATGATGCAGGCACTGTCTGACCGGTTTGGCCGGTGGCTGGCGGGACTGGCCCTGTTGGGCTGCCTGCTGCTGCTGGCCATGATGCTGGTCATCGTGGCCGATGTGGTGCTGCGCAATCTGGCCATAGAAGGCTTGCCGCTGGGTCTGTCCTGGAGCAATGAGGTGTCTGAACTGATGCTCTACTTGATCACCATGTGCGTGGCCCCATGGCTGCTGCGCCAAGGCCAGCACATCCGGGTGGACATTTTTCTGCAGGCCATTCCACCACGCATGGCATGGGCACTGGAATGGGTCGGCGATGTGCTGGGTTTGCTGTGTTGCCTGGTGCTGGCTTGGTATGGCGCACAGGCCACTTGGGCCAGTTATGCGGCGGGCTCGCTGAGCATCAAGACCTTGGTCACGCCCGAGTGGTGGTCTCTGGCCCCATTGCCGGTTGTCTTTGTGCTGCTGTCCACCGAGATGGTGTTTCGAATGCACCGCCTGCTGCACGCTGAGCGCGGGCCACGTCAGGATGCTGTCAGCGCAGCTTGAACGTGTTCCAACTGTTTTTACTTTTCTCGTCGGGAGTCTGCACATGAGCAGTTGGCAAATAGCCGCTTGGTTGATGTTGGGCGGCTCCACCTTGCTGCTGTTCATGGGCATGCCTGTGGCGCTGACTTTTTTGGGCGTCAACATCGTCGGTGCGGTGCTTTACATGGGTGGCGAGCCAGGTCTTGTTCAACTGGTGCGCAACAGTGTCAGCTCGGTCACGGCCTTTGCGCTCACGCCCATTCCGCTGTTTGTGCTGATGGGCGAAATTTTGTTTCACACCGGCCTGGCCCTGAAAGTGATTGAAGGGGTTGAGCGGCTCATCGTGCGCGTGCCGGGGCGGCTGGCCGTGGTCGCGGTGGTGGCCGGCACTGTGTTTTCAGCCATCTCGGGCTCCACGATTGCTACCACGGCCATGCTGGGCTCGCTCATGCTGCCTGTCATGCTGGCACGCGGCTACCACCCGACCATTGCCACCGGCCCGATCATGGCCATTGGCGCGGTGGACATGCTGATTCCGCCCTCGGCGCTGACGGTGTTGTTGGGCTCGCTGTCGGGCATATCGATTTCCAAGCTGCTGTTGGGCGGCATCCTTCCGGGCATGTTGCTGTCGGTGGCCTTTGTGGCCTGGATCATTGTGCGGGTGCGCATCAGCCCTCATTTAGCCCCGGCAGACACCGAGGCCGAGCAGCACCACGGCTGGGCCCGCTGGCATTTGCTGTTGGCCTATGTCCTGCCCACCTTGTCGATTTTTGGCGTGGTGGTGGGCGCCCTGGCCGCAGGCTGGGCCACCCCCACCGAATGCGCCGCACTGGGCGCTTTTGCCACCATGTTTTTGGCGGCGCTTTACCGCGTCCTGCGCTGGGAGGCGGTGCTCAAGGCCCTCAAGGGCACGGCAAGCATCTCCGGCATGATTTTGTTCATCATTCTGGGGGCCACCACCTTTGCTCAAATTCTTTCTTTTTCGGGCGCCAGCTCGGGGCTGGTGCAATTCATCACTGGGCATGGCCTGTCGGCCAACCAGATTTTGGTAGGCATGATGATGTTGCTCATTTTCCTGGGCATCTTTGTCGATCAGGTCAGCATGATGATGATCACCCTGCCCATCTTCATGCCCATCGTGAATTCTTTGGGCATCGACACGGTCTGGTTTGGGGTGTTGTTTTTGATTTGCATGCAGTTGGGCCTGCTCTTGCCGCCCCACGGTTTGCTGCTCATGACCATGCGCGGCGTAGCGCCCCCATCGGTCACCATGGGCCACATCTTTCTGGCCGTGACGCCCTATGTGGTGATGAGCTTGTTGTTGCTGACCGCTGTGTTTTTTGTGCCGGGCATCGCCACCTGGTTACCGGGGTGGATGGGTTAGACCATTCACCGTTTTGTACACAAAGACCCGTTCATGCCCGAAGCTTCTCTTCAAGGTGTGGCTCGGTTCAGCTTAAACCGGCATCCCATCAATGCCGAAAGTGCCGCACCCCGGTAAACACCATCGCCACACCCCGTTCATTGGCCGCGTCGATCACTTCCTGGTCGCGCAGGGAGCCGCCGGGCTGGATCACGCTGGTGGCGCCTTGGTCAATCACCACATCCAAGCCATCGCGGAAGGGGAAAAACGCATCACTGGCCACGGCTGTGCCTTGCAAACTCAGTTGGGCGTGGCCCGCTTTGATGCTGGCGATGCGGGCTGAGTCGAGCCGGCTCATTTGACCCGCGCCCACACTCATGGTCATGCCTTGGGCGCAAAACACAATGGCATTGCTTTTGACGAACTTGGCCACCTTCCAGGCAAACAGCAGGTCTTGCATTTGCGTGGGTGTGGGCTGCACGCGAGTGACCACTTTCAGATCGGCCCGTTGCAGTTCGTGGTTGTCGGCCGTTTGCATCAACAAACCAGAGCCGATGCGTTTGACGTCGACCGCATTCTGGCCTTTCTCCCAAGCGCTGACGCCACCGGGTGGCAACGCAATTTGAAGCACCCGCACATTGGCTTTGGCCTTCAAAATCTCCAGGGCTTCGGGCGAGTAGCTAGGGGCCAGCAGAACTTCGACGAACTGTTTGCTCACCGCTTCAGCAGCCGCTTTGTCCAAAGGGCAGTTGAAGGCGATGATGCCGCCAAATGCGCTGGTCGGGTCGGTCTGGAATGCTTTTCTGTAGGCCTCCAATGCGTTGGCACCTAAGGCCACGCCGCAAGGGTTGGCGTGTTTGACGATGACGCAAGCTGCGAGCTGTGCTGGATCGCCATTGGCTCCCGCGTCAAAGCTCTTGACGCATTCCCAGGCGGCATCGGCGTCGGCAATGTTGTTGTACGACAGCGCTTTGCCTTGCAGTTGTTCGGCCATCACCAAGGAACCGGGTGCGGGGTGGAGGTCG
>Ga0164294_10002710_pt1 | contig 15829 bp, 16 predicted proteins | sample GEODES005metaG_FD_111479 | JGI IMG/M metagenome (GOLD analysis project Ga0164294, IMG submission 111479) | Oligotrophic lake water microbial communities from Sparkling Lake, Wisconsin, USA - GEODES005 metaG | ecosystem: Environmental > Aquatic > Freshwater > Lake | place: USA: Sparkling Lake...
AGCATCATCAAAAAAAGAAATTGCTAAAATATTCAAACCTAGTACTTTAGTAAAAGATTATTTGGAATTATTACAAGAGAGAAAAATTCAATTTATTTCAAAAAATGAAATTAACAAAATTGACAGTAAATTATTGTCCAAGAATATTTATCCATCTAAAACAGCCCAAACAGCTTTAAATTTTATTACTGAACAATCAGAAATTTATATAGTTGATAAGCTGTCTGATAATCCTGAAGTGATAACATTATTTAATGTAATTTACACCATTTTGCCTGAAAACCAAAACTATGAAAAAATTAATAATATTGTTACACACATGTTTCAAGTCATTCTTCCTTTGACGCAATTAACCGTAGATCGCGCCCAAGTAATGACTGAATTAAAAGAGCTTGGAATTGGCACAGGGGTTCATTACCCCATCATTACGGGTTTCACGCTTTATAAGAACTTAGGCTATAAAACAGCGGATACGCCTCATGCGCAGCGTATAGGGAGCTCTATTCTGACTCTTCCCCTATTCCCAGCAATGAAGGATGAAGATATTGGCCGTATAGTCAAGGGATTAGCAGGAATACTCACAAAATACCGTAAAAACTAGGGTTCTTTGGGGTAAGCCCCAAGATCAGGCAAAATTGCAGCATGACCGCACATTTAGACGCTGATCCAAAGCTGAGCATTATTGTCCCTATATACAACGAGGAAGATGGTCTCCAAGCTTTATTTCATCGCCTCTACCCTGCCCTAGACGCAGTAGCTGTTAAGCACAATATTAGCTACGAAATCGTCTTCATTAATGATGGTAGCAAAGATCGCTCTGCTGGCATCCTGGCTAAGCAAGTAGAACTTCGTCCCGACGTGACTCGCGCTGTTTTATTCCACAGTAACTTTGGCCAACATATGGCCATCATGGCAGGCTTTGAATACGCAAGAGGTGAGTACATCATCACCTTGGATGCGGACCTACAAAACCCACCTGAAGAAATTGATGCATTGACAGAGCAATTACTAAAGGGTCATGATTACGTTGGCACTATTCGGGTCCATCGTCGTGATAGTTTCTTTAGAAAGCTTGCTTCACGCGCCATGAATCGTTTGCGCGAAAGAATTACCCACATTACGATGACTGACCAAGGCTGCATGTTACGTGGCTATAGCCGTCGCATTATTGACTTAGTGCGTCAATGTGATGAAAGCAATACTTTTATACCTGCCTTGGCTTACACCTTCGCATCAAACCCAACAGAAATTTCGGTAAAGCATGAAGAGCGTTTTGCTGGAGAATCTAAATACACTCTCTATCAACTGATTCGCCTCAATTTTGATTTGGTGACTGGTTTCTCAGTCATGCCTTTGCAAATCTTTTCTATTTTAGGGATGCTCCTCTCTCTAGCTGCAGGCAGCCTCTTTGCTTATCTCCTGTTCCGTCGCTTCCTCCTGGGCGCAGAAGTTGAGGGAGTCTTTACTTTATTTGCGCTTACCTTCTTCCTGATTGGGGTGATGCTTTTTGGTTTGGGTTTATTAGGCGAATACATTGGACGTATTTATCAGCAAGTCAGAAAACGCCCGAGATATGTCGTGCAAACTGTCTTAGAGAAAAAATAATTGCGCGCCGTCGTCTTCGCTTATCACGATGTAGGTGTTGATTGCCTAAAAGCACTTCTAGCAGCAGGAATCCAAATTGAATTAGTAGTCACTCATGAAGATGATCCGAATGAGAATGTTTGGTTTAGAAGCGTCAGTAAGCTTTGTGCTGAGAAACATATCCCTTATGTGACGCCGAGCGCAACCGAGTTGCCCAACTTGATTCCTCAGCTCCAGACTCTTAACCCAGACTATATTTTCTCTTTTTATTACCGCAATATGATTCCTGCTGAAATCTTAGCTTGCGCAACAATTGCAGCCTTAAACATGCATGGCTCCTTATTACCAAAATATCGGGGTCGCGCACCAGTTAACTGGGCCATTCTTCATGGTGAGACAAAAACAGGCGCCACTTTGCACCTTATGGAAGTTAAGCCTGATGCTGGTGACATTGTGGGTCAAGCACAGGTCAATATTGGTCCTGATGAAACTGCGACCGAAGTATTTGCCAAGGTAAGCCAAGCAGCAGTAATAGTGATGAATACCGTGCTACCCCAGTTGATCAAAGGTAATGTGCCACGAAGTGCAAATCCGCTATCCCAAGGAAGCTATTTTGGAGGTCGAAAACCCTCTGATGGGCAGATTCACTGGGAGCAAACCGCATATCAAGTCCATAATCTGGTGCGAGCCGTAGCACCCCCTTATCCAGGGGCATTTACAGACTGGCAGGGCCAGACCATGATTGTGGCCCGCTCTAGCCTCATAGGACCCTTTCCAGAGAAGCTCGATCTTGGAGCTCGCGGCATCCAAGTGGTTGATAATCGAGTATTCGGCATTTGTGGCGACCATACAGTCATTGAAATCTTGGAATGGTTTCCAGCAAAAACACATTAGATTGAAACGAGGCAGTAAAGATGAAAAAAGTACTCATTCTTGGGGTAAACGGCTTTATCGGCCACCACCTCTCAAAACGCATTCTGGAGACGACTGATTGGGACGTTTATGGCATGGATATGCAACATGATCGCCTAGGTGATTTAGTCAAACATCCACGCATGCATTTCTTTGAGGGTGATATCACTATTAACAAGGAATGGGTCGAATATCACATTCGTAAATGCGATGTCATCCTCCCATTAGTTGCGATTGCCACTCCCGCAACCTATGTACAACAACCGCTTAAGGTATTTGAGCTTGATTTTGAAGCCAACCTTCCAATCGTTCGCTCAGCTGTGAAATACAAAAAGCATTTGGTTTTCCCGTCGACCTCTGAGGTCTATGGCATGTGCGAAGACAGTGAGTTTGATCCCTCTAAATCCAATATGGTTTATGGACCAATCAATAAGCCACGTTGGATTTATGCCTGCTCTAAGCAATTAATGGATCGCGTCATTTGGGGCTATGGCATGGAGGGACTGCGCTTTACCCTCTTCCGTCCATTTAATTGGATTGGACCTGGTCTCGATAGTATCTACACCCCAAAAGAAGGTTCTTCACGAGTTGTCACCCAGTTCTTGGGTCACATCGTACGCGGTGAACCGATTAATTTAGTAGATGGTGGCGCCCAAAAAAGAGCATTTACCTATGTCGATGATGGTATCGATGCATTGATGTGCATTATTGATAATAAAGATGGTATTGCTAATGGCAAGATCTATAACATCGGCAATCCAAAGAACAATTATTCTATTCGTGACCTCGCCAATCAAATGCTAGAGATCGCACGAAGTATTCCTGAATATGCCAAGATGGCAAATGAAGTAAAAATTCTGGAAACTACTTCCAGCGCTTACTATGGCGAAGGTTACCAGGACGTACAAAACCGAGTGCCGGCTATCGATAACACCATGAGTGAATTGGGTTGGATGCCAAGCACCACCATGACTGATGCTCTCAAGAATATATTTGAAGCCTATCGTCAGGATGTGGAAAAAGCACGCCACCTTGTTGATACCGAATAGCGCAGCAGTCCATGGCCAAAATTGCACTAAAGGTAGATATTGATACCTTACGCGGAACTAAAGAAGGTGCACCTAATCTGGCTCGCACCCTCGAGCGCTTTGGTTTAAAAGCAACTTTCTTATTTAGCCTCGGACCAGATCATACGGGCTGGGCATTAAAGCGCGTTTTTCGTCCTGGCTTTTTGAAAAAAGTCAGCCGTACTTCAGTAGTTGAGCATTATGGAATCAAGACTTTACTTTATGGTGTATTGCTACCCGGTCCTGATATCGGTAAACAAGCAGCTGCACAAATGCGCGCAATCGATCAAGCAGGTCACGAAGCAGGAATTCATGCATGGGATCATGTTGCTTGGCACGATCAGGTTCGCCATCAAAGTCCAAATTGGACTCGCGCAATGATGCAAAAAAGTTGGGATCGATTTTTAGAAGTCTTTGGGCATCCTCCAAAAACGTATGGCGCAGCTGGTTGGCAAATGAATGAAACTGCTCTTGAACAACTGGATCAATGGGGTATTCAATATTCATCAGACGGCAGAGCCGAACCCAATCTGATTCCCTATCGCCTAAGCTTACCATCTGGTAAAGCGAAGCATGTTCAGTATCCCACAACCCTCCCCACCCTAGATGAGTTAATTGGCGTGGATGATGCTGATGAGTTTGCAGCAGTAGACAAGTTGTTGGCCATGACCCACAGCAATCCAAACGATCAAGTGTTTACTCTACATGCTGAACTAGAAGGCCAAAAGCTATTACCCGCCTTTGAAAAACTCATCATGGGCTGGCTTAAACAGGGTCACGACCTAGTAACCATGGGCAAACTCCATCAATCTTGGGAAGCGACCAAACAACTCGATAAAATAGCTGTATTGCCACTGACTTGGGGTGAAATCCCCAATCGAAGTGGTGACCTCATTATTCAGAACAACGTAAACCAATAGACACAATAACTAACAAAGGATCATCATGACAGTCGCTATCGGTCAACCTATTCCCTCCTGCGCTGTACCAGCAACTTCTGGGCTGACTTTTACCCCAGCTTCTGCTCAAGGAAAAAAATTGGTGATCTATTTTTACCCAAAAGATATGACTCCAGGCTGCACTGCAGAATCAGGTGAATTTAGAGACAATATTGACGCCTTTAATAAAGCCAATACATTAGTCGTAGGGGTTTCTCGCGACAGCTTAAAGTCACATGACAACTTCCGCAGCAAGTTACAGCTACCCTTCGAATTGATTGCCGACACCGAAGAAAAGCTCTGCCAATTATTTGGCGTTATGAAAATGAAGAATATGTATGGCAAGCAAGTCCGCGGGGTTGAGCGAAGCACCTTCCTCTTTGACTCCTCGGGCAAGCTTGTAAAAGAGTGGCGCGGCCTAAAAGTACCGGGCCATGTGACAGAGGTATTACAAGCAGCCCAAACCATAAAATAATTTTTATAATAATTTCCCTGCTAGCTCTTGCAAAGTGTAAAAAATGGGGTAAAGTAAATCCATATGCGCCGTAAGCGACGGGAAAGTCTGACGATCCATTTGAATCAGGAACCTGAATATTTCAGAACAGGTTTGGAGACTAACCCCCGCCATTTTTTAGACTTCGCTGTAACCCGTTTCGTAATAAACCGTCAAAGCACTCCGCTTGGCGGTTTTTTCTTTTAGGAGAGTCTGTATGCCATTGCCCCCCATTCCAACTCAAATTGCTGGTCAAGTGAAACTTAACCGAAAAGAGACTCCAGACTTAAAGAAACGTCCTGCACCAGCAAAACCAGTAGTAATGGAAACTTCTGATTGGGCCAATGATGCTGAAGAAGACTTATCAGCAGCTGAGCTTGCTCTGGAAAAAATTCAGAGTAATCACCGCTCAATAGATGGCGATAAACAAGAATCTATTCCAGCAAAACCAAAGCGGGTTGTACGAACTGGCCCGCCAAGCTTATTTGTCTTAGATACCAATGTTTTAATGCACGATCCAAGTTCGCTGTTCCGTTTTTCAGAGCATGATTTATTTTTACCAATGACTACGCTTGAAGAGCTAGACAATCATAAAAAAGGAATGACCGAGGTTGCGCGCAATGCCCGAACCGTCAGTCGATCTTTAGATCAGCTAATTGGCGGAACCAGCGGTACTTTGGATGATGGTATCCCTCTCAATAAGCTTGGCAACCAGGATGTATCAGGCCGCCTCTTCTTCCAAACCAAACTGTCGACTCAAGCTCTCCCTGAAGGCCTGCCGGAAGGTAAGGGTGACAACCTGATTCTGGCGGTAGTCAGCGAACTACAAAAAACCCGCCAGGGTCAAGAGGTAGTGTTGGTATCCAAAGATATCAACATGCGAATCAAAGCACGAGCTCTAGGTTTACCAGCTGAAGATTACTTTAATGACCAAGTACTAGAAGATCGTGACTTAATGTACTCAGGGGTTATGAGTTTGCCTGCAGACTTCTGGCCTAAACATGGTAAGGATATGGAAAGCTGGGCAGATTCTAAATCAGGCACTATGTTTTACCGAGTGACTGGCCCTTCAGTACGTGGCATGTTGGTCAATCAATTTGTATATCAAGAAAATCCTGATGGTTCAACACCGTTTTATGCCCAGGTACGAGAAATCAATGGTAAAACTGCGCTGCTGCAAACCCTCAGAGACTTTTCTCACCAGAAAAATAATGTTTGGAGTGTGACTGCCCGTAATCGTGAGCAAAACTTTGCCATGAACCTGCTCATGAATCCTGATATCGATTTTGTCACCCTTCTAGGTCAAGCGGGTACTGGTAAAACTTTACTAGCCTTAGCTGCTGGCCTCGAGCAAGTCTTGGATAGCAAACGCTATAACGAGATCATTATTACGCGTGCAACTGTCCCGGTAGGCGAAGATATTGGCTTCCTACCCGGTACCGAAGAAGAAAAAATGCAACCTTGGATGGGTGCATTTGATGACAACCTTGAAGTTCTTCAACGCAATGATGACAGTGCCGGCGAATGGGGTCGGGCCGCTACCCAAGAGCTGATCCGTTCACGTATCAAAGTCAAAAGTATGAATTTCATGCGCGGCAGAACTTTTGTAAGTAAGTTTCTGATCATCGATGAGGCTCAAAACTTAACACCAAAGCAAATGAAAACCTTGGTTACCCGTGCAGGTCCAGGAACCAAGATTATTTGTTTAGGCAACATTGCTCAGATTGATACCCCTTACCTCACCGAGGGCTCATCTGGTCTGACTTATGTAGTTGATCGTTTCAAGGGTTGGCGTCATAGTGGGCATGTCACTCTGGCACGTGGCGAACGTTCACGTCTTGCGGATCATGCTGCTGAGGCCCTTTAATCAATCTCGCTCATGCCGCACTCTCATTGGGTGCGGCATTTTTATTTGCGCCTTACTGATTCTCAATGGCTGTAGTACTTTTAGCGGTAGATCAGCCGGCTCCAAAGTGGGTCAATTTAAACAAGATACCAGTGTTGGCACTGAAGATATTTCCATTGCTGCTGTTGGCCTAGTTGGAGTGCCCTATCGCTATGGAGGCAATAATCCCAAAGCAGGGTTTGACTGTAGCGGTCTGATTGGCTATGTGTATCTCAAATCAGCCGATATCAAACTACCTCGTACCATTCAAGAGATGAGTACTAGGGGTCAAAATATTCATGATCAAGCGCCTGCACCAGGAGATCTGGTCTTCTTTAACACTACAGGTGGTAAGTACTCTCATGCAGGGATTTATGTAGGCAAAGGCCGATTTGTTCACGCGCCTAGTTCTGGTGGCACAGTGAGACTAGAGCAAATTGAAAGTCCTTATTGGGCTTCAAGATTTACTGAAGCCCGAAGATTAGTAGCGAGCTCTCAATAAATTTTAGAAAGGCTCGTATCCACCTGAAGAGTAGCCAATCTGACCCATCGCTAAATTATCAAACTTAGTATACGGACCTTGCCAGCTTAGGCGCACAGTACCAATTGGTCCATTACGCTGTTTGCCAATGATGATCTCTGCCATGCCTTTATCAGTAGTCGTATCGGGGTGATATACCTCATCACGATAGATAAACATAATTAAGTCAGCATCCTGCTCGATCGCACCTGACTCGCGTAAATCCGACATGATTGGGCGCTTATTGGGACGCTGCTCAAGACCACGGTTTAACTGTGACAAAGCTACGACAGGACACTGTAATTCTTTAGCGAGTGATTTGAGTGAGCGTGAAATCTCAGAAATCTCAGTCGCGCGGTTCTCAGAGCCGGAGCCGCTCATCAACTGCAAATAGTCAACGACCACTAAACCAAGAGTGCCACCAAAGTTTCTGGCAATACGTCGTGCTCGTGCGCGTAACTCTAAGCTTGATAAAGAGCCAGTTTCATCAATCAAAATTTGAGTATTACTTAAACGCGCAATGGCTTCGGTGACCCGTGGCCACTCATCATCTTGTAATTTACCAGTACGCATACGACTTTGATCAACACGCCCTACCGATCCAAGTAAGCGTGAGGCTAATTGCTCTCCCGACATTTCCATGGAAAAAATAACAACTGGTAAACCTTCAGCTAAGGCTACGTTTTCTGCAATATTGAGTGCGAACGCAGTGTTATGGGTCACTACATAATCATTTGTTATGTAAGTTCTATCTGGGTGGCTTACTGAAATACATTGCGCTTCCTCAACCCTAGATAATTCAATACTTTTAAATGAAATTCTACGTTGACGATCCCATCTTGCTCTGAGTCTTTCTTTCTTTTCAGGCAAAGTGAATGCTTGAAAACCAGGGCCAAAGCTCATATTGAGAATATAAGCTAAGCGACCCTGTTTCTTTTCGCCCTGATAGGTATAACTAGTCTGTTTGTGCGCGATTGAGCAAAAACCGCCCAATGATCTCGCAAGAGATGCAACATCTTCTGATAATTGTTTGCTTACTGTACAAAAACGAATAGAACCCCACTTCTCAATCCAGCCATCGGCATCCATCAGACCCTGAAACAGCGCGAGACGGGAGTTCTTATTTGCTTCAAGATAAGTGGCGGGAATGTATTTATCAAAACTTCTACATCCTAGAACACCTAAATCTTGCAAGACAGAGCGGAAATAATTTGTTGGCACGGACTGACGTTGGCCATTAGCAGCGATTCTAGCTTTGGAGACCAATCTCCAGTCATATGCGTTTGAATGAACCAACTCCATCTCATAGCCAGCTAAGGCATTCATACGATCAATAAGCTCGGGTGATTTGGTGGAGAACGAAACGCTCCCATGAGACAGGGCTAAAGTGCCATCACCAAGCAATGCACCTAGAACCCATGGGTTAATTGGCAATGTATTTGAATGACCAAAATCACCTGAAACGGGATCTATCCAAAGACGGTTCTTGTAGCGAACACAAGAGAGCATTTCCATTAAACGCACAGTATTAATGACTTTGGGTGCATCCCAATCGCGATACATGACGCGCCATAGATGCTCATCGCAGCACTCAGCTTCACGACCATCAGAGAAAGTCACTTTGTATATTTGCTTACTACCTTGCGGATAAATGCCAGTCACCATAGAGTGCTGACCATCGACAGAGGCAAGTCGATCACCAAAATGCAAATCGCCCATCAACTTCCAACCATCAACCGTTTTTACTTTGGCATCTAGTGGCTGCGCCTTACCCATCGACGGTCTACCGGCAACAATGACTAAGTCACCTTTTTGAAGGCCACTAGTTTGCTTATCTAAATCTATAAAGCCGGTAGCAATACCAGTGATGTCGCTGCCGCCTTGGCGGTTGTAAAGCTCATCAATTCGGGCTACCACTGAACGTAGGAGCGGCTCAATTTCAAGATAGTCTGCTTTGCGACTTCCCTCTTCACCGATTTGCAAAATGCGAGACTCTGCTTCGTCAAGCAGGGTTCTAACGGTGCGCCCCTCAGTCACAAATGCAGAGTTCACAATACTGTCGGAAACTTCGATTAGGCGACGCAAAATACTGCGATCGCGAACGATATCAGCATAGCCTTTGATATTTGCTGCACTAGGTGTGTTTTGCGCCAAAGAATTGAGGTAATCAATCCCTACTAAGTCGCCGCCTTGCTCTGACTTAACGGACTCATGAACCGTAATAACGTCAGCAGGATGATTGTCGCCAACCAATCGGGCAATGATCTTATAAATCAGGGCATGCTCTGGGCGATAGAAATCTTTATCGCTTAATACCCCTCCCAGGTTATCCCAGGCTGAGTTATCAATCAGTAGACCGCCGAGCAATGACTGCTCAGCCTCTACAGAATGAGGTGGAACTTTTAAAGCCTGCACGACTGCATCCCCAGGACCCGTCATGCCGGGATTCAGCGTAACGGAACGTGAACGGGATTCAGCCATGAGGCTAGTTTACAGAATGAAAACTTAAGCTTGCTCACCAACTACACGAATAGTGATATCAGCAACAACATCGGTATGAACTGCAACCGCTACTGGATGATCACCAACCATTTTCAATGGGCCAGTAGGCATACGAATGAATGACTTCTCAATCGTAAAGCCTTTAGCTTTTAATGCATCAGCGATGTCATGGTTGGTTACAGAACCAAACAAACGACCGTCAACACCAGCTTTTTGACCGATTTCGAGAACCAAGTCTTTCAACTTTGTGCCAACCGCCTGTGCAGCAGCCAATTTCTCAGCAGCTAATTGTTCTAACTCAGCACGACGAGTTGCAAAATCAGCGATAGCTGCTTCAGTTGCACGACGAGCTTTGCGTTGCGGGATTAAAAAATTACGAGCGAAACCGTCTTTAACGCGAACTACGTCACCGAGGTTGCCCAAGTTTGTTACTTTTTCTAAAAGAATGATTTGCATTGAGGGCTCCCAATTATTTCTTATGTTGATCGGAGAATGGCAATAAAGCCAAGAAACGAGCACGCTTAATAGCAGTGTCTAACTGACGCTGAAATTTTGCTTTTGTGCCTGTCAAACGAGCAGGAGTGATCTTGGCGTTTTCGCCAACAAAGTCCTTCAATGTATCTACATCTTTATAGTCGATTTGCTCAACGCCACCAACGGTGAAACGGCAATAACGCTTACGCTTGAACAATGGGTTCTGAGCAGGTTTCTTTTTGAAATCGGGTTTCTTTCCAAACGCCATGATGATTTCCTCTTTAACTTTTCAATTGAATATGGGTAATATGGAAAACAAGTCTTTGATTACGTAGGGTCTTGGGTGCTAAGAATCCTTCAAACACTGCTTGGGCTCCTAAGTCCATTTGCTCTAGATCCTTTTGTATCGGACCGATTGCAAGGGCTTCAACACTCATCTCAATTTTCCTAGCCACTCCTACCTCGTTTGCTTGACCGCTATGTTCTAGCTGACAATGCATCACCGGTATTCCTGCTGGTGTAAATCGGATCGCGTCTTTAGATACCAAGATTGCAGTGAGGGTGAAATGATTCAACGCCGCTCCGCCACTCTGATACGTTTTCTAGTCTGTCTATTCCTTTTCAAATATCTAACTTATTCCACAGCTACAGGAGCTTCGGAATGAGAAGATTTACGGGCTTCTTCACGTTGCACTTCTTTCATCATGATGGAAGGCTCAGTTTCAGCTTTCTTAGTCTTGATGATGAGGTGACGCAAAACAGCATCGTTAAATTTGAACGCATGCTCGAGCTCTTCCAGAGTTTTCTGGTCGCACTCAATATTCATGCAAACGTAATGGGCTTTAGCAAGCTTGTCGATCATATAAGCCATCTGACGACGACCCCAATCTTCAATACGATGAATTTTGCCGCCCGCAGCTGCTAATGTAGCTTTGTAGCGATCGATCATCGCAGGCACTTGCTCGCTTTGGTCCGGATGGACGATAAAAACGATTTCATAATGACGCATCAAACACTCCTTAAGGATTAAGTCACCTGAGCGTCTTGCTAATTTCTGATGGTATTGAAATTAGCGCCAGTGTGACAAGGTAGTAACAAATTGTAGGTAATGCTTACAACACTTTTAAAACCACTTTTCAGTGCTCACTTGATTACAGGCAAGACCGCTATTCTAGCAAAAAAATCCTGCCAAGTCAGGGGTTTACCCATTTTCTTTGCTTGTTTTTCAGCGTTGAGGGATAACTGAAGTGCAATTCTGGCCCTAGGAGCGGTCAAACTGCCGGAGGCTAAGCACCCAGGCAGGTCTTTTTCCGGAATATTGAGAAAAGTTGAGCCTGACCCAGTTCTGCTAGTTCGAACAAGGGCAACTCCTTTAGCTACCGCCTGCGCTAATGGGGCCTGCCATGCATCATGAAAGCCCCCCATTCCGCTTCCAGCCAGCACTATGCCCTTCACTTCAATATCCATCCAATGAGCCACTGTCTCAGATCGAGCGCCTGCATGACTCGTCAAAATCTCCACCCAAGGCCATTCGTTTTCAGTTGGAATCGGAAGATCCTCAACCCATGCAGCCTGGACCGCTTTAACACCGAACAGCCAAGAAGGGTTAATTAAGCCCGCCGAGCTGCTAGGAGATGACTGCAAAGGAGCATTTAGTGCGGTGGTATGGCGTTTAGCCAAATCCATTGCCATACACGCCCGACCATCCATCACAGCATAGATGCCGCCAGGACAATTATCGATGGGTGTAGAGGCCCACTTTATGGCATCCAATAGATTGGATGGACCATCTGCCTCTGGAGCATTGCTGGGCAACATCGCTCCAGTCAAAATAACTCTCTTGCCCAATTGATTAGAAAGCTGACCGCAGGTCAATTGCAAAAAGATACCTGTTTCCTCAATCGTATCGGTGCCATGAGTAATGACAATGCCGCGCACGGATGGGTCAAGTAGAGATTTACGAACTGCTTCCCCGAGCTGACTTAGCAAATCCTCGGTTAAATTACGACTACTGATATTGGCTAATTGCTCTGTAATTAACTCCAGCCCGTCAGGAATAGCTGATTGGATATGAGCCAACAAGGACCCAACACTCACTTGTCCAGGCTCATATTCCAGTGGCTTTTGGGGCGAAGATGCCAAACCAGCGATGGTTCCCCCCATTCCCAATACCAAAATATGGGGTGTTTTTTCAGGGTTTTTTAGATTTGTACTCATCATTCCATTATCCCCCTGTAAAAATCCTTGAATTATCAAAAACTGCTGTATACAATCCCAGTATGGACATAAATACAGTTGATTATCACGAGGAGCTAACTGCCCTCCCAAAACTCACTCCACGTCAGGGTGAGATCCTGGAATTGATTGGTAAAGCAATTGAGGAAAGTGGTTTGCCACCTACTCGGGCAGAAATCGCCAATCAACTTGGATTTGCTTCTGCCAATGCTGCTGAAGAACATTTACGCGCATTAGCAAAAAAAGGATACATCGAATTAACACCGGGAACTTCTCGCGGGATTCGTATTCCCCAACGTTTTAATCAAATGCATCACACTAATCAATATCGTCAGATGTCTTTACCGTCTGGCGCATTACAACAACTTACCCTGCCTTTAATAGGTCGTGTTGCGGCTGGCTCACCAATCATGGCTGTTGAACATATTGAAAAACAAGTCCCCATTGATCCTAGTCTTTTCAGTAAGGGTGCTGACTATCTGTTGAAAGTACAAGGGATGAGTATGCGTGATGCAGGCATCTTAGATGGTGATTATTTAGCAGTCAGAAAAACAACTGAGGTTCGTAATGGCGATATCGTCGTTGCACGCCTAGATGATGAAGTCACAGTAAAACGCTGGCATCAAAAGAAAACTGCCAATGGAATGGTCATTGAACTACAGGCCGAAAACCCAGACTTTAAAAATATTGTGGTTGATAGTCGTCAAACTAACTTCGCCATTGAGGGCCAGGCTGTTGGGCTCATTAGGGCCGAAGGCCTATAAGCCTGAGCAGTTTAGGCACCAAACAAAAAGACCTCTTGTTAGAGGTCTTTTTTATTGTGAATGCCAGCCCTACTTTATTTCTTAGGGGCCACAACATTCGCATTTTTAGGAGATGCAGTTATCGTAATTAAAGTTTTGGGTCCAGTAAAAGAACCATCATTTAATTCCACAGTAGAGGTGCGATCACCTTTAGTAAACACCAAGATGCTCGTCTTCGCTTTAATAGCGCTTACAGTTGTCCACCCTGCTTTGGGATACTCTGCTTGGAAAAAAGCGTAGATGTCAGTTGAATTTTGTACGCCTGTTAAAACAGCCCTACCAACCCAGTTATCGCCACGACCAATAATTAAAGAGTCTGCACTCAGAATTTTTGAGCCCGCAGGTAAAGGCATATCCCCTAAGAGTTGCGATTGAATCTCTTGAGATTCACTTGAGGCATTAGAAGAGTCGCCAGAAGATGCGCAAGCAAGCAACATCAATGAAAGTAACGTTGCGGCAATACTGCCTCTAGAAAAAATCGGGAAAATCATCATATATTTACCTAACAACCCAATATAACTATTTTAGGGGATACCCCCAAATCGTCAAGGCAAATTACTGGAGGCGCGTGAGGGAATCGAACCCCCGTACGAAGCTTTGCAGGCTCCTGCCTAACCACTCGGCCAACGCGCCATATACCTAAATCAAAAATGGGAAGCTTTGAGGGCTTCCCATCGAACTTGGAGCGGGAAAGGAGGTTCGAACTCCCGACCTATACCTTGGCAAGGTATCGCTCTACCAGCTGAGCTATTCCCGCATAACAGGGCGACAGTTTAGCAAACAATCTGCAAGAAAGCATTATTCATCATTAAAGGAAAGTTTGCCACAATCCTGATAGAGCTCCAAAGCCTCTCTGCCAAGGGGTTTTAGGGATTAATCGAGCTTCCCGTTGATCTGAGGCAAAGCCTTTTTCATGTAATAGAACATTGACCATAATGTTAAAAAAGAGGCAACCCAAATTAACCAAGTTCCTACTCTGGCGCAATCTAACCATCCAAATAGAGTGTCGTTGAGCAATAAAAAAGGGATAGCAATGAGTTGCGCGGTTGTTTTCAACTTGCCAACCATATGAACTGCCACACTCTTACCAGCACCTAATAATGCCATCCACTCCCTAAGAGCCGATATCGTAATTTCGCGACCAATGATGATGAGGGCAACCCAGACCTGAACACGATCCATATTCAACAAGACCAAGAGAGCAGCAGCAACAATCAACTTGTCTGCTACGGGGTCTAAAAATTGTCCAAAGGCGGATTCTTGCTTCATGCGCCTTGCTAAAAATCCATCTAACCAATCAGTGACAGCTGCAAAAACAAAAATAATGGTCCCTAGAAGATTTTTCTCAAACGGAGAAAGCCAACTATTGGGAAGATAAAAGACTGCTACCAGCAAAGGAATTGCTGCTACACGCAACCAAGTTAAAGCGATCGGTAGATTGAATGGCATGGGAGAAGAATAAACTAATTGAGCAGTATTGCACTCAATGCAGTTGACGATAGATTTGCTCTGCAAGGATGAGTGAGACCCCTTCTACACTTGCAATTTCTTCAATACTGGCATTAGCAACCCCTTTTAAACCCCCAAAACGTGCCAGCAACTTCTGACGACGTTTTGCTCCAATTCCCTCGATTTCCTCAAGACGTGAGACTGTTCTGGCCTTTGCACGCTTAGCCCGCATACCCGTAATGGCAAAACGATGAGCCTCATCTCTAATCTGCGCTACTAGCAATAGTGCTGCGCTATCAATACCTAACTCTAGTGAAGTACGCCCATCTGCAAAAATAAGTGCTTCTAATCCAACCTTACGCCCTTCGCCTTTAGCGACCCCCACAATCAAACTAATATCAATCCCATATTCAGAAAAAACCTGTCTGGCCATCTCTACCTGACCTTTGCCGCCGTCTATCAAGATAACGTGAGGAATTTTTTCTAGCGGCAACTCTTGAAAATTAGCATAACGTCTTTGTAAGACCTGGCGCATTGCCGCGTAATCATCTCCGGGAGTAATATCCTTAATATTGAAACGGCGATACTCTCCTGACTGCATCGCATTTTTTGCATACACCACACAGGATGCTTGCGTAGCCTCACCAGAAGTATGGCTAATGTCAAAACATTCGATACGTAACTGATCCAGACTTTCTAACTCAAGAGCCAGAATGTCGGCTAAAGAACGTGCTCTTGCCAATTGTCCGCCAGTCTCGACTAAGCGCTTAGTCAATGCTAGCTTGGCATTCCCTTCCGCCATTGCTAGCCAATGACGCCTTTGTCCTTGAGGCTGATGCAAGAAAGTAACTTTTCTACCGGCTTGTGTATTTAATAAATCATGTAGATCTGCTGGCGGAGTATCACTGAGCAAAGCACCATCATCGGTAGCAGACTGTAGAGCATGATTTAAAACCAATACGGGAGG
>Ga0164294_10002711_pt1 | contig 15825 bp, 10 predicted proteins | sample GEODES005metaG_FD_111479 | JGI IMG/M metagenome (GOLD analysis project Ga0164294, IMG submission 111479) | Oligotrophic lake water microbial communities from Sparkling Lake, Wisconsin, USA - GEODES005 metaG | ecosystem: Environmental > Aquatic > Freshwater > Lake | place: USA: Sparkling Lake...
CGCCGCCGCCGCCGCCGCTGGCGCCTCCATCAGCTCCTCGTCGCCCGTCGCCGTTCCTGGTGTGTCGATCATTCTGGTACTCGACGGAACGCGACTTCAAGCGCGATGAGCGCCCGATCGATCTCAGAGAGCTGGGTGGCGAGTAACTCCACGCCTGCCATTCGATGGTCCAGCAGGATGCACTTCTGTATGAAACTGCGACCATTTGCTAGGCTCTCGTCGAGCACGTCTCGCGTGTGAAGTGTCGTGTCGTGATAGACTGCCATGTAGTCGACGGATGCATGTGAGAGCTGCATGCCACGCCACACAAGAGCAGTGAGTCGGCCACTCTCGATGCAATCCGAACGTGTTCGGGTGTGAGCTGCGCACCGACTGCAAGCTGGCCTGGAGGCCTCCAAGGAGCTGTGCCGTGTCCGAGGCGACAAAGGACGCGGCGTGCTCGATTGCCGCGAGAGCTGCGATCGGATCGTCGTCGGCGGCGATCGTCGATGAAGCGAACATTGACTTGACCACTGCACTTCACGTACATGCCACCAACACGACGCATCGAGTGCGTTCAAAATTCACGGAAAAATGGCTTTCGTCAAGGAGAAGTTTCATTATGAAGCGTCATCTTTGGTCGCGATGTCTGCGGCCGAGGCAGACGTCTCGTCGGCTAGCGGCAGCAGCGATGAGCCTCGGCAGCAGAAGACCCTGCGAGAGGAGCGTATCTCGCTGCTCTACTGGGCATCACGCGAGCTGCTCACCAATGACGAGTCAAGCGCCGGTCTTCCAGAGGACGAGTACCTGCGTCGCTGTGCAGAGGTGACAACGCTGGAGCTGTTCATGAACAGCCTACCCAACCCTGAGCACCTGACCGACTTCGTCAACCTGCGCGAGCTCGCCATCCATCTCGAGCCCATGCCGCGTGTCGTAGGCCTCAGCGGCATGCAGCAGCTGCAACGGCTGTGCATGACAGAGACGGGCCTTTGTAGCTTAAACGGCCTGGAGGCATGCTCCTCGCTCACGCACCTCGACTGCAGCCACAATCGACTCACCGAGATGGAGAGCTCTGTGCTTCGCCACCTTTCCAAGCTGCGCACGCTATGGCTCAATGACAACACCATCGGGCGGCTGAAGGGCCTCGAGGGCCTGTCTGCGCTGACGACGCTGTGGCTCGGCTGCAATCGCATCGACGCAGTGGGCGACGCGCTTACGTGCAATCAGAACCTGGAAGACCTCAACCTCGCCGGCAACCTGCTCGCGAACTTCAAGGACGTACCCACGCTGGGGCGCATGCGCAAGCTCACGAAGATAGCGATGAGCGAGCCGCACTTCGGCGAGAATCCGCTGTGCTCGCTTTGTAATTATCAGACGTACGTGCTCTTCCACATGCCGCAGCTGCAGCAGCTCGATTCGATGCTGGTCACAGATGAGCTACGAGCCCTCGCCGAGGCTACCTACATGAAGAAGAAAATGTACTACAACATGCGAATCAAGACGCTGAAGCGCAACACCTCGAACGTGTTGCGCAAGGCCACCGAGGTACGGCAGACAAAGATATCGCAGATCAACCTGAACCTGAATGTGCTCCTGCGCCAAGCTAAGGACGTCGAACGCGAGCTCCACGATAGCAGTATCGCCCTGGCATCCAGCGGCGGCGGCGGCAGCAGCGGCGGCGAGCCCGCGGCCATCGGGGCACTCAGGCGGAAGCTTGATGTGCTCATGGCCGGTATTGAGGCGAAGACGCGGGAGATCGAGGAGATCGAGGCGCGCTTGGCCGCACTCAAGTCTCTCGTGTGCGAGACGAGCCAAACGTCCATCTGCCGGCTCATGGTGGAGCTTGAGACAGGAGGCAACATCCGCCTCGAGGACGGCAAACCGGCCGACGTGTGGTACATGTCGTGTGTTGACCTCGTCACCTCGCGCTTCGTGGCAGCGGACTACGCGGAGCTCGGCATCGGAGGGTTGCGCGTGACGCGCGTGACGCGTATCCACAATCGCCATCTGCGCAACCAGTTCGAGCAGCGGCTCGAGGAGCTCGTGAGCACGGCTGATGGCTCGTACAAGCGCTCTCTCGAGTACCTCTTCTATGCGGAGCCACCCGAGATGCCGGGCGAGCTCGCGCGCACCATGGAGGACGGCTTCCGTGACGTGGAGAGCTACCGGCGACCGTGCGGCCACAGCGCTGTGCCACTCTCCAACTCGGTCGCTTTGTGCGATCTGCCACGCCTCATGAGGCAGGTCAACGCACTGCCGCTGGACGAGCGCACGGCTCTTCTCGCAGGCCAGCCGCCCGCCCGCCACGCGCCCCATCTGCACGCGCAGCTGCTGATCACAAAAGTGTTCCTCTCGCGCTGCGCGCAAGAAAAGGGCGGTGCCCCTGCTGGCGCTGCTGGCGGCGACTTCAAGGGCGATGACGAGGCCGATCGCGCGCCCATCAAGCGCGCCGATTACAACGGGTTCGCCTCGGTGTACCGGGCCTCGAGCCGCGATCCGAAGCAGCGGCGCTGGTTCGTCTTCGAGCCAGCCCTTGTGCTGCCCGAGTATCTGGTCGAGCTTGAGTACCTGCCCACGCAGGCTAAGGCCGAGCGCGACCCCTCGGCGTCGCAGCTGGCCGAGTTGGGCGGTGGGCTGGGTGCGAACGGCGTACCGTCGGACGCCGAAGCGATCGACCTGGCGAATCTGACGCGGCCGCTGCTCCGCTTCGTGCAGCAGTGCTCGCTCGCATCGGCGGCTGACCCCTACGACGCGGAATGCACGGCGGCGCTGAACATGCCGCCACTGCTGCCGCCGCGGGGCCAGCTGGAGGCTACGGGGATGGGGCAGCTGCTGCAGCAGACCTCCGGCGCCGATTGGGCGAAGCTTGAGGTGCTTAACTTGCACGGCAGTTCGTTGCGGCAAATCGAGGGGCTCGGCGAGCTGCCACAGCTGCGCACGCTCGTGCTCTGCTTCAACGAGATCGCGCGCATCGAGGGCCTCGACGGCTGCCGCAATCTTGAGCAGCTGGATCTGGGTTTCAATCTTATCAAGCGAATCGAGGGTCTCAAGGGCGTTCCAGCGCTGCGCATCCTCGAGCTCAACAACAACCTCATCTATCGCCTCGATGACGTCACAGTGCTCGCGAAGTACGTGCCGCTCCTAGCCGCCCTCTCGTTGCGTAATAACGCCGTGTGCGAGGTGAAGTCCTACCGGCCGCATCTGCTCGCTCAGCTTCCCAAGCTGAGCCGACTCGACGGCGTCAGCGTCGAAAGCAAGCGCCAGTCCGCGAGCTCGATCGCGAATGCCACGTGCATTACACCCGCTCTCATACGAGCCCACGCCTACCACTCGAAGCGCTATTCGTACTCGCTCCGGCCGAACACCCTCGCAGAGGGCCGAGACGACGGCAGCAGCAGCGGCGCGCCAGACCCGCCGGCAAGCAGCGATGGCACCAGCCCTTGGTCAGCAGCAGGCGCGACCAACGGCGCCGATGGAGATGGCGGCCCCGATGGGTGGTGGCGGCACGTGGAGGAGCTCGAGTTGAACCACCAGCATCTGCACAAGCTGCAGGGGCTCGACAAGCTCGTCAACCTGCGGCGTGCCTCGTTCTGCGACAACGCGCTCACACGGCTTGAGGGGCTCGAGCGGTGCGTTGCGCTTGAGGAGCTCTCGCTCGAGGATAATCGCATATGCAAGCTCGAGAATTTGAGCGGCTTGAAACGCCTGACTAAACTCGACCTTGGCAAGAATCGCATAACGCACGTCGAGGGCTTGGAGGGCCTCAATCAACTGTCGCAGTTATCTCTCGAGGATAACGACATTTCTTCGCTTGCGCCCCTCGCGAAGCTGCTCTCGCTCATGGAGCTGTACATAGGCAACAATCGGCTCGTTGCGCTCAAGGATGTCCAGCAGCTCAAGGAGCTGCCTAAGCTCATCATCCTCGATCTCTCCGGCAACCCGCTGTGCGAGGCGAGCGATTACAGGTCGTACACCATCTATCAGGTGCGCAAGCTCAAGGTACTCGACGGCGTAGGCATCGAATCCGCTGAGCAGTCTTCCGCGCGCGAAAAGTTTGCGGGCCGGTTGACTACCGAGCACCTGGTCGAGAAGCTCGGCCACTCGTTCTGGCAGCACGTGCGCGAGCTCGACCTCTCGCGATCCAAGCTGCGGGAGCTCGACGCGCTGCACGCCGATGGCTTCGCCAACCTGCGGGAGCTCAACCTTGATGGCAACGCGGTGAGCTCTCTGGCGACGCTGCCAAAGTTGCCCGCGCTCACCGTGCTACGCCTGAACAACAACCTGCTGAGCACGCTCGCCGAAAGCGGCGCCACCGTGCGTGGTGGCCGAGGTGGCGCCCACAGTGGCGGTGGCAGCAGCGTCATGGTCGTCGGCGAAAGCGGCGGCGGCAGTGGGTTGGCTTCGATGCCGCACCTCGAGGTCCTTCAGCTCGGCTTCAACCAGCTGACGGACCTGCCAGTGCTGCGATTGCACCTGGTTTCCTCACTGAAGGTCCTCCACCTACAGGGCAACGAGCTCACACGCATCGATGGCCTCGATGGCTTGCTGCACCTTAGGGAACTTGTGCTCGACCGCAACAAGATCAAGGCGCTCGAGCCGGGCTCGCTCGCCTCGCTGAACAATTTGCGCGAGCTGCGGATGGAGGAGGTTGGACTTCGCTCCCTCTCGCACTTTGGGCCGTTGCCGCTGCTACACGCGCTCTTCCTCGGCGGCAACCGCATCGCTGAGCTGATCGAGATCGAAAAGCTCAGCCAGCTTCCGTCGCTGCATGAGCTTGTGCTGGCTAACAATCCGTGCGCGCGCAAACCTCTCTACCGCGCGACCACGTTGCGCAAGATACCGCCACTGCGCGTGCTCGATGGGCGCGACGTCGGCCCCGATGAGCGCGACCGCGCCGACCTGCTCCTCTCCAATGAGCGGCCGCCGCAGCAGAACCCCACCGCCATGGCCGCGTTGGACGCGATGCGCCCGAACCACAAGGTTCCTCTCAAGCTCACATCGCTCAACTTCGAGTTGATGGCGGGCATGGCTGGCGCTGGACCTTCGGATCTGCTCGGACTTGGCGGGGCCGGCGTTGGCGGTTCGGCGCCCCACTCGGCGGGTGGCCTGCAGGGTGGCGGCCCCGGCACTACGGGGTCATGGAACCCGCTCGCCGGAGGCTCCGAGTCCTTCTTCCTTCCCGCCCCCACCAACAAATTGGCGCAACAAGTTGGCGCACGCCCAGGAGGCGCGGGTGTGAACCCGAACCAGGGCGGCGGCGATGGCCGTCGCAACTCAGCGCGGGCACCCGCTTGGCAGCGCGTGCTCGACCGCGAGCGCGGTGGTGGCGGCCGGTCCTCGTGACCGTCGTGACCGCGTCACCTGAGAAACCACAATTCACAATTCAGAGAACGTACTATTCTTACAGCCACGGCGCACGGGGGGTACAGGCGCTATACGCGCTGGCCCGTGCGTGCGTCGCGTGTATAGTTCTTTTGCGCCGTGCTGTAACTGCAGTCACTTCCTGCACCTCAGAGTGTGTGCGTGGGGCGAGGCTTTCCTAATGGCTTTGATGAAATAAATTTGCGCTCTTCCTCTTCGCAGTCTAAAAATGCCGCTGCTTTCGCATGAGCAGGCGCCTTTCACAACGCACGACCTGGTCCTGAAGCTTCCCCTCCTCAATTTCTATCTGAACGCGCTCACACAGGCGGCATCGACGGCAAATAATAAGGATGACGCACGCTGCGAACTCATCGCACTCAACATGGTGCTGCGCAATTGCGGAGCGCCGCAACTTCGCTTCGGGGCGATTGACGAGGTGCCCGTCGGGACGATGGTCCTCCACCGCACCGAGCTCGTCGTGCTCGGTTTGCACCGCCACTTCCTGAGCGAAATGACTTACACGTGTGAAGGCGTCGAGTCTCTCGTCCTGACCGCCGAGACGCCGTGTGAGGATGAGGCTGATCGCGTCGCATACCGCGGCTGTGGCCAGACGCCGGCGCAGCGCGCGGCTTCGCGCTGCGCGCTCGCAACGAGCGCTGAGCGCGGCCGGCCGGTTCGCCTTCTGCGCGCGGTGAGCGCCGAGGCGGCGACGAACGTGCTGCGTGTGGCCGGTGAGGTGGCAGGCCGGCGACGGCGCGAGGTGTTGCGCTACGACGGCCTTTACGGCGTGCAGCGGCTCGCGCGCGACGAGCTGGGCGTCACGCCCGGCGATGACGACGACGAGCACGACGACGATCCGAGCTTCGTGCTCGTGCGATTGCCCGGGCAGCCGCTCCTGCCCTCGGGTGCAGCCACAGGCCGCGGGCGGCGCACAAAGCGCGCGCGCGACGAGGCGGCCGCGCGGCGCGTCGAGCCGCTCGTGCTGCACGCCGAGGCCGTGGGCGTGCCGCCTGGCACAGCGCTGCCGCCCGCGGCCGAGGAGCTCTGCCTCGACCCTCGGCTCACCGTCCACGAGGCGCTGAAGCGGCTCCACAGCGCGCGAGAGAGGCTGCTGCTTGAGCTCGGGCCTCAAGGGCGGTACGCGCTCGTCAAGCGCGCGGCGCTACACCAGCTGCGGCTGCGCTCGGCGCTGGAGCTGCTCCACGCAGGCACGCAGCAAATGGAGAAGCGGCCGGCACACGAGCTCACGGCTGGTCCTCGTGCTGTCACTCCCTCTCCAGCGAGCGCGAGCGCCAACGTGTTGAGCAGCGCAGCGCGTGCTGCCTGGCCAAAGCGCCAGTGCGTTGTGTAAGTTCCGGGCAGGCACACTTTCTACCATGTTCGCACACAAAACTTGCAGAGTGCTCGCAATTCTCAATGCCCTGTTGGTGTTGGTGTTGCTGCTGCTCGACGACCACAACAGACGACGTGTCTACGAGCTTCTTTACGAATGAAACCGGTTCGGTGGTGCCGCTTCCTCCGGTGCCGCTTGATTCTGTCACGCACACGCCAGCGCACGCCATCATGCGGCGTGATGACTTTGAAGTCCTTGCCGTGCTTGGCCGTGGCACTTATGGCAAAGTGCTGCAGGTGCGCAAGCGCGGCTCCAGTGCGCTGTATGCCATGAAAGTGATGCACAAGGCGGATGTGATCGCCCGGAATCAGGTGCGTCACACTCTAACGGAGCGCACGATCCTCGAAACGATGCGGCATCCGTTCATCGTGACGCTTCACTACGCCTTTCAGAGTGACAGCACGCTCTTCCTCGTGATGGCCCTCCAAAGCGGTGGCGAGCTCTTTTTCCATCTGCGGCGCGAAGGTGCCTTCTCCGAGCCGCGAGTGCGCTTGTACGCAGCTGAGATCCTTCTCGCGCTCGACGCACTCCACCGCGCATGCTTCGTGTACCGCGACTTGAAGCCCGAGAACGTGCTGCTTGATGGCGAAGGCCATGTGCGCCTCTCCGACTTTGGCCTCGCAAAGAAAATTCAAGGGGCGCTGGACGCGGGTGGCAGCACCTTTTGCGGCACGCCATCTTACATGGCACCCGAGGTACTGCTAGGCACCGGTCACGGCATCGCGGTCGACTGGTGGAGCTTTGGCACTCTGATCTACGAGACGCTTGCGGGGGCTCCGCCTTTCTACTCGCGCAATCTGCACGAGATGTATCGCAAAATCCTGTGCGGCGACCTCCGATGGCCGCCGAGCATGAGCAAGGCGGCGCGCGGGCTTCTTGAGCGCCTGCTGGTTCGCGACCCGCTGCGACGGCTGGGCGCACGGGGCGCAGCCCAGATCCAGCAGCAACAGTTTTTCAAGCCGCTCGAGTTTCGGCGAGTGCTTGCGCGCGACTATAAGCCTATTTTTCAGCCAACGCTCGTGGGCGCCTCGCCGTCCGTGCAGGCGCTCGACACTACCAACTTTGACAGCAGCTTCACTGGCGAGGTGGTCTGCGAGGTTGACCTTGATGCGCCGTCCATCGGCGGCGGCACCCACTCCGCGGCAGGGCAGCATGCGGGGCCCGGGCAGGACAATGGCGACGGAGCCGCAGCAGCGCTCGCCGACCCGTCAGATCGCGCCGTAACCGTCGAGCAGGCGCCAGCAACAGCGCTCCGCCAACCCGAGGACGTTGCTGGGGATGAGCCTATCAAAGAGGGCCCGTGGGACGCGTGGCGAGACTTTGCCATCGGGTACACGCACACGCCAGCGAGTCACTGGTGAGGTTGGTGGTGACCGTTGGTATCGGGAGGGTACTCCCGCCGCGGGCGAACGCCTCGCTCCTCGTCGCATGGTGCGGTCTCGCAGGTAATAACGGCGCGCGTCGTGAACGATTGTCGAGATTCGTCCCGTAGGAACCGCAACGGCGCAGAACGGGCCCGATCCGGGGATCCTCCCCCCGATCGTGCGAACTGCGCGATGCATCGACGAGGATGTTGGATGCCGAAGCGGTACACACAGCCGTCAACGTTAACACGTGTACACGACATGTTCGACAATTTACGACACCGAACAAATTAGGAACGCGCATTTGGTTCACGGCGAGGCCTCTGGGCGATCGGCTAGGCTTGCGCGCCTTCAAGTATTCGCGATTAACGCGAACCATCCGATCCGAACAACACGATAAAGCGTAGACAAAGCGTCAAAGGCCGCGCGCCTTCCACGCCAATGACACGCCAACGGTTCCACCGCCCCGCCTTGGGCTTGGCCTCGTCGCCTACCGTCCCCTCGTCCCCCCAGCCGCGCCGTCCCGCCGTTGTGCACGTTGCCTTGGCCCTACACGTGCTCCCTCGAGCACACTGCGCATGGCACTGCGATATCTTATGGATCCTGGCTTGAGCGGGCCTACGAACTCGTTGGCGAACTCCTCTAGCTGCGATTGATAAAGGATGCATTCTCGACCACGGGTGGAATGTGTATCGGGTCTAACATCGGAGCTGTGTCGAGCACCTGCACCGGCGGCGGCGGCGGTATGAGCGGCGGAGGGGCCCGGCAGCTTTGGTTCCTCGAGCACTCCGAGCTGTTGTTCGTGCTCCTCACGCCGCCCGACACGACGCCCGACACCGCAGCCATCTGCGGATGAACGAATGCCGGCGCTAGCGGCGACAGCACCGACTGCGCCTCTACTTGCTGAGCCGTTTGTTCGAGGGCGCAGCTCTGCACGCCAGTATCTCGCTGGCATCCAGCAGCATGTTCTTCGATGACAGCATCTAGACGAGGTATGTGGTAGCAGCATCCTGGTCACCGTCTTTGAGTTTGAGAGCTTGCTCGCAAGATTGCTTGGACATTCCAAGCGCGTCGGCGAGCGCTTTGGCACGTTGGCGACACTCACGGCGAGGAGCCTTGATCCACGTGCCGTCCAGAGCTAGCGTGTCCGTCATCATGGGTGCTCCGCAGCTAGCGTGTCCGTCGTCAACGTTGTTCCACATCTAGCGCGGTTATCAGGCTGCGCCGTGGACTTGCAGATAGCCGGCATCAAAGTGGTGCGGCTCAATCAGCGTCGCATGTAGGTTCTCTCTGAGTGCCTGCATGGCTGCCTCGCGGCACATGCCCGCGAGCTGCGCGCCACTCCACGCCTCGCATCGCGCCGCCAGACTATCTAGGTGGACTGCCGGGGCGAGCGGCATAGTTCGCGTGTGCACGCGGAGCACCTCGGCCCGGCCGGCGCCGTCGGGCAGGGGCACATGAATGAGCTCGTCGAAACGGCCAGGTCGAAGTAGCGCCGCGTCGATCGTGTCGAGTCGATTCGTCGCACCGATGACGACCAGCTGAGCAGCAGGGGCGATGCCATCCATCTCGTTGAGCAGCGTCGAGAGAACACGCAGCTGCACCGACTCGCCACCGCCGCCGCTGCCGCCGCCGCCACCGCCGCCGCCGCCGCCTCGGTTTCCGACGATGGCATCGAGCTCGTCGAGAAAGATGAGCGCGGGCGCACACGCGCGTCCGAGCGAGAAGAGTTCGCGCAGCTGCCGCTCCGCCTCACCCACGTATGGCGAGTAAAGCGCCGCGCCACTGAGATAATGGAAGCTGACGCCACTGGCTCCGGCTGCGGCACGCGCGAGCGAGGTTTTGGCGCACCCTGGTGGCCCGTGCAGCAGTACACCACGAGGGGCGACGACGCCTAGGCGTCTATACGCCGCCGCGCGCGTGAGCGGCCACTCGATCGCGCGGCGCAGCCGCCGCTTGACGTCGGGAACGCCGCCGATTGCGTCCCAGTGCAGCGGCGAAGCCGGAGGCTGGGCCGAGGCCGAGGCACGGAGCACAGAGGCACGCACGCACCCGAGCGCCGCCAGCCAGTCAGCCGGCCGCAGGGCTACTGATGCCGGTGCGATCTCGGGCGACTGAGCAATTGGCGTGTTCGTTCCCTTGCCCTCCCGCTCGCCCTCCTGCTCGCCCTCCTGCTCGCCCTCCTGAAGGGCCGTTGTCGTCGCCGCACTAGCATCTGCCTCTGCGGGTGGAGCGCGTGCTGCGGCAGCATGCGCGCGTGCAGCCGAGAGGGCTGCCTCGCGCACCAGTGCGATGAGGTCGGCGGCAGCGCACCCGTGGCACTCGTGAGCGATCAGCTCGAGATCCACAGCTGGATGGAGGCGCACCCCCCTGCAGCAGAGGCGCAACGCCGCCTCACGCTCGGCCGCGGAGGGCAACCCAAGCGGCACCTCCCACTCGAGGCGGCCTGGCCGGCGCAGCGCCTCGTCGAGCGCATGCGGACGGTTCGACGCCGCCACGGCCAGCACGCGTCCGATCGCCCGGGAGCGAAAACCGTCGAGGAGCGTGAGAAGCATGGCCACGCAGCGCGCCTGTTCGGCGGTGGTCGTCGCTTCCGACCTCTTTGGGCACAGCACGTCGAGCTCGTCGAGGAAGAGGATTGCGCACACGGGCGAGCCGCGCGCGCTGCTCGCACGCCGGGCCAATCGCGCCGCCAATAGAAATGCAGCGCGGAGACGTGTCGCGGCCTCCTCCGCTCCCGTTGCTCCGCCGCCTGGGCCATCGACGCTGACGGAGCCGTCCGCGCTGGCATCGACGCCGCTGAACGTCAAGATGCTGCGCGCGCCGCCGCTAAACGCGACGAGCGGCGCGCCGAAGGTGGCAGCTACTGTACGTACCAGGTGCGTCTTACCAGTTCCCGGTGGGCCCGAGAGCAAGGCCCCAGACGGCGGCCGGATGGAGCAGCGGCGGAAATCGTCAGCGTGCGGCGGCAACGACGCGCTTAGCAGCGCACAGAGCGCCTCATATCCTCTGCGCTGCGCTGGAAATATGCTCGCATCGGCAGGCCTCAAACTGATTACGGCGCTACCAGTGGAACTGACCGTGGTGGTCAAGCTGCCATGATGCCGTGTGTGATGGTCAAGGAGTGTCGTCTCCTGCTCCGGTGTCGCCGTCGTCTCCTCGATCTGCACATGCGTACGGCAAGTGATGCGCCCCACTGTCATGGTGGCGCTGTGCCTACCTCTGAGGTGCACGATGGTGTATTTATGTCCACGTGGATTGTCAAACGAGAGGAAGCTGCCCACGCTGACTAGCCTTCCACTCATCGTGGCTTGGATCTTCAACAGCAGCCGCCTTGATCCACCGTCATCTGGTTTCCTGCCCTGCGCCTGAATCCTCATCTCAGCGACGAGGCCGCCATCTTCGACGAACGCCATCGTGGGCGTTGCTCGCGCGAGGATGCGACGAAAAAACAGAGTTTCTCAAACGTGTACCAGTGAGCCGCCAACCCGAGGCGGACCGATGCCCATACATGGCAACTCGTGGGCGCGTGAATCAAGCTCTGAAGCCCGCGGAGATCGCCGTGCCCCACGGAGAGCAGGGTGCAGGCGTGTCCGCCAACCGCCCCAAAGTGGCGCCTAAGGCTTAACGGTAGAGACCGTTGTTAATGTTGTCGATGATGTACTCGGGGCGCGGCTCGAGGAAGATGAACTTCGCATCGTACTTCTTAACGGCGGCCGCCTCAGGGCCAGTCAGCTTGGCCTTCGTGTAGAGCTCCTCCTTCGACTTGTATGGCGCATTGGACACAATCTTACCCGCCGCGTTGGGGTAGACTCCCGGCAGCTTCTGGTACACGCGGATGTTGGCGTTGTTCACGTCAATGATCGACGCACCACCGAGGTAGCCGACGCCAGCGTAGTCAATCTCCGCGTTCGCAGCAGCAGCGCCGAGCAGCGCAGACACGCCGAGCACCTTGGAGAGCAGCTCGCGGCGCGCAACCGGCTCCTCCATCGACATCCTGAGCGCGCAGTCGAGAATGGTCGTGGAGTGATAAGCAGCGTGGAGGGATCATCAAGCTCCGCTGCGGCGCTGCCTTCAACGCTGCCTTCTGCGCTGCCACTGGCGATGGAGCGCCGCGCGCAGGGATGCGGTACTTACGACGGAGAGGCAGCGCGGGTCTGCACGGCGGCGCGCATCGTGGTCGGCGCGAAGGCCTGCGGTCGCGGTCAGAGAACCACACGCAGAGCGTTTCAGGCGATGACGAGACAAGAATAAGCGCATGGTGTGCCTCGTGTGCCTTTTTCTGCGGATGGTCTCGCGCGTCCCCAGTGGCACGACCAGTAGGTGCTGTGCAAAGCGGCGGGTCATCCTGTCAAGGTTCTCTGCTGTCGCTCACCGAGGTTGAGCAAAGCAGCGCGACGGCGGAGAGCATTTTGCAGGGAGACGATCTGGGCCGCTGAGATTGTTCCATTCACATTGGAGAGAATGGGCGCCGTTGCGAGCATGTCCGCGTCACGAGCGAGGTCCCAGCTTCGTGAGGTACAGTCGAGGCAGCGGAGACACAGAGTCGATAACTAATTCGAAAAACACTCGTCTTTATGATTAACCTGTTGATTAACCTCCATCTAATTACGAAACGCGTGTGCCGGCGAGCACGAACGTCTTTGGATCAACACAACCCTGTGCCCCCCTGGCAGCCACCCCGGCGCGTACACCCCGCGAGGACTCTCGGTCTCGCCAGGACGCCGCCCCAACGGCGCGGAGCGCGGACTTCGCCTCGTTTCCGCACGTGTGTTCGTGCATCTTCGCAGCAGGTCCGCGATGCCATCCGGGCTTCAGCGATAAAACTCAACTGCGATACAGACATCCACGAGCACGCGTATGGTGAGAGGAAGCAAGGGTCGGAAGAGGGATCACGAGCGTGAGCGTTTCGGATTCTCCCTCGCTTACAGTCTTTGTCATTCTTCTGCGTGTTGGCCTTGTACCCTTTCTCGAAATCCTTGGGCAGCACCACGTAACGGTTGTTGCGCACAGCCTGCATGCCCGCCTCCTGCACGATGCACGCAATCTCGGCTCCTGAAATCTTTTCAGGGCGCGAGACGTAGTCCTCGAGGTCGACGTCCTCGGAGAGATTCATGGGCGCAGTGAGAACCTGGAAAATGAGCCGCTTCTCACGCCGACCAGGCTGCGGGAACTCAATCTTGCGGTCCAGTCGCCCCGGCCGCAGCAGCGCCGGATCGAGCGTGTCTGCGCGGTTGGTACACATGATCACCTTGACGTTGACGCTTTGGTCGAAGCCGTCCATCTGCGTCAGCAACTCCATCAGGATGCGCTGCACCTCGCGGTCGGCGCCCGTCTGCGCGTCGAATCGCTTCGTAGCGATCGCGTCCACCTCGTCGATGAAGATCACGGCGGGCGCATTCTCACGCGCGAGGCGGAAAACGTCGCGCACCATCCGAGGCCCCTCGCCAAGGTACTTTTGCACGAACTCGGAGCCGACGACGCGGATAAATGCGGCGGTCGTGTGATGCGCGACCGCCTTTGCGAGCATCGTCTTTCCGGTTCCCGGCGGGCCGTACAGGAGCACGCCACGCGGCGGATCGATGCCAATCTGCGCGTACAGGTCATGGTGCGTGAGCGGCAGCTCGACCGCTTCGCGGATCTCCTGCTTTTGTTGGTCGCAGCCGCCAATATCGTTGTACGACACATCGGGCCTCTCGTCGGCGCCGAGCATCGATATGGACGAGTCCGCCTCAGGCGGTAGCACGTCGACCACGGCGTTCGAGTGCCGATGAAGCGCCACCGACGCTCCTGGTTTGAGCAGCTCGCGGTTGATTGTGGAGAGGATGCGCACATAGTAATTGGAGCCCGTCGTCGAGGAGACGATTCCGTGGTTGTGGTCGATGATCTCGAGGAACTGACCGATGACAAGCGGGACGGACTGGATGCGCTTGACCTCCTCCTTAGCGCGCACGAGCTCGCGCTTCAGGTTGGACATCTCATCCTTGATGTACTCCTCCTGAATGTCGAGGAACTGCAGGTGCTTCTGCAGCGCCTTCATCCTGGAGTACAAGTCTGTCTGCGAGGTGCCCGCGCCCTTGCCTGTGGGCAAGCCGAGCACGTCCGGCATGTCCACGTCCATGCCCGGGGCAACCGCCTTGGGCAGCATGGCAGCGGTTGACGCCATGACGCAGCGCGAGAAGAAGAGCTTCGGTGCGTCTGTGCGCCGCCGTGAAGCGCACGACAAGGCGCGATTTCGCCTCAAAAATACCTCGCGACACAGCGTACACATGCGCATGTACACCACACCACACATGATGATGATGCATACACACGTATGGCGCACGCTTGTCTACGCATCCTAGGCTCCTCCCCACGTCCGCCGCGCGCGACGGGGCAAGTCGGCATCTCTCTCGGCAAGCTTCTCGGCGAGCAGCGCTGCACGGGCGCCCCAGCCAGCCCCACAAAGCATGTACAAGATTCTCGTTCGCGAATGACGGGTCATGCGGTAGTGGATCAATGCTCTGTGTGGGGAGTACATCTTCGAGCGCTCCAGACCCTTCCCCCCAGCGATCCCACGCTGCAGCCGAGGGGCTTGCAAGCAAGCCCCGACCTCCCGAATCCCACCGATTCGCCGAGAATGCGGCGGCTCACGCCACCTCCGCCGTCTGCTGCTTGGCCTCATTGCGAGCCTCGCTCCGGCGGGCAGAACCTTTGCCATCGCTCACGGAACCTTGGCCTCCCAGGCCCTTGTCGTTGCGTCTCTCGCGATTGCCCGAGTTCTGCGAAGGTGCACATATGCGAGGGGCGCGGGCTTATGGGGACAGGAGTGCGCCGTTGCGGCCAGTCTGCGGAGCGAAGACGAAATCAGGAGCACAGGCGAGCAGCGTACCGGCCTTCTGCGCGTCTTGGAGTCGCGCCCGCCGCCGGGCTTGTCGCCAGTCGCCGCACCCTCCGCTGCCGGCGCCGCGGGGGCGCTCTGCTCGGCCAACGCCTCCGCATCTTTCTCCACGGCCACAGTCTCCGCTTCCTCGTCAAGACTCTTCTTGGCGTTGCGGCCGCGGACACGCCTCGGTGGGGCCTTGCTCACCTTGTCGGGCGGCACGCTGATCTTGATAGCCGTCGGACGGCCCTCATACTCGCCAACGTCGTAGAAGACCTCGTCGTTCTCATCGAGAGTGAACTGCGTAGTGAAGTTGCGCCGGTGGATGAAGATGTCATCCCCACCCGCTGCTGGCGTTGCAAAGCCGATGCCCTTCTTGCGGTCGAACCACTTGACCTGCGAGGGAGCACGCACGAGGTTCCGCCACACAGTGAGGCGAGCGCACAGCGCGACGCACGGACGTAGCATGGCGCATCCGGCCGCGGCGCGGCGAGCGAGCGAGGCAGATGGGCACCGCACCGTCGCAGTGCAGCTCATGATGTGGGGCCCGTCGCTCAGAGGCGAATGGGGGATTGCGAGTGCGTCGTTCGAGTTTCGTCACTTTCCCGCAAACTTAGCACGCTGCCAGGGGCACAGGTGCACTTTCCCACCAAAAATCTCGCGGGAGAACGTGCGTGCGCGTTGGACCGTTGGTACCTCCGTGCTTCGCCTCCTTCCCGGGACAACAGGCTAATGGATTACTTGTACCGGATTACAATATTTGGTCATATTATTTGCTACCATGGTATGTCGCCGTCGCAAGCGGTCGCCATGCTGCAACGCGATTTTAGACACACGTCCGTAGAACATTGCGGATCATCGCGTAA
>Ga0164294_10002714_pt1 | contig 15822 bp, 10 predicted proteins | sample GEODES005metaG_FD_111479 | JGI IMG/M metagenome (GOLD analysis project Ga0164294, IMG submission 111479) | Oligotrophic lake water microbial communities from Sparkling Lake, Wisconsin, USA - GEODES005 metaG | ecosystem: Environmental > Aquatic > Freshwater > Lake | place: USA: Sparkling Lake...
GGCCCGGATGAACGTCGCGGGGGCATCGACCTACCCGTCCGTGGACCGGCCGATCTCAAACCCCGTCTTTGGTATGCCAAGTCGGAAACAGCCGATACTTGGAGTTCTCTTTTCTACTTTGTGTTTGGCGGAGCTGGTTACAGCGTGGCGAATCTCGCGGGCTGGTCGGCGGGAAATACCCGTGAAATTCCTGTGGACTTCGCCTACCGCCTGGTTCGTAAATAACGAAAAGATCCGAAGAACCTCAACCGTCTACGGTGGGCCGGAGGATGCCGTGGTGGCCGCTCCTGCCGTAGGATTCAAAGGCTGGCCGTCCACCCTCAAAATTCTCGGAGTCACAAAAATCAGAGTGTTCTTCTTGATGGCCTGCTCCGTCTTACCTTGGAAGGCTCGACCAAAGAGCGGCACGTCGCCGATCAGAGGAACCTTTTCATCAATCTTCTGAATATCTTCACGGAGTAAGCCTCCCAACAAGAGGGTGTGCCCATCCTTTACTTCTACTGCTGGAACCGTCACATCCCGCCGAATAAAAACAGGCTGCTGAATGTTGTTGGTCAAAATGTTGACGGCTGCGTCAAAATAAGTCGCTGCGTAGGCCGAATTGATCGGGGTTCCATAATTGATAAAGCCCTCAAAATCCACAAAGCTTGGTTCAAGTTCGAGAAGCACTCGGGTGTTGTTTCCGGTGATATCCGGTTTGACCCCCATCTTCACGCCGATGGGTACCGGGTCGCTCATCGTGGATGGAAACGATCCAATAACGGTTTCAGGTCCCGGAACCGCCGTCTGGGTTCCACTCCCGGCGGGAACAAAGGTCCGAACACTGCTCTGCGGAGCGTTGTACTCTTTGACGTATTTAAATTCCTGAGACACCTCAATTACTCCTTTTTGAGCCCTCTTCAAAATGATCGATGGATTGGCCAAAACATTGGCGCTGTTTTTCTGCGAAATCGCAGTAATCATCGCCCGCAACTGCATTCCGTTAAGAATTGTTCCACCCAAATCCATCGTATTGAGTGCATAGCTAGAAGATTGGTTCGTCCCCGCAAGCACCCCGCTCTGCAAAAAGGACTGCAACGTGTTGTTAGGCAGGAGCCCCACACCTTGGATCTGATTGAGCTGGGCGTTTACACCAACTTGTCGAGAAGCGGTAGGCGTATCCCCACTACTCCCGGGAATCAAACCTTGAGGAATGGGGTTTAATAAATTGATTCCCGAACCCCCCAAAGTCGAGTTGGCCGTAATGCTGTCCAAGTCGGTCTGATTGATTTCCACCAAACGAACTCCGACCTGAATCAAAAGGGTTTCCTCTTCGGTCGCGCTGATAAGTTGTCCGATGAAATCCAACATCTCAGGAGTATTCAAAACAGTTAATTTGGAAGAGTTGCGATCAAAAGCTGCATAAGCATCTGGAGCAAAATCAACGCCCAATTCGGACAATATATCTTGCGGACTTTTTTCTAACTGTTCACCCTCGGGCGTAAGATCAAGACTTCCCGTTCCCCTCTTAGGAGTGTTCATCAGAGACCCGATTTCCTCAAGCGGTGCTGTTTTTTGCCTAAAAAAAGATGAGCTAACAGAAAAAGTCCTTAGAAGTTTGGTTTCGCTTTTATCAACAATAGGAGTAAAAGTAACAATATTGACATTCGCCTCATCCGAGACTCGGAATTTAACGCCAGCAAGTTTCGCTACATACTTTGTCACCTCAAGCAGGGATACTTGTCGAAGCTTAAGGGTGACTGGCTGCGAAATCAGCTCCTCGTCATTTGAACGAGTAAATTGAATACCTGTTTTTTCTGTGGACGGATCAAAGTTCTTACTAAGCTTACTCAGCAATTTACTAACTGTTTCTAAATCAGCGTCAATAAACTCAACCTTGGGAAGGATAATTTCTTCCATCTTCTTCTTTGTTGCATAGGCCCCAGAAAGAGTCATTGGACCCACAACCTCAACCCCTCCCGAAAAATTACCTTTGGGCGGATAGATATTATTCCAGGACTCTCTCACTTCCCTCTTTCTCTCTAAATCGGAAAGGTCCCTTGCCTTGTCGGCCACCAAAGCTCTCTCTTGATAAATTTTTCGAATCCCTTCTGTGGCCACCTTGTTGAAGGGATCGGCTCGAAGAACATCCTCATACCGCCGCTCCGCTTCACCCAGTTGCCCTGTCTCGCGAAGCGCCTCAGCCTCCTCCAAGCCACTTCGCACCTCACTCAAATGATCAAAGAACTTTGTCGTAAGGGCTCCGTTGACCGGTTCGTTCCCACGGGTTCCTCTTTGAAGGACTTCTTCACTAGCCCGCAACTGTTCGATGGCCTTTTCGTTGGCTGGATCATAACCGATCGAAGCCAAGGCCCTTTTTCTCGCTTCGGGCCAGTGATTTTTCTGCGCAGCACTTTCAGCCAAACTGGCTTGGAGTTTGGCCAGAGTTTGTCGGACTTGGCGACCGAAGGCTGTATCGCGCAACGTATCCGGCGTTGCCAGATAGGCCTCTTCCAGCTGTTGGCATGCTTCCACGCCCTTTCCCTGCCCCGTTAACTGGGCACTTTCCCGGTAGGCGGCCTCAAGCGGTTTCAACATCTCTTCCCGTCGCTTAAACTCCTTGTCCATCTGCTCGTCAACGGTCGAGCCGGACGCAGGGAACATTCCGACACCAAAAAGAAGGAGACCGCAAAGGCTGATGAGTATTTTCATGGGACGGAAGGCATCATCTCAGCAGAACCCCCTTGGGCGTATTCTGAATTCACATCATCATCTGAAAAATACATACTACCATCCGGCTTGATAATTCGCATTGTACAAAAGATCACCAGATTGCTTTTAATCTTTTGTGAAGCCTCGCTTCGAAAAAAGCGCCCCAGCATTGGAATATCCCCAAGCATCGGAACCTTGTCATCCACCATCTGGACGGAATCAGAAATCAATCCCCCCATCCCGACAGTCTCGCCATCCAGTAGTCGAACCCTTGTTTGAAGGGATTTTCTGCTGAAAATTGGAACCAGATAAGGAGCTTGGCCGACTACAGTAGTCACAGGCAGAACCTCTGCAGTCAGCGCAGTCCCTTGGGTTCCAAAATCAACGGAGGAAATTTGCGATCCGTAATCGATAAAGCCCTCGAAATCCTCAACTAACAAATTGGTGAAATCCAAATCGACGGCTCGGGGGATCGCTGTGGACTCCCCCTTCACCTCCAAAGTTGTGCCTATATCGCGCGGTTCGAAACCGGTCGGATTCGAGGGTAATACAAATCCCGAACCTGTTCCCGAGTCATTCTGCGGAATTTGGGGGGCGGTATAACTTGTCGGATACCACATCCGCCTCGAAATGATGATCTTGGACGATTTCCCATCGGCCAAAATAGTTCGAGGAGCTGCGACCAGATCTTTGCCAATAGCATTCTGAAGAAGTTGCAACATGGCGGCAAAACCCCTGCCAAAAACAGAGGCATTCACCCCCACCTGATTGGATGCGTATTGAGGATACGTTGAATCCAAGAGGTTTTGCAGGGCCGTGAGAGACCCCCCCCAGGGCTGAACCCGGCGGTACCCCGCAAGCCGTCTGTACCGCCCGAAGCACTTTGCGGGGTATAAGGTACGCCAGGTAACCCTGGAGCAGGGATGGAGGTATTTCCGTTCATCTGGAGATTGAAGGTGAAATTTTTGACATCATTTTCCGTGAACGAGAGAAACTTGGTCTCCACTTCAAACTGTTTTTGAGGTTCTCCACCTGTATCCGCACGAAGAAACGCTTCAATTTTGGCTAATTCCTTGGCCGAGTTTCGGACAACAAGTTTGCCTGTATCTCGAAAGCAAATTTGTGAACAATTTGTGCTTATGATAACCCCCATCCTCTTTACTAATAACTTCCCCAGTTCAGTTCCATTCATGTTTTCACCAATCCCAGCTTTACTTCCACTTATTTGAGCAATTGTACTGCCGGGAATGCTGTAAGTTGCTGCTAGCAAATCAAGACCGCTTTCGGTTGATGGCAAAATAAGGACGACATCCTCCTCGACATCAAACCGCATTTTTTCTCCGCCTTTAACCAAATCGCATAAAAACTTTAGTGCGGTTTGCAATGGAACGTCACTTAACTCCATCGTAACAGTTGCAGCCTCAGGATCATTACCATCTTTAGTTGGTGGCAATCGCAATACAAAGTTGATTGGGGTTTTGTCTGGATTATTAACCTCAGCCATTTGCTGAAGGGTCTGAACCGCTTCGCGAATCGGCTTTTCTTGGAAAAGCAATTTCGGGATTCGAATCCTAGCTAGGGATTTCATAGTTTCAGCAGTGTTGGATGAGATTGCCGGGCCGGTCGATCGCTTCTTGGTGTCATCCGTCTGAGCAGGAAGAGGAGGCGCCCACGCTTCGGCTACTTCTGCCAAGGCTTTTTCCCGGCTAGCGGCATACCGTTTGTCAGCCACCAAAATTCTCTCTTGCTCGATCTTTTCGATTTTCTTGCGGGCGGCCTGATTATACGGATCAATACGCAGGACATCATCCAGCCGCTTCCGGGCTTCCCTATATTGCCCCGTCTCCGTTAGTTGATCGCCCAAAGCCAAGAGCCTTTTGATCTCCTTGGTTTTTTCGACGAGATCTGCCGTGGCTGCCGGGTTGCCCTGAAAAGGATCCGCCTCCAGAGTCACGGATTCCTGCATTTTGGCCGATTCCTGCGCCACGGTCCGGTTGTTGGGATCCATATCCGCCGCCTGCTTCATCAGGGCGGCGGCCTCTGCATTCTTTCCGTCTTTCTGCTGGGCCAAAGCACGGGCCGCCAGTGATTTGGCCACGCCTGTGCGGGCCCTCTGATAAAAACCTGCCGTACTGGCCTGCGGATCGGTTTGCCTCATGACCAAACGGAATTTGGCTTCTGCCTTTTCCCACTCCCCCGCCAGATAGAGCTTTTCCGCCAGTTCCAGATTCTCAGTCAAACGGAGGGTCCCTTCTTTTCGACGGTCAATCTCCCTTTGGGTCATCTCATCCGTCGTCATGGGGCGAACTGCCACTTCTTGGTCCGTCCCCTGCGTCCCCTCCTCGGCATGAATCGGGAATAAAGCCAGAAGAAGCAGTGAAAATAAATATCCCATGCGTTTCACAAGTCCCTCAGGGTAGGCGAGAAGGAGGAGGAGGGGTCAACGAACCTTCCGATACCCGGTGAAGAACTTGCGAATGACTAGGGAGTTTTGGGAAGAATATCCAAAGCCTCGCCGCCCGGTCGGATTTCCAGGGAGACCTTACTGGGGGTCGCCCCCGTAACCACAAACTTCTTCCCTGCATAATCAAAGGCTTGGCCGACCCGGTAGGGACCCATTTCCCCTTCCCCCGGCACCGAAGAAACGAGTCGGACATCCCCGACATTCCAAACCGCCCCACGGCTAATATTGCCCTCGTTTAGCATCAACTTAACCTCCCCTATCAATTCATCTCGCCTCTCAAGGATAAGCAGCGAGTCGTCGTATTCAAATTCTTCCATCGTCATTGAATCAAGCCTCTTGCCTATGACTTCCTTATACTTCTTAACCTCAAAAGAGATTGGATGAGGGCAACCGGCTGATTGAGATAAATCGGTGATCGATTTTGGAATAGCAATATTTGCCTGACCGAAAAGAGGCGTGGGCAAAGTATTTTTTGAATATTTAAAAAATGCAGGCTTTTGTTCTTTATACTCTTCTAGCCTGGCCTCCGTAGTGATCCTTAATCCATTTTCACCCGCAACCACCCATAGTTTATCCCCGATTACTACGGTCACATTCTGCCTGTCTTTTCCTAATTTAAACTGCAAGACGTACTGATCTTCTCCTTTTTCACCTTTTTGTTTTTCAATAAAACTCATCATAAGCATTTTTTTCTCTACTGAAGAGATTCGGAGCTTAGACAATTTCGATGGACTACTGGCAGGATCCCGCGGATCCGTTTTCTTGTCATACTCCTCCTTGTTCGTGAAGCCGTCCTGATCCTCATCCTGAGAAGCCACTTCCGGATCCTCTGGCGAAAATCCATATTTTAATTTCCACCCCACCTCAATTTCGTCTTCCGTGACTTGGGCGGAATTCAGGGGTTGAACCGGTTCGACCTGTTTCGGAAGAAAAACCAACGTCCGGGAAACCAGCACCCGGTGTTTTTCCAATCCGCCGGCAGCTATTGCCTTTTTTTGCATTCCTACTTCCGTGATTCTTTTCTCCATCGCCGTCCACTTCTGTTTCATCTCGGCTAGGGCAGACTTTCCCCCAGCTTGGACGGCTTCCGGCCCTGGCAAATCTCCGGAAGGAAAAAATCCAAAGCCGATGGCGACGAGTCCAAGAAGGGATAGAGCCGTGACTCCACCCATCAACCAAGGCGATAGCTTCATGGAGATTTTCCTTTCTCGGGAGCTTTCCCGGGACTCGGGGATCTCCACCCCACGAAGTCGACCCGAAGAAGCACTTTCACCCTTTCATTTCCCGCCAATACCAACAGCAAGGGTGCCTTCTCCCCGGTGCGCCCTGCTCCTTCCGCCCCCGCCTCACCCGAACCCTGACCCTTTTCTCCTGCAAATTTTTTCGCCACTTCGCTTCGTTTCGGAAAATCCTTCTGTTCGGTTTCGAGCCGAAGATCCGAAAGAATAAAAAGCCATGGGTCGGTGGCTAACTTATGGATCAACCCATAAAGCACTTCAGGGGAACATTCCAACTGCAGACGGTAACTCTCCCGAATCGGTCCGGTTTCGGTTGGTCCGGGCTTGGGTTTGCCCGCCCCTTCCGCATTCGCCGCAGCTTTCACCAGCGGAAGTTCCAATACCTGCAACAGGCATTGCGTGGGATACTCTTCCCGTACTCCTTCCTTCGCTTCCATCAGAAGCCCCGTTAACCGTTCCGCCACGGAAAGCTGGCGGGCCAGCGAAGGAATCTCTTCTTCCGTAGGGTTGGAGGACTTGTAATCCTGCAGCCCCAGATAGAAATCGTCGGCTAAAATCACCTTGTTGTTGCTCCCTTTTTTCCCGGCCCGTTTCCGAATCTGCTCGTTCGCCGCAATCAGTTTTTCTTTCCACTTCAGGGGCGTTGTCGACCATTCCTGCCCCTGCCCGGAAGCCTGCGCCAACCCATCCCGCCAGCTACCCACCATGGCTTCCTCACGTCCGGCCAGTTCCGCCCCGAACTTCATCATTTCTGCGGCTTCCTGATTCGCAGCTTTAGCCCCTCCCGGTCTTCCTAAAATTGATGCTAGTTCCGGCTTCATCTTCCGGTCCGCCAAGGCCTGCGCCTCGTTTTGTGCAACTTCCATCGCCCCCCAACCAAAAATTCCTAGCCCGACCGCTACCAGAAGAAATACTCCTGCGAGCGCCCCTCCGATGATCTGTTCCCGGGGTAACTGATTTTTCATTTTGCCACCTGCTTGACCGGAGCACTGGAAAATCCTGCACCCCCCATAGGCCAATCCGCCTTCATGCTAAATTTCAAAGCCACCTGTTCCGTCTTTCCGTCCGCAGATCGCTCGGGAGCTTCCTGCCGGGTCACCACAACTTTTTGCAGCACCCCACCTTTTTCCAGAGCGGATCGGAATTCCTCCACAATTTTTGCATCCAAATCCTCTGATTTTGTCTCGAAAAATCCACCGATTTCCAGAACGGGAATTACCAATTTGGCACCGCTAGGTCCGGGCTGCCCTCCCCCCTCCGGTGCCGGTTCGGATGCCTTGAGCCCCAACTGCGTAATCCACAACCCCGGGAGACTCCGAGCCCGAATTTCTTCCAGGAGCATAGGCCACCTCATTCTCTCCTCTTCCAGAGCTATCGCCTGTCCGGTGAGCCGGACAGTTTCATCCAGTTTCTTCTGCTCCCCTTCGACCTTGCTCAAGGCCGCCTCAGCCGCCTCGACCTCGGTGGTTTGCGGCCCCAGAAGCCCCTGAATCCTTCCCCCCTGCCACAAACCGTGGATCCCTGGTAGCAACAATAGACCCGCAACCCCCACCCCGGCGGCGATTAAGGCCGGTCGATCTTTTGTACGGGCCGCAGAAGCTTTTTGCGAGGAACTTAGGACATTGATTCGACAAGGGCTGTCCGGAAGGGATTGGAGAGCGGCTCCAACCAAACAAGCCCAAGAAGGGAAGGTTTTAGCCAAGACCCCTTGATCCACCCCCGCCCCCATTCCGATCCGTCGAAAGGCTTGAAAATATTCCACGGGAATTTTGAGCTTTTCCCGGAAAAACAGATCGGTCAGTCCCAGACTTGATCCTCCTCCTGCCAACAGGGCCCGGGTCGGACGCCCTCCCGCCTGCTGACTTCGGTAAAAAGTAACGGAGCGTTCCACCTCCGTGTGCAACCGGGTCATCACCCCGCGGGCCAACTTGCTGATCCGCGCGGCTTGCTCATCCGCCGCCTCTTCATAAGCCCCACCGGGGTGGACAAACCCTTTTGCTTTTTTCAAAGTTTCCGCACCCGCAAAGGATTCTTGCAGTTCGTTGGCAATGGCCTGGGTGACGGAGGCACCCCCCAGCGGAACAATCCGGCAAAAAACTTTTTTCCCTTCGACGATCACAATGTTGGTGGCTCTTGCCCCGATCTCCAGAATGAGCGTGCAGGTTTCGACCTCAGGATAGTTGTAACGAAAGGCGTTGATCAGAGCGGTTGGGGCCAGTTCGACCGTATCCGTGCGCAGACCGGCTTTCGAGGCCGCCGCCATGGTCTCCTCCACCATGTCCCTCTTCATGGCCAGAATCAGGGCCTCTAACTCCCCCGGATTCCCTTCGCCGGGTGCAAAAAGCTGAAAATCCCAACAGGCCGCCTCAATCGCCGGAATCGCCTGTTGGGCCTCAAAGCCCACCATTTGTCCGACTTGGGAAGGATCGGTCAGAGGCAATTTGATCATTCGGGTGAAAACAGAAGGTCCCCCGAGACAAACCGTGGCGGATCCTGATTTGATTCCGGCCTCTTTGACCAAATTCTCTACCCCTTGCAGCAGGGCTGGAAAGAGATCGGCCGCCTTGGAGGGATCTACCCCCAGTTCGTGAGAACGGAGATGGTTCAGAACCGGCCCCCCTCGACGATCAGGCATGATTTCCGCGACCCGGAGGTTGGAAGCTCCGACATCCAAAATGATTTTACGCGGAAAGGTTGCCATAAAAGAAAGCCCTGCTTTTAGGGCCTTTTGGGCTGGGGATATCTCTTGTAATCCTTCGGCCAGAACGGCGTGTCGCAAATCGGAAGAAGGGCTCCGGTAATTTCCTGACCCTCGGAATTCTTATTCCACTCGGGATCTTTTTTTCCGCCCCGACCGCTCGGACCCTTTTCCTTTTCCGAATGCAAATCCAAACCCCCTTCCACCGGGGATCCTCCCTCAAAGGCCTCCACCTTCACGTTCATTTTGCGGGCGGGCCAATCCTGCTCTCCTCCCGACTTCAGTCCGGCAAACCTGAGGACCGAAGCCGGACTCAAAAAAACGGCCGCATACTGCTTTTTACCGCCCGGCACATCCCGGTAAACAGCTTCTCCTGTCAAAACGACATACTTCTCCGAAGTCTTTCCCCCCTCGGCGGCTGGCATGACCTCATACCCTTCGACATAAAATTTGAATTTTACTTCCGGCGTGAATTTTTTCTTCGTCGAAAAAGGAGCCTCGATCCGCAGCCAACGGCCCTCTTGTCCCGCTTTCACATCATCCAGAGAAGTTCCGCTCTTCCCACCCGCCCCCACTGAATCGGGGACGGTATCGAATTCCACGGATAAATCCTGAACCTTACCCAGTTCGACATTCGTCTCTGTTTTTTTCTCCTGAGAAAACGCCGAAAAATTCAATGCAAACATCAATAACCCGACCCAAGCAACTTTGATTGACTCCATTCCGCCAAAGATTAAGTGACCGTCGAATCGGGTCAATGGAATTGAAATTCTTTGCCCGAATAACTCCCGATCAATCAACCCTTTGGCTCATAGGCAAGGTTGGGTTGGAGCCATTTTTCCATCTCGGAAAGGGCCGCCCCTTTTCTCTGGGCATAATCCTCGACCTGATCTTTCCCAACCGGCCAACGGCAAAATACCGGGCTTCTGGGTGCCCGAAATAGAGCCCGCTGACCGAACTCGCCGGAGTCATCGCACAACTTTCCGTTAATTGTATCCCCACCCCTTTTTCGGCATTCAACAAGGCCATCAACGCCCTTTTCTCCGTATGGTCCGGACAGGCCGGATAACCCGCGGCAGGGCGAATTCCACGGTATTTCTCATCAATCAGATCCTCCTTCGAAAGCCTTTCCTTTTTTCCGAAGCCCCAAGCCCGACGGGCCAGCTCATGCATCCGCTCGGCAAATGCCTCGGCGCAACGATCCGCCAAAGCCTTGAGCATGATTGCCTCGTAATCGTCGTTCCCTTTTTCCAACTCCCTAGCCCATTCCTCCACTCCGTGTCCCGCTGTCACGGCGAATGCACCCAGATAATCCTTTTTCCCGCTCTGAACGGGGGCAATGAAATCGGTCAAACAGCGGTTGGGTTCCCCATCCGTCCGCGCCATCTGCTGACGCAGGCCATGCACCTTTCCAATCACCTTTTTTCGCGAATCATCCTCATAAAGCAAAATGTCATCCCCCTCCGAATTGGCCGGAAAGAAGGCCATCACCCCACGAGCCTGGATCCTTTTTTCCTTCAGGATTTTCTTTAGTAAGCTCTGGGCATCCTCATAAAGCTTTCGCGACTCTGTCCCGACCACGGGATCATCAAAAATTCTCGGAAAGCGACCCCGCAACTCCCACGCATGGAAAAAGGGGGACCAATCAATGTATCCGACCAATTCCTCCAGCGGATAATCCTCAAAAACCTTCAACCCGAGAAATTCCGGTTTCTCTGGATCCCTCGACCAATCCAGCTTGGCCCCCCTCTGCCGGGCCTCTCCAATCGGCAAAAGCTTCTGAGCCGCCCGACGATCCTCATACTCTTTCCTCGCCTTCTCCTGGGCGACCCGAACTTGCCCAAGATAATCTTTCTTTTTTTCAGGGGACATAAGCCGCTGGGCCACGCCCACCACCCGGGAAGCATCGATGACGTGCACCACCGCCCCCGAATACGCTGGAGCGATCTTCACAGCAGTGTGGGCTGCACTAGTCGTAGCTCCCCCGATCAATAGAGGAACCTGAAACTTTTCACGCTCCATTTCCGAAGCCACCGTCACCATTTCATCCAACGATGGCGTGATCAAGCCGCTCAACCCGATCACGTCCACCCCGTGATTTTTGGCTTCGGCCAGAATCTTTTCACAGGGGACCATCACCCCTAAGTCCACCACCTCGTACCCATTGCAGGCCAACACCACGCCTACGATGTTCTTCCCGATGTCGTGTACATCCCCCTTGACTGTCGCCATCAGAATCTTACCCGCACCCTTGGATTGATTCCCCGCCTTTTCTTTTTCCTCCTCCATGTAGGGGGTGAGATAGGCCACCGCCTTCTTCATCACCCGGGCACTTTTAACCACCTGAGGCAAAAACATTTTTCCGGCACCGAACAGATCCCCCACATGCCGCATTCCTCCCATCAGCGGCCCCTCAATCACCTCCAGCGGCCGACCGTATTTCTTCCGGGCCTCCTCGGTGTCTTCGTCAATGTGATCCGTGATCCCCTTGAGCAGGGCATGCATCAACCGCTCATCTACCGAACCGCGGCGCCAAGCCTCGTCCTTGACCGTTGCCTTCCCCCCTGTTTTCACCGTCTCTGCAAATTCCAGCAACCGTTCGGTCGCATCGGCACGCCGGTTCAGCAGAACATCCTCTACTCTTTCCTTCAGTTCCGCCGGAATCTCTTCATACACCGCCAATTGCCCCGCATTGACGATGGCCATGTCTAACCCCGCCTGGATGGCATGGTACAGAAAACAGGAGTGCATCGCCTCCCGGACCGGATTATTTCCACGGAAGGAGAAGGAAATGTTGCTCAGCCCCCCGCTGGTCTTACAGCCCGGTAGGGTTTTTTTGATTTCCCGTACCGCTTCAATGAATTCGACCGCATAATTGTTATGCTCTTCGATCCCCGTGGCCACCGTCAGAATATTGACGTCGAAAATGATGTCCTCAGGGGGAAATCCGGCCTTTTCCGTGAGCAGCGAATAAGCCCGCCGACAGATCGCCACCTTCCGGGCCGCCTCCGCCGCCTGCCCCTCCTCATCAAATGCCATCACGATCACCGCCGCACCGTACCGGCGGATCTTCCTCGCCTGCTCCAGAAAAACCTTCTCCCCTTCTTTCAGACTGATCGAATTCACAACCCCCTTCCCCTGAACACACTGCAATCCCGCCTCCAGAACCGACCATTTGGAACTATCCAACACGAAGGGCACCCGGGAAATTTCCGGCTCACTTCCGATCAGATTCAAAAACCGGATCATGCTCGCCTCCCCGTCGAGCAACGCTTCGTCGAAATTGATGTCGATTAGGTTCGCCCCCGCCTCGACCTGCTGCCGCGCCACGGCCACGGCCTCCTCGAACTTCTCCCCCTTGATCAAAGCGGAAAACTTCGGCGACCCGGTGACGTTCGTCCTCTCTCCGATCGACGTGAAAGATCCCCCCGTCCCAATCACATAAGGTTCCAGCCCTGCCAATACCGTTTGAGAAGCGGCCGGAGGAGGCAACCGCGGCTTGACCCCCTCCATCGCTTCCCCAATCGCCGCGATATGTTCCGGCGTCGTTCCGCAGCAACCACCCACCATGTTCAGGAATCCCGCCCGCGCGAACTCCCCCAACACCTCCGCCATCTGCTCCGGGGTTTCGTCATACCCGCCAAACGCATTCGGCAGTCCGGCGTTCGGATAACAACTGACAAAACAGTTGGCGATCTTCGAAAGGGTCGCCATGTAGGGGCGCATTTCCTTGGGCCCTAAAGCACAGTTGATTCCCACACTGAATGGCCGGGTATTACGAATTGAATGCCAGAAAGCCTCGGTCGTTTGTCCGGAAAGAGTTCGCCCCGAGGCATCGGTAATCGTCACCGAAATCATCACCGGCAGACGGAACCCGATTTCGTCAAAAACCTCCTCCATCGCCCAAAGGGCCGCTTTCAAATTCAAAGTGTCGAAGGTCGTTTCCGGCAAAAGAACATCCACCCCTCCTTCGATCAGAGCCCGGACCTGCTCCCCATAGGCTTCCGACAACTGGGCGAAAGTCACGGCCCGGTACTCCGGCCGATTCACATCCGGTGACATGGAAGCGGTTCGATTCGTCGGCCCCACCGCACCGGCCACCCAAGCCATCTTGGAGGGATTCTCCTTCAAAAACTCGTCCGTCACCTTGCGGGCAAGTTTGGCCGCAGCCAAATTGATCTCCCGAACGGCCGATTCAAGGCCGTAGTCCGCCTGGGAAATCGACGTCGCATTAAATGTGTTGGTTTCAATGATTCCAGCACCCGCATCGAGATAAGCCCGATGAATCCCCCCGATGACATCCGGTCGGGTAATAGCCAGAATATCGTTATTCCCCTTCAAGTCCTTGCCGTGGGTCTCAAAACGTTTCCCCCGAAAATCCTTCTCTTCCAGTCGATGCCGCTGAACCATCGTCCCCATCGCCCCGTCCACCAACACGATCCCCTTGCTTAAAGCGGTTTCCAACTGCCTTCTTCGCAGGCTGATTCTCTCCCTCGTTTCCATCACAAAACAATAGAAGATGCCTTCGAAATGTCGAGTTTTATATCATCGTATCATGATATATCGATGAATCTACGATCCTGTCCGAAGCTTTGCCTTGGCCAAACTATCCGGGGATGTACTGTTTTCCTCTTCTACGGCGCTGTCGTCTAGAGGCCTAGGACAGGTCCCTTTCAAGGACCATACACGGGTTCGAATCCCGTCAGCGCCACTTACGAATGCCGACCACGTAACCAGGCTTCCGCCAAACCCCAGTCCGCTGGCACGGTTATTTTCAAATTAGGCTCATCCGCCTCAACCAAAACCCCTTTGACCCCCGCAAGTTCCGCCGCCGCCAGACAATCCGTCACCACCATCTTTTCTTCACGGGCCTTTTGAAGCCCTTTCCGCAGGACTTCCATCCGCACGACCTGGGGAGTCTCCATCCTCCACAACCCCTCCCGGCTGATCAGGCAAAGAATTTTTCCCTGAGGATCCGTCTCCCGCACCGTATCCTCCATTTTTCGAGCCGCCGCCGCCGCCCCTTCTTTTTGTGCCGCCCCCATCACCTTTTCGACCAGCCGCGAAGTCGCCAAAACCCGGGCCGCATCATGCACTACCGCCCATTCTAAATCCCCCAAGGCAGTCAAACCTTCCCAAACGGAATCCTGTCTCTCTGCTCCCCCCGCAATGACCCTGACCCGGCTCGCCTCCCCACCGCAAGATTTCTTCACCCAGTCTGAAGCCTCCTCCAACACGTCCGACCGCACGGTGACCACGACTTTTTCAATCCCGCGACAGCCCAGCAAAGCCTCGAGCCCATGAGCCAAAACCGGTTTACCGGCAATCGAAGTGATGGATTTATCGTGCCCCAACCGGCGCCCCTGCCCGGCCGCCAAAAGAACTGCTCCGGCTTTTCCGCTCACGGACGGGAGCGTTCAATCGGTGCCGATTTTTTTTCGGCACGCTTGGACTCATCCGAATCTTTCTTGGCAGAATCATCACTGTAAAAAAGCACCCCGTGTTTCCGCAGATTCGCCATGAGATTTTTCATGTCCTGCGCCATTTTTTCATCCTTCATCATCGTATAAAGGGGTCCCTTGCCGTTTTTGGCCTCGTCCAGAAGTTCTTGGGCAGATTTCGCAAAGCCGTCTACCCGGCGTGCCGCAGAACGGATTTCATCCAAAGCCGGACCGGCTGAAGCCATCATCGCATTGAGTCCAGCTTCCTGCTCCCCCTTCACCCGGGCCCCCGCAGGAAGAAAAGTTCCGTCCATCACCTCAGGAGGAACCACCCGGACAAACCGGTCTCCCAACATCCCATACTGGTCGATCCGGAACTTCGAACCTGTCGGGAGTTGGGTCCCATCATCCACCCGCAGGGTCAATTCCACAAAGTTTTGCCCCACCCGATACGTCGGCGTGTCGGCCACAATGCCGATCTGCGCCCCCCTCAAGAGGACTTTGGAATTCTTTAAAATGTCCCGTGCATCCTCGAACTCCACAACCACCGGATAAGTTTTGCGAAAATAATTCCCGATCTTCCCAAATGCCACGATGAGCCCGGCCGAGGCCAGTAGGCCCGCCAAAACAAAAAATCCGACTTTTGTCTCCAGATGACTGTCTTTCATGGGTTCATTTCTCCTTTAGCCAACCACATCGATTCCTTCAGCATGCCCGCGAACAAAATCGCGCACCAGCGGATCCTCGCACTTGTCCACCTGGTCGGGTGTTCCTTGGAAATAAATCTTCCCCTCATGCAGATAGGCGATCCGGTCCCCCACCATCCGTGCACTGGTCATGTCATGGGTCACCACGATAGAAGCCATGCCCAGCATCTTCCCCAAGTGCAGAATTAAACGATTGATGCTGTCCGCCACAATGGGGTCCAACCCCGTGGTCGGCTCATCATACAGCATCAAGGCAGGACGGCAGATGATCGCCCGGGCTAAAGCCGCCCGTTTCTTCATCCCGCCACTGAGCTCCGCCGGCATTTTTTCCTCCGTTCCGCTGAGGGAAACGATCTTAAGGGCTTCGGTCACTTTCTCCCGGAGAACTTCTTCATTTTTCTCCCCATGCTCCCGCAAGGGGAACGCCAGATTATCAAAAACGGAAAGAGAATCGAATAGAGCCGCCCCCTGAAAAAGCATGCCGATTTTTTTGCGGTAGGGATTCCAGGCCTCCTCGCTCAACCCGGTGAGCCTCGTTCCTTCAAAAAAGACCTCCCCTGCCTCAGGGGTGAGCAATCCCATA
>Ga0164294_10002715_pt1 | contig 15819 bp, 16 predicted proteins | sample GEODES005metaG_FD_111479 | JGI IMG/M metagenome (GOLD analysis project Ga0164294, IMG submission 111479) | Oligotrophic lake water microbial communities from Sparkling Lake, Wisconsin, USA - GEODES005 metaG | ecosystem: Environmental > Aquatic > Freshwater > Lake | place: USA: Sparkling Lake...
CATCTTCCGAGACCACTAGGAGCCTCTCGCCCGCATCCAGCGTGCCTTGCGCAAGGCGCGGCAGCACAAGCTCGGCGGGATCGCGCGACAGCTGGTAGAAATCGACGCGCATCAGGCCGCGCCCTCGCGGGGCTTTGGGCCTTTGCCGCTGCGGCAGCGATCCGAACAGAACTTCACATTGTCCCAGTCGCGCTCCCACTTCTTGCGCCACGTGAAGGGAAGGCCGCAGGCGGCGCAGAGCTTGCTCGGCAAGTCCGCCTTGCGGCGCATCTTGGGCATCAGCTTTCGAGCACGTCGCGCACGTAGCGATCGAGCAGCCGCACGCCGAAGCCCGTCGCGCCCTTGTCATGCGTCGCGCCAGGCTTGTCGACCCACACCGTGCCCGCGATATCGAGGTGCGCCCAGGCCACGCCCTTGTCCACGAAGCGCTGGATGAACTGCGCCGCGGTGATCGAGCCGCCATAGCGGGGCCCCACGTTCTTCATGTCGGCAATCGGGCTGTCGATCAGCTTGTCGTAGGCCGTGCCCAGCGGGAAGCGCCACAGCATGTCGCCGCTCGCCTTGCCCGCCGTATCGAGCTGGCCGGCGAGTAGATCGTCGTTGCAGAACATGCCCGCGTGTTCATGCCCCAGCGAAATGATGATCGCGCCGGTCAGCGTTGCGAGATCGATGATCGTCGCGGGTGCATATTCCTTCTGCACCCAGGTCACCGCGTCGCACAGCACGAGGCGGCCTTCGGCATCGGTGTTGATCACTTCGATGGTCTGGCCCGACATCGAGGTAACGACATCGCCCGGGCGCTGCGCATTGCCATCGGGCATGTTCTCTACCAGACCGCACACGCCGATCACGTCGGCCTGCGCCTTGCGCCGCGCCAGTGCGAGCATCGTGCCCGCCACCGCGCCCGCGCCGCCCATGTCCCACTTCATGTCTTCCATGCCCGCAGCGGGCTTGATCGAGATGCCGCCGGTGTCAAAGGTCACGCCCTTGCCGACAAAGGCCGTCGGCCGCGCGCCGGCCTTGCCTTTCCAGCGCATCGCGAGGATCTTGGGCTCGCGCACCGAACCCTGCGCCACGCCAAGCAGCGCGCCCATGCCGAGCGCGGTCATCTCCACCAGACCCAGCACCACGATCTCGACACCGGTGCCCTCAAGCCGTGCCTTGCAGCGTTCGACGAAGCTTTCGGGGTAGATCACATTGGCCGGCTCGGTCACCAACTCGCGCGTGAATTCGACGCCCTCGGCAATCGCCGCTTCGGTTTCCCAGATCGCCTCGGTCCCCTCGGGCGCGCCCACCACGGTGATTGTCGCCAGCGAAGGCTTCTGCTCGTCAGTCAGCTTGGTGCGATAGACATCATGCCGCCAGGCGCGCAGCCGCATGGCGAGGAGCACTGCGGCAGCTTCCTCGGCGGTCAGCGCGCTGCTGGTGAAATCGATGGCGAGCGAGGTCTCGCCCGAAGTCAGATACTTGGCGGTCAACGCCCCGCCCGCGCGCTCCAGCGTCGCCATACGGCCAGCCGCAGCAGGTTCGCCGATCCCGGCAAAGGCCAGCCGCGCCACCGCGCCGCCGGCCGGCACCATCGCCTCGAACAGCTGCCCTGCCTTGCCGGTGAAGCGCGCCGCCGCCGCCGCCTCGCGCACCAGCAGATCGGCATCCGCAGGCAGGCCGTCCTGCGCCACCAGCTGCGCTACAAGGCGAGGAAGGACCGTATCGGCATTGGCAAACTGGATGATCATGAAAGGCTCCTGCCGGAAAATGGGCACACCTTGGGGCCGGTCACCACCAGAGGCGAATTGTGGGTTTGCAGTTAAGCGGCGCCGGTGCGATAGGCAAGGCCATGCGAGCCCCCGCGCGGCCCCTGCCGCAAGCCTTGTCCCGATGCTTGCGGCTCTCCCGTGTCGCCGCCTTCCGCCCGGCCATTGCCGTGTTTGGCGCACTGGCCCTCGGCGCGGCCTCCGCCCATGCCCAGAATGCCCCGCCCGCCTCGCCCGAAGAGGCAGGCGCATCGGGCGATATCCGCTTCCAGGCCGACCGGGTTACCTATGCCAATGAGGCCGAAACGGTCACGGCAACCGGCAATGTCGTCCTGCGCAGAGCCGAACAGACGGTGCGCGCCGATGTCGTCACGTGGAACCGCAAGACCGGCCAGATCGAGGCGAGCGGCAATATCCGCTTCGTCGATGATGCCGGCAACGTGCTCTACACCGACAAGGTCGAGCTGACCGACGCGCTCAAGGCCGGCGCGATCGAGGATCTGCTGCTGGTGCTGCGCCAGGGCGGCCGCCTCGCCGCGCGCAGCGGCGAACGGGCGGCAAATGGCGACATGGTGCTGCGCGATGCCGCCTTCTCGGGCTGCGCGGTCGAGGACGAGGACGGTTGTTCCAAGCGCCCGAGCTGGGAAGTGACCGCGGTTGCCGTAACCTACAATGCTAAGAAGCAGCGGGTCTATTACAAGGGCGCATTGCTGCGCGTGTTCGGCCTCCCGATCCTGCCGCTGCCGGGACTTGCCCACACGTCGGACTTCCGCGCCGAAAGCGGCCTCCTGATCCCCGATTTCCGCTTCAGCGCGGCCAACGGCGCCGAAATCAGCGACACCTACTATTGGCGCCTTGCCAACAACAAGGACCTCGCGCTCACCGGCTATGTGTTCACTGCCGCCTTGCCGATGATCGCGGCGCGCTATCGCCAGCTTACCGACAAGGGCGCCTTCCAGGTCGCCAGCTACCTCACCCGCAGCGCGCGCATCAACATCGGCGGCGGCACCGTCACCGATGCCAATGCGCAGGAGCAGGTGTTCCGCGGCTATTTCGAAACCAACGGCCGCTTTCAGCTCTCGGAGAACTGGAGCCTCACCGGCTATGGTCGCTACGCCAGCGACCGCACCTTCCTGCGTCGGTACGACATCAGCCGCGACGATCGCCTGCGCTCGACCATCAATCTCGAACGGATCAGCGCGAACAGCTACTTCAGTCTCGCCGGCTGGGCAGTACAGACCTTGCGCAGCGGCGACCGGCAGGGCCTCGTGCCCATCGCGCTCCCCGCGATTGAATACCGCCGCCGCCTCGTCCCGCCCGCGATCGGTGGCACGCTCGAATTCCAGGTCAACAGCCTCGCGCTGACCCGCCCCGGCGGGCAGGACACGCAGCGCGCCTTCGCCAAGGCACAGTGGGACCTGCGCACGATCACCGGGTGGGGCCAGGAAGTGACCTTCACCGCGCTGGCCCGGGGCGATGTCTACCACTCGCGCCAGAACGATCTCACTACCAATGCGCTCTATCGCGGCCTTTCCGGCTGGCAGGGGCGCGGCATCGCCACCGCCGCGGTCGATGTGAAGTGGCCGCTTGTCGGCGCGGCGTTCGGCGGCACCCAAGTGTTCACCCCGCGCGTTCAGCTCGTCGCGATCCCCAATGTGCGCAACCTTGCCATTCCCAACGAGGATTCGCGCTCGGTCGAACTGGAGGATTCCAACCTCTTCTCGCTCAACCGCTTCCCCGGCTACGACCGCATCGAGGACGGCGTGCGCGTGACCTATGGCGCGGACTGGCAGCTCACTCGCCCCGGCTGGAGGGTCATGACCACGATCGGCCAGAGCTACCGCCTCTCCACCCAGAAGACGCTTCTGCCCGATGGTACGGGCCTCTCCTCGCGCACGTCCGATATCGTCGGCCGCACCGAACTGCGCTTCCGCGACGTGGTCCAGTTCACCCACCGCTTCCGGCTCGACAAGAACAGCCTGAAACTGAGGCGCAACGAGTTCGACGCGACGGTCGGCAACCACCGCACCTATGCCGAAATCGGCTACTTGCGCCTCAACCGCGATATCCCCGCCACCTTCGAGGACTTGCGCGACCGCGAGGAAGTGCGTCTCTCCGGCCGCGTCGCCTTCGCGCGCCGCTGGTCGGTGTTCGGCTCGGCCGTCGCCAACCTCACCAGCAAGGTTGACGATCCGACCAAGACCAAGAACGGCTTCCAGATGCTGCGCCACCGGCTGGGCTTCGCATATGCCGACGATTGCCTCGATCTGGCGCTCACCTGGCGGCGCGACTACATCACCAACGGCGACGCGACGCGCGGCAACACGATCCAGTTCAACATCGCGTTCAAGGGTCTCGGGGTGCGCTGAGCCAGTTTTCCTTGCGTTTCGCTTCCATCATCGTTGCAATCGGGCTATCGCCGCGCCACTCACCGCAGGTTCAGCCGAACCGTGCGAGGGCGTTTCGGCCCGAGAAGCGTTCGGGGGACCGTCCGGCACAGCTGCCGGGTGGGGCCGATAGACAGGAATTTCGAACTGCCATGAAGACCGGGTTTCGCTTGCTTTCTGTTTCGGCGCGTGCCGCACTTGGCCTCGGCGCTCTCGCCGTCGTCGCCGCTCCCCTTGCGAGCGCCCAGACCCTACTCGATCAGGAAGAGCCTGCAGCCGCCACCGGCGATCTCAACCTGCCGGCCAACCCCACGATCTTCGGCAAGGCCGACCCCCACCTGCGCCGAGCCACGGCGATCGTGAACGGCGAAATCATCACTGGCACCGATGTCGACCAGCGCCTCGCGCTCATCGTCAGCGCCAATGGCGGCAAGGTGCCGCCAGAGGAAATGGAGCGCCTGCGCCTCCAGGTCCTGCGCAACCTGATCGACGAGACGTTGCAGATCCAGGAAGCCAAGGCCGCGAGCATCGAGATCGACGAGGAGGAAATTGCCCAGACCTTCAACCGCGTCGCGCAGCAGAACTTCGGCCAGAACCCCGCCGCGCTCGAAAAGTACCTCTCCGGCATCGGCTCGGCCTCCGGCTCGCTCAAGCGCCAGATCAAGGGCGAACTGGCTTGGCAGCGCCTGCTGCGCCGCAACGTCCAGCCCTTCATCAACGTTTCGGACAGCGAAGTGCGCGAAATGATGGACCGCCTCAAGGCGGCCAAGGGCACCGAGGAGTACCGCATCGGCGAAATCTACCTCGCCGCCACGCAGGAAACCAAGCCGCAGGTCCTCGCCAACGCGCAGAAGATCCTCGAACAGTTGAAGGGCGGCGGCAGCTTCGTCGCTTATGCGCGCCAGTATTCGCAGTCCTCGAGCGCCTCGGTCGGCGGCGATCTCGGCTGGATCCGCCTCGCCCAGCTGCCGCCCGAACTGGCGACGCCCGCCGCACAGATGGCCCCCGGCCAGCTGGTCGGCCCGGTCGAGCTGGCCTCGGGCTACTCGCTTCTTTACCTGATCGACAAGCGCCAGGTGCTCACCGCCGATCCGCGCGATTCCATCCTCAGCCTCAAGCAGATCTCGATCAGCTTCCCCAAGGGCACCGCAGAAAAGGATGCCGCCGGCAAGGCCTCCGAATTCGCCAAGATGGTCAAGGACATCAAGGGCTGCGGCGCGGCCGAGGCTGCTGCGGCACCGCTCGGCGCATCGGTCGTCGCCAACGACCAGATCCGCGTCCGCGATCTGCCCACCGCGCTGCAGGACACGATCCTCAAGCTCTCGGTTGGCGAGACCACGCCGCCCTTCGGCTCGATCGAGGACGGCGTGCGCGTCCTCATGCTCTGCGGGCGCGACGATCCCAAGGTCGAGAGCGGCCCGAATTTCGAGCAGCTCCAGTCGCAGATGGAAGACGACCGCGTGAACAAGCGCGCGCAGACCTACTTGCGCGATCTGCGCCGCGACGCGGTGATCGAGTACAACTGATCCCGCCACCGAAGGTGTCACTGCGAGCGGGAGGGTATTTGCCCTCACCCTCGCGCGTCCGCTCTGCTAGAGCACGCCCATGACCGTCCCCTTGCTCCCGCTGGCGATAAGCCTTGGCGACCCCGCCGGCATCGGCCCCGAGCTCATCGCCGCAGCCTGGGCGGTGCACGCGGAGGAAGGCCTGCCGCCGTTCTTCGGCGTGGGCAACCGCGATCTGATCGAGGCTGCCGCCCGCATGCGTGGGCTCGATATCCCGGTCGTCGCGATTGCCGCGCCGGATGAGGCCGCCGCGGTTTTCCCCCACGCGCTGCCCGTGCTCGATGTCGGCGCCTGCCCCTATACCCCCGGCGAGCCGGACGATGCCGGCGCGGCGCTCGCCCTGCGCGCGCTCGAGATTGCAACCGCACTGGTGCGCCAGGGCGCCGCCGCCGCGCTCGTCACCGGGCCCATCGCCAAGAGCCGCCTCGCGCACATCGGTTTCCGCCAGCCGGGCCAGACCGAATTCGTCGCCGAGGCCTGCGGCATCACCGCCGAAAACGCGGTGATGATGCTCGCTGGCCCGCACTTGCGCGTCGTCCCGATCACCGTCCACGTCGCGCTGCGCGATGTGCCGTTCCTGCTGTCTGCCGAGCTGATCCGCAGCCGCAGCGCGATTGCCGCCGCCGCGCTCACGCGCGATTTCGGCGTCAGTGCGCCCCGCCTCGCCGTCGCCGCGCTCAATCCCCACGCCGGCGAGGATGGCCGCATGGGCACCGAGGACCAGGACGTGATCGCCCCCGCCATCGCCGCGCTGCGCGAAGCCGGCATCGACGCGCGCGGCCCCTTGCCGGCCGACACCATGTTCCACGCCGAGGCCCGCGCGACCTATGACGCGGCCATCTGCATGTACCACGATCAAGCGCTCATCCCGATCAAGGTGCTCGATTTCGACGAAGGTGTGAATGTCACGCTCGGCCTGCCCATCGTGCGCACCTCGCCCGATCACGGCACGGCCTTCGCCATCGCCGGCAAGGGCCTCGCCCGCCCCGGCGCGACCATCGCCGCGATCCGCATGGCCGGCGAATGCGCCGCGCGGAGAGCCGCTGCCGCCGCATGACCGACCTTCCCCCCTTGCGCGAAGTCGTCCAGCGCCACGGCCTCATCGCCACCAAGGCGCTCGGCCAGAACTTCCTCTTCGATGAACAGCTGCTCGCCCGCATCGCCGTGGTTCCCGGCGACCTCAGGGGCCAGAATGTCCTCGAAGTCGGCCCCGGCCCCGGCGGCCTCACCCGCGCCCTCCTGCGCCGCGGCGCGAATGTCAACGCGATCGAGATGGACCGCCGCTGCCTCCCCGCGCTCGCCGAACTCGCCGAAGCCTTCCCCGGCCAGCTCCGCGTGATCGAGGGCGACGCGACGAAGATCTCCCCCGCCGACCTGTTCGAGACGCCCTGGCACGTCGTCGCCAACCTGCCCTACAACGTCGGAACCGCGCTCTTTGTCGGCTGGCTTTCCGGCCCCGCGTGGCCGCCGCAGTGGCGCAGCCTCACCCTCATGTTCCAGCAGGAAGTCGCCGAACGCATCGTCGCCGCGCCCGGCTCGGACGCCTACGGCCGCCTCGCTGTCCTCGCCCAGTGGCGCAGCAAACCCCGCATCGCCATGCGCGTCCACCGCAGCGCCTTCACCCCGCCGCCCAAGGTGATGTCCGCCATCATCCATGTCGAACCCGCCAACATGCCTGAGGGCGTCGCGCCCCGCGTGCTCGAACGCGTCACTGAAGCCGCCTTCGGCCAGCGCCGCAAGATGCTGCGCCAATCGCTAAAGGGGCTGCCGGGGGCGCTGGAGGCCCTGGAAACGCTAGGAATAGACGCGCAGCGCCGCGCCGAAACGCTGGCCGTCGCTGATTTCGTCGCGATCGCGCGGGCCTTTACCGCCTAAAGCCCTCTCCCCTTCAGGGGAGAGGGTTGGGAGAGCGGAACCGCCTCACCCCGGCAAGCCACATTTCCACCTGCGTGACACAAAACCAATTTCATGCCACAACCACTCCATTACGCCACGAAACAGGTAAATGGAGCCCTGCCATGACCGTGCAAGTCACCATCACCGCCAATGGCCGGATGAGCCTGCCCGCCGATATCCGCAAGCGCCTCGGCCTCGCGCAGGGCGGCGCACTCCTCATCGAGGAGACCGAAGGCGGCGTGATCCTGCGCACACCCGCGCAGGCGATCGCCCATGCCCAAGCGCTCGCCCGGCAGTACACCGGCACAGGCCCGGAAGCCTCGGTCGATGCCTTCCTCGCCCGCCGCCGCGCGGACTCGGGAGAATGAGCGCAGCCGTGCTCGATGCCTCGGCGCTGCTGGCCCTCCTTCACGAGGAACCCGGCGCAAACACAGTCGCCGAAGTCCTCGGCGAAGCCTGCATGTCCAGCGTCAACTACGCCGAAGTCGTCAGCCACTTCATCCATGCCGGCATGCCCGCAGAGCAAGTCGATGCCATGTTGCGCCCCCTCCCCATGACAATTGTCGCGGCTGATCAGGCCCTCGCCACGCTCGCCGGCCGCCTGCGCGCCGCCACCGCCGAGGCTGGCCTCTCCCTCGGCGACCGCTTCTGCCTCGCCCTCGCCCGCCGCGACGGTCTCCCTGCGCTCACAGCGGACCGGCAATGGCGCAGCATTGCCGATGCCGCCGGTGTCGAGGTCTTGATCATCCGCTGATCCCTTCGCCCAGCCGCCGGGGGTTCACCCCGGCGCGCGGGCAGGCTAAAGCAAAGCCATGGCCACGCTTGCTCCCACCGAAGCCGCCCTGATCGAGGGGATCGATGCTGCCGCCATGCTGGCGCAAGTCGAGGCATGGTGCAGGGTCAACACCGGCACGCGCAATCTGGCCGGGCTGGGCCGCCAGGCCGCACTGCTCGCCGATGCCTTTGCCGCGCTGCCGGGCGAAGTGCGGCTGGTATCCCCCGCTCCGGTCGAGGCAATTGCCGCCGATGGCAGCGCGGTCGAGATCGAGCACGGCGCGCACATGGTGCTGAGCGTCCGCCCGCATGCCCCGCGCCGCTATCTGCTCACCGGGCATATGGACACGGTCTATCCTGCAGATCACCCGTTCCAGACGCTTGCGTGGCTTGATGCCGAAACGCTTGGCGGGCCAGGCACGGCGGACATGAAGGGCGGGATCGCGGTGATTCTCGCCGCGCTCAAGGCCTTCGAGACGAGCCTTGTCGCGCCCTATGTCGGCTATGATGTGCTGATCAATTCAGACGAGGAAACCGGCAGCCTCGCCTCGGCCCCGCTCATCGCCGAGCTGGCGCGGCGCAAGGCGGCGGCGCTGACGTACGAGCCGTCCGCCCTCCCCGATGGCACGCTCGCCGGCGCGCGCGGCGGCAGCGGGAATTACAGCGCGGTGGTCACCGGCCGCTCCGCCCACGCCGGGCGCAACCCGCAGGATGGGCGCAACGCGCTCGTCGCTGCAGCCGATCTCGCGCTCGGCCTCAAGGCACTGCAAGGGGATGGCCTCGCCATCAACCCGGCACGGATCGACGGCGGCTCTGCCAACAATGTCGTGCCCGACCATGCGGTGCTGCGCTTCAACATCCGTCCGCGCGGCGAAGAGGATGCCGCCCGCTTCGCCGCCGGGATCGGCCCCTTGCTGCGCGAGGTCGAGCTGGCGCACGAGGTGAGCATCCACCTCCACGGCGGGATCAGCCGCCCGCCCAAGCCGCTCACACCCGAAGCGGAAACCTTGTTCGAACTTGTCCGCAGCTGCGGCGCGGCGCTTGGCCAGCCGATCCGCTGGCAAAGCTCGGGCGGGGTTTGCGATGGCAACAACATCGCCGCACTTGGCGTGCCCGTGGTCGATACCATGGGCGTGCGCGGCGGGGCGATCCACTCGCCTGACGAATACATGATCGTGCCGTCGCTGGCCGAACGCGCCGCGCTGTCGGCGCTCGTGCTGCACCGGCTTTCCGGAGGGGAATAAGCACCGTGACCCATGTCATCCGCGCGGCCCGCGCCGCGGATCTCGACCATCTTTACGAGATGGCGAAGCTGACCGGCGGCGGTTTCACCAACCTGCCGCCTGATCGCCGCGCGCTCACCGCCAAGCTGGAGCGCGCCGCCGCCGCCTTTGCCAATACCGAGGATGGCGATTCGGAGACGCAGCGCGACGAGCTTTTTGTCCTGATCCTTGAGGATGCCGCCACCGGTGAAGTGCGCGGCACCTGCCAGATCTTCACCCGCGTCGGGCAGACCTGGCCGTTCTATTCCTATCGCCACGCCACGCTCACCCAGCATTCCAAGGAACTCGGGCGCACCTTCCGCGCCGAGATGCTCAACCTCGTCACCGACCTGGAAGGCTCCAGCGAAGTCGGCGGCCTGTTCCTCCATCCGGGCGAGCGCGCCGGCGGGCTTGGCATGCTGCTGGCGCGCAGCCGCTATCTGTTCATCGCGATGCACCGCAAACGCTTTGCCGACCGCATCCTCGCCGAACTGCGCGGGGTGATCGACGAGCGCGGCGGCTCGCCGTTCTGGGACGGCGTGGCGGGCCGCTTCTTCGGGATGAACTTTCAGGATGCCGACTATTTCAACGCGATCAACGGCAACCAGTTCATCGCCGATCTGATGCCCAAGCATCCCGTCTACATCGCCATGCTGCCCGAAACCGCGCGCTCGGCCATCGGCCTGCCGCACCCCAGCGGTCGCGCCGCGATGCGCATGCTGGAAACAGAAGGCTTTGCCGCCGAGGGCTATATCGACATCTTTGACGGCGGCCCGACGATGACCGCGCGCACCGACCGCGTCCGCTCGATCGCGGACGCAAAGATGGTGCCCGTCACCGAAGTGCGCACCGCCGACGAGACCGCGACCCGCGCGCTGGCCGCCACCGGGCACCTTGCCGATTTCCGCTGCACGTTCGCGCGCATCACGCCGGATGGAGCAGGCGTCGCGCTCGATCCCGATGCAGCCAAAGCGCTCGGCGTAGGCGCGGGCGATACCGTCTGGCACGTGGCGCGCTGAGGTACCTTGTCATGAGCACTCTGGTCGAGATCAACTTCGACGGCCTCGTCGGGCCGAGCCACAACTACGCAGGGCTGAGCCTCGGCAACCTCGCCTCGGCGAGGCACGGCGGCGATCCCTCCTACCCGCGCGCCGCCGCGCTGCAGGGGCTTGGCAAGATGCGCCACAACATGGCGCTGGGGCTGACGCAAGGTTTGCTGTGCCCGCTTCCGCGCCCCAACCACGGCTTCCTCGCGGCGCTGGGCCTGACCGAGCCCGCCAATGAGGCCGAACGCCGCCTGCGCGCCGCTGCCTGGTCGGCCAGCTCGATGTGGACGGCGAACGCTGCCACCGTCTCGCCTGCGCCGGACACCGCGGATGGCCGCTGTCACCTTACCGCCGCCAACCTCGTCACCATGCCGCATCGGTCCCAGGAATGGCCCGATACCGTGCGCCAGCTGCGCCTTGCCTTCTGCGACACGGCGCATTTCGCGGTCCACGATGCTGTCCCCGCCTGCTTCGGCGATGAGGGCGCGGCCAATCACATGCGCATGGGCACCAGCCACGCCGCGTCCGGCCTCGAGATTTTCGTCTATGGCAAGCCGGGCGGCGCCTTCCCCGCACGTCAGCACGAGCAGGCCAGCCGCGCGGTCGCCCGGCTCCACGGCCTCGATCCGGCGCGCTGCCTCTTCGTCGAGCAATCGGGCGAGGCCATCGCGGCGGGCGCCTTTCACAACGACGTCGTCGCGGTGGCCAACGAACGCGTGCTCTTCACCCACGAACAGGCCTTTGCCGATCCCGAAGGCACCTATGCGGCAATCCGCGCAGCGCTGCCCGAAGCCGAGATCGTGATCGTGCCCGCCAGCGCCGTCAGCCTCGCCGATGCGATCGCCAGCTACTTGTTCAATGCCCAGCTTCTCACGCTGCCCAGCGGCGAGATGGGCCTCGTCATCCCGCTCGAAGCCTGGGAGCACCCGGCGGTGCGCGCCTGGCTTGATGGCATGCTCGCGTCCAACGGCCCGATCCGCCGCGTCCTGCCGGTCGATGTGCGCCAGTCGATGGCCAACGGCGGGGGGCCTGCCTGCCTGCGCCTGCGCGTTGTCGCCGATCCTGCCACTGTCGATCCACGCTTCCTGCTGAGCGAAGAGCGGGTGGACATGTTGGAAAAAGTGGTGGCGCAGAACTGGCCCGAACAGATCGATCCCGCCGATCTCGGGCGCGACTCCCTCGCCGGCAGCATGATCGCTGCCCGCGCCGCCCTGCTGGCCGCGCTGGATCTGGGCGAGCTGGCCTGAAACGGCACACCGGGGTTAAGCCCGGCTTTACCATGGCCTGTCGCCATGCTTTACATGGCTTATGTCAGAGTGTGGCTCGCAGCCAGCGATTGCTCAACTGGCACGAAGGTTGCGACGGGGGTTGGCGATGCGAAAAAAAACCTCTCTGCTGCACAAGTTCAGCCGCCTGTTCGTGATCAAGAACCGGTTCGAGGCGAGCGCGATCATCTACGCGCTGGCGCTGGGCTCGGCCGAGCGGGGCCAGATCTATCTCACGCAGTATCCGGGTTTTGGCGGCAAGCTGCTGTTCCTCGCCAGCTGCCTCGCGGTGTTCATGGCTGGCGCCAAGATCATGGACGCGATGAAGTACGAGCGCGAGGCCAAGACGGCTGTCGTGCCAGTGAGGGCCGATCCTGATCAATGAGTAAGGTGGGGAGGTTCTGTTGCCCGGCCCTCCCCGAGCCGCTGAATTCCCTTCTGTTGCCCGGTGGGTTCAACCGCGCTTTAGCTTTGTAAGATCAGGCCGTGAGGCCGTCGGATTACGCCGCGAGAGCGAGTGCTTCGTTGTCGTTGGCACTTGTGGGTTTTGAGCCTTTAACGGGTTACTCAGCCCGGACGAAAACACCGCTTTTCAACACACGTCGATCCTAGTTCGGCCCCATCAACACCCCTGCGACAACAGAGCCCGGCCCTTCCAGCCGGTGGTGATGGTGGAGCCGCCGGGTACCGCCCCCGGGTCCGCTGCGCCTATTGTACGGTACAATTTATCGTCATAGCCGGCCGAAGCCGGCAGGGACGATATAGGCATGCACGCGGCGGAATGGAAGGGGCCAGAGCGCGCCGCCCCGCCCGCTCCTCCGGCCCGTCAGGCCTTTTTCAGCGCGTCGCGGATCTCGGTCAGCAGATCGACCTCGCTCGGGCCAGCCGGCGTTGCCGGTGCCTCGGGCTTCGCCGGCATCATCCGGTTGGCCGCGCGCACGATCTGGAAGATCACGAAGGCCATGAGCAGGAAGCTGATGATCGCGGTGATGAAGGCGCCGTAGCCCAGCATCGGCACGCCCGCCGCCTTGAGCGCCGCATAATCGGTCAGCGAGCCCTTGTAGCTTTCCGGCACCGCGCCGAGCACCACGAACTTGTTGGTGAAATCGACCCCGCCCGTCACGAAGCCGATCACCGGCATGATCAGGTCCTCGGTGAGCGATGTGACGATCTTGCCGAACGCCGCGCCGATGATCACGCCGACCGCCAGATCGAGCACATTGCCGCGCGCGACGAAATCCCGGAATTCTCCCATCATGCCCATGACTTTATTCTCCTGCTAGGCATTTTTACCAGGTCGCTTCCTGCCAGCCGCAACTCTTTGCAACAAGTGGCCTGGTGCTCCGATCCGGAGCAGCCCTTGAATGGCCCCGCAGACCCGCTACATTCGCTGGCGAGCCTTCCCGCCGCCCCTGCGCCGGGACTCTTGAGGGAACCCTGTTCGATGGCCGCTTCACTGCTTGCCCGCTTTTCCCGTTTCGCTTTCGTCGCGCTTGCCGCGGCCGGCCTTGCCGGCTGCGGGGTCAACGCGATCCCCACCGCCGAGGAAGCCGCCAAGGCCAAGTGGGCCGACGTCCAGAACCAGTACCAGCGCCGCGCCGATCTGATCCCCAATCTGGTCGCCACGGTGAAAGGCTATGCCAAGCAGGAGCAGGACACCCTGACCAAGGTGACCGAAGCCCGCGCCAAGGCGACCTCGATCCAGATCTCCGCCGCCGACGTGACCGACCCGGACAAGATCGCCGCCTATCAGGCGGCGCAAGGCCAGCTCTCGCAGGGTCTTGGCCGCCTGCTCGCCTCGGTCGAGGCCTATCCGGATCTCAAGTCGAACCAGAACTTCCTCGCGCTGCAGAGCCAGCTTGAGGGCACGGAAAACCGCATCGCGGTCGCGCGCCGCGACTACAACGAGGCAGTTCAGGCCTACAACACCACGATCCGCACTTTCCCCGCGATCATCGCCGCCAAGGTCGTCTATGGCGCCAAGCCGATGGTGCCCTTCGCCGCGACCACGCCTGGCGCGGATACGGCGCCTGCGGTGAGCTTCGACAGCCCGGCGGCTCCGGCTGCGGCACCGCCTGCGAATGACAACGCGGCGGCACCGGCCAGCAAGGCGGCGACGAACTGAGCGGGGCTGCGGAGCCCCGCCGATGAAACGCCTCCTCCTTGTCCTGATCGCGGCGCTGGCCCTCCTTGCAGGGCCAGCGCTCGCGCAGACTTTCCCCAAACTCACCGGCCGCGTGGTCGATGAGGCGCATCTGCTTTCGCCCGAACAGATCGCCGCGCTCGATGCCAAGCTGGCGGCGCTCGAAACGCAGTCACAGCGGCAGATGGTGATCGCCACAATCCCCGACCTCGAAGGCTACGAAATCGAGGACTACGGCTACCGGCTCGGCCGCGCGTGGGGCATCGGCGACAAGGGCCGCAACGACGGCGTGCTGCTGATCGTCGCGCCGAACCAGCGCAAGGTACGGATCGAGGTGGGCTACGGCCTCGAGGGCATCCTCACCGACGCGCTCACCAGCGTTATCATTTCGCGCGAAGTCGTGCCCCGGTTCAAGGCGAACGACTATCCCGGCGGCATTGCTGCGGCGACCGACCAGCTTGTCGCGCAGCTGCAATTGCCCGAGGACGAGGCGCGCAAGGTTGCGGCTGATGCGGCGGCTCAGGCCAAGCAGGCCAAGGGGCCCCGATTCGATGCCGGCACGGTGATCTTCCTGCTGATTTTCTTCTTTTTCTTCGTCCTCCCTTTCCTGCGCGCGATGCGGGGCGGCGGGCGGCGTACCGGCTCGCCGGGCGTGATGATTTTCCCCTCGGGCGGCTGGGGCAGCGGCGGATCGGACTGGGGCGGCAGTGGCGGCTCGGACTGGGGCGGCGGTGGTGGTTTCTCGGGTGGCGGCGGCAGCTTCGGCGGCGGCGGCTCTTCAGGCAGTTGGTAGGGGGGAGCTGGTGACATGCTGACCGAAACCGATCGCCAGAACATCGCGGATGCCGTGGCAGCAGCAGAACTCGCCAGCGCGGGTGAGATCGTCACGATCGTCACCCCGCAATCGGACACCTACCGCGATGTCGGCCTGGCCTGGTCGATCACCATCGCGTTCCTTGCGCTTGCTGCGCTGGAGCTTGCGCCCACCTTCTACCTCGGCCTTGTCGACCGAGCGTTCGGCTTGTGGGGCCATACCTGGAAGCCGCAGGCCGTGCTGGGCATCGCGCTTTCGGTCGCCGTCATCAAGTTCATCGCCATGCTGCTGCTGATGGAATGGCGGCCACTGCGCCTTTTGTTGACCCCCGCACCGATCAAGTCTGCCCGCGTCCACGCCCGCGCGCTCACGTGCTTCCGCGTCGGAGCGCAGGCGCGCACGACCGGGCGCACCGGCATTCTCATCTATCTCTCGATGGCAGAGCGCCGCGCCGAAATCATCGCCGACGAGGCCATTGCCAGCAAAGTCGCTCCCGAAGTCTGGGGCGATGCCATGCACGCATTGCTGACTGAAATCCGCAAGGGCCACGTGGGCGACGGCATGGTCGCCGCGATCCGGAAGGTCGGCGCAGTGCTCGCTGAACACTTGCCCAGAGCGGCGGATGACCAGAACGAACTACCGGACCGGGTGATCGAAGTTTAACCCCCTCCCCGTTCGTGTCGAGCGAAGTCGAGACACAGTGCGCGGTGTCTCGGCTTCGCTCGACACGAGCGGGTCTTCCAGATGGATACCGCTGTGAGCCTTGAAGACGAATTCCGCGACCAGCCCGAAGTCACGCAGTGGCAAGGCCGTTTCATCGCCGCCAAGACCCGGGGACGCTGGGAATACGTCTCCCGCGCGCGCGGAATCAAGGCGGCGGTGATCCTCGCGATCACGCCCGACGACGAGGTCG
>Ga0164294_10002716_pt1 | contig 15818 bp, 15 predicted proteins | sample GEODES005metaG_FD_111479 | JGI IMG/M metagenome (GOLD analysis project Ga0164294, IMG submission 111479) | Oligotrophic lake water microbial communities from Sparkling Lake, Wisconsin, USA - GEODES005 metaG | ecosystem: Environmental > Aquatic > Freshwater > Lake | place: USA: Sparkling Lake...
TCGCCTTCCAGGGCCTGGATCATCACGGGGCCGGAGATCATGAAATCGACCAGGTCTTTGAAGAAGGGGCGGGCTTTGTGCACCGCGTAAAAGGCTTCGGCTTCGCCGCGCGACAAGTGGGCCATGCGCGCTGCCACGACTTTGAGGCCGGCACCTTCAAAACGGGCGTAGATTTGACCAATCACGTTTTTGGCCACTGCGTCGGGCTTGATGATGGAGAGTGTGCGTTCGATAGCCATGGTGTTACTTCAACCTTCGTAATAAATGAATCGCCACCCTGCGTGGCAAAGCGTGCGAGTTTAGCAGTTAGCCCTAGCGGCTGCGCCCCGTGCGGCGCGGGCCACCGGGGCCGCTGCGCTGGCGCTGGGCCTCTTGTTTTCGCTGGCGTGACAGGCTGTCTGCGCCAATGTAGCCCACCGAAGTTTTCAGCGGATCCGGCTGCGCTGCGCCTCCGCCCGCTTTGCCGCTTGGGGATGGGGCGCCGCTGCGCGCCGCACCAGGGCTGCGAGCTGCGCCGGGGCGTTGGGCGCCGCGCGGTGCGGGTGGCCCGCCACGGCGCATGCCGGGGCCTCGGGGAGCGGGACGGCCTGCGCCATCGGCCACTCGCACGCGCTCTACGCCGTCGTTGCCAGCACCCGCGCTGCCTGCGGCTTGTACCAAAGCGGCGATGTCAGCCTCGTCCAGCTCCATCCAGGCGCCGCGCTTGAGGCCGCGCGGCAGCAGCATGGCGCCGTAGCGAATGCGAATCAGGCGGCTCACTGCGTGGCCCACGGCTTCAAGCATGCGGCGCACTTCGCGGTTGCGGCCTTCCGAGATGGTGACGCGGTACCAGCAATTGCTGCCCTCGCCGCCACCCGCTTCGATGGAGCCGAACTGCGCAATGCCGTCGTCGAGTTTGACGCCGTCGAGCAGCATCTGCTTTTCTTCTTTGCTGAGCGACCCCAGCACCCGTACTGCGTATTCGCGCACCAGGCCAAAGCGGGGATGCATCAAATTGTTGGCCAATTCGCCGGAGCTGGTAAACAGCAACAGGCCTTCGGTATTGAGGTCCAAGCGCCCGACCGACTGCCATTTACCCTGGTTGAGCTTGGGCAGGCGGCGAAACACCGTGGGGCGGTTTTGTGGATCGTCATGGGTGACGACCTCGCCTACCGGCTTGTGATAGGCAATAACGCGCGGCGGCGGCGGATCGATGCGAAAGCGGATCGGTTTGCCATTGACCTTGATGTGGTCGCCAAACTGGATGCGCTGGCCGATGTGGGCCGGCTCGTTGTTGACCGAAATGCGGCCCTCGAGAATCAGCTGCTCCATCTCAAGGCGCGAGCCCATGCCGGCTTGGGCCAGGATTTTGTGTAACTTGGGCGTCTCAGCCATGGGCGTCAGGATGCGCTTGGGTGGGGTGACTTCCAGGGCAGCGTCTTGCGCGTCAAAAGCGCCGGACACCACCTGATGGAACAGACTATCGGGTACCGCTAACCCCGGCGAGAACGGCACGGCGTCGGCCGTCACAACGGGAACTGCTGCATGCGTTGGAGCTTCTTCGGGCTCGGTGGAGGGCTCATCGGGCGCCACAGGATCAATGTCATTCATGGGAAGCGGGCGCTTGCGCGCTGTCAAAAAAATCAGGGGTGGGGTTGTGGTCTGCACCGGATGGCTCACCGTCCGACTCCACACGGACCGATTGCTCGGTCAAAACCGAATCGCCAGCCAAACCGGGAGGCAGCACCATCGCCAGCGCGTCAAGCGCCGTGGACCCAGACATGACACCGTCGGCCAAGGCACCGGAAGCGCCGTGGCCCAGGGAATCGAGGGCAGGCAAAGCGCTCAAGCTGGCCAGCCCAAGATCGTCTAAAAACTGCTTGGTCGTGGCAAACAGCGCGGGTCGCCCGGGCGCTTCGCGGTGACCGATAACTTCGACCCAGCCCCGGTCCTCCAGGTGCTTAATCAACAAGGAGTTGATCGTGACGCCTCGGATATCCTCCATGTCGCCACGCGTAACCGGTTGCCGGTAGGCGATGATGGCCAGCGTCTCCAAAGTGGCGCGGGTGTAACGCGGCGGCTTTTCCGGATGCAGGCGGTCCAAGAAAGGGCGCATTTCAGGCCGACTTTGGAAACGCCAGCCACTAGACACCTGCACCAACTCCAACCCTTTGTCGGACCACTGGGTGCCGAGGTCGTCGAGCATCGGTTTCAGGACGTTGTCACCGACCTCCTCTTGGAAGAGCGTACGCATGTCGCGCAAGGACAGGGGCTGTTGCGCGCACATCAATGCAGTCTCAAGGACTCGTATTGCTTCGACCGTATTGATCATGCAAATTTCCGGGCGTGGGGCTCGCCAGAGCGGCGAGAAAGGCGTTGTGAATAGGCTCCCAGTGAAATGGCAGCGCTAGCGATGACGCTAGGGGCCGCGTTGGCAATCGCTCAGGCGGATTCAACGGGCAGCGGCATTGTAACTGAGCCCCCATGTTTTCAAGAGGTGTTCAAAGTCGGCGGGCAAAGGCGACTCAAAGGCCAGTGCAACTCCTGTTACGGGGTGTTCAAAGGCCAAGCGGAAAGCGTGCAAAGCGTGGCGCACCATCCCATCCCGGTCCGTTCCCCCGTACACCTTGTCGGCCACCAGCGGGTGTCCGATGGACGCCATATGCACCCGAATCTGGTGTGTGCGCCCCGTGTGAAGCACGCAACGCACCAGGCAGCCGTCAACCGCATTGGCCAGAAAGTGAATATCTGTTTTTGCGGTTTTTCCCGGGGTTTTGAGTAAGTCCACAACGGACATGCGCAGGCGGTTGCGGGGGTCGCGGCCCATGGGGGCGTCCACGCAGACCGAGGGCTGGCCGGACCACGGGCCGTGCCCTACCGCCAGGTATTGGCGACTGACCGCGCGCGCAGCAATGGCCGCTACCAGCACGTCCATGACCTGTCGGGTACGAGCCACCACCATCAAGCCACTCGTGTCCTTGTCCAAACGGTGCACGATGCCCGCGCGGGGCATGGCAAACATTTTTTCGTCCAGCGCCAACAGTCCGTTGAGCAAGGTACCACTCCAATTTCCCGGCGCCGGATGCACCACCAGCCCTGCGGGTTTGTCAATGACAAAAATGTGGGGGTCTTCGTACACCACCGCCAAATCCATGGATTGCGGCTTGAAGGCCTGGCTTTGCGGGGTCGGATGCAACTCCAGCGTGAGCATGTCGGCCGCCCGAACCTTGACCGCCTGCTTGCGCACCGTCTGTCCATTGAGCTGAACCCAACCGGCATCAATAAGTTGCTGCAGGTAGTTGCGCGAAAACTCGGGTGCTAGATGGGTTAAGGCGCGATCCAGGCGATCGCCGTGCTGGGCCAGCGCAACCGCCCCTTGGCGCGTCTCGGACACATCGCTCAACACCTCATCTGAACCATCCCCTTCGTCCACTGTCACGGAGGGGGTGACCGATATAATCGAGTGGCCTTGGTCTAAGAAAGTGTTCATGATGTTGAGAGTCAAATTATCGGTCGTTTACGCTGTGCTTCTGGCGGGAAGTGCATTGATGATGACGGGCTGCTCAACCCCAAATCCGGACAAAACGGCTGGGATGGCTCCTGCGGCCCTGTATTCAGAGGCACAAGATGAAATGGCCGCAGGGCGTTGGGAAAAAGCCATTCCCCTGCTCGAAAAACTTGAAGCCCGTGCGGCAGGCACGCCGCTTGCTCAGCAAGCCCAGATCGACAAAGCATACGCACACCACAAAGCAGCGGAGCCGGTCTTAGCTGCGGCCACGATTGACAGATTTATGCGGCTGCACCCGGCAAGCCCTGCGATGGACTACGCTCTGTACCTCAAAGGCATGAGCAACTTCAACGAAAACCTGGGTATATTTGGCAGCTACACGGGCCAAGACCTGGCTGAAAGAGACCAAAAGGCGGCCAAAGAGTCGTTTGAGGCGTTCAAGGAACTCAGCACACGCTTTCCCAACTCTCGTTACACGCCCGACGCTCTGCAGCGCATGGCATTTATCGTGCAATCGCTGGCGAAATACGAGGTCTACGTCGCCAAGTACTACTACCGCCGGGGTGCTTATGTTGCGGCGATTAACCGGGCACAAACGGCCGTCACAGACTACCGCGACGTCCCTGCCGTAGAAGAGGCCCTATTCATTATTTACAAGGCCTACGACGCTTTAGGCATGGAACGCCTGCGCGACGACGCCCGGCGCGTGCTGGAGTTGACTTACCCAGATTCAAAATTTTTGGCGTCTAACGCCAAGTCCGATTCAGAGAGTTGGTTCAAGTTCAACTAGCTTTTTTGGCGCTGCGCAGGGCTTCAAGAGCTTGGTGCCACTGTTCCTCATCGTGCAAACGGCGCATCGGCGGCAATGCGTCTATCAGTGTTTTGCCGTAGCCCATTTGGGTCAGTCGCACATCACACACCACCAGAATCCCTCGGTCGGTCTCGCTGCGAATCAAGCGTCCCGCGCCTTGCTTGAGCGCTACGGCAGCCTGTGGCAGGTGCAGGCGCTTGAATGCGTTTTCTCCTGCTGCCACGTAGGCATTAGCGCGGGCCTGCACCAAGGGGTCGTCCGGCGGCGCGAAGGGAAGTTTGTCAATAACCAGCAGTTCGAGGGCATCACCTGACAGGTCTATGCCTTCCCAAAAAGATGCCGTTGCGACCAATACGCAGCCCTGAGCATCCAAACCGGAGCCCTCACCAGGGGTTGCAGCTTGCGCAAACCGCTCCAGTAAAGCGCGCTTGGGCGCCTGACCCTGCACCAGTACCTCGATGGGCTGCCGACTAGCAGCGAAGTTTTCTCGTAGGGCATCCGCGACAGCGCGCATCGCTCGCAAGGTGGTAGTCAACACCATCGTGCGGCCGTTTAAGACACCCGCACCATGCGCCACCAAGTTCGCAACGCGGGCGCTGTGCTGAGCATCCTGGGGCTTGGGAAAGTCGGCCGGAATATAAACCGCACTTTGCGCCGGGTAGTCAAAGGGGCTCGCCACGCGCAAAACCTGCGCGCCCTCAAGCCCACAGGTGTCCACAAACCATCCCAGCGCCTCGTCCGTACCCAAGGTCGCCGACGTAAAAACCCAGGACTTGGACGGTCCGTCGGGCACAGCGTTCGGTTGAACCAGCGCTCGCAAGGGCTCTGCAATGGTTAAGGGCGACTGCGACAAACGCAGATTAGCGCCCCACTCCACCCAACGAACCTGCCCATGGGGCGTGGGTTTCAAAAACCCATACAGGGCCTGCTCCAAGGTTTCGCAGCGCGTGGCCAAGGCAACAAACAAGGGATCGAGCTCGCAAACCAAGGTCAAGGCGGTGGACGCAGCGGCCAGCGCCTGCAGGCAGCGGCCAGCGCCCGATTCCCACCGCGCCGGCTCGACATCGGGGGGCATATCACCCAGCCAGGTGCGCGTACCAGACGAGGCATCGGCGCCCCAAAATTCGCGCAAATCCTGGGCGGCATGGACCAGGTCAGCACGTACACCCAGCCAATCCACCAGGCCCCGCGCCACACCAATCGACTGGGCCGCCAAGTCATGGGCCAGGGCAAGCACCTGACCGGTACTCCATTGCTGAGAGAAAAATTGGATGCCAATGTCGTTAAGTTGGTGCGCCTCATCAAACACCACGGTACGAACGCTGGGCAGCAACTCGGCCACTCCCGACGCGCGCACACCCACGTCGGCAAAAAACAAGTGGTGATTCACAACAACCAGGTCCGCCCCAAAAGCGTTTTGGCGCGCCCGTGCGGTGTGGCAGTTGTGAATCTGTGGGCAGCCAGCACCCAGGCAGTTCTCGCGTGTCGAGGTGACCAATGAAAGGACCGTTGATTGCTCGTCGAGTTCAGCGACCTCGGCTATATCGCCCGCTCGCGTGGCCAAAGACCAGTCTTCGATGCGCGCCAGCAAGCGCAGGTCCAGAGCCGTCAATGCCTGTGTTTCCTGGCGGGCATGGGACAGACGCTGGGCACACAGGTAGCTGCTTCGACCCTTGAGCAAGGCCACGCGCACTGGCAAACCCAGTGCCGCCACAGCCAGCGGAATATCGCGTAAGAACAATTGGTCTTGCAAAGCCTTGGTGGCTGTGGAAAACAAGACTTTTTCCCCGCTGAGTAAGGCAGGAACCAAGTAGGCCAGCGTCTTGCCGACCCCGGTGCCCGCCTCTACCACCAGAACGCCGCCATCTTGAACCGTCCGGGCGACGGCCAGCGCCATCTCGGTTTGCCCCGGGCGCACTCGAAAACCTGGAATGAGGCGTGACAAACCGGTCGTCGACAAAAATGCGTCGTCCACGGCATGGGAGAGCGTCATGGTTTGCGCGCGTTGCGGCATGATCTAGGGTATGGCACTGCCCCTAGCGGGACCCTGCGGGCGCCGCCGGAAGCGACTGGTCGCTTGCTTGCATGGCCTTGCGTTGGCGCTCCGCCAAACGGCGTGCGGCCTCGGCTTGCTTGCGGTCAAAGGCAGATTGGTTGGCGGCGCGCTGCTCAGGCGTCAAACCCTGGTCTGCATGCGATTTTGGGGCCGGAGCCGGTGCGGTATCGGCCTGTGCCGCGTGTTGACGCACTTTTTCAGCCTGCTGATCCAGCTTTTCTTGTTGGGCGCGCGCAATCGCCTCGGGGTCCAGTGCTTGTTCGCGCGCTGCTGCTTCATCTTGGCGTGCTTGGAGGCTTTTGCGCTGCTCCCGGGCACGCAATTGGCGGTCGGCCGTATCGAGAGCCGCTTCCTGGCGTTGCAGGGCGGCAAGCATAGCCCTGCGCTGGCGTGCGATATCGGTTAAACAACTGCTCGTCGCAAAGCGCTCATAGCAGGCGCGCTCTGCCAGGTCCAAGACCGCCCCTTGTTCTTTGCGCTGTGCGCCAAGAGCGTTGCGCTGGTCTTGGGCGGTGTCACCCAACTCCTGCGCACCCGCGGCCGCACAAGCCAAGATACTGAGGTAGACAAGGCCACGAAGGAATCGCAGGGTTCGGTGGCTCATGTCAGTCGCGTATCGACGTGTCGACGGTCCATGGCCAAAAATGCCGCCGACTGCATTTCATTGAGTCGGGAAACGGTGCGCGCAAATTCGTGCGCCAGCGGACCCTCAACATACAAAGCCTCAGGTGGCACCTGCGCCGACAGGACCAGTTTGACCCGGCGGTCATACAGCACGTCGATCAGCCACGTAAAGCGTCGGGCTTCCGAGCTGCGGTTGACCGGCATCAGCGGTACATCACTGAGCAGCAACGAGTGAAACTGGCTTGCAATTTCAAGGTAGTCGTTTTGAGACCGGGGGCCGCCGCACAGTTCTTTGAAGTCAAACCAGACTACGCCCCCGGCGCGTCGGCGGGCGTAGATTTGGCGGGCCTCGATGTTGAGTGCGGAGTCACCGTCCTGGCATTCAGCCAAGCGGTCAAACGCCAGCGCCATCGCCGCATCTGCCACCGCGCCGTTGGGCATGTGGTACAGGTCAAGCTGCTCCAGGGTTTTGCGGCGGTAATCGACACCGTTGTCAACGTTCACCACCTCCATCTTCTGGTTCAGCAAGGCGATGGCCGGTAGCACCCGGTCACGGTGCATGCCGCCAGGATATAAGTCGTCGGGCTTGAAGTTTGAGGTGGTCACAAAGCCCACGCCGTTGTCAAATAAGGCCAGCAGCAAGCGGTGCAAGATCATGGCGTCGGTGATGTCGGCCACGTGAAACTCATCAAAGCAAATCAGCTTAAAGCGCTCCGACATGCGCTGGCCGAGCACGTCCAGGGGATTGACTATGCCCTGCAATTCATGGAGTTCGCGGTGGACTTCACGCATGAACTCGTGAAAGTGCAGACGCGTTTTGCGCTTCAAGGGAACGGCCTCGTAAAAGCAATCCATCAAGAAGCTCTTTCCGCGCCCGACGCCGCCATAAAGGTAGACGCCACGCGGCAAAGGCAGGCGGTTGATAAGTTTTTTAAGCTTATTGGAACGTTTGTCTTTGTATACCGCCCATTCGGTCGCGCAACGCTCCAGTATCTGCACAGCATGCAGTTGCGCAGGGTCACTTTGAAAGCCCCGCAGACGGAGTTCTTTTTGGTAATTTTCGAGTACTGACATGGCGGAGAGTATTGTGCCCTGCCAGACATGAGCAGCCACCTGCTGGGGTGCTAAACCCCGGGGTCCCGCCGCTTCACCCGCCCCGGGGGAAACCGAACCGTGAAGGTAGAACCCGCCCCCAGTACGCTGGAAATCGACAACTCACCGCCGTGGCGCTGCGCCACGTGTTTCACAATAGCCAAACCCAGTCCGGTCCCGCCGGTATCGCGTGAGCGGCTACGGTCCACCCGGTAAAAACGCTCCGTCACGCGGGGAAGGTGCTCTGCCGCAATGCCAACCCCCTCGTCCCGCACCGAAAAAATGACGCCTCCATCCGCTTGCATTTGCAAAGCCACACGAATGGTTTTGTCAGGCGGTGTGTACCGCACGGCGTTACCTATCAGGTTAAACATGGCACTGTGCAGTTCCAGCGTGGACCCAGCCAGCAAGACATCCGCGTCGAAATCGAACAGGATGTGCTGGGACTGGCTCCACAAAATACGGGACAGTTCCTGTGCCTCTTGGCGACACTGATTCAAGATGCTGTCCGCGCCGACCCATTCATTGTCCGAAGGCAGGGGACTGCCCTCCAAGCGCGACAGCGTTAACAAATCGCTCACCAAGGACTGCATTCTGTAGGCCTGCTGGGCCATCAGGTCCAAATACCGCCGGCGCTCTTCGTCATCCAGGGGCAGGGTTTGCAATGTTTCAACAAAACCGCCCAACACGGTCAGCGGTGTACGGATTTCATGCGATACGTTAGCCACAAAGTCCCGTCGCATCGCCTCTGCTTGCTCTAGCGCTGTGACATCGCGCGACAACAAAAGGCTGCGGCCGTCACCATACGGATGAATATGCACAGACAACCGCACCGGCTTAGTCTCGGTATTGGCGCGCCCGGGCATGAGCACATCGTGCCGGAAGTCAGCTGCAGCCAAATACTCGGCAAACCCCGGGTCACGCACCAAGTTGCCAAAATGCTGCTGCAAATCGCGTTCTGAATCCAATCCGAAATGCTGTCCCGCGGACTGGTTAAACCACTCGATCCGCACATCGGCATCCAGCAATACAACCCCATTGGGAGAAGCCTGCATGGCAGCCAAAAACTCTTGCAGGCGGCTGTCATGCTGTTGCAAAGTGCGTTCGCTGGTGCGGATCAGGCGGCTAATCCTGTCAGAAACCTCACCCCACAAGCCAAACTGAACACCTTTGTGCGAGGCATCGCCGGTACGCAACCAACGTAAGACCCTCAAACCTTGGGACAGGTCAAAAACCTGCCAAAAATAACCCGCAATAACTGCTCCGCTCAAGCACCCAATGATGACTCCCTCGCCTGCGGGCACAAACCTGCGGACAAACCCCCACCCCAAGGCGCAACCCAGGAGCTGGAAAATCACAAAGATAAAAAGGCGCGATAACACCGCAGGTCAAGCGCTAAGCCGCGCCTGCTTGGTCTGTCGTATTGATAGCAACAAGGGGTTTGGCTGTAATCCGATATCCCGCACCACGCACGGTCTCCACCATGGCGCCAGCGGCACCCAGCGCTTCGCGCAAGCGCTTGACATGGACGTCCACGGTGCGCTCCTCGATGTACACATGGTCACCCCAGACCTTGTCCAGCAACTGACCACGGCTGTGCACACGCTCGGCGTGTCCCATCAAATAATGCAACAGTTTGAACTCCGTCGGGCCCAAACGCAGCGCTTGGTCCTTAAACGAGACGCGGTGTGTGGACGAATCCAGGCTCAGACCAGCGATCACAATGGCCTCGCCCTTGGGTTCTGGCAAGCGACGGCGCAAAACGGCCCGAACACGTGCCAACAACTCTTTGGTCGAAAAGGGCTTTGCAATGTAGTCGTCAGCCCCTGCGTCCAGGCCTGCGACGCGATCAGCCTCGTCGCCACGCGCAGTCAACATGATGATGGGAACGTCCTTGGTCCGCTCATGTGCACGCCAGCGCTTGGCCAGTGACAAGCCGCTTTCGCCTGGCAGCATCCAGTCCAGCAGGATGAGGTCTGGCAAGGACGCGTCCAGTTCGCGCTGCGCGCTCATGCTGTCCATCGCCCACGTCGGGCGAAAGCCGTTGTGGCGCAGGTTCACTGCAATCAGTTCGGCAATAGACGGCTCATCCTCCACCACTAATACAGCAGGCATGGTTTTCATTTGATAACCGATTCGATCCTGTCGATTGACGTGTGGCGCACGTCTTCACCTTTAACCACGTAGATAATGAATTCAGCAATATTTTTGGCGTGGTCGCCAATACGCTCAATGGCCTTGGCTAGAAACAGCAAGTCCAAACTGGCAGAAATCGTGCGCGGGTCTTCCATCATGTAGGTAATTAGCTTGCGCACAAACCCGTCAAACTCCTTGTCGATCAAGTCGTCCTCCTTCAAGATACTCAAGGCCGCATTCACATCCAAACGCGCAAATGCATCGAGCGCTTTGTTCAGCAAGCCTGAAGCCAGGTCTGCCGCGTAGCGCAATTCCATGGAGGGCAAAGCACGCGGGGTACCGCCTTCGATAATAGAGCGCACCATACGCGCAATTTTTTCTGCTTCATCGCCCACACGCTCCAGGTTAGCCGTGGTCTTGGATATAGCAATTAGCAAGCGTAAGTCGCGCGCCGTGGGCTGGCGCCGGGAGATGATGGACGACAGGTCGCGGTCAATTTCTATTTCCATGGCATTGACGCGGGCTTCGTTGGCGCTCACCTCATGCGCCACTTCCATGCTGAAGTGCTGCAGCGCATAAATGGCTTGCCGAATCTGCGACTCCACCAGACCGCCGAGTTCCATAACTTGTGAGGAGACTGAAGTCAACTCGCTGTCGAATTGGGTGGATAAATGTTTTTCGGGCATAGCAAACTCCAGTAAATTTCCGCAGTATCAAATGGGGCCTAGCTTCGCAGGCATGTGCATCATCAGCGAACCCCAGGATCAGCCAAACCGCCCGGTAATATAGTCTTCGGTTTCCTTGCGGGTCGGCTTGAAGAACATTTGCTCTGTCGCACCAAACTCAATCAAGTCACCCAGGTACATATAGGCGGTGTAATCGCTGCAACGCGCGGCTTGCTGCATGTTGTGGGTAACGATAACCACCGTGTAGTCTGTCTTGAGTTCGACAATCAATTCCTCGACCTTTGCCGTAGAAATGGGATCCAAAGCCGAGCAAGGCTCGTCGAGAAGCAGTACTTCTGGCTTGATCGCAATGCCGCGGGCGATGCACAAACGCTGCTGCTGCCCACCCGACAAGCTTGATCCGTTTTGGTTCAACTTGTCCTTTACCTCGCCCCAAAGCGCTGACTTGCGCAGAGCCCATTCAACACGCTCTTCCATGTCGGTGGCATTGAGGTCCTCAAACAATTTCACGCCAAAAGCAATGTTGTCAAAAATAGACATCGGAAACGGCGTGGGCTTCTGAAATACCATGCCCACCTTGGCACGCAGCAAAGCCACATCTTCTTTGCTGGTGAGCAAGTCGTCGCCGTCGAGCAATATCTGGCCCTCGGCCCGCTGCTCGGGGTAGAGTTCAAACATGCGGTTAAACACCCGCAGCAAAGTTGACTTTCCGCAACCCGAGGGGCCAATGAAGGCCGTCACTTTGCCTGCAGGGATCTCCAGATTGATATTTTTAAGCGCATGGAACTTTCCGTAGTAAAAGTTCAGTTTTTTTACGGCAATCTTGGTTGATGTGGGGCCGGTATCAGTTTTAAGCATAGGGATACTTTTTCCTAGAAATAGGGTAAGGCGGTGCGCCCTAGTTTTTGTTGCGGGTCAGTACACGGGCGGCAATGTTGAGCGCAAGCACCGCCACAGTGATCAGGAACACACCGGCCCAGGCCAGTTTTTGCCAGTTTTCATACGGACTCATGGCGAACTTGAAGATCGTCACCGGAAGGCTCGCCATGGGCTGATCCAGGGTCGAAGTCCAGAACTGATTGCTAAGGGCGGTAAACAACAGCGGTGCTGTTTCGCCCGCAATGCGCGCAACTGCCAGCAAGACGCCGGTAATCACACCAGCGCGCGCCGCCTTCAGCGTGATACTCAAGATCACCTTCCACTTGGGCGCGCCCAGTGCATAGGCCGCTTCTCGCAAGCCCGAGGGCACTAGGTGCAACATGTTTTCGGTGGTACGGATTACCACTGGAATCACGATTAGCGCAAGGGCAAAGACGCCAGCAGCCGCAGAAAACGTCTTGAACGGGTTGACAGCAATCGCATACACAAAAAGGCCAATGACAATGGACGGGGCAGAAAGCAAAATATCGTTGACAAAGCGAATCACATTGGAAATCCAACCGGTCTTGTCGAACTCGGCCAGGTAAATTCCCGCCATCACACCGATAGGCGTTCCAACCAACGTGGCCAAGCCCACCATCAGCGCCGAGCCATAAATGGCATTGGCCAGACCACCTTCTTCATTGGGTGGAGGCGTCATCTCTGTGAGCGTTGCCAAACTCAGACCACCGATGCCCAGACGCACCGTCTCAATCAAAATCCAAAACAACCAGAAAAGACCAAAGGCCATGGCCGCCAGCGCCAGAGCAGTGGCGATATGGTTAACCAGATTGCGCTGCGCAAATTTAGCAGCGCGCGACTTTTGCAGGGCTGGCGACATCATGTTTTTGCTCCTTCGCCTTTGCGCAACTGCGAGAGCAACAGTTTTGACAGTGTCAAAATGACAAAGGTAATGAAGAACAGTACCAGGCCCAGATACATCAAAGCCGCTTGGTGCAAGCCCTCTCCCGCCTCGGCAAACTCATTGGCCAGAGCTGAGGTAATGCTGTTGGCGGCTTGAAACAGGCTAATTGAATCAAGCTGGTTAAAGTTGCCAATGACAAAGGTGACTGCCATGGTCTCGCCAATAGCGCGACCTAGACCAAGCATGATGCCGCCGATCACACCCGTCTTGGTGTAAGGCAAAACCACTTTGGAAACCACTTCCCATGTGGTGGCACCTAAACCGTAGGCGGATTCTTTGAGCAATGCCGGCGTCACCTCAAACACATCGCGCATCACCGCCGCGATGAAAGGGATGATCATGATGGCCAAAATAATACCGGCCGATAAGAGGCCAATGCCCACCGGCGGGCCCGAAACCAAAGCACCCAAAAAAGGTACTCCCGCAAACGCTTTCTGTAACGGCGCTTGCACATACTCAGCCAAGACCGGACCAAATACCAACAAGCCCCACATGCCGTAAACAATGGAAGGCACAGCGGCCAGCAGTTCAATAGCAGTACCTAAAGGGCGTTTTAGCCAAGAAGGCGAGAGCTCCGTCAGGAAAAGTGCAATGCCAAAACTCACGGGCACTGCAATCACCAAAGCGATCAAAGAAGTTGCCAGCGTGCCATAAATCATGACAAAGCCGCCAAACTCCTCTTGCACCGGATCCCAGACCGTGCTGCTTAGAAACGAAAATCCATACTTCTCGATCGCTGGCCATGCATTGATGGTCAGCGAGGTCAGGATCGCTATCAGCAAAGCTAGCGTCAACAACGCGCAGCTTTTGGCAACCCAACCGAAAATTTTGTCGGCCACAGGTCCGCTGCGAGCACGTTTGCTGGGGGGCGCTAAAGTCATTGAACGCTCTTTGGTTAGTTAGGCAATGTCCCAGCCATCGCGAAAGGCGCTGGCTGGGGTTTGTAACAAAAGGCCGTTGTTACTTGAAAGAGACCGCTTTACCAGCCGGATCCTTAATTTCACCCCAAGACTTTTGAATCGTGGCAATCACGTCTGCAGGCATAGGAACGTAGTCCAGATCGGAAGCCGCTTTGCCGCCGTTAGCAAAAGCCCAGTTGAAAAACTTCAGAACTTCTGTTGCGTTGGCAGGTTTGTCCTGCTTGGCATGCATCAAAATGAAGGTCGCAGTGGAAATAGGCCACGTGTTCTTTCCAGGCTGGTCGGTAATTAGTTGATAGAAAGATTTATTCCAATCTGCACCGGCGGCGGCGGCCTTGAATGCATCGTCATCCGGAGCCACGAACACACCCTCCCGGTTTTTCAACAAGGTGTAGCTCATTTTGTTTTGTTTCACGTACGAATACTCGACATACCCGATGGAGTTGGGCAAGCGATTCACAAATGCGGAAACACCCTCATTGCCTTTGCCGCCAGCGCCCACAGGCCAGTTCACTGCGGTGCCCTCACCCACTTTTGCTTTCCACTCGGGGTGGACACGGCTGAGGTAATTGGTGAAATTGAAGGTGGTGCCAGACCCGTCCGCGCGGCGAACCGGCGCAATGGCGGCGTCAGGCAATGGCAATCCGGGATTGAGCGCCTTGAGCGCCGGGTCGTCCCAACGGGTAATCTTGCCCAGGAAAATATCACCCAGAACCTGGCCGTCCAGTTTCATTTGACCCGGAGCGATACCCTTCACATTGATCACGGGAACGGTTCCGCCGATCACTGCAGGAAACTGAACCTGACCTTTGGATTTGAGTACGTCGTCCGTTTGAGGCATGTCGGATGCACCAAAGTCCACCGTCTTGGAGTCAATCTGTTTGATGCCACCGCCCGAACCGATGGACTGGTAATTGACCTTCACCCCAGTTGCTTTGTTGTAATCCGACGCCCACTTGGAGTAGATGGGGGCGGGGAAGCTGGCGCCAGCGCCAGTGATTTCTTGCGCATAGGCCGAACCGAACGACAGGACCGTTGCGACCGCGGTCGCGAGGACCGAATAATGGACTGCGAATTTCATGGAAAACCTTTTTGACTGGTTGGAGAGACCGAGCCAATGTAAGAACTATTTGTGACAGAAAGATGACGCTCCACCACGATCTTCATAACCTCCTTTGCATTGGAAAAGCTGTCACGATTGTCACATCAATGTCATTTATTGGTCTTATCGTTGGCGTTTTCTAAACTGGAGATTCGCCTCATGTTCACGTCCAAAGCCTTTGACATCGCACGCCGCGCTACCGTGATCGTTGCAGTGGTAACGCTTTTTTCCGCCTGCGCAACGGTTGAAAAACCCACGAGCGTGGCCGATACCATCGCCAAAACGCCGTCACTGAGCACTCTCAACGGCCTCATTGCATCTGCCGGATTGACCGCCGCACTGCAAGCACCGGGCGCATTCACCGTGTTTGCCCCCAATAACGACGCATTCAAAGCGGTCAAGCCCGCCACGATGGAAGACCTCGCCAAGAACCCCGCCAAGCTCAAAGATCTGCTCACCTACCACGTGGTTCCTAGCGTCGCAATGGCAAAAGACGTGAAAAACAGCACGGTCAAAGCACTCAACGGCGACCCCTTGGCCTTGTCCAAAGCTGGTGACTTTGTTACGGCGGAAAACGCCGCGGTGGTTCAGGCGGACATCGTGGCTACCAACGGTGTGATCCACATCGTTGATGCGGTAATGACACCAGCTAAAAAGTAAGTCGGCGCCCCAGTGGCGTGTTGGACCCCAAGCCCAGCTTCTGCTGGGCTTTTTCTTGTGCGCTGCAACATTGCGCAAAGGTACAGGGACCTGGTGCTATCCTTCACGTGTAAAAATTGTATAAATCGTTTTCCTAAATGACCTCTGAAAACCGCCTCGCCGCCATCGACTTGGGTTCCAACAGCTTTCGCCTGGAAATAGGCATCCTGGACCACGGCGAGTTTCAACGTACCGACTACATCAAAGAAACCGTTCGCCAAGGCGCGGGCTTGGACAGTGAACGCAACCTCACGGCATCTGCCATGCAAAACGGTTGGGATTGCCTGGCGCGTTTTGGTGAACGCTTGGCCGGCTTTAAGTCCAACACCGTGCGCGCTGTGGCTACCCAAACGCTGCGTGAA
>Ga0164294_10002717_pt1 | contig 15816 bp, 11 predicted proteins | sample GEODES005metaG_FD_111479 | JGI IMG/M metagenome (GOLD analysis project Ga0164294, IMG submission 111479) | Oligotrophic lake water microbial communities from Sparkling Lake, Wisconsin, USA - GEODES005 metaG | ecosystem: Environmental > Aquatic > Freshwater > Lake | place: USA: Sparkling Lake...
ACGGTTGCGCTTGATGGGAGCACCGGCCCGATGAACCCGACCCAAGCCCCGCCCTTGCTGGCCCTCGACGACGTCCGAACCTGGTTTCAGATGGACGGCGGCATCGCCAAGGCGGTCGATGGCGTCAGCTACCAGATCTTCCCCGGCAAGACCTTGTCGGTGGTGGGCGAGAGCGGCTGCGGAAAGAGCGTCACCGCCATGTCGATCATGGGCCTCATCCCGATGCCGCCGGGCATCAAGGCCGGCGGGCGCATCCTCTTCAAGGGCCGCGACCTGCTCACCCTGCCCGAGCCCGAGCTGCGGCGAATTCGGGGCAATGAGATCGCGATGATCTTTCAGGAGCCGATGACCAGCCTGAACCCGGTCTACACGCTGGGCGACCAGATCGGCGAGGTCTTCCGCCTGCACAAGGGCATGAATGCCCGCGACGCCCGCGACGCCGCCATCGAGATGTTGACCCGCGTCGGCATCCCCCGCCCGCAGGTGCGGGTCGACGAGTACCCCCACCAGATGTCCGGCGGCATGCGCCAGCGCGTGATGATCGCCATGGCCCTCTCCTGCAACCCCGTGCTGCTCATCGCCGATGAGCCCACCACCGCGCTGGACGTCACCATCCAGGCCCAGATCCTGGAGCTGATGGAGCGCCTGCAAGAGGATGTCGGCGCCAGCATCCTCTTCATCACCCATGACCTCGGCGTGGTCGCCGAGATGAGCGACCACGTCGCGGTGATGTACGCCGGCAAGGTGGTCGAGTACGCCGATGTGGTCACGCTCTACGAGCAGCCGCGCCACCCCTACACCCTGGGGCTCTTCGACTCCCTGCCCGATCTGCACAGCAAGGGCACGCGGCTCAACGTGATCCCCGGCGTGGTGCCGAGCCCGGTGGACTTCCCGAGCGGCTGCCGCTTTCGCAACCGCTGCCCCCACGCCGACGCGCGCTGCGCCAACGAGGAGCCGCGCCTGCGGCATGTGGGCGCCGGGCACACCGTCGCGTGCCACGCCGTTGAAGAGGGCCGCATCGATCGCGCCGAGCGCGGCCCCGTCTACAGCCCCGACGAGGTGAGCATGGCCACGCCCGCCCGCCCCGAGGGCGATCTGTTTGTGGGTGACCCCACTGTGGATGAGGCCCCGACCCAGATGCACGACATCTCGGCGATCGTCCGCGGCCTGGGCTTGGAGCAGACATGACCGCACCCCTCCTCACGGTCTCCGATCTCACGACCTGGTTTCCCATCCGCAAGGGGCTGTTTTCGCAGGTGGTGGGCCACGTCAAGGCCGTCGACGGCGTCTCTTTCGACGTCCACTCTGGCGAGACGCTGGGCCTCGTGGGCGAGAGCGGCTGCGGCAAGACCACGGTCGGCCGCACCCTGCTGCGGCTGATCCCCGCCACCGGCGGCCGGGTGCAGTTTCAGGGCCAGGATGTCTTCGCCCTGAAAGGCGAAGCGCTGCGCGCCCTGCGGCGCGAGATGCAGATCATCTTTCAGGACCCCTACTCCAGCCTCAATCCCCGCATGGACGTCGCCAACATCGTCGGCGAGCCGCTGCTGGTGCATGGCGCGGCCAAGGGCAGCGAGCTCACCGACCGGGTGGGCGCCCTGCTCAAACGGGTGGGCCTGCTGCCCGAGCACATGAGCCGCTACCCTCACGAGTTCAGCGGCGGGCAGCGCCAGCGCATCGGCATCGCCCGCGCCCTGGCCTTGAACCCCAAGTTCATCGTCTGCGACGAGGCGGTGAGCGCGCTCGACGTCTCGATCCAGGCCCAGGTGATCAACCTCCTCGACGAGCTGCAAGACGAGTTGGGGCTCTCCTACCTCTTCATCGCCCACGGCCTCGGCGTGGTGCGGCACATCTCCGACCGCGTGGCGGTGATGTACCTGGGGCGCATCGTCGAGATGGGCCCGGTCGACGCGGTCTTCGAAGATCCGCAGCACCCCTACACCAAGGCGCTGCTCTCGGCGATCCCCCGGCCGATCCCGGGTCGCAAGAAGACGCGCACCATCTTGCAGGGCGACGTGCCGAGCCCGATCAACCCGCCGGCCGGCTGCCACTTTCACACCCGCTGCCCGGTGGCCGTTAACCGCTGCAAGACCGGCGCCTACCCGGACGCCCGTCCGGTGGGCCCCGGCCACAGCGCCTCCTGTCACCTGATCAAGGCATAGTCGATGAACTGGGAGACCCTGCTCAATGTCGTCTGGGCTGGCGGCCTCGTCATTGGGGGCTGGCTGCTCGGCAGTTGGGGGGCCGGCTTTATCGGCGCCCTCCTGGCGCGCACCCGCCTCGATCCGCTGGTGCGCGACCTCATCCGCTCGGCCATCTTTCCGCTGGTGATGGTGGTCTCCGTGGCGGCGGCCCTCGAGAAGCTCGGCGCCTTCAGCGGCGGCGTGGCGGCGGTGCTGGGCACCGTCGGGCTCGGTCTCGTCCTGGCCTTGCAGGGCACACTGTCCAACGTGGCTGCTGGCACCGTGCTCCTCAGCGTGCGCCCCTTCAACATCGGCGATGAGGTGGAGCTGGAGGGGGTCGGCGGGCGCCTCGCCTCCTTAGGTCTCTTTGCCATCGGCATCGAGACCGACGACGGCCAGATCGTCACGGTGCTCAACACCAAGGTGCTGCTGTCGCTCATTCGCAACCACAGCCGCAACAGCCTGCGGCGGGTCGAGGCGGTGGTGCCCATCCCGCGCCTCGCCTGGCAAGACCGCATGGTGGAGGAGGCCCTGGCGCTGGCCGCCGACGATCCCCGCGTGCTGGTAAGCCCGCCGCCACGCGCCGTCGTCGATGAGGTCGGGCTCGATCGGGTGGTGTTGAAGGTGCGGGTCTGGTGCCCCGGCGATGTGCGCGCCGATGTGGGCAGTCAGCTCCGGCGCCGCCTGCTCAGTCGCCTGCCCGGTGGGGCCGTCCCAGCGGTCTGATCAGGCGGGCCCGTCGGCCGATCGGGCCAGCATGAGCCGCGCGCTCAGCTCTGTCCAGGCGGTCACCGCGGCCGGGCCGTCTCCGGCCGCGCGGGCGCGGTGCAGCCGCTCGGCGCAGGCGGCGAAGCGACGCAGGCCCAGGGCCTCCAGTCCGGCCTGCTCGGCGAAAGGGGGCCCCTGGAGCAGGCCGTCGAGGAGCAGGCGCTCCAGCCAGGACTCGGTGGCGCCGAGCAGGGCGTCGAGGGGGGAGTGGGCGGGCGTCCAGGCGGGGGGCAGGGCAGGCAGGGGGGCGTCGGCGGCGAGATCCGGCACCACCACGCCCTCCTCGGTGGCGAGGCCGGCCGGCTCCAGGCTCAGGTGGCCGCGCTCCTCGCGCAGCCAGCCGCTCACCCAGCGGGCCTGCGGGAGGGCGGCCACCAGGGCGGCCAGCGCGCCGGGCGCCGCCCCATCGTAGCTTCGAGAGAGGAGCAGGGGCTCGCCCTCGGGATCGCGAAGAAGGGCGGTCACCCGTTGCTGCCCGGGCGAAAAGCCGATCGACTCCACGCCGCCCACGGCGATGACCCGCACGGCGCCGGTGCGATCGCGGGGGCGGAGGAAGGCGGGGAGCCGCCCGCCGCTCGCCTTTAATTGCGAGAGACGGTCGACACGAATGGGGGGCTGAACCCCGCTCCAGTCGCCGCGTTGGGGGTAGACCTGGGTGTCGCGCCCGCGCCGGAGCGAGACGCTGCGCCGGGCGTCGCGCTGCAGATGCTTGGACTGAATCTGGCCCGTGGCGATCGCCCGCAAGGTCGGACTGTTCACCACACCCGGGGCGATCATCTCGGCCGGGTTGAGCCCGGCCGGAATGCGCTCCGACCACTCCACCACCCCCGCCCCATCCCAGAAGAGCACCTCCAGCTCGCGGGCGCCCCCCTCGGCGGGCCGCAGCCGGGCGCCCAAGGAGAGGAGGCGGGTCTGGGGCAGGGCCACCTCCAGGGGCTCGCCCTCGCCGAGCAGCGCCCGACCCTCCCCGCCCGCGGCGGCGGCTTTCAGTCGACTGAGCAGCTCGGTGAGGAGCTGGCGGGCCAGGGCGGGCCGAAAGCGGGCCGATCGGGCCTCATAGGAGGCCTGCTGGTCTTCAATCTCGGTGAGCAGCTCTTCGAGCCAGACCCGCCCCTGCACGGCGAGGCGGGCGCCCTCCCGGGCCTGGGCGCGGGTGCTGCTGTCGGTGAGGCCGCGCAGCAGCGTCTCTTCGATCAGGCGCCGCAAGGGAGCGACCGGAGGGAGGGCCACGGGAGCGGCGGGCGCAGGGGGGGCGCCCAGGCGGAGGCTGCCCTCGCGCTGGGAGAGAAAACCCTGGGCGGCCAGGGCGATGTGGGCGCAGCGGCTCTGTCCACAGTCGCAGCGGGCGAAAGCCAGATCGGCCCCCGCCAGAAAGCGCACCGTGGCGATCGGCGCGAGGCCGGCGGCCTGCACCCCTTCCAGGCGGGCCTGGGGAGGCTCCGCCTGCAAGGTCAGGTCGAGGCCCAGGGCGAGGGCGGCCTCGATCTGGCTGCGGGCGGGCCAGGCGTCGAGCGTGGCGGGATCGAGCTCCCAGGGGGGCTTGACCACCACCGAGGCGCGGTCGCGAAAGGCCAGCACCGCGGCGATCCGGTGGCGACAGACCCCGGCGGCCCCGCAGGTGCAAGGGCACTGGGCGAGGCTGCGACCCGGCGACAGACGACTGACCGCCCCATCGGGGGCCGTGGCGATGAGGGTGCCGTCGTCGGTCTGTTCAAGGGCGGGCCCGGCGCCGCTGGCCAACTCGCGTTGGGCCCGCTTCACCAGCCCGAGGTTGGCCAGGGCCGCCAGGGCCTCGGGGGTGAGGGGATCGAGATCGGGCCGCGGACGCATGCTCAGGCGGGCCGCTCGACGCGACCGGTGGCGTGGCGCGCGAAGCGACCCTCCTCGCGCCCGTGGACGGGATCGTCGCGCTTCCAGGGCCAGCCACCAAAGCGGGTGCGCCGATAGTCGGCGAAGGCGGTCTGAAGCTCGGCCTGGGTGTTCATGACAAAGGGGCCCTGCTGGGCCACCGGCTCTCGAATGGGGTTGCCTTGGAGCATCATCAGCTCCACCGGCCCCTTCGAGGCGAGCAGCTCTACGCCCACGTCGGCGCGCACCTGCACCACGCTGGGCCCCACAAAGGCCTGGCCGGCTACGGAGAGCCCCTCCCCGGAGAAGGCGTAGAGCACGCGTTGAGCGGGGGCAGCGGCGGCGGGCAGATCGAAGCGAGCCCCGTCGGAGAGCTGGATCGTCCAGATCGCCACCTGATTGTGCGCCTTGCCTGCCCAGGAGTCGGGCGGCGGCGGGGGCGGCTGTTGACCCCCGTAGGCGCCGGCCATGGTGGTGAGGATCACGCTGTGGCCGTCTTGATCGAGGAGGGTGTGCCGCGGAATGGCGCCCGACCACAACATCGTAAAGTAGGGCTCGACCATCTTGTCGTGGGCCGGCAGGTTGAGCCAGATCTGAAAGAGCTCGGTGGGGTTACCGGCGTCGCGGCGCACCAGCGGAAACATCTCGGCGTGCACCACGCCTTTTCCTGCGGTCATCCACTGAACATCGCCCTCGCCAAAGCGGGCGGTGGCGCCCATCGAGTCGCTGTGATCGATGTAGCCGTGGCGGGCGAGGGTGACGGTCTCAAAGCCGCGGTGGGGGTGTTGGGGAAAGCCCGGCGCCTTTTGCCCATGGTACATGCTCCAACCGTCTTTGCCGGAGAAGTCGCTGCCGATGTCGCGGCCGTCGAGCGAAGCGACCGGCGCCATCTCGGCGTCACCGGCCGGGTAATTGTCGACATGGTGGGCACAGAACAAAAACGGATCGAGGGTGGGCCAGTGCATGCCGCGGAGGGGGGCGGCGGCGAGTATGGGGGAGGGCACGGTGGGCTCCAAGAGGGGCGGGAGTCAGTCGGGGTTGCGGGCTTCGGTCTCGGCGCGCGCGTCGTCGCGTCGGGCCTTTGGCGGCGGGGCCGGTCGGCAGGGAAAGGGGAGGGCGTCGGCGACAGCGGACATGGGAGCCCTCTACCCCAGAACCACGTCGGGCGGCGCGCCCCATCAGCGGCGCACCCGCTCCAGCAGCCAGCCGGCGAGCTCCAAGGGGGTGGTGGCGGCCACATGGGCGCCGGCCTCGGCCACCTGCTGGGCCACGCGGCGATCGAAGGCGCCGCGTACCTGATCATCCAGGGCCGCCACGCCAAAGACCTGAACGCCCGCCTCGACCAGCCCGGCGACCTCGCGCACCATCGCGTCGGCGCCGCCCCCTTCGTAAAAGTCGGTGATCAGCACCACGATCGCGCGGTGGGGCGCCTCAATCAGGGTTTGGGCGTAGCGCAGGGCCTTGGCGGCGTCGTTGCCGCCCCCCAACTGTACGCGCAGCAGGATCTCCACTGGATCCTCGGCATGAGGGGTGAGATCGACCACCTCGGTGTCCCAGATGACGAGGTGGGTCTTCACCGCCGGCCACTCCCAAAGGCAGGCCGCCACCACCGCTGAATGGATGATGTTGCGCAGCATCGAGCCGCTCTCGTCCACGAGCAGGATCACCTGATACCGGCTGTGGCTGCGCTTGAGGCGGGCGAAGAACTGAGGGTCATCGATGAGGATGCGCTTGTGCTCGGCGCTCCAGTTGCGCAGGTTGCGGCGGATGGTCTTGATGGCGTCGAGGTTGCGGGCGGTGCGGTAGCGGCTCTTGCGGGTCTTCCAGGGGGTGCCGCCGTAGCGGTGCTCCAATTGCTCGATGAGCTGCCGCTTGAGCTGCTCGGCGACCTTGCGGACGATCTCCCGGGCCATCTCCAGCACCTTGGGATCCATATGCTTTTTGCTGTGGAGGATCGCCTCGACCAGTGACAGATTGGGCTCGGCTGCCTTCAGCGCCTCGGCGTTGGTGACCACCTCATGCAGCTTGTAGCGGTGCAGGGCGTCGCGCTCCAGTCGCTCGATCGCCTCCTTCGGAAAGAGGCTGTGCACCTTGTTGATCCACTCGGGCACCGTCATCGGATGGGTGTCGCCGCGGCCAGACTTGTCCATCTGCTGCTCGTCGGCGCCCTCGCCCTCTCGCCCGTATAGAAAGTCCAGGGCCCCGTCGAGCGCCTCGGCCTGCTCGCCAGGGCCGTCGCCGCTGCAGAGGCTCTGCTCGCTCGCCCGGCCGAGGATCAGCCGCCAGCGCAGGGAGCGTTCAAGAGCCATCGTCGGCCTCCCACAGCCCGAGGGACTGACCCCAGGCCTCCACCCGCGCATCCAGTGACAGACCCTCGACCAGCGCCTCGGCCGGCGCATCCCACCAGTCCCGCGCCGCTGTCCACCCCCAGGAGGCCCGCAGGTGCTCGGCCAACTGTTCACGTTCGGCCGGCGGAAAGTAGGAGAAGGCGAGGCGCAGCGAGGGCACCATCGCCAGAAAGGCCTCGTCGGTGAGGGCGCCCACCACGGTGTCCACCGCGGAGATGAGCCCCGGATCGCGCAAGGCCGGGCCGCGGGCCATCGCAAAGAGCCCCGCCAGGAAGTCGCCGATCTGCCCTTCAGAGGCCGCCACCCGCGCCCCTTCAATCGCCACCTCGATCTCCACGGCGCGGTCGAGGCTCCAGGAGAGACCCAGCGCCGCTCCACGCAGCATCGGGGGTGCAGCCCGGTCGGTGGAGCGCCGGTCGAGCACGGGGATCACCCGCTCCGGGGGCAGGTCCAGGCGCGCCCCCTCCCGAAAGAGCGGCCGCAGCGTGATCAGCGCCACCATGTCTTCGGGGGGCAGCGTGTCGCCAACCACGGTGGCCATCAGCGTGAGGGCCCGCTCGCCGGCCTCGCGCAGCAAGGGCTGGAGGAGGGGGCTGCCCTCGGCCTCGACGAGGTCGCCGGCCCGCCAGAGGCCATAAAGCGGCGCCACGGCGCTGCCCAGTTCAGCGAGTTGGGGAGAGTCGTGAACAGAGCGGAGCAACTGGGGCAGCACCTCCTCGGCGAGGGCGCGCAGGCCCACCCAGATCGCCTCCACCAGGGCCGCCGACAGCGCCCCGAGGCCGCGGGCCTCCACCACGGCGCGGCTGAGCTTGTGGCTCACGGCGCCCAGCAGCGTGGCGCCCCAGCGGGAGGCCTCGATCAGCGCCGCCTCCTGCTCGATCGACCAGCTGAGGCGCCAGGCCTCGCGCATCGCGGCGTCGGTGCCGGCCTTGGGCCCGCTGCGCCGCTCAAAGCCGGGGATGCCGAGCACCCGCAGGCGGTGGAGGAGCCGCAGGGCGGGCCGATCGTCGGGCTGTCGCCAGTCCAGCGCCACCTCCTTGCGCTCCGCGGAGCGGTGGGTGAGGGGGCGCGGGATGAACAGTCCGGCTGCTCTCAGTTGCAGCTCGACGTCTTGCACCAGCGGCGGCCGCGGCGTCGACGCGGCGAGGCGGCCGGAGCGGTCTCCGGTGAGCGTGGACAGAAGCGTGGCCACCACGGGCGGCAGCGCGCTGTCGATTCGGCCGCGGCGGCTCCACGGGAGGGCCTCGGGCAGCGGCTCCTTGTGGAGCGCCAGCACGGCCCCATCGAGCAGATCGAGGCGGCGGGGCGGACTGTGGCCGCGCAGCCGGGCGAGGCTGAGGATGGCGCTGCGGGCGGCGATGTGATCGGCCACGCTCACGCGCACCCGGGACTGACGCAGCGCCGCCACCACCTGGTTCAGCGCCCGATCCACCGCCGCCTCGCCGCCCAGGTTAAACAGATCTTCTTGAAAGCCCGGCGACGGCATGCCGGCCTCGTAACCGCTGAAGCTGTCGAGGCGGGGCTGACTCCAGGGGACAAGGTGGCTGCTGCCCTCTCCCGTCGGCGGCGGGATGGGCGGTGGCTCGCAAATCGCGGGCAGCACCCCACGCAGCGCGGGGGCATGCCAACCGCCCACCACCGCCAGGACCGGCCCGCCCTGACCGAGGGCCCAGGCGATCCAGTCGCGCATGTACTGTTCGCGCGGCCCGTCTCGGGGCCCGCCGTCCACCTCGCCGCGCAGCTCCACGAAGTAGGCAGACAGCGCCGCTTCGAGCTCGGGCAGGGGCAGCTCGCCCTCAAAGAGGTGCTCCCAGAGGGCGTCCATGTCGTCCACCCCCACCGCCTGACAGAGGGCCTCGATGCGGGTGGCGTAGCGCTCGGCGCCGTCGCGAAAGCGGTTTCGCACGCCCAGCAGGGCCTTGTCCCAGGCCGGCAGGTCGATGAAGCGCAATTGGGCGCCGCTGGCCGCCCCGCGCTGGAGCGCCACCCACTCTGGCGAGCAGGCCATGAAGGGAGAGAAGCACCAGGAGGGGCCCGACGGCGTGGCGTAGTGTGTGAAGATGGCGATCGGGGGCTCGTGATCGAGGAGCAGCTCGCCGATGCGATCGTTCATGTCGGCCGGCCCCTCGATCAACACCCAGGCCGGCCGGATCGCCTCGATCGCGGCGGCGACCTGCCGGGCGCAGGCCGGCGAGTGGTGGCGCACGCCGACGATGTGCAGGCTCATCGATCCATCACAGACGGGCCCGCGCCTCGTAGAAGGCCACCCAGTGCGGCTCCTTGCGGCGGGCGGCCACGAGCTCCAGGTAGCGCCGCAGCTTTTCCAGGTCTTCGGCGCTCTCCTTGACGGCGGCGCCGGCGAGGCACTCCACCACATCCGCGACAGAGGCCGAGCCATCGCCCAGGTAGTGGGCGCGCACGCCGATCGCGTGGGCCACGCTGACCGCCTCGGCGGTGGAGAGGACGCTGGTGGGCCGCTCGACGGCCACGCCCTCGGCGGTCTCGCCCCGACGCAGATCGCGGAAGGTGGTCACCAGCACATCCAGCACCGGCTCGGGGAGCGTGAGGGTGACGCCGCTCTTGCGAAGTTGGGCCTCGGCCTCCCGCTTGACCAGGGCCACCTCGGCGCGCAGGTCGCTGATCGGGTGCAGGGTCTCAAAATTGAAGCGGCGCTTGAGCGCGGCGCTCATCTCGTTCACGCCGCGGTCTCGGGTATTGGCGGTGGCGATGATGTTGAAGCCCTCGCGGGCGAAGACCACGCCGTCCTCTCCGGGCAGCTCGGGGATGCTGAGCACCCGGTCGGAGAGCATGGAGAGCAGCCCGTCTTGGACCTCCAAGGGGCAGCGGGTGATCTCTTCGAAGCGCACCAGCTTGCCCTGGCGCATGCCGGTGAGCACCGGGCCGGGCACCAGCGCCCGCTCGGAGGGCCCCTCGGCGAGGAGCAGCGCATAATTCCAACCGTACTTGATCTGGTCTTCGCCGGTGGCGGCGCTGCCTTGAATGGTCAGGGTGCTGGTGCCGGAGATGGCGGCGGCGAGCAGCTCGGAGAGCCAGCTCTTGGCCGTGCCCGGCTCACCGATCAGCAGCAGACCCCGGCTGGTGGCCAGGGAGACCATCGCCCGATCCAGCACAGAGGGGCTGGCGACAAATTTCGGCCGCAGGCCGGCCGAAAGATCCCCCAACACAAAGCGCTTCACCGCCCGCGGGCTCAGCAGCCAGCCGGGCGGGCGGGGGGCGGTGTCATCGGCGCGCAAGGCGGCCAGCTCGTCTTTGAAGAGCAGTTCGGCCGGGGCGCGCTGCAGGCCCTTGGGCTCGGCGGCGGGTGGGCTCTTGCGGGCCGCCATCAGGCGCTCCCGAGCTGGATGAGATCGCGCACCAGCTCGGAGAAGACCGCGGCCGGCAGGTCGCCCAGGGTGATGTTGGGGCGGCCGGAGAGGACGAGGCTGCCCAGCACCTGTTTGGGCTCCGTCATTTGCATGTCGGCGCCGATGCCCGTGTCGAGGCCCAACTCGGCGGAGAGGCCGCCGGGCAGGCTCTTCGACATCTCCCAGATCCAGCCGGCGTCCTGGGGCGGGCCCTTGCGCCAGCCCTTCTGTTCAACCATCCCCAGCACCTTGCCGGTCGCGACGGTGTGGCCCTTGCGGCGGTCGAGCACGGCGGTGGCACGCTCGGCGGCGGTCGGGCTGTACACGTCGCGGCCGATCTGGGGGAAGGGTTGGATGACCTGGTAATCGCCCAGGATCTGCCCCCAGGCGGCGCTGTCGGCGGCCGAGAGCTCGAGCGCGTGGGGCAGACCGAGGGTGGAGTCGTCGGGCAGCTCGTACAGACCGTCGTCGCGGTCGGCCAGGGTGCCATCCTCGGCCACGCGGAAGGTGGAGCGCAGGGCGCCGTCGGTGCCGTACACGCCCCAGATCAGGCGGCGGACGAGGTTGATCAGCAGCGGGTGATCGAGGAGCAGGGCCCGCCAGGAGTCGGACTCCCACCGGCGCTGGCCGCACATGCACTGTTCGAGGCGGACGATCTGGGTGGTGGCGATGGCCTTGGCGTCCTTCTTCAGGGTCTTCCAGGTGGCCTCGGCCTCCTTGGCCTTCTCGGCGTCGTCGGCCTTGTTGGGCTTGGGCAGGTCGGGGAGGGCCTTGCCGGTGCCGTCCTTGACAAAGGGCTTCAGCGCCTCATCAAAACAGACCTTGAACTGGCGCGGGCCATAGTCGAGCGTCCGCGTGCCATCGGCCTCCAGATCGAGGTCGGGGACGAGGCGATCGGCCAGCTCCTCGGCGGTGAGGCCGCGGGCAGCGGCCACCTCGTCCATCTTCAGGCGGGCCTTTTCTTGCAGGGCCTTGTACTTCAGCTTCTGGGCGATTCCGTTCAGGTTCATCAAGGCCAGATCGGTGCCGATGCTGGCCAGCAGGTCGAGACCGGTTTCGGCGCGCTTGGACTGACTCTCACCGGGCCACTCGCGGATGAGCGGGGTCAGTCGGCGGGCCACCTCGTCGCGGCCGAGCAGGCCCAACTGCTGGAAGGCCCAACCCTGCTTGGAGTCGGCGCCAGCGAGGTTCCAGGAGAGGAAGATGCCCCAGGACAGCTCTTCGAGGCTGGCGGCGTCGCAGGCCTCCACCACGTCTTCGAGGCCGACGTAGGGCGCTTCGAGGGAGGAGATGGAGAGCATCGTGCCGATCGCGTCGATGGCCGAAGGGGGCAGGCTGTGCTGGCGGTTCTTGAGCAGCGGGCGGGGCAGCTCGTCGGCCTTCCAGAAGGCCGGCAGCTTGGGGATCTTCGCCGGCAGGGTCTGGCGGGGATCGAAGGCGAGCATGGCGTCGGTGGCCGCGAGGGCGGGGCCGCTCAGGCGGGCGCGCAGGGCGTCCTGGTGGCCCTTTGTGGCGAGGAAGCGCAGGGCGGACTCGGCCTTGGTGCGGGCCTCGCCGGCCTTGCCCAAGGCCACCGGCAGCAGGCCGGCGATCGCCGCCTCGGGAAAGCGCAGCAGCCAGGCCTCGGCGGACTTTCGACTGTTTTTGGTGGTGCGGCCATGGGCCATCAGGCCCGCGACCCGCGGCGACTCAACGACGGACAGCAGCTCGATCACGGCCTTCTGCTGGGCGCCGCCGATGCGCAGGTAGCCGGGGATGGCGTCGATATCGAGGGCGACGAGGCCGACGTCGAGGTACCAGGAGTAGCTAAAACAGTCGGCGTCCCAGGTGTTCCAGGCCCGGCGGATGTCCTCCAGCGTGCAGTATTGGAGCTCTGAGATCGCGCTCTTGCGGCCCCACTTGCTGTCGCCCTTCTCCTGCAGGATCGCTTCGGGCGTGGTGGTCCGGTAGGAGCGGCTCTGCTCCAGTGAACGGAGGCGGTACTCCCGAAGGCCGGCCTCCCAGTGCACGCGCTCCGGAGGCGCCGACAGCACGTCGATCTCGATGGCGACGGGTGGAGCGGGGCGCTTTGCGGCCAGCCAGGGCGGGTCGCGGAGGATCGCCGGCACCGCCTCGGCCGGAGCGGCCGGTAGCTGGCCCATCCGCTCGCGCAGGCGCTTGAGCGCGGCCTGAACCGTGGCGGAGAAGCCGGGCTCCTGGCTGACCAACAGGCCCGGGTTGGCCCGATCGATCTGAAGCAGCAAGGCGCCGGCGATCTCGCTGATCTTGCCCCGGCTGGCCACCGCCTGAGCCAGGGCCGGCAGCGCCCGCCGCGGATGTTCGCGGCACCAGGTGGTGACGTGTTCACGAACCGACTTCTGGCCGGTGAGTTGGGCCACCACGAGGCTGGCGGCCTCGGGGGTCTGAATCGCCGCGGCGAGGCGACAGTTCTCGATGATGCCGTGGTCCCAACTGATGCGGTCGAGGTTGAGCTTGAAGAAGGGCAGCGCCGCGGCACCGTAGTAGCGAAGGAGCAAGGGGGTGCGGTCGGAGAGGAAATTGTCGGAGAAGGGCCAGCCCATCACCTTCTTCGCCATGGGCCAGAGCCGGTCGGCGCTGTAGTGAAAGCCGAGGGTGGGCTTGATCCCATGGTTTTCATAGCTGCGGGGTGTGTGACCGTTCACCATGCCCTCGGTCAACAGCCACTCATCGGCGATGGTGTCGGCCAGCGCGGTGTCGTCGGGCAGCAGGCAGAGAAATCCAACCCGGTGGAAATAGCTGAGCCCCGGCCAGCGGGCCTCCAGCGTGTCGCGAACGGTTGCGACATCGAAGAGCTCGAGGGTCAGCGTTCGCAGGCGGCGCAGGGTCCAGCCGTCGATGATGTCGGAGGGCGCAGGCTCTCTCTCGTGGAGGCCGTGGTACTGCGGAAGCTTGTCGTTTTTGCGCTGCCAGTGATTGGGGCTGATGGTCACCCGCGCCAGGGCAGCGGCCAGATCGAGGGCCCATCCGGGCCCCTTCGCGGCGAGGTTGGGCCGGGCCACGGTGTTGATGTGCGGGTAGGGGTCGCCGTCGGGCTCCACCACCGACAGGAGAATTGCCGCGGCCTGGGGCGAGAGGAGGCCAGCGGCCGGCGCCTGGAGCCAGGCCTGCGCTTCGAAGAAGGCCTGCTTCAGGTTGTCGTCGACGGTGGCGGCCGCCCAGAGGGAGGACTGCGCGGCCCAGGCGGCCTTCAGGGCGGGGAAGGCGTCGGGCGGGGCTTTGTCCCAATCCTCGGGTGGGTAGAGGTCTGCGACGCTGTCCCAGTCGATCTCGCCGACGGCGGCCGTGGGTGCCTCGACCGGCGCAAGCGGGGCCGGGGGAGGTTCGGGAGCGGCCGGAACCTCGGCCGGGGCTTCGGCGGAGACCTCCTTGCGGGGCTTGCTGGCCTTGGGCGTGGGGGGTGCTGCGGCCTCGGCGGGGGCGGCCTTGGGGGTCGGCGCGGGGGTCGCGACCGCGGCGGCGCCGACCTCGGCGTAGCCCTTCTTGGTCTTCTCCTTCACCAGCTTGTCGTGCTCGGCCTGGGCGGCGGCGGCGCTGGCAAACTCCTTGACCTGGGACTGGCCGGCCGTGCCGATCTTGCCCCATTGCACGGTGAACGAGGCGCCTTCGAGTGCGATCTGCCAGAACTTGGACGAGCTGCCTTCTACGAATTCAAAGCGCCGCATGGGGACCTCTGCAGGGTCCGCCGGGCCTAACGGGGCCTCGATCGGCGGGGAAGGGCAGGCGAGGGGCAAGGGCGGAGGAAAGGGGGTTAGGGGGGCGCGCCCTTCAGGAGTCCCCATGTCTTCGATCTCGCTGACCTACTTCGACAGCCCCGGTCGCGCCGAGCCCGTGCGCCTCGCCCTTCGCCTGGGCGGCCTTCACTTCACCGACAAGCGCCTCAACTTCCAGCAGTTCGGCGAGCTCCGCGCCAGCGGCGCCCTGCCCCTGGGCTCGGTGCCCCTGCTGGAGATCGACGGCGTTACCTATGTTCAGACCGCCGCCATGCTGCGCTACGTCGCCAAGATCGGCGACGCCTCGCTCTACCCTGCCGATCCGCTGGCCGCCCTCGCCGTTGACAGCGTCATCGACTGCATCAACGACACCTGGTACGGCGCCCTGATGCCCAGCCTCTTCGAGCGGGACGTCGAGCGCAAGATGTCCATGCGCGCGCAGTTTGTGGCCGGCGCCATGACGAAGGTGCTCACCTACATCGACGGCGTCCTGGCCCGCTCGGGCGGCCCCTTCGTCGCCGGTGAGGCCCTCTCCCTCGCGGACCTCACGCTGGTGGGCCCGCTGCTGCAGATCCGCAGCGGTCGCCTCGACGGCGTGGGCCCCGAGTTGCTCGACGCCTGGCCGCGCATCGGCGCGCTGGTCGACGCCTACCTCGCCCATCCGCGCATCGTGGCCCTCTCCCAGGGCTGAGCGCCATCCTGGGGGGCCCTGCGCGCCAGGGCTCCCTTTGGGATCGGGTCCCTCAGGAAAATAAAATCGTGAAGAGGGTGAATGGGCATTCGAGCGCCTCGTTGAAGGGGCGGCCGCTTCCTCCTCTTCTCTCCGGCACGGTTTCTGTGAGGTCTGCGCATGCGTACTGGGTCTGTTTTTGTTTTTGTGTCGCTTCTGGTTGCCTGTGGGGGGGAGAAAGCGGGCGAATCGACGTCGGGAGGGGCCGGAGAAGACACGGCGACCCCAGACACGGGGGCCGCGCCGGACGAAGATGTCGATGGGGACGGCGTCGTGGCCGGGGAGGACTGCGACGACACCGACCCGCTGGCCTGGATCGCGGAGGGCGCCTACGAGGGCGATCTGGAGCGGATCCCCGACGACTTCTGCCACAGCTACTGCGACCGAAGGGCGCAGGGCCATGTCATCCTCTCGGATGTCTCCCCCGAGGAGTTGGCCAGCCTGCACTGTCTCTCCGTGGTGGAGGGCACGCTCCGGATCGAGGGCGCGGCGGGGCTCTCCAGCCTGGACGGCTTGTCCTCTCTGCGGGCCGTGGAGGGGGGGCTGGAGGTGGAGAACAGCCCCGGTCTGGAGAGCATTGCCGGGCTGGAAGGCCTCAACACCATCGGCGGCGACCTCATCGTGCGCAATTGCCCCGCGCTGGAGAGCCTGCAGGGTCTGGGCAGTCTTGCGGTGATTCGACAGACGCTGCGGCTCTCTGACCTCCCCCTGCTCGTCGATCTGCGGGGGTTCACCAGCCTGCAGACGGTGGGCGGCAGCGTCGATCTGCAGCGGCTGGAGCGGCTGGCGACCCTGGAGGGCCTGGAGGGGCTCAGCACGGTGAACGATGTCTATCTTTCCTCCTTG
>Ga0164294_10002718_pt1 | contig 15811 bp, 9 predicted proteins | sample GEODES005metaG_FD_111479 | JGI IMG/M metagenome (GOLD analysis project Ga0164294, IMG submission 111479) | Oligotrophic lake water microbial communities from Sparkling Lake, Wisconsin, USA - GEODES005 metaG | ecosystem: Environmental > Aquatic > Freshwater > Lake | place: USA: Sparkling Lake...
CAATCGACTTTTCAAATGTTAAAATTGCGTAGCTTCAATAATATAATTGAGTGATGAGGCTTGCTTAAATAGTATACTAATATGTAGCAGCTTTTTATTTTAGTTAAACAAGTAAACTAATAGAAATTTATGTATAAGATTCTTTCAATTAGGGGTTACATTCTTTTGGTGGTAATATTATCCTACCCCTCCTTTAGGTTGATAGCCCAGTCAACTAAAGTCCCAGGAATTGTAGTGGACTATGTTCCAGCCTCAACCAAAACTTTCATTGGATCTCCCAGTATTTGCAGATTACCAGATGGAAAGCTAGTGGCTTCGCACGATTATTTTGGGCCTGCTTCTAACGAGCATGAGCAAGCTGCTACAGCAGTTTTTCAATCTTCTAATAATGGCAAATCTTGGAAAAAAGTCTCTTTAATACAGGGGCAATTTTGGTCCAATCTTTTTGTCCACCAAGGATTATTATATCTGATGGGTACATGGAAACATCATGGAAATTTGATTATTCGCCGTTCTGCGGATGGAGGAAATACTTGGACTGAACCCACTTCAAGCAAAATGGGTTTATTAAGGGAGGGAGAATATCATACTGCTCCAATGCCTATGTTAATTCACAACAATAGAATCTGGCGCGCAATTGAATATGCAAAGTCAGACATTAAATTGTGGGGATTTAGATACAGTGCTATGATGATATCTGCCCCATTGAACGAAGATCTTTTAGCGGCGTCTTCTTGGACCACTACAAATTTTCTTTCTCATAATCCAACTTACTTGGATGGAAAGTTTAGAGGTTGGATTGAAGGGAATGCTTTGCTGACACCCGATGGTAAACTAGTAGACTATTTGCGTGTGTCCTCCACCGAAAAAGGGCGTGAGCAAGCAGCTATTGTAAATATTAGCGAGGATGGATTAAATGCATCATTTGATCCAGCAACAGGGTTTCTAGATTTTGAAGGGGGAGCTAAGAAATTTTCTATTCGTTATGATGCTAAATCAAAACTTTATTGGACCATCTGCAATAGCAGTTCTTCCAAATTTAAAAATATGGATGCTGGTTCAGTGCGCAATCAACTCGTAATTAAAAGTTCTCCTGATTTAAAAAATTGGACTATTCATCAATTATTACTATCTCATCCAGATGTATTGAAACATGGTTTTCAATATGTTGATTGGCAGTTTGATGGTAATAATATTATCTACTTATGTCGAACAGCATGGGATGATGAAGAGGGAGGAGCTGATAATTATCACAATGCAAACTATCTCACCTTTCATCGCATAGCACATTTTAGAAGGTTGAAGCATCGTTCAATTTCTAATAATTAACTTGATTTAGAAAAGCGATTTAATAAAGTAGTTATCTTAATAAAAAATTCTTTTTAAAAGGGTTTCAAGTAATTGAGACCCTTTCTAATTTTTTGGTAAATCCAAAGCATCTAGTCATAATAAATAAAAACATATCTTTAAATTACTAACTCTAAAATAAGGGATTGCAATTTTCACAAAAAATAAAATGCTGTTTTAAAATTTAATCAATAGTATGAACGCTTTAAAATTTGAAGACTATCTTGTTTTTCTAGTTTATTTTTTTATCGTAGCAGGCTACGGCTATATGGTTTACTACAAAAAAAAGAAGAGCACCGTTTCAGCATCTCATGATTATTTTTTAGCGGAAGGGTCACTTACCTGGTGGGCAATTGGGGCATCTTTGATTGCAAGTAATATAAGTGCAGAACAATTTATTGGCATGAGTGGAAATGGTTTTCAAATGGGATTAGCGATCTCTACTTACGAGTGGATGGCTGGTGCTTCACTATTAGTGGTTGCTATTTTCTTCTTACCTGTGTATCTAAAAAACAAGATTTATACGATGCCGCAGTTTCTGAGTCAACGCTACAACTCAACAGTGGCTATGATCATGGCTGTTTTTTGGTTGTTATTATATGTGGTAGTAAATCTTACCTCTATTTTGTACTTAGGAGCTTTAGCCATCAGTAGTATTTCTGGAATCAATCTTTTTGTATGTATGTATGGGCTAGCAATTTTTGCAATTGTCATCACCCTAGGTGGAATGAAGGTGATTGGTTATACGGATGTAATTCAAGTTTTCTTTTTGGTATTGGGCGGCTTGGTAACAACCTATATTGCACTAACTATGGTGGCAGATCATTACCATACTAGTGGAGTAGTGAATGGGTTTAAAAAGATGATGGAAAAATCAGATGATCATTTTCATATGATTTTTAAAACTGACAACGCCAATTATCCTAGCTTACCTGGACTAACGGTATTGATTGGAGGAATGTGGATTGGAAATTTAAATTACTGGGGCTGTAATCAATACATTACTCAGCGTGCATTAGGTGCAGATCTTAAAACTGCTAGAAAAGGGATTTTGTTTGCTACATTTTTGAAATTGTTAATGCCCGTCATTGTTGTATTGCCAGGTATTGCAACTTATGTATTATATCAAGAAGGATATTTCCAAAAAGAGATGATGCTGAATGGGGAGTTGATGCCTGATAAAGCGTATCCTGTATTATTGAATCTCTTGCCTACTGGATTAAAAGGACTTGCTTTCGCTGCATTGACAGCAGCCATTGTTGCTTCATTGGCGGGTAAAGCCAATAGCATTTCTACTATTTTCACTTTGGATATCTATAAGAAAAAACTCAATCCCACTGCTTCTGAAATACAATTGGTTAAAATAGGTAAGATCGCAGTATTGGTAGCCATGTTGATTGCCTGTCTCTTATCTCCATTTATGGGAATTGATAAAAAAGGAGGCTTTGAATTTATTCAAGAGTATACCGGATTTGTTAGTCCGGGTATTTTCGCCATGTTTATATTGGGCTTCTTCTGGAAAAAAACAAGCTCTAATGCGGCTTTGTTTGCTACAGTTGGAGGTTTTGCATTGTCTATATTTTTTAAATTTATTCCTTCAGTTGTAGATCTTTCATTTTTGCAACCTTATGGATTCACCACACTGATAAAGCATACGGATGGTAGTTCATTATATGAAATTCCTTTTATGGACAGGATGGGTTTTGTATTTATAATTTGTGTTATTGTAATGTATATCATCAGTAAGATTGATTATAAGAGAGGAATAAAATCCAATGGATTGGAAGTAGATCGATCGATGTTTAAATTGGACAACACTTTTGCAGTGGGTGCATTAATTGTTGCGGGCATTTTAGTTGCCTTATACTCCTTCTTTTGGTAGAAGAGTAACTTTTCTAAATAGATATAGAATAGGGTAGGTAGTTCTTAGAGAATTACCTACCTTTTTTTGTTAGCCATGTCCTATTATTCCAATAAATTAAGTAAATAATTGATTTATAAGAGAAGGCTAGTTTTTTTTGAATTTATTCATGTTTTAGGCTTAAAATTGGCAATTTAGTAGTTACTTTGCGCCATTCTACCAAAAATGTTCAAAACACTATTAACGATCTGCTTTATTGGGTTTCTGTCAACTATTTCAGCACAGGAAATTGTTAAATCTAAAAGCTCTTTAGGTACCATTTCAGGTAATATAATAGATGGTAAAACTGGCAAACCATTGGCTTTTGCTGGCCTGAGTCTTCGGCGTCCTACCGACACAGCAGCATTTATTAACCGTGTAGCAGACAAAAATGGCGGATTTGATTTTCAGAAATTGAATCCAGATTATTATAAATTATCTATCACTACTGTTGGTTACTCTACTCTAGCAATGGATAGTATTCGTGTACACAAAGACAAGTTAGATATTTTTCTGGCAGATCTAAGGTTGAATGAGGCTACTACTTCCATGAATGAAGTGATCATCTATGCCGAAAAGCCAATGATTGAAAGCAAAGAGGGGAAATTAATTTTTAATGTTTCAGAGAGCCCTTTGAGCAGCGGAAGTAGTGCATCTGAGATGCTTCGTAATTTACCGTTAATGAATGTAGATGGGGATGGCACACTTTTAATGCAGGGGAAAACTCCGCTAATTTTAATGGATGAGAAACCTGTAAATCTAAGCGGCCAACAGTTGTCTGATTTACTGGAAAGTTTACCGGCTAATGTAATTGAAAAGGTAGAAATAATGAGCAACCCTCCGCCTGAATATGCAACCTATCCTGGAGGAGTTATTAATATTATCACCAAAAAAGGCCGCATCGGTATTTATGAAAGAATTGGTATTAGTAGTGGAACTAGAGGGGATAAAGGAATTTCTGGAAATTTTAATTATCGTACTAGTAATCTTAATTTAACTACCAGTTTAGGGGTTGGTAGTGGTATTGATAAAGGTAATTCTTATTCCCACAGACAAAATATTTATACAGATTCGGTTAATTATTTTTATACGAATACAGAATTTTATAATCGATATATCTATCCCAATATGCGGATTCAGGCAGATTATGATTTCAATAAAAATACCAATGCAAGTTTAGTGTATCAGGGAAATTTAAATTACTTCGACAGGCATTCAGAAATCCTTTCTAAAAATCTGGATGATGATTTTATTTTATATAAAGCTAACACACGTACTAATGAATACAATGGTGATGGCAATAGTCATTCCTTTTCAAGTTCTTATCAATGGAAAGGAAAAAATCCAGTTGAAAAATTGCAATTATGGAGCGGCCTAAGTTTTAGTAAAAACAATAACGGTCGAGATTTTTATCAACAGTTTCTTCAATCTAATTTTTTGCCTACTGGTTTGGATTCAACTCAGGTGCAGCTTACTGATAATTATGTTCGTTCTTTTTATATCAGTAGTAAGTATAACATGCCGCTCAATGACACCGGCACGATTTTTATTTCTACAGGGGCTTCTTACACCATCAATGCGCACCATAATATTTTAAGCACTAGTTATTTAAATAAAATTGACAATAATTATATTACTGATGAAATGCTGAGTAATAATTTTTATTTTGATCAATCAATTATTACACTCCGAACAGCATTGGTACTTATTCTACCTAAAAAAATGAGAATTGTTTCTGGCGTACAAGCTGAACAGACATTGTCTGATTTTGAATTTGTAAAAGGAAATTCTGCTGATGCAAACAACTCTTATTTGCGTCTATTGCCAAGCGTTACATTGTTTAAAGAATTTAATAAGCAATTCAATACAACATTGGTTTATCGTGAAACTATTCGTAGACCTGGTATTATTGAACTCAATCCCAACATAGATTATAGCGATCCTTATAATATACGATTTGGTAATCCTTTGATTACACCTGCATTAACTGGTAATTATGATCTTAATATTAGTTATGTTAAAAGTAAATTCAATTTAAACGCTAATCTTGGGTATAGCCATATTAAAAATGTATTCAGTTCCATTCGTACATTGATTGACAGTGGAAAAACACAAACTACTTATCTAAATGTTTCTAATCAAGAAGAATTTTCTGGAAGTATGTGGGCAGGTATAACGGTGTCAAGAAAGTTTAGAGTAAATGTAAGTGGTGGATATATTTATTATAAATTCAGTGAAAAAGAAAAATTATTATACCGGTATGTAAATGGGGCAACTGAATATGCCACTATTAATTACTCCTATTCTCCCACTAAGCTCACTACCATTGAGGCAAACAATCGCTATGGTAGTTATGTTAATCCTCAAGGAAAAAGCAATAGTAACATTAATATAGGTCTTAGCGTGATGCATAAATTCTTAAATAAAAAATTAATTGCCTCCCTTTCTGCTTATGATCTTTTTGGCTCTCAGACTTATAAAGGTTATTCAGTGGGAACCCATTTTAAAATTGATAGTTACAGCCAAAGCAATACCCAAAATTTCCGATTATCGATTAGTTATCAGATCAGTAAATCAATAATCAAAAGCAAGCTAGATGATAAACAGAAAAAAGAGGCATTGGATAAGTTAAGTCAACAATAAATCATTTCTTTATAGAATCATCTTAACTAAAATTCAGCCAAAAATACAAGGAAATAAAATCGGTCTATCTAACCCATGCTGATTGAGCTTTTAAAAAATTAAATGATTGTCAATAATTAAATAAATAATATATTTATAGTTCAGTATTAGGTTATCAAATTTAAATTATTACGTATATATTGGGTTTAATCTTATAAATAAACAGCCTTGCATATTTTAAAAAAAATTATATGAAATTTACCATTCAGCTAGTTTACCGACTATTAATTTGTTCTATACTTTTTAGCTGCGGACTAAAAAAGGGCAGTAAAAAACCTGAATTTAATCCAAATCCTTCCAGTGCATACAATTCGCCTGAAGAAAGTTTAAAGACTATGCATCTTCCCGAAGGATATCACATGGAATTGGTTGCTAGCGAGCCGATGATTAAAGAACCCGTTGCAATTACATGGGATGCTAATGGCAGAATGTATGTAGCTGAAATGTTAACTTATATGCAAGATGCTGATGCCACAGGTGAGCAAATGCCTTTAAGTAGAGTCATGTTGTTGGAAGATACCACTCACGATGGTGTGATGGATAAGAGTTCAGTATTTATTGATAGTCTTTTGTTGCCAAGAATGATCCAATGTGTGGGCACAAAGTTATTGGTCAACGAAACCAATACAATTACTATTACAAGTTATGAGGATACCGATGGAGATGGAAAATCGGATAAGAAAAAAATAGTTTATCAAGATCCAAAATATTCAAGTAACGACGCTAATATGGAACACCAGCGTAGTGGATTAGATTGGAATATTGACAACTGGATGTATGTGACTTATGAGGGAGCTCGTTTTAGGTATGAGAATGATTCTATAAGGATAGATAAAATGGCCGCTGGTGGTGATGGACAATGGGGACTTACACATGATAATTATGGTCGATTATTTTATTCAAGTGCTGGTGGTGAAAATCCTGTATTAGGATTTCAAATCAACCCTGTTTATGGAAGATTAAATTTCCCAGATCAATTTGGACCAGAGTTTCAAGAAGTGTGGCCAATCATCGCTACTCCCGATGTACAAGGTGGTCCTGCAAGATTGCGCGCTAACAACACCTTAAATCATTTCACTGCTGCTTGTGGCCAATCTATTTACAGAGGAGATGCATTTCCCAAAGATTTTATAGGCGATTATATTGTATGCGAGCCAGTAGGAAGAATTGTAAGAAGAGCCAAAGTAACCAATGTAAAAGGTAAGACCCTTTTAAAAAATGCATATGATAAAGAAGAATTTATTTCTTCCTCTGATATGAATTTTCGTCCTTTAAATAGTGCTACTGGACCGGATGGTAATTTATACATCGTTGACATTTATAGAGGAATTGTTCAGCAAGGAAACTGGACAAAAAAAGAATCTTTTTTACGTAATAAAATTGACAGCTTAGGGCTTGCGAAAAATATTGGTCGTGGTCGTATTTATCGAGTGGTGTATGATGGAGATAAGAAGACGGTTCAACAACCCAATATGCTCAATGAATCATCTGCTACATTAGTGAAATACTTGGGTCATCCCAATGGTTGGTGGAGAGACAATGCACAAAAGCTAATCGTAATCAGAGGAGATAAATCAGTGATTCCTGCATTGAAAGGAATAGCTACTTCAAAACCCGGCTCTCCCAATGATGACGCTTCTCATTTGGCTAGGATCCACGCTCTTTGGACATTAGAAGGTTTATATGGAATAGATCAAGAATTAATTTTGCATGCATTAAATGACCCACATCCCAAAGTCAGAAAAGCAGCGGTTTGGATTAGTGAATCTTTTTTGAGCAAAAACAATGCAGATATTACCAATGCAGTTTATAAAATGAAAGACGATGCTGACTTTGATGTACAAACACAGGTAATGTTATCTATCTACCATACCAATAAACAAAAATCATCTGCAGTAGTTACTGATATGTTGACGCATCAATCAAATAGTGAAATGCTAACAGCTGTTAAAGATGCAATGGATAAGAGGGAATTGGTGATGCAACTTTCAGCAAGACTAGGTGATTTACCAGCCAAAGTTAAAGGACCTATTCTTAGTGGAGCTGTAACTTTTAGGTCTACCTGTGCTACCTGTCATGGAGCAGACGGAAAGGGAATAATTACCAATGGAAGCTCAATGCCAGCACCTTCACTTGTTGGAGCAGTGCCTTTGTCAGTTGGAAATAAACACATGGCGATTCAAGTAATATTGAAGGGTTTAAAGGGACCAATCAATGGTAAAACATATCCTTCTGAAATGCCTTCTCTTGCCTCCAATAGTAATAATTGGATTGCTAATGTGTTAAGTTATGCTCGCTATGAATTTGGTGGAAATCGTGCAAAAAATAAAATTGATTCCCCACAGGTGTCGTCAAAAGAAGTGGCTAAAATCAGAAAAGATATGGAAGCCAGAACGGCCGCATGGACGATGGATGAATTAAAGAAAGTGAAAGACACTTCTTTATTAGCGCTTGCAAAAAGAGAAAGTCAGCGTAAGTAATTTATTAATTTATAGTTGTTTTATTGGAAGTTTCTAATAGCAGAAACTTCCAATAAAGCATTTAAAGAAAAAAATGAAAATTCTATCTAAACAGTTTTATACAGGGGGTTTTCTCACGATTTTTTATCTTGGCTTATTTATTTTTTATCAACGACAAATTTCAACTCAAGAATTACTGATTGCCTTGCCATTTGTTGCAGTAATTTATTTTTTTCTATTCAATATTGGAAATCCAGCAGTACAGATTCATTTGGATGAAGCAGGTTGGATGGGCAAACAAAAATCACTTCTATTTCCTATTCTTCTGTGGGTCATATTAATCATCTACGTGGGTATTCATCATGAGAACCCTTTTAAAGGTTCAGGAAGTTTGGTGCCTTTTCTTTTTGTATTTCCTGTTTTGTATTATCAAGCTTATCCTAGAATGGCCATAGGTAGAATAGACTATCTTATTTTGATTCTCTTTATAGTTCCATTAACGCTGATAAGTTTTGAAGGCGATACCAACTTGCCAGTCAAGGGCAATGGATTTGGGTCAATGTTTAAAATCTCTTGGGCATTGATGATGGTGTATGCTTTTGGTCAAATAAGAAAAATTAAAGACATTGGATTTCATCCCGTTTTTAAACTTTCTTTTTTAGGTATTGCATTCATTTCTTGGATTTCTTTTTTGGGTTTTGTTTATGTGATTGCCTGGACTTTTGGTTTTGTAAATCCACATCCTTTTGAAGAAATAGTGAGGGATGGTTTTGCTAAATCGATCTTAGAGATTATGCGTATTTGGATTGGAACGGCCATTTTTGAAGAATTATTTTTTAGAGGGTTGTTGCAAAATATGTTGGCGCAGCAAATCAATGAATCAGGTGCTTGGAAATCTTATTGGAAATATGGCATTGTCATCATCCTATTTTTATCCGCTTTGACTGCTTATGGTTTGGCCATTGAATTAATATGGTTCCCGATTCTCATTGCGTTGGCATTGTTTACGGCTGCTTATTTTTTAGAAAAGAAGCAAGTACAAGCGGTTGGAACTTATACAGCATTGGCAATCATTAGTATGATTTTTGGATTGGCACATTATCACAAAGGGTCAATTATATTTGTTGGATTGGCAGCGGTAGCCGGATGGGCCTATGGATATACTTACTTGAAAACAAAGAATGTTTTTTATGCAGCAATAGTCCACTCCTTGGTTAACTTCTCTGAATTTTTTTTCCAACTACATGACATTGAATAAAAATGCAAACCGTTGAAACGGTTTTGTTCGTTATTTTATTTTGGTAGCCCATGGTTTAAACCATGGGCTATGAATTTCAACGATATGTGTACAATGGATTTATCTATTGGATGCTGTTTTAGAGAAACCGTTGAAACGGTTTTGTTTGGTATTTTATTTTGGTAGCCCATGTTTTAAAACATAGGCTATGAATTTCAACGATATGTGCACGATGGATTTATCTATTGGATGCTGTTTTAGAGAAACTGTTGAAACGGTTTTGTTTGGTATTTTATTTTGATAGCCCATGGTTTAAACCATGGGCTATGAATTTCAACGATATGTGTACAATGGATTTGTCCATTTCCTCGCATTTTTATAAAACCATTGAAACGGTTCGTTATATATTTTAATTTATAGCCCACGGTTTTAACCGTGGGCTATAAAAATGCAGCGATATGTGCACAATGGATTTATCCATTTCCTTCTGTTCCTCCCTTGCTTTTTGATTTAGCAAAAAATGTGTAATATAATAAAATGAAAGAAAAAATACCGTTAATGATCAGGTAATAGTCATTCCCAATGGTTTGTTTTGAAAAAAACAGGGCTCCATAAAAAGATACCAAACAAAATGGTATTCCGAGTTTTGCATATTTTTTATTCACCTTCATCTCAGTAATGTACAAAATAAACCGATGAGAAACAGTTTTATTTGGTATTTCATTTTCATAGCCCACGGTTTTAACCGTGGGTTATAAAAATGCGACGATACGCGCACAATGGATTTATCCATTTCCTTAAATTTCACGTAATCCATAGAAACGGTTTTATTTGGTATTTCTATTCATAGCCCACGGTTTTTAACCGTGGGCTATGAAAATGCGACGATACGTGCACAATGGATTTATCCATTTCCCTTTAAATGGAACGAATTAAAAAAGCCCACGGAGTAAACCGTGGGCTAATGTGCATTCTTTTTCAAAAGATTTTATTGAGTTACAATACCTTCTCTTTATCGGTTGTAAATATTCTAGAACTAACAGTGTAAGTACCTCCGTTAGGATCCTTATATTTCAAATCAATATAAAAAGCTTGGTAGCCTTTCTTCACAAAAGGTACCGTATATTTTACTGTGGAACCTTGAGGTTTTACAGAACGTGTTAACCAAAGATTATTACGAAAATCGCGATCGGCTGAAGTGGTACCCCAAATGGCTGCGTCTACTAAATCGTCTGATTTTGCATTGACTGTAATTTCAAAACCATTTTTTACTTTCGCTACATTCCAAGTACTTACTGGATATTCTTTATTTTGTAAGGTCAGTCCAAAGAAAGCACTCAACGCTTCTAAAGCTTGTTTTCCTCCACCTAAATCATGACCAGCATTGGGTACATAGTGAATTAAGTTTTTTCCAGGAATTTTATCATAATAATGTTTGATAGCATCTGCAGTCCAATATTCATCATTGGTACCAATGAAAATAATTTTAGGAACCGTCAATTTTTCACGGTAAGAATATGGGTCAATCATCGCTGTAATTGCCTGGCCTTCTTTTGTACCAGCACCTTGAGGAATACCTAGTTTAACATAGTCTTCAATCTGAATACTGTATTCACCATAGGTTTCTAATTGATAGCCCAAGGTTTTTGGCATATTTAACATATCGATTACCATTGGTCCAATTGCTTTTACACGGTTATCATCAATAGCATTAGATAACCAAGTAGTCCATCCACGTTTAGACGCACCCGAAATAACAAAATTCTTTATCGGTTGATTTAAATTTTTTGTTGCAAATTCTTGAATGGCATCCATACTTCTAACCGCAGATTTTACCATCGGAAATAACAGTGGCCATGAGTAATCTTTGTCTTTTTTAAATTGATGTAAGGTGTATGAAATTAGCTCATCTTCAGTCTTTCCATCATAAAGTGGTTGATTAGGCACTTGTTTAATTAAGGCTACAATCGCTTTGTTTTTTGAAGCAATCGCACCCAAAGCTGGCCACATTTTATCTTCCTTGCTCCAGTTGGGTTGCTCATCTTTGTCGCTACCGCCGGCGATGAATAACATGGCTCCATCATATTGAATGGTTGATGGTACTACGATTGTCAGTTGATGCCTCCATGTAATTCCTCTCCATTTTTGAGAGGTTAATAGTACTTGATAAATCTTTAAATTTCCTAGATTCCCAGAATCTTTTACTTCCCACGAATAGGTTTTATCTCCATTGTTGATATAGCTTTTGAGTGCTTTTTCAGGAGTGATTTCGGATTGGGCAAATCCGATAATTGAAATTAGTAGGAAAGAAATCCCATAAATTAATTGCTTCATGTTTTAAGGTATATAGTTTTGGTAAAAATAAATAAAATTGTAACTCAACGGGCTAAAAAGTCTGTTACTTAATGATTTTTTAAATCTTAGGTTCCCAGCCTTTTTCATATTGACGACTCCATAATTTTTTCGCTTCATTGTCTCCAATAATATGTCCATTGGTTGGATCAATCTTTAGATCACGACCTACACGCCATGCAATATTTCCCAATTGCATAGCAACAATACTCTTATGACCTAATTCAACATCACAATTTGGACGACGATTATTTCTTATCGCATCTAAGAAATCGGCAACGTGCAAACTGTCCATGCCTAAACTAGGACTAGCAGTATTTCGTCCTTGTAGGCTATCTTCTTTCATCAATGATTTTACTTCGCTAATTAATTTACCACTTAGGTCATACACTTTGTATTCATCGCCTCCTGTATCTAAACTTCCATTTTCACCATAAAAAATAATACCACGATCTCCACCTTCTATTTTTCTTCCATTTGAGCTCCTGCATTCCCACATCAGAGAAATACGTCCTGGATAATCCATTGTGATTATTTGCGTATCAGGTGTTTGCCAATCATCTTTAAATTGATATCTGCCACCAACAGAAGTAACATGTGTCGGAAAATCAACCCCAAGACCCCAACGCGCCACATCTACTTCATGCGTTCCATTATTTAAAGCTTCGCCTGTACCATAATTCCAGAACCAATGCCAGTTATAATGAATCAGTCCTTCTTTGTATTCAGCACGTGGTGCTGGCCCTTGCCATAAATCGTAATCAAGCCAAGAAGGAACAGCACCTGGTTGAAGGTAGGTTGCTTTGCGATTATTGGTATACCATGTTTTAGCTAAATATACTCTTCCAATAATTCCTTTGTGCAATTGCTCAATGCCTTGTGTAAGAATCGGTGCAGATCTGCGTTGTGCGCCCATCTGTACTACACGGTCATATTTTCTTGCAGCTGCCACCGCTAATTCGCCTTCTCTTGGATTGTGAGATAATGGCTTTTCAACATACACATGCTTGCCAGCCTGACAGCCCATGATGGTTAGTGGAGCATGCCAATGATCTGGAGTAGCAATGTAGATAGCATCAATTGTTTTATCTTCTAGAACCTTGCGACAATCTCCCTCAGCTTTAGGAGTATTATTTTGTTTTGCATCCATTATAGTTTTGATAGCCTTTGGCATCGCTCTTGAATCTACATCACAAACACAAGACACTTCGGCATTTTTCTGTTTGACAAAAGTTCCAGCCATACTGTTTCCACGACCATTTAATCCAATCAGTGCAACATGTATTCTATCATTGGCGCCAATAATATTTTTATAACTTTTTGCACCAAAATTTGTAGCAGCGCCACCCAATACTGTTTTACCTAAGGCAAGACCAGCCGAACCCATTGCTATTGTCTTTAAAAAATCACGTCTTTTTTTCATAGTATTATTTTTAAATTAATTTGATTTTAATATTTTTAAAGGATGCTACACCGCCATGTTCTTGCAACATTATATGACCTCTATCGATGGTACCAAATGCAGGAGATGTTTTGCTAAATTTACTTTTACTAACTGCATCCGTAAATTCCTTGCTGCCGCGAGTGAATGATAATATTTTTATTCCGTTTAACCAATGCGTTACATTTTTTCCTTTCGATACTATTCTAAGTGTATTCCATTCTCCCGGTGAATTGTTTGGTGGATTTGGGTTTGTTGGTGCTAGTACATCATAGAATGAACCACTCAGGTGATTTTCTAATTTATTATCTTCCGCTAATTCATTGTCCAAAATTTGAAATTCCATTCCAAGGTTTCCACCCTTTTCATATTTGGTAAAAAAGTATTTCACGCCACTATTGCAGGCAGGTTCAATTTTATAATCAATGTATAAATCAAAATCTGAATACTCGTTGACGGTCATAATATCACCTCCCTTTCCGCCTTTTAAAATGTTTAGTGTTCCTTCATTTACTATCCATCCTGCTGGAACAGCTTTATTATTAGTGGTTGTCCATCCCTCTGAGTCTACTCCATTAAACAAAAGTATCCATCCTTTTCTTTTTTCTTTAGCGGTTAGTTGATTGTCGATTTTTTGTGAGAAAATGCTAGCGGGAAATATGGCTACTATTATTAGTAGGCAAAAGATATTTTTCATATTAAGCAATTAAAATTGAAAGCAGCATTTCTACTAGATGAGAAGGAAATGATTTCGTGTACTAAATTGAGACTTTTATTTTTATTTTTATTAAATATTTTTAAAGACCTTTTTTGGTAGAGATACTTTTAGGTTTTTTTAGAATTTTTGAATATTGGTAGTTTTGAGATTTGTATCAACTGTCTTTATAAGGAACTTTTACTTTTTTGCCTTGATGCAAAAAAGTAACAAAAAAAATCAAGCCTGCGAATAAAAAGGCTGAAATTTTAAATGTCAGCCTAAAATCAAGGAACTCGCCGGAAGAGTAAGTTAATTTAGAGAGCATGCTGGCTCAGACAGCCTTGATTTTTTAACGGCTGACATTTAAAATTTCTAGCACTTTTTATTCGAGGGCGTACAAACATCTAAAATTACATAAGCTGAATTTTTGAAGATCGACTATCTAGTGAAACTATATTAAAACACAATGTTACTTTTAAGTGCGTGATTTTTTAACGGCCGATAATTCACATTTCTAGCACTTTTTATTCGAGGGCGTTCAACTAACTAAAATTTCCTAAGCTTAATTTTTTGGGGTCTACTATATAATATTTAATTTGAAAATAGATCAATGAGTATAAAAAAAGATGGTCTGTTGTCAGACCATCTTTTAAAATTATTAATATTTCTCTTGGCGAAATTATGCTAGATCAAATCTGTCAAGATTCATAACCTTATTCCAGGCAGCTACGAAGTCGTGAACAAATTTTTCTTTGCCATCATCACAAGCGTATACTTCTGCAATTGCACGTAATTCTGAGTTAGATCCAAAAATCAGATCCACTCTTGTGCCGGTCCATTTTATTTTACCAGTTGCACGATCGGCTCCTTCAAAAATATTTGCGGCATCCGAACTAGCTTTCCAGGTAGTGCTAAAATCGATTAGGTTAGCAAAGAAGTCATTGGTTAGTGCTTCCTTTTGATGGGTAAATACGCCATGTTGAGACTGATCAAAATTGGTATTTAGTGCACGCATGCCACCAACTAAAACGGTCATTTCAGGTGCAGACAATGTCATTAATTGTGCTTTGTCAATTAACATTTCTTCTGCAGAAACATTTGTTCTTGACCTACTGTAGTTGCGGAAGCCATCAGCAATCGGTTCTAAATAGCCAAATGATTCAACATCCGTTTGATCTTGTGATGCATCTGTTCTACCAGCAGTGAATGGAACATTTACATTATGACCAGCATTTTGAGCAGCCTTTTCAATCGCTGCACATCCACCTAATACAATTAAGTCGGCAATAGAAATCTTTTTACCTCCAGACTGGTTGTCATTGAATTGTTTTTGAACACCTTCTAACGCAGCAATTACTTTAGATAATTGAGCGGGTTGGTTAACTGCCCAATACTTTTGAGGAGCAAGTCTAACTCTAGCACCATTGGCACCACCTCGTTTATCAGAATTTCTAAAAGTAGATGCCGAAGCCCATGCAGTTGATACTAATTCAGCAACTGTAAGTCCAGCAGCAAGAATTTTAGCTTTTAATGTAGCTACATCGTTATCGTCTACTAAAGGATGATCAACCGTAGGAACAGGATCTTGCCAAATTAAAATTTCTTTAGGAACATCTGCTCCAACGTACCTAGTATTTGGACCCATGTCACGATGGGTTAATTTGAACCAAGCACGTGCAAATGCATCAGCAAATTG
>Ga0164294_10002719_pt1 | contig 15807 bp, 13 predicted proteins | sample GEODES005metaG_FD_111479 | JGI IMG/M metagenome (GOLD analysis project Ga0164294, IMG submission 111479) | Oligotrophic lake water microbial communities from Sparkling Lake, Wisconsin, USA - GEODES005 metaG | ecosystem: Environmental > Aquatic > Freshwater > Lake | place: USA: Sparkling Lake...
ACCGGAGCGCTGCCCCTTGTGGCCGTTCCTGTGCTGCCCCGCAGCGGGGCAACGTGTCGGCTATCGCCGCTACGCCCCTTATCTCCCAACCCTGAAGAGTCCCCCTACCTTGTCGTTCCATTCCCTTGGGCTCGATGCGCGTCTTATGCGCGCCATCGACGAGCTCGGCTTTGCCAATCCCACCCCCATCCAAACCGGCGCCATACCGCCTGCCCTCCAGGGCAGGGATCTCCTTGCTTGTGCCATGACCGGCAGCGGTAAAACCGCAGCGTTCATGTTGCCCGTACTGAATCGGCTGCTGGCAAATCCGCGCCGCGCTACGCGTGCGCTCGTGCTCACTCCGACTCGCGAACTTGCCGCCCAGATTGTCGAGGCAACCCAAGACTTCGCGCGTCATACCTCGTTGAAGGTGGCGCCCATCTTTGGTGGGGTCGGTCACAAGCCGCAGGAAATGGCCTTCCGCGACAAGGTCGACATCATCGTCGCCTGCCCTGGCCGCTTGCTCGACCACTTCAAGGAAAACTACGGCGTACTGCCGGACCTCGAAGTGCTGGTGCTGGACGAAGCCGACCGGATGCTGGATATGGGCTTCTTGCCCGACTTGCGTCGGGTATTGCGCCACTTGCCGCCACGGCAGCAGACGCTGTTTTTCAGTGCGACCATGCCGCCGCCTATCGCGCAACTTACTCGCGAGATGCTGAAGGACCCCATCGCTATCGATGTGGAGCGCCAGGCCAAGCCAGCCACTGGCGTTGAGCAGGCGCTGTTCCCGGTGCCTAGTCACTTGAAGGGCGAACTCATCAAGCGGCTCATTGAGCAGGAGCAGGTGCGCGATGCCATCGTATTCACGCGTACCAAACACCGTGCTGACAGGCTCGCCAAACAGTTGAATTCCGCGGGCATTACTGCCGAGCGTATTCACGGCAACCGGTCTCAGGCACAGCGTGTTGCGGCCTTGGCTGGTTTCAAAGACGGTAAGTTCCGCGTGCTGGTTGCTACTGATATCGCGGCTCGCGGCATCGACATCAACGAACTCGGCCACGTATTTAACTTTGATGTCCCGGTGGTTTCCGAGGACTACATTCACCGCGTGGGTCGAACCGCGCGTGCGGGTGCTACGGGACGTGCGCTGACGCTGTGTGCCCCCGACGAAGAAAACGAGATTCGCGCTATCGAGCGCGCGGTCGGCCGCGCGCTGCCGCGCTTGAAACTGCCAGATTTCGACTACTCGGCCAAGGCGGCCGAGGCGCTAGAAATCCCCATCGCGGAGCGTATTGCCGCCATCCGGGCGCAGAAGTCGCAGGCACGTGATAACGCCCGCCAAAAAGCGGACCGCCGTGGTGGTGGTGCACCGCCCGCAGCGCCGGGTCGTGGCGTTGCTGCCGGTAACGCCGGCGGTGGTCGTGGCGCTGGTGGCGGTAATACTGGCGGTGGTCGTGGCGCTGGCGCTGGGCGTGGCGCGGGTGGCGGTCGCGGCGGCCAAGGTGGTGGCCAAGGCGGTGGCCACGCCGGTGGTCGCGGTCATGGTGGCCATGGCGGTGGCAGCTTCGGCGGCCGCGGTCGCTGAAGAGGTCGGCAGGCATGACTGTTCAGTCGGTCATCGACCTGCCTCTGCTGGAGACGCGTTGTCGTGAACTGGCCTTGCTGGCTTGTGGCGACGCGGCCCACGATGCCCTGCATCTGGAGCGTGTTGTGGCTAATGCCCGTTGGTTAGCAGGGCAGGAAGGCGCCAACCTTGCAGTGGTCATGCCAGCTATCTGGCTGCACGACTGCGTGCATGTTCCCAAGGATTCGCCAGACCGCTCACGCGCTTCGCGATTGTGTGCGGCTCACGCGGCTACCTTGCTGCGGCAGTTTGCCTATCCCGAAGCGCTAATGCCTGCCGTGGTCCATGCCATCGAAGCCCATAGCTGGTCTGCGGGCATCGTTCCGGAAACGCTTGATGCGGCTGTTGTACAAGACGCAGACCGCCTGGATTCCATCGGCGCAGCAGGCGTAGCGCGTTGTCTCATGCTGGCAGCGGAGATGAAGCGCCCGCTCTACGCGCTACCGGACCCTTGGTGCGAGCAGCGGCGACCCGATGACAAAGTCTCCGCTGTAGATCATTTTCACAGCAAATTGCTGCACTTAGTGCCCACCTTCCGGACCACATTAGGTCGCGCGGAAGCGGGGCGACGCACGGCTTATCTGCGTGGCTTTCTCGAGCAGTTAGCGCATGAGGCTGGCGTGCCGATAGCACTCTGCAAAGACGGGGGAACCACGTGAATACGCTTGCAGTGTTTATCCTGAAGCAACGTTTTTTATCTCTTACCTGCGAAGCGGACGTGCCATGAGCCAAGATCCAGTAGAACCTACGGACACGGTTACCCCCGGCACCCGTCTCAATAAGTGGCTGGCCGAAACCGGCGTTTGTTCGCGACGGGAGGCGGATGCATGGATCGCCGCGGGTCGCATCGGGGTGAACGGCGCCGTGGCGTCGTTGGGAACTCGCGTGGTGGCGGGCGATGAGGTGACCGTGGACGGCTTGCCCGCCCAGGCGGCACGCCGCAAGATTTACTTAGCGCTGCACAAACCCGTTGGCGTCGAATGCACTACCGACCGGCGCGTCGCCGGTAACATCGTGGACTTCGTCGGCCATGCCGAACGCGTATTTCCGGTGGGTCGGCTCGATCGAGACTCCGAAGGGCTCATCTTGCTCACCAATGACGGTGATATCGTCAATGCCTTGCTGCGTGCAGAACATGGCCACGAAAAGGAATATCTGGTCGAGGTCGACAGACCAGTGACACCCGCGTTTCTGGCTGCACTTTCGCAGGGTGTTCCCATTCTGGATACGGTCACCTTGCCCTGTCGCACTTGGGTGGTGGGGAAAAATACGTTTGGGGTCATCCTGACGCAGGGTTTGAATCGCCAGATTCGACGCATGTGCGAATATTTCGACTATACCGTGCGTCGTTTGCGGCGTGTGCGGGTGGTCAATGTGGAATTGGGCGCACTGCCAGCGGGGCGTTGGCGCGATTTGACCCAAGCAGAACTGGCCGGCTTGCTGCCGGATCGTTTCACCGCATCTGCCGCGCCAGTGACGCAGGCGCCGCCGGCCATCAGCCCTCGAAAAACGCCATCTTCACGCCCGCGAGGGTGATGACGTCATTATCGCGCAGGCGTTGCGCCTGTGCACCGATGGGATTGCCGTTCACCAGTGGAAAACTGCCGGTGGCGCCGCTTTCCACGTGTACGAGGTAATGCGCCTCGGCGCGGCGGGTAATGGCAGCGACCTGAACACCGGGGCGCCCCAAAGTCGTCAGTACTTTCGTCAGTTCCATTTCCCGACCGGCAAAGGGGCCTGAAAGCACTTGCACCTTGGCGTTGCGATGGACGCTGATAGCGACCGCTATGGTGGGCGGGTGTCGCGGTTTGCCGTCCGTGCCAACGATAGCGCCGCCCGTCCCGGTGCCTGAGCCGACTGCTGGACGCACAGCCAGCGCAGGCAATCGGTCATCGGTGGCGTCACTTTTGCTTTGGATTACCAGCGTCTTCGCGAAGTCGTCGCTGCCGTCACCTTCCACTTGGCTATCAACGAAACGTAGCTGGTGATGCCCTACGGTGACTACGTCGCCGTGCTGCAAGACATGCTTTTTAATGAGCTTGCCATTGACGTAAGTGCCATTGGTGGAATTCAGGTCCTCAAGGAAAGAGTCGTTCAGGATATTGATGATGAGAGCATGGTGCCCGCTGACGGCGGCATTATCGATGCGCACATCGTTATCCGGGAGACGGCCAACGGTGTAGCGCTCCTTGCTCATGTTGTACTCGGCCAGTGCCTGGCCTTCGAGCGTGAGAATCAGTCTTGCCATGAGCGTACTTCCATTGCTTCAGCGCATCCAGTCACGGAGGCGTTCAACGAGGCGCTTGCGTGCCGGGAAACTGTCCAAGACGCGAATCAGCATCACGGAGATATTGTCGCGGCCACCTTGCTCGTTAGCGAGTTTGACTAGTTGCCGCCCTGCTACCGCGAGGTCATGCCCGAAAGTTTGCAGGGTAATCTGCATATCCTCATCTGACACCATATCGGACAGACCGTCGGAGCAGAGAAGAAAATAATCACCGGGGCTTGCAGCGAGTTCCTGCACGTCTACCTCCACGGTGGGGTCCACTCCCAGCGCCCGCGTCACGTAGTTTTTGTTGGTGCTGCGGGCGGCTTCCTCGGCGGTGTAGAAGCCGCGTGCTACCAATTCTTGAAGCAGGCTGTGGTCCAAAGTCAGTTGCGTAAACTCATCGCCGCGGAGACGGTACACGCGGGAGTCGCCCACGTGGGCGATACTGACTTTGTTGTCATGGAACAGACACGCTACTGCGGTGGTACCCATGCCTTCGCACTGGACCTGCGTCTTGGAAGTCTGATGAATGAGCTTGTTCGCACGCATGATGGCGTCGCGGAGCACGATGGCCGGACGCGACTTGCCGGTGGCACTGTCCGCCACGTCCAGCGTCTGCACACTGCAGGCGTCACGCACGAGCCCCATCACGGTTTTGACAGCAATGCCACTGGCGACTTCGCCTGCATTGTAGCCACCCATGCCGTCGGCCAATACGAATAGTCCTGTTTCCGGATCCGAGCCGATGGAGTCCTCGTTGTGATCGCGTACGCGGCCGGTATCGGTCTGCGCAAAAGATAAGAACTTGTTGCGCAAGGCCGCAGCGACCAGATCAAGTCGGTTTTCAGCCATTGGTGGACTCCGGGCTGAACGCTCCGGTCCGCTCGGCGAGCAAGGCGCCACAGTGACGCAGGGCCGCCGCCATCTCAGCGCCAGTCTGGAAGCGACGGGAAGGGTCTTTCTCGAGTGCGTGGTCGATGACCAGGGCTGCTGCGGGTGGCAGATCGGGGCGCAAAGTTTCCAGTGGCGGGTGTGGCGCGTTCGCAATCTTGTCCATCAGCGCGGTCATGGAGTCGGCGCGGAACGGCAACTGGCCGGTCAACAATTGGAACAGCGTGACCCCCAGGGAGAAGAGATCCGAAGTTCCCTCGAGCGGCTTGCCTTCCAGTTGTTCGGGTGACATGAACGACGGCGTTCCCAGTACCACACCGGTGCGAGTAGAGGCGCTGTTGGTAACCCGTGCGATGCCGAAATCGGTGATCTTCGTGCTGCCGGTATCCGTGTCGTAGATGATGTTGCCAGGTTTGATGTCGCGGTGGATGACGCCTTGACCGTGGGCATAGTCCAACCCTTCTGCTACGCGGGCAATAACCTCGAAAACATCACTGTCTTGCAGGCGGCGGTCGGGGGCGGTGAAGTCGCCTAGCGTCCTACCGGTCAGGAATTCCATGGCGATGTAGGCGATACCACGATCCTCGCCGGCGTCGTAGACCGTGACGATGCGCGGATGCGCTAGTCGACCGGCCATTTCCGCTTCACGGAAGAACCGGGATTTGAGGTCGTCGCTGTCGTTTTCGTTGGCCTCATCCGCTAGCGGAATAGCCTTCAGCGCGACTACGCGATTGATCTGCGGATCGCGCGCCACATAGACGGTGCCCATGGCACCACGACCCAGTTCGCGGTCCAATTCGTACCGTCCGAGTTTGGGCTTTGGTGGTCGCTTGATGCGACCCAGCAGCAGGTCGGCAACATCGGTAGTGGCCGGGTCCAGCATGCGTGAATTGAGTTGTTCCGAAATGGCGCGCAGCGAATTGGAGCCGGCCTGTGCAGGGGGGGCAGACACTGGCTTCAGATTGCGTTGGACGCTTTCGCCGGCTTGGCCGCCTGCATGGGGCGCTGGCGGCTTAACGATTTTCTGCGTCGGCATCGCCGCGGTCGCTGGCATCACAGGTGCACGTGGCGCTGGCTGAGAGGCGTTGCCAAAGCCAGCCCTGATGGGGGTGACGGATTCCACGCCAGGCAGTCCTTGGCCCGGTACGTGGTCCGGGGGAAGTTCGATGCCGAGGCGGCTGGACCGGGCCACTTCCGCTGCCTGCGCACTGGAAATACGCGCTTGCGGGGCTGCAGGTGCCAAGTGCTGTCGCGGTGCGGTGCCGGTGCGGGCTTCCATCGGTCGACGCTGCTGAGTGAAAGGGGCGCCTGCCGCGGCGAGGATGCTTTCGGCGACAGGGCGTTCCGGTGCGCGTATACGCCAAACCCAAGGCGCGAGAACGGCGAGAGCCAGCGTGGTCGACATTAGTGGCGTGACCGTGTTGTGTTCTGCCAGCAGCCAAAGTTCGAGCCCGGTGATGCCGATGGCCAATCCAGTACCGGCCGCAATGCGGCCGCCTGTTGGCAGCGCTGGGCAGCCAATCGCGGCGAAGGCAATGACGCTAACCCAGAGGGCGAAGGCCAGTAGTTTTCCCCAGAACGGTTGTTCCATGTAATCGTCGGCGAGCAGGCTCGCGATACGGAGCGCCGTGCCGTCGCAGCGAGACAGGTTCCGCCCGGCCGGGACGGCTTCGGTTGGTGAGCGGGGGCAAACCACCACGATCTTGCCACGCACATTGGTCGGGTTTTTGTCGCTCCCCAGCCAAGCGGCTGCGGTGCTGCGCTCGAGTTTGGTAGCGACGCCGTAGCGGGGGAGCCAAGTGGCATCTCCCCCCAGGCGAAGACGGGCCGCGCCATTGCCCACAAGCGACTCACCGCCGGTGAGGCTGTTTGGCGAGATGCCCTTGGCTAGCAGCCAGGCCGCAAGCGGTACGGAGGGTACGGGCCCGGCAGCCGTTTCGAAATAAAGCGCCTCGTGCCGGCGAACCCCGTCGCCGTCGATGTGCGCGGGAGTCAGGGCGGCGCTGATGGCAACGCCGGCAAAACGAGCGAGTGGAGCTTCTACTTCAGGTAGGACGGGTGCATTGACGGCGTCGAGGCCGGGCAAGCCGCTCAATGTCGCCCCATCCTGGCTATCGTCAGCGCTGGCGTGGGTCGGGGCTCGTTGGGGCGCTACCAGCACCGCACGACCCGTTTGCCGCAGGGTTTGTTCCAGCAGGGCGTCATGGTCGAGTTCTTGGGCCCAGTTGCGGAGGCGCGCTGCCAAGACGGGGTCGCGGTTGGCGCCCATGGCGTCGATCATGCTGCGAACCTCCGCGAGGTCGCGCGGCGCTTCCGGGGAGTTCAGCGTTACTTGCAGGACTACCGCCGCCGCACCGGCGCGCACCAAGCGGCTGTGTAGACGGGCAAGATCTGCCCGGGAGAGACTGCTGGTTCCGGCGGAGTTGCCGGGCAAAGTAACCACGCGAACGCTGTCGACCAGCGCCGGCTTGCCGCGTTGTGTCAGGTCTGTCAGAAGGCCGTCCAGCGTGGCCGGGACGGCGGTGGCGACCGTGCCGAGCAACAGGGCGAGGGCCCCGGCCGCTGCGGTGGCAACGACCAAGCGTCGGAACGGCGTGCTTCGGGCAAATAGGCTGGCGAAATCCAAGGCGACAACCGCAGGGGTCCCGGAGGGACGATAGGTGAAGTATAGGCAGTGCCGGGTCATCACAGCGTGCCGTACTTCTCATTGATGCACCATAATCGGCCGGGTCCCCAGCCGGGGACGGTCGGCTGGGGCGGTAGGGTCATGGCAAAAGAGAAGGGCGCGGCGGCCCGTGGTCGGACGGTTTATGTCTGCGGGCATTGTGGCGAAGAGTCCGCCAAATGGCAGGGGCAGTGCCCCGCCTGTGCGGAGTGGAACACGTTCACGGCGCTGCACGGCGTCGCTACCGCTGACCGGGCGGGCGGGCGTGGCGGGCGAGCCGAGGCCTTGGTGCGAGGGCGCGGGGCCGCTGCCGCCGGCAGTGTTCCCAGCGTCCTTTCCGGTTCGGCGGATGGCGAAGCCGAGCGACTGCCCACGGGGCTCGGGGAGTTCGACCGAGTATTGGGCGGCGGTCTCGTGGTCGGCTCCGTCACGCTGATTGGCGGCGACCCGGGAATCGGCAAGTCCACGCTATTGCTGCAGGCGGCCGCTTCCTTGTCGGCCGTGGCGCCTACGCTCTACACCACCGGTGAGGAGTCCTTGCGGCAGGTAGGGTTGCGGGCGCGCCGCTTGGGGTTGAATCCTGAGCGACTGCAACTGCTGGCCGAGACGGGAGTTGAGCAGGTCATCGGCGCAGCCGCCGATAGCGGCGCGCGAGTTCTGGTGGTGGACTCCATTCAGACGATGGTGGCTGAAGCGGTTGATAGCAGTCCCGGTTCAGTGACGCAGTTGCGGGAAAGCGCCGCGATGCTGGTGCACTTCGCCAAGGCCACGGGCACGGCCGTACTGATGATCGGCCATGTCACCAAGGAGGGTGCGATCGCCGGTCCGCGCATCCTCGAGCACATGGTAGACACAGTGCTCTATTTCGAGAGTGACTCAGGGAGCCGGTTTCGGGTAGTGCGCGCGGTGAAGAACCGCTTCGGTGCGGCGAACGAGATTGGCGTTTTCGCAATGGAAGAGGGTGGCTTGCGGGAAGTGCGTAATCCGTCCGCCATTTTCCTGTCGCGGCATGAAACGCCGGTTTCCGGCAGTGTAGTCATGGTGACGCGGGAAGGCACTCGCCCCCTGTTGGTGGAGGTGCAAGCGCTCGTTGACGAGTCCCATGCCACCAACCCGCGACGGGTAGCCGTCGGTCTTGAAGGCAATCGCTTGGCCTTGTTGCTGGCGGTTTTGCATCGCCATGGTGGCGTGCTGTTGTCCGCGCATGACGTGTTCGTGAACGTGGTGGGCGGTGTTCGTGTGAGTGAGACCGCGGCGGATTTGCCAGCGCTGCTGGCGGCGGTGTCGAGCCTCGATGATCGTCCTTTGTCGCAGGATGTCGTCGCGTTCGGTGAAGTGGGGTTGGCGGGTGAGATTCGGCCGGTACCGTTTGGCGATGAGCGGTTGCGCGAAGCGGCCAAGCATGGCTTCAAGCGAGCCATCGTTCCGAAGCAGAATGCTCCGCGGCGCGAAGACAGTCACTTGAAGGGGCTGGAGGTGATCGGCGTCAGCCGGCTCGAAGAGGCGTTGGCGGCAGCGCGCAGCTAGTCTTCAACTGCGCTGCGGTCGGAACTGGCACTGGGGGCACGGCTATAGCCATTGTTGCCTTGCACTAGTTTCATCAGCAGCTTCAGGAATTCCTGCTTCTCGGTCGGCGAGAGCGGCGCCAGAATTCGCTCCTGCGCACGCAGCACGCCAGGCTCCACCTCATTCAGCAGCGCCAGCCCTTTCGCAGTAGCGGTAAGCAGGCGCAGGCGGCGGTCTTCCAGGGAAGGCTGCCGACGCATGAGGCTGCGGGCCTCGAGCCGGTCGATGACGCTGGCTACCGTGGAAGTGTCGAGCCCGATCGTGGCGGCGAGGCTGCGTTGGTCTAGTGCGGGTTGGCGCGCCACGGTGAGTAGTGCCGCGAATTGCACGGGGGTGAGTGCCTGCCGTTCGGCTTCTTCAAGGAAAATGGCCACGGCAATCTGCTGCTGCCGCCGGATGAAATAGCCGGGCAGAGTGTCGAGGTCGATGGCGTCGGCTGGCCGGCGTGGCCCGTTACCTTTGCGCGGCGGCACGCGCTTCAGCCCCACTGGCGCCCGAGGATTCCCTCGAGCACGAAGCGGCTGCCGAAATAGGCCAATGCCAAGGTGACATACCCGGCCAGCAGGAAACGCAGCGCTTGCCGTCCGCGCCAGCCAAAGCGGTGCCGACCCAGCAGCAGCGTACCGAAGATGCACCACGCCACAATGGAGAGCACGGTCTTGTGCACCAGATGTTGGGCGAACAGGTTCTGGATGAACAAGAACCCTGAGAGCAGCGACAGTGACAGCAGGACGAAGCCGCCAAGAACGGCGCGGAACACTGCACCCTCCAGAGTTTCCATCGGCGGCAGTGCCGCCAGCAGTCCCAGTGGGCGCCGTTGGCGCAGTCGCGCACTTTGGACAGCCAAAAGCAGTACGAGGATGGCCGCAACGGAAAGGAGGCCAGCGGCGAGCGCGGAGAGCAAGATGTGCGCCACGAGTTCGGCACCCGGCGCGGCCTGTTCGGTGTAAGGACCATGCGAGGCGGTGCCCACAGCAAGCATGGCGGCACTGAACCACAAGGCGACGACGGCAGCGCCTAAACGGCTCCGCACTGCACCCAGTAACGCCGCAGCAGCCACGACGGCCCCCACCAGTGACGCGGCTTCGGCGAGGGTGAGAGATAGAGCGTGTCCGGTGTTACTGACGGCCGGCGCCAAAATGAGCACTTGGGTGAGCAGGGCCAGTGCACCAAAGGTGTTGGCGGCTTTCGTGAGCCCATGTTGCCCACGAATGACGCTTGCCAGCGCCAAGCCGGCAGCAACCAGATAGAGGAGTGAGGCGAGGTAAGAAGGCAGTGTCGGCACGGCGTGGCCCGGTGGCGCTTAGTCGGACTTGAATCATGGCACAGGACACCGCGCCATGGCGGTGCGATAATAGTTCTCATGTTTGACAAACTCACCGAGCGCCTGGCGGGCGCTGTCGACTCGTTGCGCGGCCGCGGCCGCCTGACCGAGGACAATATCGCCGACACATTGCGCCAGGTGCGCATGGCTTTGCTCGAGGCTGATGTGGCGCTGCCCGTCGTGAAGGCATTCATCGACGCCGTAAAGCCGCGTGCCCTCGGAGCCGAAGTACAGAAGAGCCTTTCCCCGGGTCAGGTGTTCGTGAAGATCCTTCACGAAGAACTGGTGCGCGTCATGGGGCCCGAAGGCGGGCGCCTCGAACTGCGCGCGCAGGCCCCAGTGGTTATCTTGCTGGCGGGTCTGCAAGGCGCGGGCAAAACCACCACGGCCGCCAAACTGGCTCGTTGGCTCAAGGAATCGCTGAAAAAGCGCGTGGCGCTGGTGAGCACAGACGTTTATCGCCCGGCTGCTGTGACGCAGTTGGAACGCTTGGCGGCACAGGTGGGCGCGGGCTTTATTCCGACGGAACTCGCGGCGCACCCCGTGGATATTGCCACCCATGCCCTAGCCGAAGCCCGGCGCGGCGTCTACGACGTGCTCATCATCGACACCGCCGGTCGTTTGCATGTCGACGGCGAAATGATGGCGGAGGTTCAGGCCATTGATGCCGCCGTGGGCGCCCATCAGCGCCTGTTCGTGGTGGATAGCATGGCCGGCCAGGACGCAGTGAATGCCGCGCGGGCTTTCAATGAGGCGTTGGACCTGACTGGCGTCATTCTTACTAAGGCCGACGGCGACGCGCGCGGCGGTGCTGCGCTCTCGGTCCGGCAGGTCACGGGCAAGCCTATTTTGTTCGTGGGTATGGGCGAGAAGGTCGAGGCACTCGAGCCGTTTTATCCGGAGCGCGTTGCCGGCCGCATCCTTGGTATGGGCGACGTGGTCGCGCTGGTCGAGCAGGTGCAGGCGCAGGTCGACCAGGAAAAGGCGGCAGCGCTGGCGGAGAAATTGCAGAAGGGGAAGGGTTTCGATCTCTCCGACCTTCGCGAGCAACTCACTCAGCTGCAGAAAATGGGTGGCATTGCCTCGCTCATGGACAAACTCCCGGCACAGTTGGCCAGTCAGGCCGGTGCGGCGGGTGGCTTCGACGAAAAACAGGTTAAACGCCAAATCGCGATGATTGACTCCATGACGCCGCGGGAGCGCCGGCGCCCGGAACTGATTGACGGCTCACGCAAGCGCCGCATTGCTGCAGGTTCTGGAAATCAGGTGCAGGATTTGAATCGCCTGCTGAAGCAGTTCCTGCAGATGCAGAAAGTGATGAAATCCTTTGGCAAAGGTGGGCTCAAGGGCCTGATGCGCGGCCTCGGGGGCCGGTTGCCGGGGGGCTTGGGTGGCGGGTTCGGCGGCGGCTTTCCGGGGGGCTTCGGTGGCGGTGGCGCCGGTGGGCGTGGGTAAGGCTTTATCCGCGAACGATTTTTGCGTACTATAGCGGGCTTTCCAGCGTCCGCCCGTTAGGGCTGGGCACCGGTGGCTTAATTCTTTGTATTTGTTTTCAGGAACACAAACATGGTGACCATTCGTCTGACGCGTCGCGGCGGCAAGAAGGACCCCTTCTACCACGTGGTCGTCGCCGACAGCCGCAAGCGCCAAGGCGGCACCATCCTCGAGCAGGTGGGCACGTTCAACCCGATCGCGCGTGGTAAGGAGACGAAACTCCGTCTCGACGTCGCCCGCATTGAGCATTGGGCTGCGCAGGGCGCCCGCGCCTCGGATCGCGTCGACGCCCTCGTCGCGCAGTTCAAGAAGCAGGCAGCCTGAAGCCTTTGTCGGCACGCTTAGGTAGCCGCAAGTGTTTGCGGTGCCTGACGTGACGACGCAAGCCCCAGCCGTCGCAGCCTCCGGGCGAATGGTGGTGTTGGGGCGCCTTCTCGGGGTGTTCGGTGTCCGTGGAGAGCTGCGTTTGCAGTCCTTCACCTCGCCACCTGAGGCGGTGCTGAAATATCCGTCGCTGTATGCGGCCACCCCCCGTGGGGAGTGGCAGCCGTTCCGGTTCGCCGGTGGGCGGCGGCAGGGAGAGTTCTGGCTGGTGAGGCTAGAGGGTGTGCAGGACCGCGATGCGGCCGCCGCTTGGGCTTTGCGGGAAGTGGCAGTGCCGCGTTTGGCTTTGCTCCCTCCGGCGCCTGGCGAGTACTACCTCGACGACTTGCCCGGGTTGGAGGTGGTTACCTTGGGTGGCCGCTCGCTCGGCAAGGTCAGTCATCTGGTCGACACGCCCGCCAACACGCTCATGGTGGTGGTGTCGGCGGCAGCGGCAGAGGATGGCAAGCCCGGAGAAATCTGGGTGCCGGTGGTTCGCCAGCATGTTCGTGCAGTCAATCTTGACGCCGGGCAGGTGACGGTCGACTGGGAGGAAGTGTGAAATTTGAAGTGGTGACGCTGTTCCCGGACTTCATCCGGGCCTACGTCAGCCAAGGCATGGTGGGCCGCGCGGTGGAACGCGGGCTCATTGCGGTGGGTACCGAAGACCCCCGCGCCTATGCCATGAACGTGCACCGCACGGTCGATGACCGCCCTTATGGCGGCGGGCCGGGCATGGTGCTGAAGATTGAACCACTGCGTACCGCGTTGCGGGCTGCGGTGGAGCGGGTGCCGGTTGGCAGTCCCCGTGTGTACCTTTCGGCCCAAGGTCGGCGGTTCACGCAGGCAGACGCTCGGCGCTGGGCTGCGGCGCCAGGTATGGTGCTGTTAGCCGGCCGTTATGAGGGCGTCGATCAGCGTCTGCTGGACGCGGAGATCGACGACCAGGTGTCGATCGGGGACTATGTCTTGACGGGCGGTGAACTGCCCGCATTGGTAGTTCTCGACGCTGTGGCGCGGTTGCTTCCCGGGGTACTGGGGGCGGCTGAAAGCGCGGTGCAGGAGTCGTTCAGCGACGGGCTCCTCGATTGGCCGCACTACACGCGGCCCGAGGTGTTCGAAGGGCAGGCGGTGCCGGAGGTTCTCCTCGGGGGAAACCACACCACCATCGCGCGCTGGCGGTTGCAGCAGGCTTTGCTGCTCACTGCGCAGCGCCGGCCTGACTTGCTCGCCGTGCGTGGGCTGTCGGTGGCTGAACGTCGTCTCCTCGCGGAGAGGGGTGTGGTGTTGGGGCCCGAAGTTCCGGTGCGGCTGGATCCCTAGGGTCGGCGTGCTGGTGCGGGGTAAAGGTTGCATGGGCGGTGCTATGCCAGTAACGGCAGGCGCAGCCAGGGTTTTCAAATAGGTGCCGGCACACTGGGGTGTGGCACGGCGGTTTGTGGAGTGTCAGGAATCATGAACAAATTCATCCAAGCGATCGAGCAGCGTCAAATGACGCGCACCGTTCCCGATTTCGGCCCCGGCGACACCGTCGTCGTGGAAGTGAAGGTCAAGGAAGGCGACCGCGAGCGCGTTCAGGCCTACGAAGGCGTGGTTATTGCGAAGAGCAACCGCGGTCTGAACAGCACCTTCACCGTCCGCAAAATCTCGCACGGCGAGGGTGTGGAGCGCGTGTTTCAGGTGTATAGCCCGTCCATCGGCGAAATCAGCGTCAAGCGCCGCGGCAACGTCCGTCGCGCCAAGCTCTACTACCTCCGCGAGCGCAGTGGTAAGAGCGCGCGCATCGAAGAGAAGGTCTGACTTAGCGGGGCTACTGCCCCGCGGTCGGCACCGGCGGCTTAGTCGTTGTCCGGTGCTTTGCTTTCTGGTCGGCGCCAAGAGCGACGACCTAGTGCGACAATCAAGAGCCACGGTCTGCTGAAAAAGCATGCCGTGGCTTTTTCGTGCCTGCGTTAAACTAGGGTATGGAAAACAACCTTCCGCCTGAAGGCACCGCTTCCGGTGCGAATGAACTGGCTGCAGAGACCGGGTCCGCAGCGCCGTCTGTTCCTGTCGCACCGGCCCTTCCTCCGCCTTTGCCGGCGCCTCCGCCGGCCAAACCCGTGTCCGCCAAGCCCGGTAGTTCCGTCCTAAGTCTGCTCTGGCGTGCCGTGAAGGCGGCGTTTGGCTTGGTCTTCGGGGTGCTGGACGCCCTGCGCAAGACGCTGCATTTCTTGGTGTTGGCACTCCTGTTTTCACTGCTGGTCATGGCGGGCAACCCGAGTTCTCCGGTCATCCCGCAGCGGGCTGCGCTGGTGCTGGCACCGCAAGGGCGTTTGGTCGAGGAACTGAGTGGTACTCCACTAGACCGTGCGCTGGCGCGTGCCTCGGGACAAAACGACGGCGAAGTGCTGCTGCGCGATGTGGTGGCGGCTATTGACGTTGCGGCAAACGATGAACATATACGGGCGTTGGTCATCGACCCTAGTGGCCTCGATGGCAGCGGCCTCACCAAACTGCAGGAACTGTCCGTAGCGATTGCGCGGTTTCGCAAGACCGGGAAGCCCGTCTATGCCTATGGCCAGTATTTCGATCAAGCCCAGTACCACTTGGCCGCCCAGGCGGACCATGTTTGGCTCGATCCGCTCGGTGCTGTGGCCATCGATGGCTACTCGGCCTACCGCAGCTTCTATAAGGGAACGCTGGAAAAACTGGCCGTGGATGTAAACGTATTCCGCGCCGGTTCCCACAAGAGCTATGGCGACATGTTCACCCGCGACAGCATGTCACTAGAGGAGAAGACAGACGCCATTGCATGGCTCGGCGATCTTTGGAGCCTGTACCAAGACGACATAGAGCCGCGTCGCAAACTTGCCAAGGCGGCGCTGCAGACACAAGCTGAACAGTTGGCTTCGCGCCTCGAGGCAGTGAACGGCAGCATGGCCGACCTCGCCTTGCAACAAAAACTGGTGGACCGTTTGGCGACTTGGGAGGAGTTCGAAAATGAACTCATCGCCGTGGCCGGCGAAGACGAGGACTACCACACGTTTAACTCCATGGACGTGATGGATTACCTCCGTGTCGTGCGTTCTGGCGAGATGTTCAGTCCGCATGCCGGAGACAGTTCGCGGCGCGTGGCTGTCGTCGTGGCTAGCGGCGAAATTGTGGATGGCGAAGCGCCCGGGGGTGCCGTTGGTGGCGATACCTTGGCCGCTGCCTTGCGCGATGTGCGCTTCGATGACGACGTGCAGGCCGTGGTACTGCGTATCGACAGTCCGGGCGGCAGCATGCTCGCTTCGGAGGTAGTGCGTCGTGAAGTGCTCGCGCTCAAGCAGGCTGGCAAGCCCGTGGTGGCCTCGTTCTCGAGTGTTGCGGCATCGGGTGGCTATTACATTGCCGCAGCGGCCGATGAAATTGTTGCGCTGCCCGCAACCATCACCGGTTCCATCGGCGTGTTCGCCATCATTCCTACCTTCGAAAACACGCTCGGGAAAGTGGGTATTACCATCGATGGCGTAGGCACCACGCCGTTGGCCGGTAGCCTGTCGTTGGAACGGACTCTGCCGGATGACACCAAGCGCGTGCTGCAGATGGGCGTGGATGACGCCTACCGCCGGTTCGTCACCATCGTGGCGGAAGGTCGGCAACGC
>Ga0164294_10002721_pt1 | contig 15802 bp, 13 predicted proteins | sample GEODES005metaG_FD_111479 | JGI IMG/M metagenome (GOLD analysis project Ga0164294, IMG submission 111479) | Oligotrophic lake water microbial communities from Sparkling Lake, Wisconsin, USA - GEODES005 metaG | ecosystem: Environmental > Aquatic > Freshwater > Lake | place: USA: Sparkling Lake...
ATCTATGTCGGCTCACGCGCCATGTTTGCCCAGATGCTGCAGAAAATGACTGAGGTGCAAATGAAGCCCATCATCGACAGCACTTTTGAGTTTGATCAGGCACCAGCAGCCTTTCATCGTATGTTGAGTGGTCGGCATTTAGGTAAGATTGTCATTCGCGTCTGATGAAGGATCATCAAAAAGGGAGCAGGCATTGCCCGCTCCCTTTCGGATGTATGGAACCATTGAATCAACCTCAATAGGCGGCCTGCTCAGAGCCCTTGTGCCCCAGCTGTTTGACGGCTTTGTTCAATTGATCGTACTCGAGAGGCTTCTTGATCACGGTCACGGGACCATGGGAAAGAATGCGGCTGAGAACTTCACTGTCAGGATAGCCAGTGATAATCACGATCGGCAGATCAGGATATAGAGCTTTCAGCTGTGAATAAACTTCGTCTCCAGGGACGTCTGGAAGCTTCAAGTCTAGGAAAACGAAATCGAATTTTTGCTTTTTGGCCAATGCGATAGCTTCTGTGCCCGTGCCAACGACGAGGCGTCCGAAGCCGGCTTTCTTCAGGAATTGCTTGAATAGAGCCTGAAGAGCTGGGTCATCATCCACCACCATGACGGTGGGCTGGCCGGACTCATCTTCCTTACGCAGCACGTCGCGGTCGAGCAGGCTGCGTTTGATGCGCCAGCGGCCACCGATCTGAACGGCTGGCAGCTGACCACGCTGAACGAGATAATAGACGGTTGGAAGCGGGATGCGGAGATACTCGGAGGTCTCCTTGACGGTCATGAGTTCTGGTGAGTTTAGGTCGGACATAAAGTGTGTATGGTGAGTGCGGATGCCTTTAGAAGATTTGATTAACTCTATCAAATGCATTTATGAATCTAGCTTCTTATATAATTATCATGACAGCAAGTTTTTTTTCGCACTTTTATCGCCATTAGTGCTTCTCATAACAGATAAATCTACAAAATGAGTCACAAAAAAGAGATGTTTTGACATTCAATTGCTTTTTTGGGGTCTATCATCACCAGTCCGCTGAATTGCTTTTTTTACAGTTTGCGGCTATTGCTATTGAGAGGCAATATTATTAGCTTCTATCTTGGCCCAGTTCCGTGGTGCGAGCATGGCTCTTTGATGAAGGGGCTGAGATTCGGATGGAATAAGTAACAAGGTTGACATGCTGCTGAGGAATGGGCGATTTTTTGAATGCTCCGAAATTGACTGATCTGGCGGATCTCCCCCTCCATTAATCCCCATTCATCAGGTTCATCTCCATGCCTCTCACATAGAGAGTCTAAGGTTTCCCTTTCGCGATGGCTAAAAGCCCGTATCATCCACGCCCCTTTTCCTCTTATGATCAAAGTCGGACTCGTTTCCCTCGGCTGTGCCAAAAATCTCATCGACTCCGAAATCATGGTCGGTCACCTCCAGCAGGCTGGCATGACTATGACTCCGGAGGCCGATCTCGCGGATGTTCTCATCATTAATACCTGCTCCTTCATTGATATGGCCAAGAAAGAGTCCGTCGGCGCCGTGCATGAAGCGGTCGATGCCCGTGGTGAATCCAAGAAGCGGAAACGCCAAAAAATTATCGTTGCAGGTTGTCTATCCCAGCGCTTCTCCCAGGAATTGCCTGGCTTGATGCCTGAGGTAGATGCTTTTATCGGCCTGGACCAGATCACGCAAGTGGCGCCGATTATTCAGGGACTCATGGATAAAGACAAAGGTGAGCAAGAAAACTTAGTCACTCGCCAGCCGCAGTACATTCCAGACTACGACACCCCGCGTTTTCGTCTCACGCCGAAGCATATGGCGTATATTAAGATTGCAGAGGGTTGCAATCACCCCTGTTCCTTCTGCATCATCCCACGTATCCGTGGCCGCCACCGCAGTCGCACACAGGAGAGTGTGTTGAAAGAGGCACGTCAGTTAATCGAAAGCGGCGTCAAAGAGATCAATCTGATCTCTCAGGATACGACTTACTTTGGCATGGATAAATGGGAAGGTGAGCGTCCGAAGCCACGCAGCGGCGTCGATTCCAGTAAAGGAGAGTCCCTCTCCACGCTCATTCGCGAGCTGAATGCTATTCCAGGTGATTTTTGGATTCGTCTTCTCTACACGCATCCTGCGCATTGGAGTGATGATTTGATCGCTGCGATTGCGGAAAGTCCGAAAGTGGCGCGTTACATCGACATGCCGCTTCAGCACATCAGTGATCACATGCTCTCGCTGATGAAGCGCGAGACCGATGGTGCCTACATACGTGATTTGTTAAAGCGTATCCGCGCAGGCATTCCCGGCATCGCCATCCGCACCACGTTTATTGTTGGTTTCCCAGGTGAAACAGAAGCAGACTTTAATGAACTCGTTCAGTTCATCGAAGATGAGAAGTTTGAGCGTGCTGGTGTCTTTAACTATTCCCGTGAAGAAGATACCCGTGCGGCTAAGATGGACGATCAGATTCACCACATGACCCGCAAGGCCCGCTGGAATGAGGCCATGCGTGCCATTCAGCGCAGTGTTGAGCATGTGAATCGCCTGCAGGTGGGTAAAAAACTGCGTGTTCTTGTTGAAGAACCAGGCGTCGCCCGCACAGAGATGGATGCGCCAGACATCGACACGACCATCTTTGTGGATAAAAAGCTACCTGTTGGCAGCTTCGCTGATGTCACCGTGAAAGAGTGGCGCGGCTATGACTTAGTGGCTGGCTAATCGTGATACAGTTGCATCGGAACTAGGCTGCTTTGCTAGCATGATTTCCATCACAGACCTAAGCTTTGCTTATCCAGGCAGCTCGTTTCGGCTGCAGGTGGACTCATTGACGGTCGCGGTAGGACAGAGTCTGGCTTTGCTGGGGCCCAGCGGGGTAGGGAAGACGACCCTTTTGCGGCTCATGACCGGTTTGCTTCAGCCAAACTCCGGAGAAGTGAAGCTGGGTGCGGTTTCACTGAGCCGTCTGAATGAGACAAATCGCCGTGCCTTTCGCCTGAGCGAGGTGGGATTGGTCTTCCAGGACTTTGCGTTGCTGGATTATCTCACCGTGGAAGAAAACATCCTGCTGCCTCAGCGTTTCGGCAAAGAGCCTCTGACGCCGGCTGCTAGCCAAGCCATACGCGGTCTGGCTGAGCGATTAGAAATCGACAAGCATTGGCGGAAGCTTGCGGGTCAACTTTCTCAGGGAGAGCGTCAGCGTGTGGCCATTGCCAGAGCCTTGGCGCATCGTCCACGATATTTGTTTGCCGATGAGCCGACCGCTTCATTGGATGCCGTTCGGCGCGAAGTGGTCATGGATTTGCTGCAGGATTACATTCAGGAAAATGAGGCCTGCCTGATCATGGTCACTCACGACACGGAATTGATCTCGAGGTTTCCAGTGCATTCCAAAGTCGAGGATTTTACTTCCAGATGAGTGCTGCCCTTTACCTCGCCTGGCGCTATGTGGCGCGGCATCGCTTGCAGACGCTATTGCTCGCGGGCGCACTGGCCATGGTAATTGCATTGCCGCTTTGCCTGCGTGTTCTCGTGCAGACCACTGAGCTGGCCATGCGTGACCGCGCCGCTTCCACACCTCAATTGGTCGGTGCTCGCGGAAGTGCGCTGGATCTGATGCTCACCGCCTTATATTTTAAGAGACAACCTTTGCCGCCGATCACAATGAAGCAGGTGCAGGAGCTTCGTGGAACCGACCTTTGTAGAGCGATTCCTCTGGATGTGAGGTTTCATGCGCAGGAGTCGCCCATTGTAGGCACTGAGATTGATTACTTTGGCTTTCGAGGGCTACGCTTGGCATCGGGTCAAATGATCACGCGTCTGGGGGACTGTGTGCTCGGAGCGCGGGTCGCTCAGTTCCGCGGTCTGAAGCCTGGAGATGCCCTTTTCTCATCTCAGGAGCAGGTCTTTGATATCGCCGGTGTGTATCCTTTGAAGATGCGGATCAGAGGGGTCTTAGTCGCGAATGGAACGACTGATGATGACGCCATCTTTGTGGATCTGAAGACTGCTTGGTTGATTCAGGGACTGGCTCATGGGCACGATGATGTCGTCGCGACCAAAGATGCGGTACTCAAAACGGAGTCAGGCAACACCGTCGCCAATGCCAGCGTGCGCATGTTTAATGAAGTCACCGAATCGAACCTCAACGGTTTTCATTTTCACGGTGACCAGGCGGCGTATGAGATCAGTGCCGTCGTCGTCATTCCGAACAATGCCAAGGCTGAGGCGCTGCTGGCGGGTCGCTTTCTAAAAGGCACCAACCCTGTGCAAATCATCCGCCCCAGTGAAGAGTTTGATGCACTCATGAGCACGTTATTCCAATTGCAGGCACTGGCTCTTGCGGTCATGGCACTCACGATCGGGGCTGCTCTGGCCATTGCGGCTCTGGTTTTTGCACTCTCATTCAGACTCCGCCGTCTAGAATTCGCTACGCTGGCAGATGTTGGTGTTTCACCAGTGGCGCTGAGTTTAACGAAGCTTTTTGAAGTCCTCATCGTTGGTGCTCTGGGACTTCTCATTGCTGCTGGTTTGAGTCTTTGGGTGCAAATCAACGCTCCATCTTGGGTGCGTTGGTTGCTTGCCTGAAAAAGTCCACCCGCCTCATGTTAAACAAACTCGACCATGCCATCATAGCTGTGCATCACGGGCACGTAGTGATCCATGTGCTTTAGGATCTGCCAGGTTAAGTTCAGCTTCTTGTGCAGAAAAGCATCATCATGATTTGGATCATGATGCAGCACGATCCATTTTTTCACCGTTGCTAATCGTGCAAGAGCGCAGGCATTGGCTAGATTTGAGTGTCCCCAGCCAACCTTCTTCGAATATTCGTCTGGCGGATATTGCGCCTCGTGCAGCAGAACATCCACATCCTTTAAAAAGCGGATCATGGGCTCTTGTGCCATGACCATCGGATGTTCGGGTACCACTTCTTTTGGGTCTCCCCTAAAGCCCTGGAGAAACTCATTGTCTGGCACATAGGCAATGCTTTTTCCCTCATGCTCAATCTTGTAAGCCACCGTGGCTCCTGGGTGATGGGCAAACTCGCGGGTGATTTTGGCCCCACCGATGATGACTGGATTCTCATCCAGAAAGACAAAGTTCATCTTTGCCCGAAGATCCTCACGCTGGATGGGGAAGTAGTCACGATCCAGTTGTCCACCAAGCAGTGACTCTAAATTGCGGCCAAATCCTCGTTCTCCGTAGACCGTGATTTCGAATCCAGGCACGTAAATCGGAGTGAAGAATGGAAAGCCCTGGATGTGGTCCCAGTGCGTGTGAGTGATGAAGAGATGAATGTGACGCGGGCCACCTTTAAGAAATGAAATGCCTGCCTCACGCAGTCCTGATCCGGCATCAAAAAGAATGCGCTCATCACCAAAGGCAAACTCCATGCAGGATGTGTTTCCCCCGTGCTGAGCAAACTGGGGGCCGGAAACAGGAATCGACCCGCGTGTTCCCCAGAGCCGAATGTGCGGGCGCAGGGTGTCTAAAGTCGGTGTATACTGCGGCGTCGTTGGCGATTCAGCTTGGACTTCCATTCCAACTGTGGTTGCCACGCCGAAGAAATCATTGACTCTGCGGGCTAGCAACTCTGGTTCAAAGGGCTTGATGATCACATCCAGTGCCCCTAGATCCCGCACGTATTTTAGTTCTGTGGAGAAATCTTTCGAAGTGCAAACAATCACGGGTAGCAACTCGGTCTCAGGCTTGGCCCTTAGGGTCTTCAATACTTCTACCCCATTAAGCTTGGGCATCATCAGATCCAGTATCATCAGATCTGGCTGATGGGTGGCCATTCGTTCCAGGCATTCCTCACCATCCTTGGCCACCTCAACTTCATAGCCATGTGTTTTAAGCACATGCGCGATACGCATGGAAATAGCGCGCACGTCTTCAACGACGAGGATACGCTTGGGCTGGGTTGGGTTCATGGTGGTTAAAGAATCAGAGTGCTCATTACGAAAAGGTGGCAGTCCCTGTTCGAAGCTAGGCTCTCTTTTAGAACTGGCAAGCCTCGTCCGATGCTGGCTCGGTGCTATTTAGAGGCACCCGTAACCTAGATTTAGCGCAGGACCATGGACCTCCTTCCAGCTTCCAGATTTGAATTCATGAATAAAACTCACAAAAAAGCGAATAGGATTCGAGTCATCTTTCATTGCCGGCGGTCCAATGGGCACGTTCGCAGCTGAGTCCTTCTATGTCTGAATCATCGCTGAATCTCATTTCCCTCTAAAGCCGCCGCGCAGCCAAAAACAACACTCAACAACGAGATGACAAAAGGCTCCCATGGGCTTCATGTGCCCTTGCTGGCGCTGCTGCCACATCAGTTCCAGTTCCCGTTCCGCCTCCGGGATAGGCTCCGATGACGCTCCTTGATGGAAAGCTCACTGTGGATATTCAGGGGAAATGCGCTTCGAAGTGCGTGAAAATAATTTCGATGTCAACAAGGCCATCCATGGTCACCTTCGGAACTTTGTGGCAAGGTCACCCTAAGAAGCTTGGCGGTTTCGAATGCAGTCTGGAAATAGCCTGCACAGTTGTCAGTCGGGCTCTAAACGCGGTTTTGTTCAACTGATGCCTGCATCGAGCTAAGGTTGATCAGGATCAACGCCGATAAGCCGCTTAAAATGCTTCACACTGATTTCTTCAGCGTGCCTCCAGTAAGGATTTTCGCCCGCAGGCCGCCGTGACCTTTCATGGCTTCTTCAGCGCCTTCAGCAAAGGCCTGATTCATCCAGTAGCAGGGAGCGCTTTCCTGAGTGCCTAAAAAGCGTATGCCTTGAATTTCAAACTTTTGACCGATCAGTGTATTCAAGTCCACTCCTTGAGTGATGATGTTTCTGCGGAAGATGGAAGGCGGCACATCGCTGATCTGAAACTGCTCACAGAGTCGCTCATAGACCTCTTGAGAAAAGAAAGTTACTTGACCTTTGTAGTCTTCTTTAAATCCAAAGAAGCGATCTCCCACAATGCCTTTGCCTGCAATGCATTCGATGCTTTCCAACTCGATCATGGGTGACTCTCCCGCAGGCAGGCCGTGGTGCCCAAAGTAATTGTGATCAGGAGAAATGTAGAGGTGAAGAAGCTGCATGAAACAGTCTCACATAAGACAGGCAAAGCGCCAAATGAGAATCAAAGCTTTGCTTCTTGGCAACTTTGGGTGCCAAATACGTGCATGAACGAAGATCAGATCATTCGCATCGGCATCATAGGTGCAGGTGGCATCGTTAAGCAGCGGCATTTGCCAGGACTGCGTGCTCTGCCGAATTTACAAATCACGGCTGTGGCAAACTCGACGTTGGAAAGCGCTGAGAGTTTTTGCCGTGACTTCGCCACGGAGGCTCAAGCCATCGCGCGCTGGGAGGATGTGGTGGATAATGAGAATGTGGATGTCGTCTGGATCGGTGCCCATCCCCACATGCATCATGACGCCACGATTTTTGGACTGCAATGTGGGAAGCACGTCTTCACTCAGGCGCGCATGGCGGCCAATCTGCAAGAAGCGGAGCGCATGTGGGAAAAGGCCATGACTTTCCCCGAACTCGTCACGGGCATCTGTCCAGCGCCCCATGGAATGAAAGGTGGCGAAATGGTGAAGAAGTTGCTGGATGAAGGTGCGATTGGCAGACCCTTTCACGCGCTGCTTCACAGTTTCAATGCAGGCTGGCTGGATGTCGCTCAACCAGCGCATTGGCGGCAAAAGACCGAGGTCAGTGGTGTTCAGATTTTGACTCTTGGCATCTACACAGAGGTTTTGCAGCGCTGGCTGGGCCATATCGTGGAGGTCGAAGCTCGTGGTGAAGTGGCAATCCCTCAACGCGGTGCTGACAGTGTGGAAATCCCAGACTTTGTGCAGGTGATGGCCCGCTTCCGCAGTGGCCTAGAGGCGACGATGCTCTTCAGTGGTGTGGCGGCTCATGCGCCCACGGATAAACTCTGGCTGTTTGGTAGCGAGGGCACGCTGAGTTATGATTTTGTGACGGAAGATATCACTCTCGGTAAAGCTGGCGGCGCGATGGGCATCGTGCCGGTGCCCTATGAATTGCAGCGTGATTGGACCGTGGAGCGCGACTTCATTCAGGCGGTGCGTGATCCCCAGGCACCTCGTCCTAGGCCCGACTTCACCGAAGGTGTTTGCTACATGCGAGTCGTTGAAGCTGTATGGGAAGCCATGGAGACGCGAGCTGCCGTCAAGTGCGCATGATTTGCGACTAATTAAACGTATCCATGAGAACCCATGCTTACCTTTGATGCTCACCTTGATCTCAGTCTTAACGCCCTCGAATACAATCGCGATCTCCGTCTGCCTGTGCATGAGATCCGGCGGCGCGAAAAAGGCATGAATGATCTGAAAGGTCGTGCGGCTGGCACCACGGCTTTTCCTGAAATGCGCCAGACGGAGATGGGCATCTGTGTAGCCACTCAATTGGCCGGATGCATGAAAGGTGCGCGCCCCATGGCTGACTGGATGTCCCCAGAACAGGCTTACGCTCAAACACAGGGTCAGCTAGCTTGGTATCAGGCCATGGAGGAGGCAGGTCAAATGCGCCGGATCATCGATTTGCCAGGATTGGAGGAAATGATTGCTCTATGGACCGATGGGAAGTCGAGTGAGGACAAGCCCATCGGCTATATCCTCAGCCTGGAAGGCGCCGACAGCATCCGCAGCGTGGGACATCTGGAGCGCCACTGGGAGCAGGGACTGAGGGCCATGGGACCTGCGCATTATGGCGTGTGTCGATACGCCCTCGGCCATGATCAGATTGGTGGTCTAGCCTCTGAAGGAAAGGATCTTATTCGCGAAATGGATCGCCTGGGCATGATCCTCGATGTGACGCATCTTTCCGATGGCTGCTTTTGGGACGCTTTGGATCTCTTTGAGGGCACGGTCTGGGCTAGCCACTCCAATTGCCGCGCATTGGTACCGGACCCCCGTCAGTTTAGTGATGATCAGATTAAAATGCTGATCGAGCGCGGTGCCGTCATCGGTGCCGCTTTGGATGCTTGGATGATGATTCCCGGCTGGGTCCGTGGGAAGACGACGCCTCAGGCCACAGGCCTCAAGCTGGAAGTCCTCTGTGACCACATTGATCATGTCTGCCAGTTGGCGGGAAATGCCCTTCATAGTGGCATTGGTAGCGATTTAGATGGAGGCTTCGGGATCGAGCAGACACCCGTGGATCTTGATACCATCGCTGACCTCTCACGTTTACCCGACATGCTGGCAAAACGAGGCTACAGTCAGACGGATGTCGAAAACATCTTGCACGGTAATTTCCTCCGCTTGCTGAAAAAGGCCTGGGCTTGATGACTACCTCTCTATTTTGAGACTTCTGCCGTTCTCTGAGGTTAACTTCTTGACCTTTCCCATGCTCAGACGCTAACTGCTCTTAGACATACAGACACGGCACGGCTCTTGCGTGCTATGACTTGACCGACCCCTTATTTAAAATGGCCTGCGCAAAATTCTCTCATCCATCCAGTTTCCGTTCTCTCGGTGTACTGCTATGGGCGCTGCTTCTTGTGCTCAGCGCAGCTTCCGCCGCTCGTGCTTTCGATACGGTCGTCCTTGATGCAGGGCATGGTGACTTTGATCGCGGGGCGGCCATCGGTTATGTTTATGAAAAGCACCTGGCTCTGGACACCACCCGCCGTGTCGAAGAGTTGCTGAAAAAAGCTGGGCTCAAGGTCATCATGACCCGCTCTCGGGATGTTTTTATTCCTTTGCCCGGACGTGCTGCTGTGGGCAATCGTTATGGCAATGCGATTTTTGTCAGCATTCACTACAACTACAATCGCGGCGGCAGCGGTAGTGGCGTTGAGACCTACCACTACTCCACCAAGTCTTATTCTCTCGCCGCTTACATCCAGGCTTACCTCGTGCAGCGCACAAGCATGAGTAATCGCGGCGTCAAGCACGCCAGCTTTCACGTCATCCGCGAAACCACACGAAATCCAGCTGTGCTCGTTGAATGTGGTTTTGTCAGCAATTCGACGGAACGCGGACGCATGATGACTGGGGAATTTCGCAAGCGCATTGCTGAAGGCATTGCCCAGGGAATCGTTTCCTACAAAAAAGCCAACTAAAGCTGGCCATGCTCGTGACTTGCCAGCAGATGCAGGAGATCGAGCAGGAGGCTTTCGACCGTGGCATACAGGCCAGTGATCTTATGGAGGCAGCTGGCTGTGGTATTGCGCGGGAGATTGCGCAGCTTTTCCCGCTGCCGGGCACACTGATCCTTTATCTTGGCAGTGGTAACAATGCAGGAGATGCTCTTGTGGCTGCGCGTGAACTGCAAAAGTTGGGCTGGCAGCTTTTGGCACGTCTGAGTGCTGTGCCCGAAGCCATGAAAACACTCCCACGTCTTCATTTAGATCATCTATCGGGGATGCCACGCCTTAGTGCACCGCCCGTTTGTTTGATAAAGCATCCCGTTTTAGCCCTGGATGGCCTGCTCGGCATTGGCACACGAGGCGAGCTGCGACCTGCCATGCGTGCGATGACCGCTGAGTTGAATGCGCTGCGTTTACAACACCATGCTGTGACCGTGGCCATGGATCTACCTAGCGGTTTGGATGCAGACACTGGCATCCCATGTGAAGACTGTATTGTGGCAGATGTTACAATCACGATTGGTTATGCCAAACAAGGCCTCGTTGCCGATACCGCCACCTCTCATGTCGGTCGACTAGCGCTGGTGGGCTTGCCAACTTTGGTGGAGAGGCAGAACAGCGTGCAGCGGTCTCTGCTGACTCCTCAATTGATGCGTGGTTGGCTGCCGAGACGCGCTTTCGACTTTCATAAAGGCCAGGCAGGCCGTGTGGGCATCTTAGCTGGATCACCCGGTTTTCTTGGCGCTGCGGAGATGGTTTGTCGTGCTGCCTTGCGCTCTGGAGCGGGGTTGGTCACACTCATCGTCAAAGAAGAAATCTACACGCTACTAGCTACGCGCTTGCCTCCCGAAGTGATGGTGAAAGTCGTCGAAGATTATCGTGAAGTCTTGTCGATGCGTTTTGATGCTCTAGCTATAGGCCCAGGACTTGGCTTTGCGCATGAGGCTGAAATCATGGCAGTGATTCGTCAGGCATCACCCACGGCTGTGATTGATGCCGACGCTATCACGATGGTCGCTAAAGATCTGGGTGCCTTGGACGAGGGTCTCCGCTTACTGACGCCACATCCTGGTGAAATGGCACGACTGATGCCAGGTCTCACTCAGATTTCCAGGGTCGAGCAAGCCGAAAAAAGCACGCAGAGGCTTTCGCCACATACTCTGTTGCTCAAAGGTGCGCGCACCATCATAGCCAGCATGCATGAAGAAACGTACTACAACACCACTGGCCATCCCGGCATGGCCACGGGTGGTATGGGTGACGTGCTAACGGGCGTCTGTGCCGCACTCATCGGGCAGGGCATTGCTGTTCACCAAGCCGCCGCCATCGGGGCATGGGTTTGTGGACGCGCTGCAGAAATGGCGGCTCAGAGCCAAGCGCAACTGTCGATTCTTCCCACCGATGTGATTGAACTTCTAGGCCTTGCCTTTCTTGATTTGCAGTCGGGTGCATAATCTCATGACTTTCCTCTGACCTTGAAGAATAAGTGGATCTGCGCCATTCATCCACCATGTCTTACCGCCACACTCTTACCGAGCGAGTTCAGTTTGCCGATACCGATATGGCTGGCATCGTTCATTTTTCCAATTTCTTCCGTTACATGGAGCGGGTCGAGCATGATTTCTTCCGTTCAGTGGATCTTTCTATTCGCGAAGATCCTGCCAAAATCCCCGCTGAAGAATGTGTCGGCTGGCCGCGCGTTCATGCTTCCTGTAATTATAAGGCACCGCTGTTTTTTGAAGAACAATTCACCATGGAGTTACTGGTTGAAGAAGTCCGCACAAAGACCGTGCGCTACCTGATCCGCTTTTGGAAATTGACCGGTGAACTCTGTGCCGAAGGCCGCATCATCGCTGCCTGCGTTCGCCGAGATGCCAACACAGGTAAGATGAAGGCAGTCGAGATTCCTGCCAGATGTTTGGCTAAGATCGAGGTCGCGCCAGCAGAGCTGTTGGCTGTGGCTTCAGCTCCGAGTAGATAACGGCATTGGGCTTTTTCAGCGGGCGCTCTTCTGACTCAAAGCTTTTCGCACTTTAAATAAAAAGCGCGGATCTTTCGATCCGCGCTCTTCAAATGAGGCGATTTCAGCTTGCCAAAAACTTACGCGTAGCTGGCTTGTTGGCCTTTGATGTCACGCTTCTTGATCCATGGCATCAGGCTGCGGAGGCGGGCACCGGTCTTCTCGATCGGATGCTTTTCACCAGCTTTGAGCAGCTTGTTGAAGTTTTTGTAACCGCTCTCAGTTTCAGCGATCCATTCCTTGGCAAACTTGCCGTTTTGGATCTCTTTGAGGGCTGCTTTCATGCGCTTCTTCACACCTGCGTCGATGATCTTTGGACCGACTTTGACGTCACCCCACTTGGCCGTTTCCGAGATGGAGAAACGCATGCCGGCGATGCCAGACTCGTTCATGAGATCGACAATCAGCTTCAGCTCATGGAGGCACTCGAAGTAGGCCATTTCTGGAGCGTATCCAGCTTCGACCAGCACTTCGAAACCAGCCTGCACGAGGGCGCTGGTGCCACCGCAAAGAACGGTCTGCTCACCGAAGAGATCGGTTTCAGTTTCTTCTTTGAAGGTGGTCTCAAGGACGCCACCGCGTGTGCCGCCGACGCCGTGTGCCCAGGCAAGGGCGATCTTCTTGGCGTTCTTGTCGGCGTCTTGGAAGACGGCGATCAGAGCAGGCACGCCTTTGCCTTCGGTGTATTGGCGGCGGACGATGTGACCAGGGCCTTTTGGGGCGACCATGATGACGTTGACGTCTTTCGGTGGCACGACTGTCTTGTAGTGAATGGCAAAGCCATGGGAGAAAAGAAGAGTCTTACCTTTGACAAGGTTTGGAGCGATGTCTGCCTTGTAGACGCCACCGATCTTGGTGTCTGGTACGGCAACGAAGATGACGTCAGCCAGTTTGACTGCTTCTGCTGTATCATAGACTTTGAAGCCTTTTTCTTTGGCCACTTCACGGCTTTTGCTTTTGGCATACAGACCGATGATGACGTTAACGCCGCTTTCCTTCAGGTTAAGAGCGTGAGCATGGCCCTGTGAGCCGAAGCCGATAACGGCGCAGGTTTTGCCTTTGAGTGGCGCCAGGCTGGCGTCCTTTTCAGTGTAGATTTTAGCGGGCATTAGTTAGTATGGGTCAGGATTAAGGGCGCGCAGAGTGGTGCAACTGGGTGAAATGGTCAAGGAGGAGTTAGCAGCCGGGTCGTTCTTCGCCAAACTAAAAGCACCTCTCCGATGAGTCATCACAGCGCCATGGCGACCAAGTCGAGCAAGGGCAAGGTTAGTGAATCCACGTTTTAAAAGGTAACCAGAGGATTAGCCATCCTTTTCGGATACCTAGTCCACCGACGCTCACCAGCACCGATGCGACAAACTCCACGACTGGCAAAATACCAAGAAAAAAGGCAAACTGAGCTCCGCGTCCACCCAAGGCGCTGCTGATCCGTAAATCGTGTGGGCGCAGGCATTGTAAGCGGTCGAACAGACATTCAATGTGCTTTTGTGGATCTACACTTGGTTGTCAGATTTGCCTGAAGTGTTCGTTCCATCGTCTCGTCTATGAAGTTCTTTCGTTTTACCGCTCTTATTTCTTGGAGTTTCTTTTTTCTAAGTTCCTCCCACGTCGCCTTCAGCAAACCCAATCTTATTTTTATTCTATGCGACGACTTGGCGCAGGGAGATCTGGGTTGCTATGGGCAAAAGTTGATTCAGACGCCTAACCTCGACCGCATGGCGGCTGAGGGGACTATGTTTCCGCAGCTTTATTCAGGGACCAGTGTTTGTGCGCCGTCACGATCCTCATTGATGACAGGACTGCACACGGGTCACTGCCCGATCCGCGCCAACCGCGAGCTGAAACCAGAAGGACAAAAACCACTGCCAGCCGGCACTGTCACGGTGGCTCAGGTGCTGAAAAGTGCTGGCTATGCCACCGCTTGCACGGGGAAGTGGGGCATGGGCATGTTTGATACCAGCGGCAGCCCTTTGAAAATGGGCTTTGATCACTTCTTTGGCTATAACTGCCAGCGCCACGCGCACAGTTATTTTCCCACCTACCTTTGGGATGATGATAAGCGCGTCGATTTGGATGGTAAAACCTATGCCCAGAATCTCATTGCAGCTGACACCCTCGCCTGGGTGAGGGCGCACGCTGATCGGCCTTTTTTTCTCTTTCATGCCATCACCTTGCCCCATGGCAATTTCGAAATAGACGACCTTGGCATTTATAAAAACAAGCCTTGGACCGTACTTCAGAAACGTTATGCGGCCATGGTCACGCGTCTGGATAGCGATGTCGGCTATCTTTTGGATCTGCTCAAAGAATTGAAGTTGGATGACAACACCCTTGTCGTCTTTTCAGGTGATAACGGAGCTTCTTTTGAGCCCAAATCGGAAGTTGGCAGCCTCTTTGATCAGTCCATGGGAGGTAAGCTGCGTGGTTTTAAGCGCAGTCTTTATGAGGGAGGGTTGCGCCAGGCAGGCATCGCTCGCTGGCCTGGTGTCGTGCCTGCTGGGAAAGTCAGCGATGAGGCCTGGGCCTTCTGGGATTTTTTGCCGACCGCTGCCGAGCTTGCTGGAGTCCATCTTTCCTCCGCCCACGATGGTCTATCGGTCGTCTCTCTTCTCAAAGGCGGCTCAGCGCCTGCGCGAGAAGCTTTTTATTGGGAGCTTCACGAAGGTTCCTCTCTGCAAGCTGTGCGCTTCGGCGACTGGAAAGCTGTCCGCAATGGCCCCTCGAAGCCCATTGAACTTTATGATCTAAAAACCGATCTGGCTGAGTCCAAGAATCTTGCTACTGCAAAACCTGAGCTCAGTGCCAAAGCTGAATCCCTCATGAAATCCATGCGCACCGAGCACAGCGATTGGCCTCTCGTGGATAAGCAGCCTGGAAAAAAGAAAAAGAAGTGAGACGCAGGAGTCTTGGATGAGGATTGGCCAATGCGGTGTTTTTTCTCGCTGTTTTCGGGCAACATTTTGAGGCTGCTGACGGCTATTTTTTGTGCCTAGACATCCATTCTGTCTTTTTTACCTCTCCCCTGCCGCTTGACCCTCTCCCTGCACGGGGTTAAAGACTATGTCCCCGACTTGCCCTGCCACACTGATGTCTATCGAACGTACCCGCAATTTCTCCATCATCGCTCACATCGATCATGGGAAGACCACACTCTCAGATCGCCTGCTGGAGGCCACACAGACCATCACCGTGCGCCAGCAGCAGGACCAACTACTCGATAGCATGGACCTCGAGCGCGAGCGCGGTATCACCATCAAGGCGCATCCGGTTTGCATGAACTACAAGGCCAAAGACGGCCTCATCTACAAGCTCAACCTGCTCGATACCCCCGGTCACGTGGATTTCAGCTATGAAGTCAGTCGCTCCCTCGCTGCCTGTGAAGGTGCTCTTTTGCTGGTCGATGCCTCCCAAGGCGTAGAAGCTCAGACGGTGGCCAATCTCAATCTGGCCATGCAGCAGAACCTGCGCGTCATTCCCATCATCAATAAAATTGACCTGCCCAGCGCCGATCTGGACAAGGTGAAAAAGCAGCTGGAAGAAATTCTGCAACTCCCCTCTGACGAAGCTGTGCCTGCCAGTGCCAAGATGGGCATTGGCATCACCGATATCTTAGAAGCTGTCGTAGCCCTGATTCCACCACCGAAAGATCCCGGAGACGGCTACCTGCGTGCCTCTGTGTTCGA
>Ga0164294_10002722_pt1 | contig 15800 bp, 16 predicted proteins | sample GEODES005metaG_FD_111479 | JGI IMG/M metagenome (GOLD analysis project Ga0164294, IMG submission 111479) | Oligotrophic lake water microbial communities from Sparkling Lake, Wisconsin, USA - GEODES005 metaG | ecosystem: Environmental > Aquatic > Freshwater > Lake | place: USA: Sparkling Lake...
AGCGCCGGCCCGCGCTCGCAAACCACCCGAAGGGGCGGGATCAGATGTCCTGCACCAGCCGCCCGTACAGCTCCGGGCGGCGATCGCGGAAGAAGCCGAAGGCGGCGCGGTGGCGCTTGACCCGGTCGAGGTCGAGCGTTGCGGTGATCACGCCCTCTTCCTCGCGGTCGAGGTCGGCCAGGATGTCGCCGCGCTCGTCGGTGATGAAGCTGGTGCCGTAGAAGGTCTGGCCATGTTCCACGCCGACGCGGTTGGCGGCGATCACCGGCACGACGTTCGACACGGCATGACCGACCATCGCCCGGCGCCACAGCCGCGCGGTATCAAGGCTGTCGTCATGCGGTTCGCTGCCGATCGCGGTGGGGTAGAAGAGCAGCTGCGCGCCCATCAGCATCATCGCGCGGGCGGTCTCGGGATACCATTGGTCCCAGCATACGCCGACGCCGATCGTCGTCTTGTCCGGACCTTCCCACACCTTGAAGCCGGTGTTGCCAGGACGGAAGTAGAACTTCTCCTCATAGCCGGGGCCATCGGGAATATGGCTCTTGCGATAGACGCCGGCGATCTTGCCGTCCGGGCCGATCATCGCGAGCGAGTTGTAGTGATGCGGGCCGTCGGCCTCGAAGAAGCTGGTCGGGATGTGGATCTTCAGCTCGGCGGCGAGCGCCTGCATCGCCAGCACCGCCTTGTGCTCGGCGGTCGGCTTGGCGTTGGCGAACAGCCCCTCGTCCTCGACCCGGCAGAAATACTCGCCTTCGAACAGCTCGGGCGGCAGCACGACCTGCGCACCGCGCGCGGCGGCCTCGCGGACATGGGCCGACACCTTCGCGATGTTCGCGTCGATATCGTTGGAGAAGGCGAGCTGCAGGGCGGCGACGGTGATCTCGGTCATGGCGCGCCATGTAGTGCGGTGCTGACGATTCTACCACCCATCCGCGCCTCTAACCGTCATCCCCGCGAAGGCGGGGATCCAGAGCGAGGCAGGGCCATCCGCTGTCACCCTGGATCCCCGCCTTCGCGGGGATGACGAGGAGGGGATGGATCGGCTAAGCACCCAGGCGATGCTGTCGCGCCCTCTGCTCGCTGCCCTGGCCCTGGGCTTCCTCTCCGCCACCGGATTCGCGCCGCTCGACTGGTGGCCGCTGACGCTGGCCTGCCTTGCGGCGCTGCTCCACCTGACCTGGCACGCGCCCAGCCTGAAATCGGCATTGCTGCGTGGCTGGGTGTTCGGCGTCGGCCATTTCACCCTGGGCAACAACTGGATCCAGCACGCCTTCGACTATCAGGCGAAGATGCCGCCGGTGCTCGGCTATTTCGCGGTGCTGCTGCTCGCGCTCTATCTTGCCATCTATCCGGCCATCGCGATGGGCCTCGCCTGGCGTTTCGCGCGATCGGTGAAGGCGCGCTGGAACGAGCCCGACATCGCCTTCGTACTTGCCGCCGGCGCGGCCTGGATACTGTCCGAATATCTGCGCGGCACGATGTTCACCGGCTATCCGTGGAACCCGATCGGCGTGATCTGGGTGCCCACGCCGATCGCGCAGATCGCCGGCTTCCTCGGCACCTATGCGCTGTCGGGGCTCACCGTCTTCGTCGCCGGCGCGCTCTATCTCGCCAGCCAGCACCAGTACCGCGTGCCGCTTGCCACCGCCGCGCTGCTGATCGTCGCCGGCGTCCTGCTCAATCCGGGCGCGCCGGTGGAGGACATGACCCGCCCGCATGTCCGCATCGTCCAGCCGAACATCGGCCAAGACGGCGTCGATGCGCCCGACTATCCCGCCCGCGTCCTCGCCAAGCTCGCCGAGTGGAGCGGCCAGCCGGGCACGGTGCCGCGGCTCGTCGTCTGGCCCGAGGGCATGGTCAATTACTTCGTCGAGGACGGCTATCCGCCGGCCTATTACCGCGACGCCGATCCCCGCTGGGTGCGCGGGCGGATCGGCGGGCTGCTCGGACCGCAGGACCGCGCGATGGTGGGCGGCAACGCGCTGATCTTCGCGGACGGCAAGCTCGCCGGCGCGGGCAATTCGGTGTGGACCGTCGATCCCGCCGGCATGCTCGGCGCACGCTACGACAAGGCGCATCTGGTGCCCTATGGCGAGTATTTGCCGATGCGCACGATCCTCGCGCCGCTCGGCCTTGCCCGGCTGGTGATGGGAGAGGTGGACTTCCTCCCCGGCCCGGGCCCGCGCAGCCTGCCGGTCGAGGGCTTCGGCAATGCCGGGGTGGCGATCTGCTACGAGATCATCTTCTCCGGCCAGATCGTCGACCGCGCGCACCGGCCGGACTTCCTGTTCAACCCCTCGAACGATGCCTGGTTCGGCCGCTGGGGTCCGGTCCAGCACCTCGCCCAGGCGCGGCTGCGCGCGATCGAGGAGGGGCTGCCGATCCTGCGCGCCACGCCCACCGGCGTCTCGGCGGTGATCGATGCGCATGGCGCGCTGATCGGCACGGTGCCGGCGGGGCAGGAAGGCGCGGTCGAAGCGCCGCTCCCCAGGCCGCTGCCGCCGACGCTGTTTTCGCGCCTCGGCAACTGGCTGGCGCTGATCGTCGGGCTGTTCTCCGTAGTCTTCGCAATTGCGTTCCGACGCTTCGCCCGCTAGGGCGTCATATAAGGAAAGCTTTATATGGCATGGCAACGGCCGAGCTTTCCTCCCAAACTTTGAGGAAAACCATGCGTTCCAACTATCTCTTCACGTCCGAATCGGTTTCGGAAGGCCATCCCGACAAGGTCGCCGACCAGATTTCCGACGCCATCGTCGATCTGTTCCTCTCGAAGGACCCCGAAGCCCGCATCGCGTGCGAGACGTTGACCACCACGCAGCTGGTCGTCCTCGCCGGTGAAATCCGCGGCAAGGGCATCATGGATACCGAGGGCAACTGGGCCCCGGGCGTTCAGGAAGAGGTCGAGAAGACCGTCCGCGATACCGTCAAGCGCATCGGCTACGAGCAGGAAGGCTTCCACTGGGAGACGCTCCGCTTCGAGAACAACCTGCACCCGCAGTCGGCGCACATCGCGCAGGGCGTGGACGCTTCGGGCAACAAGGACGAAGGCGCCGGCGACCAGGGCATCATGTTCGGTTTCGCCTGTGACGAGACCCCGGACCTGATGCCGGCGACGCTCGACTACAGCCACAAGATCCTCGCGCGCATGGCCGCCGACCGTCACTCGGGTGCGGCGCCATTCCTCGAGCCCGACACCAAGAGCCAGGTCACGCTGCGCTTCGAGAATGGCGTGCCGGTCGCTGCGACCGCGATCGTCGTCTCGACCCAGCATGGCAAGGGCTATGACGAAGGCGACAAGGAAGCCGAGCTCAAGGCCTATGTGAAGAAGGTCGTCGCGGACGTGATCCCGGCCGCCCTGCTTTCGGACGCCACCGAGTATCACATCAACCCGACCGGCTCGTTCGAGATCGGTGGTCCGGACGGCGACGCGGGCGTCACCGGCCGCAAGATCATCGTCGACACGTACGGCGGTGCAGCTCCGCACGGCGGCGGCGCCTTCTCGGGCAAGGACCCGACCAAGGTCGACCGTTCGGCGGCGTACATCACCCGCTATCTCGCCAAGAACATCGTCGCCGCCGGCCTGGCCAAGCGCGTGACGATCCAGCTGGCGTACGCGATCGGCGTGTCCAAGCCGCTGTCGCTCTATGTCGACACCCACGGCACCGGCACGGTCGCCGACGACAAGATCGAAGCCGCGATCGCAGGCATCGAGAAGCTGGGCGGCCTCACCCCGCGCGGCATCCGTACCCACCTGCAGCTCAACAAGCCGATCTATTCGAAGACGGCCGCTTACGGTCACTTCGGCCGCAAGCCCGAGGGCGACTTCTTCCCCTGGGAGAAGACCGACCTGGTCGAGGATCTCAAGGCGGCGCTCGCCTGATCCTTCGCTTCGGCGAAAGGCAAGTCGAAAGCTCCGTGCCGGACCTCCGGCGCGGGGCTTTTCCTTTGGGAGGCATGCAAGTTCGTTACATCCTGCCGTACGTATTCGTACCCGCCATCCTATAAAGCTCTGAGCAACTGCGCTTGTTCATCAGGGAAGGGCAGGAAAGGAGCGAGTCGGTGGAGAAGGATAATTCGATGGTTGCCCCGGAAACGGGGGCTTCGGCTGCCAGCACCGGGCTCGCGATCGCGTTCCAGCCCATCGCCGAGATCGCCGGCGGGCGCATCCATGCCTATGAAGCGCAGGTGCTGCGCGACGGCGTGTCCGCAATGCAGGACTTCGACCAGCTCTCGGCGGACTCGCGCAGCGACGTCGATCGCCGCTGCGCCGTCGCCGCGATCCGCTGGGCCGCGACGGCCGGCTTCGCCAATTCGGGCGGCCGCCTGATCATTCCGCTGAGCGCTCCGGCGATCGGCGATCCGAACGAGCATATCCAGCCCGCGCTGCTCACTGCGCGCCAGTATGGCATCGTGCCCGAGCGGCTGGTGTTCTCGCTCCAGCACTATCAGGCGATCACCAATTCGGAGCTCGCCGACGTGCTGCACGTCTTCAACAAGCTCGGGCCCGCGGTGGCCTTTCACGGCATCGGCCCGAACGAATCGGGCCTCGCCGCCTGCGGCAAGTTCGCGCCGCACGCCGTGACGATCGAGCCGGAGCTGGTCAGCAGCATCGCCTCCAGCTGGTCGCGCCGCATCGCGATCGAGGACCTGGTCCGCCGCATGCAGGCGCTGGGCCTGCGCATCGTCGCGGCGGGCGTGGACAGCGAGCCGGTGTACGAGCGGCTGCGCAGCTTCGGCGTGCCGCTGGTCCAGGGCAGCTATGTCGGCGCGCCGGCCACCGGCGTCCTGCCCCAGGCGCTGCGCAACGCCGCCTGATCGGCGCAATCTCCGGCTTGTAGTTTGAGGCGTTGCCCCTAGCCTTCGCGGCCGGGGGGATTTTTCCATGCGTCACCTGTATCTGCTCGCGCTCGCGCTGTGTGCCAGCACCGTTGCACCCGCCACCGCGCAGAAATCGACCAGTATCGATGTGCCGGCCAATGCGAGCTGGAAGCATGCCGCCACCGGCTTGATCCTGCGCCCCAGGATCGCCGGCTTTCCGCGCGGCACGATCGCCGACTCGTCGTCGAGCGAGCTCGACGTGATGATCCAATATGCCGAGGGCGGGCCGACCGCGGTCACGCTCTACATCTTCCGCCCTTCGCTGATGAGCGCGCCGATGTGGTTCGACCGGTCGGAGGCGCAGATCCTGCTGCGCAGCGAAGTCTATGGCAGCGTCACGCCGGCAGGTCCGGCGCGCGCCTTTGCTGTGCCCCATGCTGCCGCGACCTCCGCCCTGCAGCGCGTCTATGTGCCGGGCCTTGGCGACTATAAGAGCACCGGCCTGGTCATCGCCCCGCTCGGCGAATGGCTGGTCGCGGTCCGCGCCAGCTCGAAGGAGCTCGATCCCGCGGCGCTTGAGGCCAAGCTCGGCGAGATCGTCGCCGGGATCGTCTGGCCGGACAAGATCGCCGAAAGCCTCGCGGCGGTGCCTGTCGCCGCCTGCACCGACACCTTGCCCTATGACCGCAAGGCCAAGGCGAAGAAGCCGGACATGACGCAGGCGCTGCTCGGCGCGGTGATGTTCGCGGCGGCCGAGGACAAGAGCAAGGACAAGAAGGACGGGGAAGTGGAAGCCGATCCGCCCAAGCCCTCGGTCTGGTGCCGCGAGGGCGAGTCGGCCCGCGAATATGGCGTCTACCGCACCGGGGACGGGTATAAGGGCTATGTGCTGGCCGTCGGCGATGCCGGCATCACCGTCAGCGTCGGGCCCGCCTTCCCGCTGGAGAAGGAGGATCCCGGCTTCACGCTGAGTGTCGGCATGCTCGACCGCAATCTGGTCTATCCGAATTTCGACCGGCTGCCCGCGCCCCGGGCGGCGTTCGAGGCGATCAACCGGCTCAGCCCGGTTTCGAGCACGACCCGCGGCAGCAAGAACATCACGATCGGCATGTGATTCGCGTGGATTCGGTCCCGCGCGGCGATCCGAAACCCCTCGGGTTGAATACGGATGCGCCGCGCAGCGCCCGATCGCGACTCGCGGATTCGCGTGCGGCAAGCGGAATCTTGCCGCTGTAGCTTGGTAGATTCCCCATGGGGGGAATCCCCCTTCGGCGACGCACGGAATGGAACTGGTATCGTTAACCATCTTTAAAGGAGCTCAGAAAGGAAGCATCCTCCATGTCCTCCGAAGCTGACGCCACGCTCGATACCGGCCTCGCCATCGCCTTCCAGCCGATGATCGCAACCATGTCGGGCATGCCCTTTGCCTGGCAGGTGGTCGCCACCGCCCAGGGCCGCAGCTTCTCGCAGATCGCCGCCGCCCTTGCCCCCGAAGCGCGCCCCGCGCTGGAGATGGCACGGATCAGCGCCGCCATCGCCGCCGCCGCGGACGAAGGCCTGCTCGAGGGCGAAGCGCTGCTCGCCATTCCCGTCGGCGCCGCCGGCCGCAATCCCGAGGCGCTGCTCGCCCATCTTTTCCGCACCGCTATCGAGCACCGCGTTTCGACCGACCGCATTGTCGTCGAGATCAATGCCGACGAGCGCGGCGACCTCAACCATGTCACCGCCCTCGCCCAGGCCTGTGTCGACCGCGGCATCGCCATCGCCTTTGACAGCTTCGCCGTCGGCCCGCTCGCCGTCCGCCTGCTCGGCCGCTTCACCCCGCGCTTCGTCAAGCTCGATGCCGGTCTCGTCCGCAACATCTCCGACAGCAGCTCGCGCCGCGTGATCGTCGAGGGCGTGCTCCGCCTCGCCCGCAACATGGACGTGACGCTGATCGCCAACGGCATCGTCCGCCGCGAGGATCTCGCGATGCTCGGCACCATGGGCATCCGCCACATGCAGGGCGACTGGATCGCGCCGGCGATGGCGCATCCGCTGCCGCGCCCGCATCTCGCCCGCCGCGAGCCGCGCACCAATGTGCCCCAGCACCGCCGCCTCGCCGCCCATCAGCGCAGCGCCACGGTGCGTCCCGTAGCCACCACCACGATCGCCCAGGCGCTCTAACGCTTGTCCTCTCCGCCGGGGACGCTAACAGCGCTCCCGTGTCCGATCCCGTTTCCATCCGTCGCCTCTACGGCCGCCGCCAGGGCCATAAGCTCCGCCAGGGCCAGTCCGAACTCGTCGAGACTCTCCTTCCGGAGGTTAGCGTGCCCGAATCGGGCACGCTCGATTCCCAGATCCTCTTCGGTGACAGCCGTCCGCTCGAATTCGAGATCGGCTTCGGGGCAGGCGAGCATCTCGCCGGCCAAGCGACCGCGCGTCCCGATCATGGCTTTATCGGCTGCGAGCCCTTCCTCAACGGCGTGGTCGGCGCGCTCGGCCATATCCGCGACGGCGAGCTCGGCAATGTCCGCCTGCACATGGGCGACGCGCTCGAAGTGCTCGAGCGGCTGCCCGATGCCAGCCTCGACCGGCTGTACCTTCTCCACCCCGATCCCTGGCGGAAGGCGCGCCACGCCAAGCGCCGCATGGTCAATCACGGCCCGATGGACATCATCGCCGCCAAGCTGAAGCCCGGCTGCGAGTTCCGCCTCGGCACCGATCACCCGGTCTATGTCCGCTGGGCGATGATGATCATGAACCAGCGCCGCGACTTCGAGTGGCAGGCGAAGACCGCCGAGGACTTCCTCACGCGTCCCGAAGACTGGCCCGAGACCCGCTACGAGCGCAAGGCGCGCCGGCTGGGGCACGAGGTCTGGTACTTCCGCTACATACGGGTCTGAGGGATCAGCCCTGCATGAAGGCGGCGAAGGCGTCCTTGTAGCGGGGATGCCAGCGGGACAGCGCCGGCCGGTTCTCGATGATATCGCCCATCGCCCATGCCATCCGCTTCTCGTCCGTCGCGCGGGTAACGTCGTTGTCGGGGCATAGGATGTAGAAGTCGCCCTGTGCCAGCCGCTCGAACAGGAAGTCCGCCACCTGTCCTGCGCTCCATGCGGCGTCCGGCTTCTCGCCACCGCCGCCGGTCATGCCGGTGAAGGTGAAGCCCGGAATCAGCAGATGGGCGGTCATGCGGTCGCCGGTCGTATCGAGAAGGCTGTGCGCCAGCCCCTCGGTGAGGGCCTTCACCCCCGATTTGCTGACATTGTAGGCAGTGTTGCCCGGCGGCTGGGTGATGCCCTGCTTCGAGCCCGTGTTGACGATCATGCCCGGCCGGCCGCTCTCGATCATCGCGGGCGCGAAGGCCTGCACGCCGTGGAGGACGCCCATCAGGTTGACGCCGATTACCTGGTCCCAGATCGCCGGCCCCGACAGCGCATCGGCGCCGCCCGAGATCGCGGCGTTGTTCATCAGGAACGACACCGTCCCGAAGCGCGCGTGGATTTCCGCCGCCAGCGCATCGACCGCGGCTCGGTCGCTGACGTCTGCCACGAAGCCCGTCGCCAGCTCGCCGAGCGCGGCTGCGCGCGCCGTCACGGATTCGGCGCGATCGACAAGACAGACCCGCATGCCGCGGGCGACCAGCCGCTCGGTCACGGCAAGGCCGATGCCGCCCGCCGCGCCCGTCACCACCGCGAGGTTGCCTGTAGCGAGTGCTTCCATCTGTCTTTCCCTGCGTGGCGGGGTTTCCGATTTCGCGCCCTATCGCACAATCGGCGCGGCGCCGGAAACGGCGAAGATTGGCGCTGTCACGGTCTTTACTTGGGCTATCGGCTGTCTATGCCGGGAGGTGAAGGGAAGGGGCGATGATGGACCGCAGGACCTTGCTCGGCGCGACTGTCGCCAGCGCTATCACGCCCGCATATGCCGCAGATGACGATCGCTGGGCCGCCATCGCCGCCCAGTACGACATCACCCGCAAGACCGTGCAGCTCGAGCATGGCAATTGGGGGATGATGGCCAAGCCGGTGCTCGCCGCCTATCGCGCGCAGGTCGAGCGGGTGAACCGCGACACCAGCTTCTATGCCCGGCGCGAGATGCCCGGCGAGATCGAGGCGATCCGCGCCCGCGTCGCCGCGACGATGGGCGTGGCGACGAGCGAGCTCGCCTTCACCCGCAACGCCACCGAGGCGATGCGCGCGCTGATCCTCGGCTACAACAAGCTGCGCCCCGGCGACGCGGTGCTCCACGCCGATCTCGACTATGATTCGATGCAGGCCTGCATGGAGAGCCTGCACGCCCGGCGCGGCGTCGAGGTGGTCAAGATCGCCCTGCCGCTCCCCGCCACGCACCAGGCGCTGATCGAGGCCTATGCCAGGGCGTTCATCACGCATCCGAACCTGCGCATGGTATTGCTCACCCATGTCAGCCACCGCACCGGGCTGGTGCTGCCGGTCGCCGAGATCGCCGCGATGGCCAAGCTCCACGATATCGACGTGATCGTCGATGCCGCGCACGGCGTCGGCCAGATCGACTACAGGCTCCCCGATCTCGAAGCCGATTTCATCGCGATCAACCTGCACAAATGGATCGGTGCGCCGCTCGGCGTCGGCGCGATCGTGATCCGCGGCGATCGGCTGGCGGACATCGATGTCGACCCGTCCGAGCCCGGCGCCAAGCCCGACGACATCCGCAGCCGCGTCCATACCGGGACGGTCGACTATGCCGCGCAGCTCGCGGTGCCTGCCGCGCTCGATTTCCAGGAGAGCATCGGCCTTGCCGCCAAGCAGGCGCGGCTGCAGGCCTTGCGCGACCGCTGGGTGCGCCCGGCGCGCGCGTTGCCGAACCTCGAGATCCTCACGCCGGACGAGCCGGGTAGGTACGGCGCGATCACGGCGTTCCGTCTGAAGGGGCAGACTTCGCACGACGCCAATGTCGCGCTGGCGAAGCGGCTGCTCGACGAGCATGGCATCTTCACCGTCCACCGCGACGGGCTGGCCTCGGGCAGCTGCGTGCGGGTGACGCCGGCGCTGGCGACGACGATGGAAGAGGTCGACCGCTTCGTCGCGGCGTTGCGGAAGATCGCGACCTAGTCCGCCAGCTCCGCCCAGACCGGCGCATGGTCGCTGGTCTTCTCCCAGCCGCGCACATGCGCATCCACCTCGGCGCGCTTGAGCCGCTTCTCCGCGTGCCGGTTCAGCAGCAGGTGATCGATCCTGAGGCCGGCGTTGCGGCCATAGGCGTTCCGGAAATAGTCCCAGAAGGTGTAGATCGTCTCGCCGGGATGGAGCTGGCGCAGCGCATCGGTCCAGCCCTGTTCGAGCAGCCGGGCATAGGCCGCGCGCACCTCCGGGGCGAACAGTGCGTCGTCCAGCCATCGCTCGGGCTTGTAGACCTCTAGCTCGGTCGGCATCACGTTATAGTCGCCCGCCAGCACCACCGGCCCGTCGAGCGCGACCAGCGTCGCCGCGCGCAAGACCAGGCGCTCGAACCAGCGCAGCTTATAGTCGAACTTGGGCCCGGGCTTCGGATTGCCGTTGGGCAGATAGAGCCCGCCGATCAGCACGCCGTTCACCGCCGCCTCGATATAGCGGCTCTGGAGGTCGTCGGGATCGCCGGGCAGCCCGCGATGCGTCTCCACCGGTTCGCTGCCGCGCGCCAGGATCGCCACGCCGTTCCAGCTCTTCTGCCCGTGCCACACCGCGCCGTAGCCGGCGTCGCGGATCGCGGCTTCGGGGAATTTCTCCTGCGGCGCCTTCAGCTCCTGCAGGCACACGACGTCGGGCTCAGCCTCCGCCAGCCAGCGCAGCAGCACCGGCAGGCGGCCATTGACCCCGTTCACATTGTACGTCGCGATCTTCACCCAGGGAGATGTCGCGGCGGCGGCATCGGTTCCCGTTGGACGGCTACTGGGTGCTGGCTTCCAGCTTGGCGCGGTCGCGCAGCGTGATTCCGCGCGCGCCCATCAGGTTGATCGCGCCTTCGGCCTTGAGCTTGGTCAGCTGGCGGCTCACCGTCTCGATCGTCAGGCCCAGCACTTCTGCCATCTCGCCGCGAGTCAGGGGCAGGTCGAAGGTCACCGGGCCGAAGGCAGTGGCGCGGCAGCCCTGCGCGCGGTCGGCCAGGTCGAGCAGCAGCCCGGCCACTTTCTCGCGCGCCGAAAGCCGGGCGAGGGTGAGCATGCGTGCGCGGGCCTCATCGAGTGCCGAGAGCGTACGCTGGAGCAGCAGCCGCTCCATCCGCGCATGATCCTCGAGCACGCGCTCGAAGGGCTGGCGCGGGAAGACGCACAGCTCGGCATCGCCCAGCGCGGTCACGGTGAAATCGGCGAGTTCGGCCCAGGGGCGGCCGACGAAATCGGCCGGGTAGAGCAGGCCCACCACCTGTTCGCGCCCGTCGGGCGTGGTCGCGCTCAGCTTGAGCACGCCGGAGATCAGGTTGGCGCAGACCGGGTTTTCCTCGCCGGCCCATTGCAGCGTCTGGCCGCGCTCGAGCTTGCGGCGCTGGCCCAGCGTGTTGAGCGCCTGCAGCTCGGTGTCGTCGAGGCTGGCGCAGAGCGCCCGGTCGCGCACGGCGCACTCGGTGCAGATATGGGCAGCCATCATAGGCCCCATATGGCGGCCTTTTGACGATCGTCAAAGCATGGGAATGTCCGGAGGCGCACGGCAGGGTCATCCCAAACCAAGGAGCGACCCCATGTTCCTCGATCTAGTCCTCGCCGCCGGCGCGCTTTTCGTCGCCGTCGTCGCCTTTGTCAGCGCCGAGGATGCCATCCGCTTCCGCGGGCGCTGATCCCGTCTCGGCACGCCCGCTGCGCTTCCAGGCGGAGCGCAGCAGCTTGCCCGCCCATGCGTCGATCCCCGGCCGGATGAACAGCCAGTCGCGGATCGCCGGGCCCTTCTCGGCCCCGATCACCTGCTTGTAGCCGCTGTCGCCGGCACCCCAGTCGACAATGACGATGCCGTCCTCGATCGCGCGGACCAGGTTGCGATAATAGAGCAGCTTGCCCGGCGAATGTTTCGCCACGCGAGGGTCGTAACTGTTGGCGATCGCGTATTTCAGCGTGCCGGCGTTCATGTCGAATGAGAAGGCGGAAGGGGCACCGTCGATGCGCAGCACCGCGGCCCACATCATCTCGGCGATCACCGGATCCTCCGCGGCCGCGCGCCAGAAGCCGCCATGGCCGCGCGCAGTGAACTTGGCGTCCGACCCGTCGGTCTTCGCCGCGATCCAGCTCTTTTCCTCGATCTCGGCCAGCGCGTCGAACGCAGCGCCGCTCCAGTCCGCGCCGTGGACGAAGCTCCAGTCGAGTTCGCCATGGCTGCCGAGATGCTTCTCGTGGAAACGATTCTTCTTCAGCGTCGAGTTGCGCGGCCAGGTGCCTTCGCCGCGCGCGGCGGGGATATCGAGCAGGAAACTGTCCGCGACGAACCGGTCGAGCACCGCCCAGCCCTTGGCCCTCGCTGCTTCCTTGAGCAGCTCGAGTGCGGGATCGCCGTCATAGACCGGGCCGACGCGCAGCGCGCGGGCTTCGCGGGCGAGGCGGGGGAGCAGCGCTTCCATCGCCTCGACCCCGGCATCCTCGCGGACGGGGAAGCTGCGGAACGGCCAGTAGCAGCCGGGGATCGCGACCAGCTTCGCCCAGGCCGGGCCGGCGGGGACGATCGGCAGCGCGGCGACGGCCTCGCCTTCACGCGCCACCGTGAGCGTGCGGGCATGGCCGCCATAGGCGCGGATTGCCGCGGCGAACCAGCCATAGCGCAGGAAGCGGTGCGACGGGGCCGTACGCGCCGCGACCGCGTCGATCGCGCCGGCCAGCCCGTCGACGCAATCGACGGTGAGCGCCGGCGGCAGGCGCGTGAATTCCTCGAGCAGCATCGGCTTCGACATGGCCATGCTCTTAGCCGCGCACCCGTTACCAACCCGTGATGAAGGCGGCCGCGTTCAACCTCGTGCCCAGGCGCGTGCCTGTTCGAGCTCTTCGGGAGTGAACACCTTCTGCTCGCCGGGCACCATCCAGCTCATCGCGCGGCTGGTGGTGGCGAGCCACGCAATGTCGGTGACCAGCGCGACCCGGGCGATCTTCGTGATGTGGCTCGTGCCCCAGCTGATGTCCTTCCACCAGGCGGCCAGCTCCATGCCCGCGAAGTTGCGGACGACGGCGACGCCGCGCAGCTTGCCGTGGCGGGCGATCACTGCGTCCATCTCGACCACCGCCGCGTCATATTCGGCCCGCGTCACTTCGCCATCGACGGTGAATTCGATCACCCCGGCTTCGGCATCGGTCTCGAATGTCATCATGGGCCTTCACTCCGCTACGTTACGCCGTCATAACGTACAGCGCATGGAAGGCCCCTATCTCTCCACAGTCTCGGAAACCATCCAGGCGGCGATCGCGCCGGTGTTCCTGCTGGCGGGTATCGGCGCGTTCCTCAACGTGATGGTCGGCCGGCTGGCGCGCATCGTCGATCGTGCCCGCAACATCGAGCAGCTTCACCCGCGCTCGACCGGCCCGGAGCATGACCGGCACGTCTGGGAGCTGCGCATCATCGATCGCCGCATCTCGGTGATCAATAACGCGATCTTCCTGTGCACCGCCAGCGGCCTGGCGATCTGCTTCGTCGTCGCGATGATGTTCGTCTCGCGGCTGGCCAACTGGCATATCGGCATCTGGGTGGCGCTCAGCTTCATCGTCTCGATGGTGCTGCTGATGGCCGGGCTGATCTATTTCCTGGTCGAGGTGCGCATGTCGCTCGAGGCGATCCATGTCCGCGAGGAGCTGCTCGAGCTCGAGGGCAAGAAGCGCCGATGAGCCCGGCGGCCGAGAAGCGGCTGCTCCAGATCGCGATGCTCCTCGTGCTGCTGGTCCCGCTCGCCGGCAGCCTGATCGGCATCGTCCACGGTCCCGAAGGATTCGACCGCACCGCCACCGGCGTCACGCTCGACAGCCATTTCCGCTACCTTTCCGGCCTGCTGCTGGCGATGGTCGCGCTGTTCGCCAGCTGCGTGCCCGATATCGAGCGCAAGGGCGCACGCCTGCGCCTGATCGCGGTCCTGCCGATCACCGGCGGGCTGGCGCGGCTGCTCTCGCTGATCGTCGCGGGCGCGCCGAGTTGGCAGCACATCGCCGCGCTCGGCATCGAGCTCGGAATCGTCCCGCTGATCCTGCTCTGGCAGGCGCGCCTCGCCCGCCGCTTCGCCTAGGGCTTGCGCGGCCCCAGGTCCGCCGGGATCGTCGGCAGGTAGCGCGGCGCCACCCGGGCGTTCGTCGCCTGCTCATAGGCATAGCCCGCCTTGAGCAGCAGCTCGTCCGAATAGGCGGTGCCGATGAACGACAGCCCCGCCGGCAGCCCGTTGACCAGCCCCATCGGCACGGTGAGGTGCGGATAGCCCGACACCGCCGGCAGCTCGCTCGCCGACGGCCCCTGGAACTGGTCGCCATGCGCCGGATCGCTCAGCCAGGGCGTGCCATAGGTCGGGGTGACGAGAACCTGCGCGCCCGCCGCCTGCAGCATCGCGTCGATCCCCTCCGGCCCGGCCATCCGCGCCGACTTCTCGCGCGCCGCCTTGTAGTCGGGATCGTCGAGGCCCTTGGTCTTCTCGGCCTTCAGGAACGTCTCCTGCCCGAAGAATGCCATCTCGCGGTCCTTGTGCGCCTCGTTGAAGGCGATCAGGTCGGCAAGCGTCCTGGTTGTCACGCTGGCCGGGGTGGTGGCGAGATAGGTCGCCATGTCGGCCTTGAGCTCAGTGTAGAGCACCAGCCCCTCGGCCTCGCCCAGGCCCTTTAGTTCGGGCATCTTCACTTCGACCAGCACCGCGCCCGCCGCGGTCAGCTCTTCCAGCGCCTTGTCGAAACGCGCGGCGAGATCGGCGGCCATTTCGGGCTTCCAATAGCCGATCCGCATCCCCTTCAGCGCATCGGGGCTGAGCGCCGCCGCATAGTTGCGCTTGTGCTTGTCGGCATCCTTGGTGGCGGGATCCTCGGCATCGCTGCCCACCATCGCGCTGAACAGCAGCGCCGCGTCCTTCACCGTCCGCGCCATCGGCCCCGGCGTGTCCTGGCTGTGGCTGATCGGCACCACGCCGCTGCGGCTGATCAGGCCCAGCGTCGGCTTCAGCCCGACCAGCCCGTTCATCGCCGCCGGGCATACCACCGAGCCGTCGGTCTCGGTGCCCACCGCCACTGCCGCGAGGCTCGCCGCGACCGCCGCGCCCGATCCGCTGGAAGAGCCGCAGGCCGAGCGATCGAGCGCATAGGGGTTCTTCACCAGCCCGCCGACCGCGCTCCACCCGCTCATCGAGTTGTTCGAGCGGATGTTCGCCCATTCGCTGAGGTTGGTCTTGCCCAGGATGATCGCGCCCTGCGCGCGCAGCCGCGCCACCAGCGGCGCATCGCGGCCGGTATCGTTGTTGAGCAGCGCCAGACTGCCCGCCGTGGTGGGCATGTTCTGCGTCTCGATATTGTCCTTGATCAGCACCGGGATGCCGTCGAGCGGGCCGAGCGTCTTGCCCGCCTTGCGCCGGTCGTCGCTGGCGCGGCCGTCATAGCGCAGGTCCTTGGCCGGCGCGGTGACGATCACCGAGCGCAGCACCGGGCCGTCGCGATCGACCTTGCCGATCCGCTCGACATAGATGTCGGCCAGCTTCCACGCCTCGACCTTGCCGGCCGCGAGCATCGCCTGCAGCTCGTCGATCGAGCGCTCGGCGACGAGGCTGGTGCCGGTATCGTCGGCGCTGACCACCACCGTGTCCGCCGCCAGCGGGGTGGGGGTGATCACCGGCGCCGCTTCAGGCGCGGGCGCCGCCTCCTGTGCCCAGGCGGGCGAGGCCCATGCCAGCGCCACCGCCAGTGCCGTCATTCCCGTCCGCATATGCCATCCCCGAATCTCGTTGTCGGGCCAGCCTAGCGTGGCTTTCCTCAGTCCCCAACCTCCACGCGGGCCTCGACCGACATGCCCGGCCGCAACCGCGCCGCCATCGGCTGGTTCGGATCGATC
>Ga0164294_10002723_pt1 | contig 15798 bp, 25 predicted proteins | sample GEODES005metaG_FD_111479 | JGI IMG/M metagenome (GOLD analysis project Ga0164294, IMG submission 111479) | Oligotrophic lake water microbial communities from Sparkling Lake, Wisconsin, USA - GEODES005 metaG | ecosystem: Environmental > Aquatic > Freshwater > Lake | place: USA: Sparkling Lake...
GAAGTCAAAAGGTGGTATAGGCATTCGTCATATAAATACTATGAAGACAATTTCACAACTAAGAAAATTAGGATACTAATAAAAGGAGAACACCATGGCACTATGGGGAAAAAGAGATAGATATAGCATCACTGGCACTGCAAACGCAGTTCTAGGATCAGCTACAGTAACAGGTAATGCGACAGCAACCTTTACTACAGAAATTGATAACCGCGATAGCGTGTATATCAACGGTTCGCATGTTAAAGTTAACTCTGTAACTGCGGCAAACACATTGATATTAGATGCAGTATGGCCATCAGCTAATGCATCCGCACAGACTATTTTTGGTCAAGATTCGCCTAAATATGTTGCGTATGATGATGTTGCCAACATCTATGGTAATGACTTGACAGAAGCTCAAGTTGCTGCTAATAGAGCTAAAGGCTTAAACACACCAGGCTGGGTTCGCTATAAGACATATACAGATATGCACGGCAACACACGTAACAAAGCAGAAACACTTGTTGTTATGAGAAGCATGACACAAGCAGTTGCAGGCGATTCTGAAGACACTGTTTTAGCAGATAGCTAAAATTACATAATTGGTCCGAGTCCCGGAGTAGAATTCCCATTCAATTGGGTTTAAATAATAAGGAAGAAATAAAATGGCAGATAAAAAAGTAACCGCGCTCACTGCGCTAACGGCAGCATCCAATAACGACATTCTTTTGATTGTAGATGATCCTTTAGGAACACCAATCTCTAAGAAGATTACTGTAGAAGATGTTTTTGGCAACACGACAAAGACTACATTAACTAAGTTTAATGTGGGCTCATCTAATACTAATCTTAGTGGTACAACTTTAACATTGTATCCTGGAACTGGTGGCGCAGCATCTAATGTAAGCGTACAAGGTTCAGTATCTATTGCTAACTCTGGTGTATTGAGAATTAATAGTTCTACAACTCCATCGTCAAACAATACTGCTACTGCTGGATGGACTGTTGGTCAGATCGGATGGGATACAAACTATCTATATGTTGCAGTATCGTCTACAGTTGTTAAAAGAGTTGCACTAACTACGTTCTAATAGACTATGTTGTGTGATGAAGATTTTGATATTTACGCAATAAACAATTATCAAAATCCTAACTGTGTTTCTGTGTTAGAGTTTCTTGATGACTTAAATAGAATTAAGTACATCAAGAGACTCATTAACAAATATGCCGAAAAGGGCGAGTTAAGAGAAAGATTGATTCTTAATCATATCATTTTTCTATCAAACGTTTTTGGTCCCGAAGCAACAGTTACTATGTTAAGATATAAAGTTGATGTTAAGAATCATCCAGTTCTCAATTCGTTCTTAACATTTTTGAAGTATTGCAGCACTGATGATCTTGCGCAGGTAGATGAGAACCTTCTAGAAATATTAAAAAAGACAGTATAATGGCAAATTTAGTAGACATTTACATCGTTTATAGAGTTCTAAGAAAACTCACTACACCATTCACAGAATGGCCTTCCTTTGCTACGGGCGTTATTGATGCAGAAGGAAACATTCTTAAAAAGTCTAAAGAAAGAAGAACTGTAGCTGAAATTGATTCATTCACTCCTCTAGATGTAATGGTACTTAAGCTTAAAAGAATTCTTGCTAAAGTGCCTGGTGGGCAAACAAAGTTTGCAACATATGCTGCTGCATTGCTTCTAATTAAAGAAGAGAATTCATTGACAGAAGAAAACGTAGAACAGAAATTTTCTGAGTACATTGCTTCTGATATGATCAATGAAGATATTGCCAATGCAGTGGGTGGTGGTAATATTGCAGGAACTACAGGCGATCCTCCTGGCGGCAGTAAAGTCATGATGCGTAGATTCGCAAAGAATGACGTATTCGTTGTTAATGCAGAGAAGTTTAATCAAGCTAGATTTGGTAAGAAGAAGTATCACAAGTACGAAAACTATGTCGGCAATGATGAAGTTGGTAATGCTATTCGCACTTACGGCCGCAAGTATCCAAAAAGACCAATCATCATTCAAGACGAGTTAACTGGTGCTATGACATTCTTGCGTCATGGTCGTTCTGGCATGTTCACTGAAAGGTGGGATTCAGATAGCAAAGATTCCGTCGATTCGCTATCGAAATAAAAATCATGTGGATTCTGGACTTTCTTCCTGAATACTTTTTTCATATTCTTACACTTCTTGGTTTTGTAGGAGCGTTAGCTTGTCTATTTCCTATTCCATACAAGACAATAGTACAGATGGTGTCTGTTGTAGTTATAGCATTCTCGCTATACATCGAAGGCGGTATTGCTAATGAAGCTGAATGGAAATTAAAAGTAACAGAAGCGGAAGCTAAACTCGCACAAAAAGAAACTCAAGCTGCTGAAGCTACAGTTCAAGTTGTGACGAAATATGTAAAGAAAATTGAAACTATTAAGGAGAAGGGTGATGTTATCATTAAAGAAATCCCAACGTACATTACAAAGACTGATGATTCTATGTGTGCTGTGCCTAGCGGTTTCGTCCTGCTCCACGACAGTGCCAGTCGTAATGAAGTTCCCGACACCTCCAGAAATACTAATGCAGGAGCCTCCAGCGTTAAAATCTCTGAAGTCGCAGGAACAGTCGTTGAAAACTATACAACCTATCACGAAGTAAGCACACAATTAAAAGCTCTTCAACAATGGGTAAAAGAACAACAAATCATTTACAACAAGTAGAGTTGAGCTATGGAACTAACAAAAGAACAATTACAACAATTACTTCCAAAGAATCAGTACATCGATCAGTGGTATGAAGTGCTTTCAAAGCTTCTGCCTGAGTATAATATCAATACTCCAGAAAGAATTGCAGCATTCATTGCACAATGTAGTCATGAGTCTGGTGGATTCACTACACTCAAAGAAAACTTAAACTATCGTCCTGAAACACTTAGAAGAATCTTTCCTAAGTACTTTCCGACAGATGAGTTGGCTAAAGCATATTGCAGCATGCCTAATAAGCAAGAAGCAATTGCTAATAGAGTCTATGCAAATAGAATGGGTAATGAAGATGAACAGTCTGGCGACGGTTTCAAATACTGCGGCAGAGGACTCATTCAATTAACAGGAAAAGAAAACTATACTTGGTTTGCATCAAGTTTAGAAATGTCTCCAGACGAAGCTTCTGAGTATCTTCAAACATTTGAAGGTGCTGCACAATCAGCTTGCTGGTTCTGGGAGACAAACAATTTAAATCAGTATGCTGATTCTGGTGATATACTTACTATGACAAAAAGAATCAATGGTGGAACAATCGGGCTTGAAGATAGAATCAAGCACTATGAACACGCATTAGAAGTTTTAGGAGTATAAACCATGGCAGAAGAAATCAAAGAAAGCGCAAAGGGCGCTTTCGTAGAAAAACTATTATTCGCTTTATTACCACTTATTATAGCTGGAGTAGGATACTTATTAAGTGCTGTTGGCACATTAGCGCATCAAGTAACTATACTTGAAGGTAAAATGAGTTTGGTTGTGACTAGCGATAATAAACAAGCATCGAATACAGGCGCTGAACTAGCGTGTGAAAGATTACGTCAAGATTTAACAGAAGCGATTCAACGTAATCGTGATAGCATTCAACAGAATAGAGAAACCCTTTCTATTCATGAAGAAAAGCTTAAACAGTTATATAAACAAATTGCATCAAAATAATCATGGCAGAAGAAACAAAACCAAATGAAGGTGTTAATAACTGGATGCAGACTAAGTGGCGTCCAGCAATGGGTTGGATGTACATGGTTGTTTGTATGTGTGATTTTACTGTGTTTCCAATCTTATGGAGCTTATTACAAGCTGTAGATCATGGACAAGTTACTAGTCAATGGCAACCACTAACGCTTCAAGGCGCTGGATTATTTCATGTTGCAATGGGTGCTGTTCTTGGTATTGCTGCATTTGGTCGCACTCAAGAAAAGATTGCTAACACTGCGAGTAATGTGTCTGCACCATCAATTCAATCTCCTCCACAAATTCCTCAATCAATAAATACAGTATCACAGGCTCCAGTAACACAAAACATTAGTGCTGGTCCTGCAAAAGTAGGATTTGGGGGTAAAGCAGCACCTCAGCCTGAACAAGAACAACTACTATAATCGGGTGGGATATGAAAAGAATATTTTGGGCACTGTGTATTGCATTGGGGTTATCAATGAATGCGTATGCTGCGACAGAGACTAAAAAAGTATGCAATGTTTTTAAAGACTCTAAGACTAAAAAGTCTAAAGAAGTTTGCAAAACGATTAAAGTCCATAAGAAGCTAGACGTGCCTAGCAAGAAAAAATAAAATCATGGACAATACCGCAGTAGAGCTTAAAGTAGATGTTGAAGTGCTTAAGCAACAAGTCTTGACATTAACGCAATTATGCAATAAAATGGACACGATTATAGAAAAGCTAATCGATAATAACGACAGACTTACTACGCAAATATACCACGATATGGACAAAAGAAAGCAGGACACTGTTGCCGATATCAAAGAGCTTCATTCTAGAATCACGACAGTCGATAGGAACGTTTCTGATAAGATAGAACTTACAGAACGTAGAATCATGGAAGAGATTAAGTCTCTTCGTGATGATATTGCAGAGCATAATAAAAAAGAAGACAATCAAATCCGTAAGATCATGGAGTGGAAGTGGATGGCAGCAGGCGCTATTGTAGTGATTGCATGGATATTATCCAACATTAAGTTGGAACACATAGGAAAGATGTTCGGCTAATAAACCAATTCGGTAACTTGACACAGAAGCGAATCTATAGTAAAATGTAGATTCGCTAATTTTTTTATGGAACTACAACATTATGAGCATGTGGCTAGATCAGAAGTACATCGGCATTCTTTCCATTAGACTGGACAAGTTTTCGTCTAAGGGAGACTACACTTACAACTTCCGTTGCCCTATCTGCGGCGACAGTCAAACAAATCGGAACAAAGCGCGTGGCTATCTCTTTCCGATGAAAGATAGTTTGGCGTATAAATGCCACAATTGCGCAGTGAGTATGTCATTAGGAACATTGATCAATCGACTAGATCCAGCACTCTATAAAGAATATTGCCTAGAGCGATACAAGGGTGGAGAGACAGGTCGCAAAGCACACAAAACACACAGTTTCGTATTTAAGCCAGTTAAGTTTGGTAGTAGCATGACTGACGATTTTAAAGGTGTACTAACTGCACTAGCAAATCTGCCCGATGATCATGAAGCTGTCCTCTATGCACAATCTAGAAAAATCCCTGTAGATAAGTATAAGACACTTTATTATGTTGATGACGTACAGAAGCTGAAGTTGTTTTCTCCTAACTATGAAGATAGAATTGTAACGAATGAGCCAAGAATTGTTCTTCCATTCTATGACGGAAACAATGAGCTAGTCGCACTTTCATGTAGAGCAATTCGTGGTGAGAAGTTGAGATATCTCGTTGTTAGAGTGAAGGACGATCTGCCGATTCTATTCAACATGAACAGCGTGAACAAAGAAGAGCCAATTTATGTTACTGAAGGTCCAATCGATAGTCTGTTTGTTCCTAATGCAGTAGCAGTAGGAAGCTCTAATCTTAGATATGCACTAGATCATCTTCCAAAAGATAAGCTAGTATTGATCTATGACAATGAACCTAGAAATAGAGAAATCATAAAGTTGCTAGGTGCGACTATTGATGAAGGCGCGAAAGTTGTTATTTGGCCAAAAACTTATGTAGAAAAAGATATAAATGACATGATACTAGCAGGAAAAACGCAGGATGAAATCCTCAATACGCTAAATAATTTCACCTTTCAAGGACCTAAAGCACTACTTGAATATAACAATTGGAGAATGGTATGAACGTTAGAATGATAAGCTACTCACAAACACCTTTAGATTTCGATGAAACTGATGCAACCCTACAGGACCTCGTTGCGTTTTGCGCAAGAGTATCTAATCCGTCCAATCAGTCCAATTCTGAAACTTCAGAACGACTTATCAAATACCTTATTCGAAACAAGCATTGGAGTCCACTTGAAATGGTCTCAGTCTGCCTTGAAGTTGAAACAACAAGAGATATTGCAAGACAGTTGCTTAGGCACAGAAGCTTTAGCTTTCAAGAATTCAGCCAACGTTACGCTGATCCAACAAAAGATTTAGATTTTGTATTGCGAGAAGCACGTTTACAAGATACGAAAAATAGACAAAACAGCATAGAAACTGATGATCTTGTTCTTGAAACACGATGGAGACAAGAACAGCAGAAAGTTATCATGGCAGCCCAAGAAGCATACAATTGGGCTATCGGTAAAGGAATTGCAAAAGAGCAGGCTAGAGTAGTGCTACCAGAAGGCAACACAGTGAGCCGGCTGTATGTAAATGGAACACTCCGTTCATGGATTCATTACATTGACTTGAGAATTGAGAACGGAACTCAAAAAGAACATAGAGCGATAGCAGCAGCATGTGCTGAAGTTATCACAAAGGTATTTCCCATCATTAAAACAATAAAAGATTAAAGAGGTATTAAATGACTACAGCAGTTGTGCATGGAATTACAGTAGATTATAGTAGAGATAGTCTATTCGATGAATTGGGCATTAAAAGACTTAAAGAAAGTTACATGAAGGAGAGTGAATCGTCTCCTCAAGAAAGATTCGCATTCGTTTCAAAAGCGTTTAGTTCCAATCCGGAGCATGCACAAAGACTTTATGACTATGCTTCTAAGCATTGGCTCAGCTATTCGACTCCCATTCTGTCTTATGGGCGCAGCACCCGCGGCTTGCCTATTTCTTGCTTTCTACCATACCTACATGACAGTGCAAAGGGACTTGTCGATTGTCTCGCAGAGGTAAACTGGCTATCAATGCTAGGAGGTGGTGTTGGTATTGGTGTCGGCATTCGATCTTCTGATGATAAGTCTGTGGGTGTAATGCCTCACCTGCGCACGTATGATGCGTCCTCGCTTGCATACAGACAAGGTAGCACACGCAGAGGATCATATGCTGCATATTTGAACATCGATCATCCTGACATTATCTCATTCTTGGAAATGCGCAAGCCTACAGGTGATCCTAATCTTCGCACATTGAACTTGCATCATGGTATCAATATCACCGACGACTTCATGCAAATCATTGAACGTTGCATGCTAGACAAGAATGCAGATGATAGCTGGGAATTAAAAGATCCTCAAAGCAAAATTGTTCGTGAAGTTGTATCTGCAAAAGAATTGTGGCAAAGAATCCTAGACACACGTATGCAGACAGGAGAGCCATACCTTCACTTCATTGATGCATCAAACAGAGGACTGCCAGACTTCCAAAAGAAGATGGGACTATCTGTTAAGCAGTCTAATCTATGTTCCGAAATCATTCTAGCAACGGATGAACACCGAACAGCAGTCTGTTGCCTATCTTCTGGCAATCTAGAGTACTTCGATGAATGGAAAGATGATAAATTATTCTTGCATGATGTTGCAGAAATGCTAGACAATGTGTTACAATACTTTATCGACAATGCACCGGAACATGTCTCAAGAGCAGTTTACTCGGCAACAAGGGAACGCTCTATTGGCTTTGGTGCATTAGGATTCCATGCATACTTGCAGAAGAATGGCATTGCATGGGAAAGTGCATTAGCAAAGTCTGCTAACTACAGAATTTTTAAACAGATTAGGACTAAACTAGATGAAGCTAATTTATCATTGGGAAAAACTAGAGGAGAAGCTCCTGATGCAGTTGGCACAGGGCGACGTTTTGCTCACGTTATGGCTATTGCTCCTAATGCATCAAGCAGTATTATCATGGGCAATACTTCTCCTTCTGTAGAACCGTATCGTGCTAATGCATATCGTCAAGATACGCTATCAGGTTCTTCATTACACAAGAACAAGTGGCTCGATAGAGTTATCAGAAAACACTTTAGTCTAGAAGAAGGAATGGATTCAGAAAAATATTCGGAAACTTGGTCAAGCATCATTGCCAACGATGGATCAGTCCAGCATCTAGATTGGATGGACGATTGGAATAAAGACGTATTCAAGACTTCTATGGAGATTGATCAGCGTTGGATCATTGAACTTGCAGCAGACAGACAGCAATATATAGATCAAGCACAATCGCTAAATCTGTTCTTTAGACCGGATGTGAATGTGAAGTATCTTCATGCAGTACATTTTCAGGCATGGAAACAAGGACTTAAGACTCTGTACTACTGCCGTTCTGAGAAGATTGGTAAAGCAGACAAGGTTTCTAAGAGAATCGAACGAGAAATCATTAAAGAATTAAACATGACTGCACTAATCGATGGAGACACATGCCTAGCATGTGAAGGCTAAATGGCACACATCATAGCAAACTTACCACCAGTGAAGTGCTTTGTTCGTAAAGAGTTTCTTTACGACTTTGAACGTGGTCATGGCGAACTAGAATCGTGTTGGTGGATTAGCATTAAGTCATTGCGTGGGCAAGCTTTTCGTATTGAATCGTATTTGAATGAATACGGCGCACTATATGACAAGCTTCCTATCAGTGCATATTGCTGGAAGCCAATCGAAGGTGAACCATTGCCTCTAGATCACTTGCAGCTATGGGACTGTTTAAGCTATGATATTACGGTGTTGAAGAAGGCACAACTTCAATCGATGAAGTGTAAATTTAAATTGAAGAGTGGTGGCTGGATGTATGGTGAATATATGTTCACTGTAGATTCAGCACATCCAGACTTCAATACAATTGATACTGGATTCTCAGAGGATCCTGAAGACCATAAATCTTATAACTTCGTTAAGTGTGATAATGGTCAGTTCGCATGCCAACCAAACAATAGATTGCTTATACTTGAACCGTCAAGCAATCCATCTGAATTAAAGTATCCCGATTTTAAAGTATCGACTAGAAGATGGTCAGTCGAAACTGAAGCTAAATGGTCACTAGGTGACACAGATACCGTTATGTATGAAAAAGCAGAAGAAAAATGAAATACAAAAGCATATTCATTAGTGATGTGCATTTGGGTACAAAAGACTGTAAGGCTGAACTATTAAATAATTTCCTCAAAAACAATACGTGTGAAACTCTATATCTTGTTGGCGACATTATAGATGCATGGAGAATTCAACAAAACAAGTGGCGCTGGAAACAAACTCACACTAATGTTGTTCGTAGAGTTCTCGGTCACGCCAAACGAGGAACTAAAGTAATATACATTGCAGGCAATCATGATGAATTTTTACGTCCAATGATTCCTTATAGTTTTAGTTTTGGTCTGGTAGAAATTCATAATCAGATAGAACATATAGGCATTGATGGTAAACGATATCTTGTAGTTCACGGAGATATGTTTGATGGTATTACGAGATTAGCTCCATGGATATCATTTTTAGGCGACAGAGCTTATGATATTATTTTATCACTCAATAGTAAATTTAATTGGGTACGCCGTCGTTTTGGTTTTGGATACTTCAGTCTTAGTCAATATCTTAAAACAAGAGTGAAGAAAGCAGTAGATTTTATTTTTCATTTTGAGAAGAACATTGCGGGTTACTGCAAGAAACGTGGTTTTGATGGTGTAATTTGCGGGCATATACACCATGCTGAGATTAAAGATATCGATGGCATTAGATATATGAACGACGGTGATTGGGTCGAATCATGTACAGCTTTAGTTGAAAGTTATGACGGTCATTGGGAAATAGTAACTTGGTCTAAGGAGAAAGATAATGTCGTTGCAGAATAAGATAACAATAATTGTTCCCTGTAAAAATGAAGAAAATTATATTTCTCATTTATTGGAACATCTAAAGCATCAGAACATAGGTCAAACTAGAATCATCATCGCAGATTGTTCTACTGATAACACCAGAAATGTTATTAAAGAATATATGGGCAATCTAAATGTAGAAATTATTGATGGCGGTCCAGTTTCAATTGCTAAGAACGCTGGCGCTAAACTTGTCACTACTCCATATATTTTATTCATTGATAGTGATGTTAGATTTTTCTCTGACTCAGTTATATTAGACTCTGTGATCGAACTAGAATCTAATAATTTAGACCTCATTGGATTATATGCAAAGTGTTATGATAATTCGATCAGAGCGCAAATTGGTTTTATGTTGTTCAATGTTATTAATGGAGTTATGAGACATTGGGTTCCGTTTGCTGTTGGTGCTTTTATGTTAACTAGAAGAGACAAGTTTGAAGAGTTTGGTGGGTTTCCAGCTAAATTTGAAACCAGTGAAGATTTCTTTTTATCTAAGCAATATGATGTCAAAAAGTTCAAATTGGTAAACCATTACTTCGGTCAAGACAGTAGAAGATTCCAGCAGATGGGATACTTTGGTATGGCAGTCTATCTTATCAAAAATTTTTGGAATAGAAACAACGTCGAGTATTGGAAAAAAGTGGACTATACAAAATATTGGAAATAACTTAAGGAAAAAATGAAAAGACTATTAACGATTTTAATGTTGTCTTTAGTGACAACAACATCATTTGCTCAAAAGCAAAAAGAAGGTGTTTTATATGATGCTATCATTACAAGAGTAATTGATGGAGATACTGTAGCGTTTCGTGCAGACTTTCTACCTGATCCATTAAAAAAAGAACTCAGCATTCGTGTGTTTGGTGTAGATACTCCTGAAAAAGGATTTCGTGCTAATTGTTCGTCTGAAGAAGAAAGAGGACAAGCTGCCTCTGCATTTACGAAGGCACAAATTAATGCAGCCAAACGTCGCCAAATTGTTCTAATGGATTGGGACAAGTATGGCGGTAGAGTATTAGGCGATGTTATTCTTGATGGCATGAGTCTTCGCGCACTGCTTATTCAAAATGGATACGCAAGAGAGTACTACGGCGAAGCAAAACAATCTTGGTGCAACTAAAATGCAACTGATAGCAAATCTACTCATATTACTTATATTCTTTCTGTTCAGTGACAGAAAAGAAGAAGATGCAAAAGAACTTCCTATGAAAGAGATTTTAATCGAAAAACACAACGAGGAATTTTATGCATGGATGAAAGACACTAATGCATTTGTAGGACAAGGCAAAACACCAGAGGAACTTTTCGAATTGATTCGAAACAAGTTTCCTAAACTAGACATTAAACTAAAATGGAAGAAAAACAACAATGAATGCGAAGAAACACACACAAACGTTAATGGATGAAAGATCATATTTCAAGCCGTTTCAATATCCATGGGCATATGATGCATGGCTAAAACATGAACAGAGTCATTGGCTTCACACCGAAGTTCCTATGCTTGATGACGTAAAGGACTGGAAGAAAAATCTTACTGATGAAGAAAAGAAATTTCTGACGCACATCTTCCGATTCTTCACTCAGGGAGATATTGACGTTGCTGGTGGATATGTGAAGAATTATCTACCAAACTTTCCTCAACCAGAAATTCGTATGATGTTGTTAGGCTTTGCCGCGCGTGAAGCATTGCACGTTGCTGCCTATAGTCACTTGATTGAAACACTAGGACTGCCAGAGACTACGTACAATGAATTTTTAGAGTATCAGCAGATGCGTGATAAGCATGAGTACCTTCTTGACATTTCAAATGGAGCAAAAGACGCGACTTCTATTGCTACAGACGTTGCAGTTTTCTCAGCATTTACTGAAGGTATGCAATTGTTCAGTTCGTTTATCATGTTGCTTAACTTTGCGCGCCATGGTAAGATGAAAGGTATGGGACAGATCATCACTTGGTCTATCGTTGATGAAACTCAACACACAGAAGGAATGATTAAGCTATTCCGTACCTACATTGAAGAGAATCGTGAAATCTGGAATGACGATTTGAAGAGCCGCATCTACACTATCGCAGAGAAGATGGTTCAACTGGAAGACAAGTTTATTGATCTTGCATTTGAATTAGGACCAATGCAGAATCTTACGAAAGAAGATGTTAAGGAATACATCCGCTACATTACAGATAGACGCCTGATTAGTCTTGGTATGAAGGGCATATTTAAGCGCAAGAAGAATCCTTTACCATGGGTAGAAGAAATGATCAATGCGCCGACTCACACCAACTTCTTTGAAAATAGAGTTACAGACTACTCTAAGGGTGCTTTATCTGGCAAGTGGGATGACGTTTGGGGTAAGGCTTAAAAATCTATGCTGCATATATAGTTCTGACAGTATTATTACCAAGGAGCTATATATGTCAAACTATCAAATTTTGTGCGATTCTTGTGGTGCAGAATACCAAATAGAAATCGTTGAAACAGGAACAGAATCGGTACCAATATTTTGCGCATGTTGCGGAGAACAATTGGAAGATGTTGTATCAGTTGATGCATTAGATTATGCAGATGATTCCGATGAGTGGGATAAACTTATTGAAGATGTATTTGATGAAGATGATGACGAAGAATGGAAAGATAGAGAATGAAAATTGCTGGCATCGATTATTCGATGACATCACCATCAATTTGCATTTTCGATACAGAAACTCCCGAATTCACTTTTGCTAATTGTAAACTAAATTTTCTGACACAGTTGAAAAAATATGACGTAAAATTTAAGAATATTACTGGTGAATATTTCGAATACGAAAATGATATGGAGAGATATGATCATATCTCTTCTAAGTTTATCGACATTGTTCTATTGAATGATGTAGAAAGAGTTTTCATTGAAGGATATTCAATGGGATCTAGAGGTAGAGTCTTCAACATTGCAGAAAACACAGGTATATTTAAGTATAAATTGTGGCAGTTTCAGATACCAGTAATGATCATTGCACCTACAGTTATCAAAAAGTTTGCTACAGGTAAAGGCAATTCAGATAAGCAAAAGATGCAGGATTCGTTTGAGCTTGAATCTGATTTAAAGTTGAAGCATGAGTTCAATATGACAGAAAAACAATGGAATCCCTCTTCTGATATAATCGATTCGTATTATATCTGTAAGTATGGATACGAAAACATGGAGAAATTATGAAAAAACTAAATTCAAATGAAGATACCCTTCTAGACATTATCGATGATTCTTTATCGTATGTTACAAAACCACTCGGAAATATGTACACAGTATATTTGTCTGGAATGATTGGTGAGCCATCATCTTATACAAAAATATTTGATATGATTAGAAATGCAGAAGAGACTGATATCATTAAATTGCATATCAATTCAGAAGGTGGGGATCTATTCACTACTATTCAGTTCATTAGAACTATGACAGAATCTAGAGCTACTATCATCGCATCCGCAGAAGGAATGTGTATGTCAGCAGCTACTATGATTTTCTTATCAGCAGATTTGTTTGAAATATCAGAGCATTGTATGTTTATGTTTCATAACTACTCTGGCGGCACATACGGCAAAGGTGGTGAAATGTATGAGCAGCTTATTAAAGAGCGCAAGTGGTCAGAAAAGATAATCAATAAAATATACAAAGGCTTCTTGACGGATGATGAAATTAAGTCTATAATGAACAATCGTGATATTTGGATGGAAGGCGATGAAGTAAAGTCTCGCCTAGAAAAGATTCTAAATAAAGAGAACGGCACTTCTGAGACAGTTAAAAAGACTAGAGTAAGAAAGCCGAAGCCAACTCCAATCGTACCAGTTTAAGAAAGATTTTTATTATGCACAAATTGACCTTTCTATTTCATGCAATAGGTGATCAAGTATGCACTACTTCACTTCCAGAAAATATCTTTAATGTCACCGGTAAAAAATGTGTCATTACGGATAAGCGCATCTGGGCATTCAAACATAATCCATATGTAGTTTTCATGGAAGAGAATAAAGCGCGTGGGCTAAATGAGCTTGTAATTATGCCTGATGCACGTATTCCAGAACAAAGAAAAGCGTATGAGGATATGATGAGGTCTTATGTCTACAATTCGCAGACGGAATACATGTGCGTCAATATGAATTTTAATGACGTTCGACTTCGCCATCCTCGGTTGTATATCTATGAAGATGTAAAGAGAATTCCTAATAGAGTAGTAGTTCACACTACAGGTTCAGATAGAACTAAAGACGGCGAAGCACCATTCAGAGCTAATCACGGCGAAGACTCTCCTCGTGTTATGTCTGATGAAATCATCGCATCTATTCTTAAAAACTATGATGCAGATACGTATGAGCTAATTCAAATTGGCGGTAAAGATGATAAGCCTCTCGGTGGACATTCAAAAGATTTTCGTGGACTAGGGCTATGGGAAACTGCTGAAATAATTGCGAAAAGTGCAAGATACATCGGAGTCAACTCAGGCTTTATGCATATCGCAAATTGCTATCCAGGAGTTGATAAGCGCATTGTATTACAAGAGTTTCATTCAGCAGCTATTCAAACGTACAAGCCAGGAGATACTCGCGCATGGGGTATGTCGTGGTTTGATCCTACATCCACATTCTTCAACAAATACAATGTAGATGTTGGCGTATCATACTCACACACTAAAATATGAAAAAGATTACAGCAGTCATTATTGGCAACACACATCATGGATTGATGGAACATTCGATTGAGTCTACACTTAAGAATGTCGATTGTGAAGATGTTATGGTGTTTAGCAATAAACGTGTCGTTAACTATGGTCAGTACTTTTCAATCAAAGATGAGTTTACGCTTGAAGACTATAATCTGTTTTGCTTGAAGTGCCTAGCACCTTTTATTAAAACTGAGTTTGCTCTAATCATTCAATACGATGGCATAGCAGCTAATCGTGCTGCATGGAATGATGACTTCTACAATTACGATTACATTGGCGCACCATGGCCAGATCGGTTCTCTTGGATCAAACCTACAGAGAAAGTCGGCAACGGTGGATTCTCACTAAGAAGCGCAAAGCTATTGGAAGCGTTGAAGGATTATCAGATCCGCATTCATGAAAACTCTAACAATGCAGGGGCAGAAGATTCCGTTATCGGTCAAGCATACAAAAGCTATCTGAGCAAAAATCATGGCATCAAATATGCACCAGTAGACTTGGCGAACCAATTCAGCCATGAGTGGTGCAATCCGACAGGAGAATCGTTTGGATTCCATGGAGCTTGGAATGTGCCACTGTTCTTTGACGAAAAAACAACAATCGACTATGTGTTTGACATTCCTACATCGTACTGGTATAATGACAGGTATCACGCATTCATGGAAACATGTTCAAAGCGTGGATACCAAAACGCTATGCAGACACTAGTAGATAAATTGACGGCAGCAACATGAGATATTATTCCTTTGCGTATCCTCTAGAAGACGGTCAAGATGCTGTCGAAACACTATCTGAAGATGAGATTCGGAATGAGTACTATCCGTACTGGTATGATATGATGTGTAAGAAGTACGATAAAGACTACGTTGACACACACTTTTCATTCGAGGAATGTCTTGGTGACTGGATCGTTGTTCATTGGGCATGGGAAGTCACCAAAGATTGACATTCCGCGTCTGTTGTGCTATACTTACGTATCGACTAACTTAGAGGACACTTTGATGATGGACAAACAATCTTGGACTATTGCTCTAGAGCATGACGAAGAAACTGGTGAGTTGGTGTTGCCTCTTCCAGAAGGAATGATGGAATCTCAAGGATGGAAAACTGGTGACACACTCGAATGGATCGACAACAAAGACGGGAGCTGGACTATGAAAAAGAAAAAAGAATCGCAGTGGGTTTTGGTAGAAGCTGTTCAACAATTCCGCACTCGATATATGGTGCAAGTGCCCGCAGGCGCCGATAAGGTTGATTGGGCGCTAGATGTAGTTACGATGAAGCATGCACAAGAGTTTTCTCAAAAGTCTTTGGATGAAACAATCATTTCTCGTCGCGTA
>Ga0164294_10002724_pt1 | contig 15789 bp, 11 predicted proteins | sample GEODES005metaG_FD_111479 | JGI IMG/M metagenome (GOLD analysis project Ga0164294, IMG submission 111479) | Oligotrophic lake water microbial communities from Sparkling Lake, Wisconsin, USA - GEODES005 metaG | ecosystem: Environmental > Aquatic > Freshwater > Lake | place: USA: Sparkling Lake...
CGCCAGTGGCGCCACCAATCAGGAAATGGCGGATCAATTGGGCATCGCCCTGCGCACCGTGAAGTACCACCGTCATCAGGCCATGGAGAAGCTCGGTGCTGACTCGCTCGCGGCGCTAGTCCGCATGGTGGACAGTGGGGGTATTTGACCAGCCAGTCCACTCTAGCCGCAGATAGGCAAAGCCGCCGTTGTAGCCGAACGGCGAGGTGAGCGGATAAATCGCCCCCAGGAAACCGGGCTGTCTTCCAAAAGGGTTCTCGGCCGGGTAGCGATTGAACAGGTTCTTCGCGCCCAGTACGACGTTCACGCCCCGACGTGCCGCGTAGCTTATTTCCGCGTCTACTACGGTAGCGCTCGGCGATTCGAACAGCAGAGTCTCGTCTGTGAACAGCAGTTCGGTATAGCGCCCGTAGTGGTTGGCGCGGAGCGTGAAGCTGAAGTCGCCGGCGGATTGTACGGCTGTTAGCGTGGTGCGCTGGCGGGGTTCGGCGCGTTCTATTTCCAGCGCCAGCAACGGAGTGAGTGCACTGCCGCGCCGGGTAACGCGCGTGCTGGTGAAGTTCTGAGCGAGCGTTAGCGAGCTCTTGCCGAGCCGGTTGCGCAGCGGCAAGTTCACTACCAAGTCGACACCTCGGGTAGTGGTATCCACTTCGTTCGCAAAGAACTGCACGGAACTGATGGTGGCAGCATCCGCAATGCCTTGTTGCAGCAGCACCGCGCGCTCGGCCGCGCCGACAATACGCTGCGTCAGTGCCAGACGATCGCGGATGGCGATGCGGAAAGCATCCAAGGTCAGGGTGGCTGCGCCCATTTCACCGACGAGCCCGAAGCCGAGATGCCGTGAATGTTCTGGCTGCAGAGGGCTGCCACCGAGCAGACTTGCTACCGGATTGGTAGGTGGTAGCACGAGATTTTCCACCAGTTGCCCACCAGCGAAAGACGTGGACGTACGCCGCAGCGCTGTCTGCCCAACGGTGGGCGCGCGGAAGCCAGTGCCCACTGCGCCGCGCACGGCCCAACCGGGTATGAACTCGAAACGCCCCGAACCCTTCGCTGTGAACGCCTCGCCGAAGTCTGAAAATTTTTCACCACGCACCGCGGCGGCCACCAACAAGGTGTCGGTGGGGTTGCCTTCGAGGTCGAGATACACGCCATGGCTGCGCCGCCGCGTTACGCCGGCAGTGTCCGGCGCGAAGCCCTGAAAGCCGTTGGAGCCGGCCGAAAAACCCTGCAGGGCCAGCGGCCCGCGGAGGTAGGACGAAGGTTCACCCGCTACGATGCGGAACGACTCGTTGTGCTGCTGCAAGCCGAAGGCCACCGACAGCGGGCCTTGCCAGCCAATCTCCAAGTCGTGCTGCAGGTCGAGGTTCAGCAATTCTTCCTGCTGTACCTGTTGGCCCAGCTGGAAGTCGGCGGGGGAGGCCGGGCCCATCGAGGCATTCACGGTGTTGCGAATACCAAGCTGGATGCCGTTCTGGCCAACAGACCCGCTCAGGTCGTAGCGCCAGCCATTGGCGAACTCGCCGCGGACGCCCGCTACTGCCGAGTAGTCTTCCACCGTGCCGCCGAAGCGCGGTGTGAAGCCGCCGGGGTAGCGTTCATTGAACGCAAAGCAAGCGGGGTTGTTCGTGAGCGCAGCCAGACCCGTCGCTTCGGGCTTGCCGCCGGCGATGGGCGCTACGGGGCAGCCGACGCTATCCGTCGGGGTGAGGTCGCCCACGAGGAGCGTCTGTCCGCCATCGTTGGTGTAAACACCGCTGCGGCCGATGGGGTTGCGGTAGAAGAAGCTGCCATCGACTGCGCGGCTGGCGTAGTTGCCGAACAAGTAAGCTTCGGCACTGCCCACGGCAACATGGCCGTTGGCGACCAACTTGTAGTCTTTGTTGCCGCGTGGGTTGCCCCAAACGGCGGCCGGGTTCGGCACGCCAGGCACACCGACGGCCGTTAATGCCGCAGCGGCGGGGTCTTGCAGGCCACGGCTAGTGGGGCGCGCATCGCGCCATTCGGCGCTCAGCGTGAGGCCGCCCTCGGCACCTAAAGCAAAGCCCAGTTGCGCACCGATGTTGGCGATGGCGCCGTCGCCGCGGTAATAGCGGCCCCATTGTAGATCTACTTCGCGGGCGGTGGGTCTATCTGCCAGCACCAGGTTGATGACGCCAGCGATGGCGTCTGAACCGTATTGGGCGGATGAACCATCGCGCAATAGTTCCACGCGTGCCAAGGCAATGCCGGGTAGCGCGTAGAGGTCCACGCCTTGCGCGCCGCGTTGCACACCGGCCACGAATTCGCCAATGACCGCGCCACGATGCTGCCGCTTGCCATTCACCAGTACCAACGTGCTGTCGCTGGGCAGGCCGCGCAGGCTGAAGGGACGCACCATGGTGGCCGCATCGCTGATGGCTTCGCGGGAGACATTGAATGAAGGCGCGCTGCTGGCGAGGACATCGAGCAGGTTGCGGTCGCCTTGGTGGACCAGTTCGCTGGACGAAATAACATCTACGGGCACGGCGGCTTCGGCGACGGTGCGTTGTGAACGACGGCTGCCGAGTACGGCGACTTCGGTAAGTTCAGCGTCTTGCGCTCTGCTCTGCCCTGTGCTTTGCCCTGTGCCGTTGGCCGTGTCGTCCGCCAAGGCCGTGCCGGGTGCGACGTTCTTAACTTCCGTGCTGTCTGCAGCGAACGCCCCGCCGACCACGGAACCAGTAATCATTAAGACGTTGGCGAGCAATGCTGTCGTCTTCAGTCGGGTCACCACGGAACATTCTCTCCTCGCGAATCTCGAAAATAGGCGCCACGCTGCGCTGGCAGGCCATCTAGCACCTGCAGCAAGGCCTGCGCTGCTTCATCGGCGGTAGTGGCGTGCTCGGCGCTGACAAACGGCGCTGAAAGGTTGGAAGCCACCGTGCCTGGCTGCAGCGCGGCCACCACCAGTTCTGGTCTTCGCACACCCAGTTCGAGCGCCGCGGTATGCAGCAGCATGTTCAATGCCGCTTTGGCAGCGCGGTAAGCGTACCAGCCGCCTTTGCGGTTGTCGGCAATACTGCCAACGCGGGCCGAGAGCTTGCCATAAATGACGCGACCGCTGGCCAAATTCGGCACCAAGGCTTGCAGTAGTAGTACGGGCCCGATGGCATTGACAGCGAACTGCCGCGCGAGAGTGTCGGCACGGACGGCGGCCAGTTGTTTTTCCGGGCCGGCGCCGTCGATAACCAACGCACCGGTAGCATCAATCACCAAGTGAAACGGGCCTTGTGGAGCGAGCGTCGCCACCGCGGTGGCAATAGATGCTCCATCTTCAAGAGCGAAACCCGGATGACTGCTACGCGACAGTTCCGTGACCGTGGCGCAGCGGCTATCGGCGCGCAAGGCACGCACGAACGCGCTACCAATAGCACCGCTGGCGCCGATGACCAGCGCGCGATAGCCCAGTGGCAGTGTCCGAAATAGCGGGCTACTTGGCGGTGGGGTGAACATAGGCCGGCGGCAACGTGCCCCGCGGAGTGCGGTAGCGGTCGCGCAACAAGGTCTGGCGGGAAGTGGTGGGCACTGGTTCGCCACCCACATACACCTGCATCGTTAGGGTGCTGGTTTCGAGCGGGTCGCCATCCCACACCACCAGGTCCGCGGTCTTGCCCACTTCCAGCGTGCCCAGGGTGTCGCCTGCCCCGTAGATACGCGCCGGATTGCGGGTGATGGCAGCTAGCGCGGCGTCGAACGGCAAGCCGTGAGCCACCGCGTTGCCGGCGAGTTGACGCGCGTTACGCGGGTTGTAGTGCTCTGCGTAAGAAAAGGCAATTTCCACGCCGGCAGCATTCAAGCGCGCGGCGTTGTCGAACGTCGCACCCAGCATCTCGAAGCTGCTGGGCAAGTTTTCGAACACGTCCAGTACCACCGGCACTTTGGCCGCTGCCAATTGCGGCGCCACTTCCCAAGCTTCGGCGCCACCGATAACAACTAGCTTCAAGCGCTGCTCGCGTGCCAACTTCAACAGCACGAGTATGTCGCTGGCGCGATGTACTTCAGCCAGCAGCGGCGCTTTACCCGCCAGCAAGGGTTGCAGCGCTTCAAGGTCTTGCCGGGTACCGGTGTATTCGCGCCGTGCGCCGTTATTGAAGGCTTCGCGGTTCGCTGCATAGTCGCGGGCATCGTCCAGCAGGGCACGCAGGCGCAGCAAGACGGCGCTACGCGCACCACCAGAAAGGTCCGCTCCCGCTTCGCCGTAGGTGAACACGAAGCCCACTGGTGTGCGCACATCAATGGCCATGCCCGGCTTCAAGCGCAGGAAGCTGGCTTGGCCGGCAATGATTGTGCCGAGGCCACTGCTGTCCATCGACGCTTCAGGCGCCACCAAGCCCGCGGTGATTCCCTCAGCGCGATTGACCTGAATACGAATACTGCGCGGCTCGATGGCTTCCGCCACGCTGAACGCGGCGGAGTACGGGAGTCCCCTCGCGGATTCGTCGACGGTGGCGGCTTCGCCATCTACCTCGGTAACCCCCAAGCGCCCGTAGGCGTCAACGAGGCCTGGCGTAATGACTTGCCCGGTGACATCTACCACGCGCGCACCGGTCGGGATGCGCACGTCTTTGCCGACCGCCGCGATGACGCCGTCCTGCATGACGATGGTGGCGTTTTGTAGCGTGCCGTTGGGGCCTACGGTGTGCACCGTGGCGCCACGCAGCACAATGGTTTCGGCAACGGCAAACGAGGAAAGGACGCTGGTGCCCAGCAGGGCTACCAGCGCAAAGCTACGAGCGTTCATCGGGCACCTCCGGCAGGCGTTAGCCCCAGTGCGAAATCGCTGATGGGTTGTTTGGCAGGGTCGTGGCGGTCGTAGACGAGAGCGCCGTCGATATAGACCTTCTGGGCCAGCGCGTAGACGCTGAACGGATTGCCGTTCCACAACACCACATCGGCCATCTTGCCGGGCTCGAGTGTGCCGGTGCGGTCTGCTACACCAATGGCGCGCGCGGGGTTGCGCGTGAGCCAGGTGATGGCGTGCTCAGGAGTGATAGTTAGCCCCATGCCTCGCCCTGCAGCCATGGCTTTGCTGGCTTCTTGGTTGAGGTGCTGAATGCCGACTTCGCTGTCCGAATGCACTACGGCGCAAGCGCCCGCAGCATCGACCATGGCGATGTTCTCGCGAATGCCGTCGAGGCTTTCCATCTTGAAGCCCCACCAGTCGGCCCACATGGCAGAGCAAGTACCATTGGCAGCCAGTATGTCGGCCACCTTGTAGGCCTCTACCGCGTGGTGGAAGGTGCCGATGCGGAAGCCAAATTCCTTCGCGAGGTCCAGCATCTGCACCATCTCGTCGGCGCGATAGCAGTGGTTCTGCACGATTATTTCACCGCTCAATACACCAGCCAGCGTTTCGTTTTGTAGGTTACGGGTGGGTGGCTGCGCATCCGGCTTGGTGGCACGGTCGCGTTCGTATTTCGCCAGGTCATCACGGTATTTACGGGCGTCAATGAAGGCGTTACGGAACCCGGCCATGTTGCCCATGCGGGTGGAAGGCAACATCTTGCGGCCTTCACCATAGACGCGCTTGGGGTTCTCGCCGCAGGCGATCTTCAGGCCATAAGGCGCGCCCGGGAACTTCATGTCCTGCACGCTGCGCCCAGCCACGTTCTTCAACGTGATGGTGCGCCCGCCAAACAGGTTGGCGGAACCGGGCAACACCATCATGGAGGTAACACCGCCGGCGAGTGCGGCACCGAAGCCTGGGTCTTGTGGCCAGACGCTGTGTTCCGCCCATACTTGCGCAGTATTCGGCGAAGTCGCTTCGTTGCCATCGCTGAGCGAGCGCATGCCGGGCGAGGGATAAACGCCCAAGTGCGAGTGCGCATCGATAATGCCGGGTGTAATCCACAGGCCCTTGGCGTCCACTGCCACGGCGCCCGCGGGAACCGCCAAGCCTTGGCCCAGTGCGGCTACTTTGCCATCCACGAGCAATACGTCGGCATTTTCCAACCGTTCACCGGTGCCAGTGAGCACCGTGGCGCCGCGTAACAGCGTGTTGGTGGCCGGCATGGGTCGGTACGTGGAGGCGTAAGCCGGCGGAGCGGGAGCAGCAATCGGGGCCCCAGCTACTGTGGGCGCTGGCGCTTTAGCGGATGATGTCACTGGCGGCGTGGCTGCGCAGGCCACCAGCAGTCCACCCGAGAGGGCGACAAGGAGGGAATAAGGCTTCATGCAGGAACTCCGGAAGCGTTAAAACAGGCCAGGCACTTCGCGTTGTGCCGGTGAAGGCTGCGCTGGCAGCAAAGGTTCAGGTTCGGTTTGGAGGGCCTCTAGCCCCCCGGGTTTCGCCAAGCCCGGCGCGCCGCCACCAGCAATGGCCGTGCAAGGTCGCCCGGCCAGAAAATCCAAGGCTTGCCGCGTGCTGGTTTCCAAGAGGTCGCCCATGGCGCGGGTGAGGTCGTCTCCCGCGCGACAGCTCACGTTTACCGTGCCGACCAAGCCATTGAAGTAGTTTTCGGAGCCAGAGGCGTTACGCAAGGCAAAGGCGATGACGCGCAGACGGTCATCGCAACTGGCGCGGTCGATGGCCACTTGGCCCACTGGTTTGCCGTAGGTGTTGGTCCCCACCAGTGCGAGGTTGGTGGTGAAGTACGGCAGCATGCCGTTCACCACGAGTTCGCTGGACGACGCCGTGATGCTGGTGGCGATGAACGCCAGTTTCAGCGGCGCGATAGCTTGGGGCTGTGGGGTGAAGTAGTGCGTGCTGTTGTTCGCGGATTTTTCCGGACGGTAGGTCATCTGGTTGAAGATCTGACCGCTGGAACGGTTGCCACCGAGCAGGTCGCCGAGCAAGTCGGCGGTGGCCACCAAGCCGCCGCCGTTGTAGCGGAAGTCCAAGATGACTTCGTTGATACCCGCAGCGCGGAAACTGTCAAACGCAGTGCGCAGTTGCGCATTGGCGGAACTGATGAAGGTACGCAGGTTCAAGTAGCCCACCTTACGCCCGGCGTCATCGAGGATGCGTGCGCCATACCGGCTCGACACAGGCGTGAGCGAATAGTCCGCCTTGGTGACCGTCAGCGTGCGCGTGCCCGCAGTGCCGGCAATGCGCAGGGTGCGGGTGGTGCCGGCGGTGGTGGGGCCCAGCGCATCGCTGAGGGCTTGCGAACCGCCGTTGGCCAGCAGGCTGGCCACGGTAGTGAGTGTGGCTTCGCTGGTGCCGATAGCCACAATTTCGTCGCCGCGGTCGATGCCGGCGGCTAGTGCTGGCGCGCCTTCGAAGGCTTCAGTGATGTAAAGGCGGGAAGTGGCGGCGTCCGTGTACAAGCGAACGCCAAAGCCCGCCGTAGCGCCGGAACTGTTGAAGGCGTTTTCTTCCGCGATGGAAGTGATGTACGAAAAGAACCGGTCTTTGTTCTGCGCACGCGCGGGGGCCGTCATGGCGTCGATGGTCGCTTGCGGCGTACTGTTGGCGGTGGCGGTGACCGAGACCAGCAGGTCGGGGTAGAGGTACCACTCTTTCATGGTATCGATCACCCATTGGTTGCGGGCCGTCACCGAACATGGGTCGTTGGTGGTGACGTTGCCGCCCGTGCTGCCGCTAGTGCCACCGCCACCGCCGCCGCAGCCGGCGAGGGTGGCGAGACAGACCAGCACGAAGGCGGCCATGCGGCCAAGACGGGTGCCGTCATAGCGGCTAGCTGCCGGATGGTCACGGCGCCCGGTGCGAGAGTTCGTATGCTGCATGTGGTACATCCTGCCTCAGTGCCGTGCGCTACGGCAACAAGTACTTGGCCAGCCAGTCCTGCACTTCTGCATACCAGAAGCGGCTGTTTTCGCCCTTCAGCACCCAGTGGTTTTCCTCCGGGAACACGATGAGCTTCGACGGTACTTGCAGGCGCTGCAGCGCGCTCCAGTATTCCAACGAGTTGTTCAGCGGCACGCGGAAGTCTTGCTCGCCTACCGTGACCAGCACAGGCGTACGGAACTTCGCGGCGTACTTGATGGGGTTCTGCTCCTGCCAGCTCTTGCCACCTTCCCAGTGCGGGCCACCCATGTTCACTTCGCGGCCATAGATGGTGTCGCTGGTGCCCCACTGCGCTTCGAGGTTCACGAGGCCCGCGTGGCTGACCAAGCAGCGATAGTGCTTGGTACTGGCCTGTAGCCAGTTCGCGAGGTGTCCGCCATAGCTGGCGCCGCCGGCGCATTGGCGCGTGCCGTCGATGAACGGGTACTTGGCGATGGCGGCAGTGGCCGCCTCGTTCACTTCCAGGCCGGGCCCGATGAGGGGGTCGTTCTGGATGCCCTGCGCAAAGGCTTCACCGAAGCCCGTGCTGCCTGTGTAGTTGGTGAGCACAAACACGATGCCGCGCGACGCCAGCAGATGGTAGTTCCACCGCAGGACAAACTGGTCGCGCCACATGGTGTGCGGGCCACCATGCAGCATGACGAACAGCGGATATCGCTTCGCAGGGTCGAAGCCGGGTGGGCGCACGAGGAAGTTGTGAATGTTGGCGCCACGCTTGCTCGTGAACCAGAACTCTTCCACCGGCGGCAGGTCCAGTTGTGCCAGCTTGGCGTTGTTGAAATGCGTGAGTGTGGTGTGCGTGCCCTTGGCGGCATCGATGCGGACGATTTCCGCAGGCGCCGTGGCGCTTTCGAAGGAGGCGAGCAAGCTGCTGCCCCGCGCGACGCCCGCGGTCACGTTCGTGTACACGCCATGTTCCGGTGCTGCTACCGTGCGCACCCTACCGCCGGCCAATGGCACGGCGTAAAGGTTTTCGCCGCCCGTGTCTTCCGCAGAGAACCAAGCTTCCTTGCTGTCCGGCGACAGCATGAACGACGACACGGAGCGGTCGAAGCCGCTGGTAACGAGTGCCCGCTTGCTGAAGGCACCACCGATGGCGCTCCAAGGAACGCTCGCCAAATGCGTGGCCACATAGACTTTGTCGCCACTGCGGCGCTCGTGCAGCGCCGCCAACCACTTGCCGTCGGCCGTGAAGCGCGGACGTGCCCAGCTGTCGCCTTCGGCCGTAAGCCGCAGAGGTTCACCACCGGCTGTGGGTACCTGCCAGAGGTCCATGGAGGTGAACGCGTGCGCCGACTGGTCGCGGTCGGTGCTGGCGGCAAACAATACGGCCTTGCCGTCGGGCGTCCAGGTCGCGTCTAGTTCTTCGCCGCCATCGCCACTGCGTCCACCGAAGCCCGGCGCGGCTGCCAGCTTCGTGCCGGCCAGCAAGTCGCGGGCGGTAGCAGTGCCGTCGATGGCTTGCACGTAGACATGCGGACGGCGCGTATCCACCCAGCGGTCCCAGTTGCGCACCGGAAAGCCGGTGTAGACGCGCGCGTTGTACTTGCGGTTTTTTTCCGCTTCCTGTGCTTTCTTGTTGTCAGCCTCGTTCAGGGCACCCGGGTAAGGGTTGCTGACGAACAGCAGTTGCGTCCCATCCGGCGAGAACTGCGGCGCCCGTGCGCCGGTCACCAAGCTGGTAACGCGCTGCGCATCGCCCCCTTGGGCGAGGTCGAGCACGTAAACCTGTGTGGCGTCGTCACCGTCGCGCTTGCTGCTGAACGCCAGACGGCGGCTGTCGGCGCTCCAGTTCAAGCCGCTTTCGCCAGCCCGGGTATTGGTAAGACGGCGTGGGGGCTGCGTGCCGTCAGTACGCACCAGCCAGACGTCACTCACCTGCTTGTCGTCGTACGCCGGCTCCGTGACATTGAACGCCGCCCATTGGCCATCGGGGCTGGCCACGGGGGCGCCTACGCGCTTCAGCAGCCAGAGGTCCTCGTGGGTGGGGGTGCGGCGGGGTGCGGCCGGGTCGGCACTGGCGGCACTGGTGGCACTGGTGGCACTGGTGGCACTGACGGCATTGATGGCACTGACGGCACTGGTGGCAGTGGCGTATACGGCCAGCAGGCTGAAAGCTAGCGTAGCGACCAAAAATTGGCGGGGCATGAGGGGCATGGCAGACTCCTTGCGATGCGTGAGCGTAGCAATTTCCGCGGCCGCTGCGCGCGTCTTGCGGGTAGTCCGGCAGCGGGACTGCATGTTATATTGTTAATACATTTAAATGGGATAGTGTTTGCCGCCGATGGCTGCCACCTTGTTCGACAAATTGTGGGAGACGCACGCGGTTCGTGGCTTCGCCGACGGCTCGGCGCTGCTCGCCTTGGACCGGGTGTTCCTGCACGAACGGACCGGCAGCATTGCCTTGGCCAGTGTGCTCGATTCCGGGCGCTTGCTGCCCGCGGGGCAGCGGGTGCTAGCCACCATGGACCACGTGGTGGACACCCACCACGCACGCTCCGACAACACCACCATGCCCGGTGGCACCAAGTTCATTCAAGCCATGCGCACCACCGCACACCGCGCCGGTATTCGCTTGTTCGACCTAGGCGACCCGCAGCAAGGCATTAGCCATGTGGTGGCCGCCGATCTTGGCTTCGTGCTACCCGGCTTCACCTATGTCTGCCCCGACAGCCATGCTTGCACGTTGGGTGCCTTGGGTGCGCTGGCGTGGGGCATAGGCACTAGCGACTGCGAGCAGGCGCTCGCGACCGAGATGCTGCGTATTGCCCGGCCCAAGCAACTGCGGGTTTGGGTGGACGGTGAATTGTCGCCGGGTGTGAGTGCCAAGGACCTCGCGTTGCACCTCATCGCTACGCACGGTAGCGCCGGTGGTGAACGCCAAGCCATCGAGTTCGCGGGCCCGGCCATTCGTGCGCTTCCCATGGAGAGCCGCTTCACCCTGTGCAATATGGCAGTCGAGTTTTCGGCCTTCTGCGGCTTGGTGGCGCCAGATGAACGAACCGTGGCTTACGTGCGGGGCCGCGAACGCGCGCCGCAGGGGGAAGCGTTCGAGCAAGCGGCCACGGCTTGGCTGCAGTTGGCCACGGATGAAGGCGCGGTTTTTGATCGTGAGATTTGCCTGCATGCGCGTGATGTTTCCCCGATGGTGAGTTGGGGCACGGCGCTGGAGCATGGCGCTGCCGTGAGTGGGAGGGTCCCGTTGCTCGAGTCGCTACCCGCAGCAAGCCGTGGCCGCGCTGCCAAGGCCTTGGACTACATGGGTCTGGCGCCCGGGACAGTGTTGGCGGGCCAGCCGATTGATGCGGCGTTTATTGGTTCCTGCACCAATGGTCGTCTGGAAGACCTGCGTACCGCAGCGGCGCTGCTCGATGGACAACGCGTGGCCAAGCATGTGCATGCCTTGTGCGTGCCCGCTTCGGGTGCCGTGAAACGTGCTGCCGAAGCGGAAGGCCTCGACCAGGTCTTCATTCAGGCGGGTTTCGAATGGCGCGAGCCGGGCTGCTCGCTGTGCTTCTTTGCCGGTGGCGAAAGCTTCGCGGCCGGCGCGCGGGTGGTGTCCAGCACCAACCGTAATTTTGAAGGCCGGCAGGGACCGCGCGTGCGCACGCATGTGGCCAGCCCCGCTACCGTCGCTGCCAGTGCTATTGCCGGCAAACTCACCGACCCGCGAGGGTTTTTTCCGCAGCAGGAGGAGCTATGAGTGCCCTCCAGCCACTGACCGTTCATGCGGGCGTAGCCGTGCCGCTCTTGCTCGCGAACGTCGATACGGACACCATCATTCCTTCACGGGAAATGAAAACGGTGAGCCGGCAGGGCTTGGGGCAGGCCTTGTTTGCCGCGTGGCGTTATCACTACGACGGTGTGCAGCGGCTGGCCGTGAATGAAGAGTTCGTGTTGAATCAACCGGCCTATGCAGCGGCCACGGTGTTATTGGCAGGCCCAAACTTTGGTTGTGGTTCTTCGCGCGAACATGCGGTTTGGGCGTTAGCCGACTATGGTTTCCGTGTACTTATCGCGCCTTCGTTCGGGGCTATCTTTCAAGGCAACTGCATTCGCAACGGCTTACTGCCAGTGGAACTGCCGCTGGAGCAGGTGCAGTTGCTGGTGGCTTGGGTGGCCGCAGCGCCGCAGCAGCGCGAAGTAACAGTGGACTTGGTAGCGTGCGAAGTGCGTACCAGTGATGGCCGCATTTGGCCATTTGTCGTGCCGGAGGTGGCCCGTAGTCGCTTGCTGGAAGGCCGCGATGAAATTGCCGAGACGCTAGCACATGCCCCCGACTTGGCCCAATGGCGGGAGCGAGACCGGCACTTGCGCCCTTGGGTTTATGCGGCAGACGCAGCATGAGCATTGACGTGCTCGTGAGCGAAGTGGGGCCGCGCGATGGCTTGCAGAGCATTGCGACCATCTTGCCTACTGCCGCCAAAATCCATTGGATTCGCGCCGAGGCGGCTGCTGGCGTGCGCGAGATTGAAGTGGGTTCGTTCGTGCCGGCGAAGACGCTGCCACAGTTGGCGGATACTGCCGAAGTGGTCGCGGCTGCGCGGACCATTCCCGGCCTACAGGTGGCGGTGTTGGTGCCGAACCTGCGTGGTGCGGAAGCGGCCGTGGCGGCTGGCGCCCACAAGATTACCTTGCCCTTGTCGGTGAGTGAGACCCACAGCCTGCGCAATCTGCGCCGCACCCACGAGCAGGTGTACGCAGAAGTGGCGGCCGTGCGCACCTTGTTAGATACCCTGCCTGCCGACCGGCGGCCGTCGTTTGAAGGCAGTCTTTCCACGGCGTTTGGCTGCACGCTGGAAGGCGCCATCACACTAGCACAGGTGCAGCGCGCTGCGGAACGTCTAATGGCCGCTGGCTGTGACGAAGTGGGCTTGGCGGACACGACTGGTTATGCCAATCCGGCACAGGTGACTGCTTGGGTGCGTGGTGTGCGAGCTGTGGTGGGTGAGCACGCCTTGTCCGGCATCCATGTGCACAACACGCGCGGGCTGGGCTTAGCAAATGTGTTGGCAGGGCTCGAGGCCGGCCTCACCACCGTCGACAGTTCGCTGGGCGGGCTCGGTGGTTGCCCATTCGCCCCTGGTGCCAGCGGCAACGTGGTTACCGAAGACTTGGTGTTCATGCTCGAGGCCATGGGCCTGCGCACTGGCATAAACTTGCCACGCTTGCTCGAGGTGCGGCAGCTTCTGGCTGCCTATCTGCCGGGCGAGCCACTTTACGGATTCACGCCGGATGCAGGTTTGCCGCTAGGCTTTACTGGAGCCCACTCCCCATGACCACGCCCGACCCTCTCGTGGAGCCCACGGCTGCCACGGTGCCTTTCTCCGCAGTTCGTGCCATCGATGCAGTGGTGAACCTGTGGACGCCCGAGGCGCTAGCGGCCCGGCCTAACTGGGGCAAGACTTTCTTCGTCGACAAGATGAAGGCCAAGGACAGCCTCATGTCTGGCCTATCGCTCGAGGAGATGATTGACCGCATGGACGCGGCGGGCATTGGCCACGCCTTCTTGTTCGCACCGAAGACGGGCCGGGTGGGTTTGCCGGGCTGCTATCACTTGCCGCGCGAGCTGGTGCGCGAGGCCGTGCGCAAGTATCCGCAGCGCTTCTCCGCCATGCTCGGCATCGACCCCACGCAGGGCATGAAGGGCGTACGCGAACTCGAGATTGCCGTGAAGGACGAAGGCTTCATTGGTGCGCATTTGTACCCGCACTGGTTCGAGTTAGCCCCGGACCATGCGAAGTACTACCCGTTCTATGCCAAGTGCTGCGAACTGGGCGTGCCTATCCAGCTACAGGTGGGGCAGTCGATGGTGTATTCGCCAGACTTTCCCTGCCGCAGTGTGGGCCGGCCCATCACGCTCGATGCCGTGGCTTGTGACTTCCCTGAGCTGAAGCTCATTGGTATTCATGTGGGTATTCCTTGGGCCGAGGAAATGGTGGCTATGGCCTGGAAGCATCCGAACGTGTTTATCGGCTGCGATGCGCATAGCCCGAAGTATTTCCCGGCCTCATTCGTGAACTACATGAACAGCTATGGGCATAGCAAGGTCATCTTCGGTACTGACTTTCCAGTGCTCGATTTCGCCCGTACGCGCCGCGAGCTGGAGTCGCTGGGGCTTGCACCGGAGAGCTTGCAGGCGGTGCTGCGCGACAACGTGCTGCGCATCTATGGTTTACCGGCAGACACGGGCCTCTAGCCCATGAACCTTGCAGGGCTGTTGCGCGACAACGCAGCCCGGTGGCCGGACCAGGTGGCGGTGGATGCGCTGGAAGGTCTGCATACCTATGCTGCAGTGTGGGCGCGCACGCAGGCCTTGATGCACTGGCTGCAGGCCCAAGGAGTGCGGCCCGGTGAACGCGTGGCGGGCGCCTTGCGCGACACCACCGACCACTTACTGTTGCACTTTGCCGTCGCCGGTCTTGGTGCGGTGTGGGTGCCGTTGGATCATCGTTGGAGTGCCGCCGAGAAAGCGGCGGCCATTACGGCTTTTGCTGCCAGCCATGTCATTGAGGCCGAGCCACCGGCGCTGTTACCGGCGCTTGCTGCTGGAGCCTCAATGGAGACGGCTGCCGTGGAAATGCCGCTGACTGCGGACTTGCCGCTAGCCAGCGGCGATGACAGGCCTTGGCTCATCTCCTTGTCTTCCGGTTCCACCGGTCGCCCCAAGGGCGCGCTGGTGACGCATACCCAAATGCATGAGCGGTTCATTAGCCAGTGGGCCACGCTGGGCTTCTCTGCAGCGGACCGCTTCGCGCTGGTGAGCCCGTTGTGCTTCGGGGCGGGCCGCTCCTTCGGCATGGCCTTCCTTGCGGTTGGTGGCACGGTGGTGCTGCGTCCGCCGCCGTTGTCACCGGAACAACTAGTAGCGGCCATCAATGCTGCGGCATCGACGGCAGTGTTTTTGGTGCCCACCTTGATGCGCCGCTTGCTGGCGCTGCCGGGCGAAGGGCAGCTCTTCCCTGGCTTGCGGCGGTTGCTGGTTTCTGGCGAGCCGTTCTTTGCGAGTGAAGTGGCGCAGTTCCGTGCGCGGCTGACTGAAAACTTGATCGGCTATTACGCTTCCAGCGAAGGCGGGGGCATCTCGGTGCTGCAGCCGGAAGAGTTCCAGACCCATCCGGATTCCGTGGGCCGTGCTGCGCATGGCGTGGAATTGGAACTGGTCGACGATGACGGCCGCGTGGTCGCGGTGGGCGAGACAGGCTTGGTGCGTTACCGCGGCCCGGGCTGCGCACGCGACTTTCTCGACGAGAATGGTCAGCCGGCCGCAAGCGATGCAGCGGGCTGGTTTGTGCCGGGTGATTTGGGCACCTGCGATGCCAATGGCTATTTGCGCCTGGTGGGCCGCGCCAAGGATATGATTCTGCGGGCGGGCGTGAACGTTTACCCCGCCGAGGTAGAGCGTGTGCTGCGCGAACACGCGGCAGTGGCCGATGTGGGTGTGGTGGGCGTACCTTCCGCTTCCCATGGCGAGCAGGTCGTAGCCTTTGTGGCCTTGCAGAGTGCTGCAGGCGGTGAGGGCGCTAGGGTTGTTGCTGGCGTTGCGGATGGCACAGTACCCTGCAGTGCCGAGCAGCTGCTGGCCCATTGCCGTGAGCGGTTGGCGCCTTACAAGGTGCCAGCACGTATTGTGTTTCTACCAGCCTTGCCGCAGGCCGGCATGGGCAAGACGGACAAGAAGGCGCTGCGGGTGCTGTTGGCGGCAGCCAGCTAATTCGACAAGCATCGCGGGTTAGCTGCAGTGCTTATAGCCCAGCGAGAATGGCGCCACCGCACAGTGAAAGCGTTGCGCCCGCCAGCACGTCCGCATAGGGCGTCAGGCGCTCTACCTTCAGCTTTGCCAACCCCCACAGGGAAACGCTTACTGCCGTCAGCATGGTGCTGACCGTCGCTATAACAAACACCAGCGTCACCAGCGCCACGCCGGCGGCATCATGGTGCGCAGCTGGGTACATCAACAAGGGAATGAGGGCTTCGCAGGGCCCGAACACGAACACCAAGAACAAGCCCCAGGACAA
>Ga0164294_10002725_pt1 | contig 15780 bp, 16 predicted proteins | sample GEODES005metaG_FD_111479 | JGI IMG/M metagenome (GOLD analysis project Ga0164294, IMG submission 111479) | Oligotrophic lake water microbial communities from Sparkling Lake, Wisconsin, USA - GEODES005 metaG | ecosystem: Environmental > Aquatic > Freshwater > Lake | place: USA: Sparkling Lake...
CCGGGGTCTGTAACCGTGGAAGTTGCTGTATGGGTGTGGCTTACAAGAATTGCGTTTGCTGATCCACCAGTAGCCGCCACAGAATAAGTTGATCCTGCGCCCACAACAAATTTGTCGCGCAAATCAGGTGTGCCATTTGTGCCATCGCATAAATACCAACCTAAAGGAACGCTACCAATTGACCCATACCACAGCGAAATCATGCCTGTGGGAATGGTTGTACCTGTGCTGGTGTTTAAAACGCCAATAATTCCATAAAGGTTGTCGTATGTGCCAAGGGTTACAGCAGCAGAAGTCTTGACCACAAATTTATAATAAAACCCATAGGTCAACCACACTTCATTTGGCAGGCGACCAGACGAATCCAACACGATAGGGTTTGAATTTGCCACCGTGCCGTTTACATCTGTGTAAGTTGTCAAGGGCGTGGTTGAACCAGCTTGGTAGGTATAGATCAAGCCACCATTCAATGGCAACCCTGTGTTGTCAAAGAATTGCTGACCGTTGCCAATTGGCGAAAGATTAACTGCCATGATGCGTCCTTATTTGTTCAAATCGTTAAGTTTATTTTGCCCTGACTGTTTACCAAGCGCCTTGGCTTTTTCCATTTCAGCTTCCATTTTTTTAAGCGCCTTGATTTCTTCTTTTGCGGCTTTTTTAGCTTGCAATCTAGCGCCTATGTCACGTCCAACGTATGCACCGCCACCAATTGCTAAAGGACTATTTTCACTTAAAACACCAGCCACAGCACCGCCAACAGTTGCACCAACGGATGGATAGCTTTTTTCTAATAATCCAATACGTCTTTGTTGTTGTCCTGCGCCCTCATATTTCAAACCGGGCGTGAATTGACCAACATAATTTAATGCGCCAAATTTTTGTATTTCACTAGGCGGGAATGTTTCTAAAATCTTTTCTCCAACAATAGAAGTTAACACATTGTTAACAGAATTTGGATTCCATTCACCAACTTTAGAAGCGCCAGCTTTATACACTTCACGGGCTAATGCGCCGTCCATTTCAGCAATAGCGGCGGCGGCGGCTTGGCGTAACTCTGGCGGTACTGGTGGCAAACCATCTGGCGCACCTCTAACCCGACCATTTGCCAATTCGCTAAACGTATCACGAATGTGCCTCCATTCATCTTTGCGTAAATTGGTTAATGATGACAATAATTTTTCTGGGGCAACTTTTGCTGTGACATTACCATTTGCATCCACTTCGCCAAACAATCTTTTAAACCCTGTTGATCCTAAAATTGTTTTTTCAACTTGATGAATTTTGTCACCAAGTTTGTACAACGCAGGGTCAGCCACCGCAGCAATGTCTTTGTCAATTGCTTGGTTGATTTTTCGAATTGTGTTTGCTCTTTCTGGAGTCCATGTTCCCGGTGCATTATTGCTTTTGCGAACAGCATCAAAAGCTGCAACAGAACCAGCAGGGGCCATTTTTCCATCAGGTAATTCAAATCCAACGGTTTTTGCTAATTCAAGTTCTTTTTGTGCGCCTTTTAAAAAACCCAAAGTTCCATCTTTTTCGGCAGTTGCTAATTGCTGAGCATTGCTAAAAAATGAATCTGCGTTATTAGTATTGATTCGTTTATCGCCCATATTTTTATAAGCCGAATCAAAAATTTCTTTTTTAGATTGATTTAAATATCCTGTCAAACTTGATGAAGCCATGTTTTCACGGTCTACACCATAAGCCACATCATTTAAAAAATTGCCACGTTGTTCGTCATTTGTAAAAGTTTTTCTTGCCCCAGTAGCGTTTACGCGTTCTTGAGCATAATTAGAAAATCCAATTTGTTCATTGGCAATTTGTTCTTTAAGTTTTATGCCTACTGGCGATGGTTCAGCCATATTTGCCAAACCATGTTCATTACGCAACAAATTATCATTACCCGTTACAACGCCGGTTCTTGGTTTTAAGTTAGGCAAAACCTCTTGAAAAAGTTGTGACCGCAATTGTTGTTCGGTGACAGAAACATTTTTGGGAATTTTTGTAAGTTTGACTTGTGGAAAAACCGCACCTATTCCATTCCCTCTAGCTGTTTCTTCGCCAGTAATTTTTCCAGCAAATGGATTTTGTTCAACTGCCGCTGCGCCTGCACTGCCTGCTGGTGCTTGTTTGGCTTGAAACTGTGCTTCAGCTTGGGCTTTACTAAGTTCGCCGGGGCGCACAATCTCTAAATCTTTTGCCATTTCACGCAAAGGTTGAACTACTTTCCCAACAACTGGCGCAACTTCTTTGATGGCTTGCGGTAACGCAGCAGAACCAATGACTACCATGTTTCTAATGTCAGGCGCAGGAATTCCAGTTTTTTCTGAAATCTGTTCTGGGGTCATGCCCAGCACGTTAAACATCTTATTGATCTGGTCAACAATAGGTTGAGTAATGCCGCCCAAAGGTTGTTTGTATGTTTCTTTGCTAGTAATGCCTGCGGCTTTGCCAACAGGTTGACTAACAGCGGAGGCGGCGGTTTGTCCAGTTTGTTCCGCTTGTTCTGGTGTTTGACCAGCCCTTGCAAATGCTTGAGTTACTGCGCCATAAGTTGCAGGCACAACACCATATAGAGTATCAACAACGCTAGCAGCCCTTTCACCTAATTGTTGACGGGCATCAAAACCTTGCTTTAACACATTGCCAACAATTTGGCGCACTTTGCTAACAGGTTCACGCCTTGGGACATAAGCCCCCATTGTTCCCTCTTGTGTGCCTGTGGTGCTTTCAGCTTGTGGCGCTTGGCTTGGTGCGGGTGCAGGCTTACCAGACAGAAACGCTTCCAGCGGGTCACCAGAAGTTACAGGCGCGGCTGGTGGCGGTGCGGCAGGGGCAGTTGATTGGGCGGCAGAAGTTTGTGCGGCAGGCTTAAATCGAGAAATTTCTTTCAGTAACGCCGCCACATTTACTTTTGCATTGGCATCACCTTTTGCTGCCAATTCTTGGTTTTTTCTTAGTTCTTCTTTGATAGTGTCCAAAGCAGTTTGTTCCCGCTTGGCTTGTGCATCTGATGGAATTTGACCACTTGATTTTTTAGGCGGTTCGGCAACAGCTTGCCCACCACTAAGGAATTTTTCAAAGTCATCCATTTAAAAATCCTCTGCGGTAAGTGGTTCTACTGGCAAACCAGTAGCAGCCATGCTTTTCAAATTCCTGTATTGCTTGAGAATGGTTTTGCGTTTCTTTTGTGATGGAAAAAGTTCTTTAAATTTGTCGTCCATCTTTTTAGGATCAGATTCATTTTCCAATATGTTCATTGCTTCAAAGATTTTTGTATCTTTAGCATTTGCACCCCATGCCTGCTGATATGCTTTCATGTTGTTGTCGCCAAACTTTTGACTAAATTGTTGTGCGCCACTTGCTTGCATATCAAGATTTCTTTGATCAGCTTGCACTCGCCCAGCAATTTTTACCAAAACATCAGGTGGCACTTTGATTGTGCCAAGTGCTACTGCCGCCATATCTAAGCCTGCAACAGTGTTACCAACAGTGCCCATTGTTTTTGAATTAGTAATGTGCATTTGTGCTAAATCTTTTGCAAGCAGATCGTATTTTTCGCTTCCAATTGCCATACGAATTTTTTGTTCTGCCTGTCCAGCCAAACCGCCTTTTGCAAAATATAACTCATCGCCAATTTTTTTAGCTTGCTGAATCACTTCATCAACATTGCGGCGACCTTGAGCTAAGTTTGTTTGGGCGCTAACCAAATTGTTTCTGTAATCAAAACCCGATGCCTGATCTTTATCTTCAGTTGGCATGGTTTGATATGGTTGATCTGGTCGTCTTACTGGGAACGGTAAACGCACACCCGGCGCAACCTCAGACCCAGCCGCACCCGGTGCATTTGCGCCTTGTGGTGTTTGAGATTGCAAACCTTGCACAGTGCCAATTTCAACAGTTGGCTTTCCACCAGCAACGTTAGGGGTTGTTGTTAACACTCTACCTTGTGCATCCATGGTGACTTGGGGCGCAAACTGTGTTTGTTGTTGCTCTAGAGACATTAAAGTTGCTGCGCCTGCAATTGCTTGACCGGGCAAGTCAGGGCCAGACTGCATTTGATTTGTCCAAATAGTTATGTATGAATCAAGAAGTCGATTTAAATCAGTATTATCTGGGTTTTCCTTTTTCATCAATATCATTTCATCAATATAACGATTTTTATCTTGAATGCCCAATCTTCCATAAACACTTAATCTTTGACCAATCATTGCCTTTTGATCTTTGTTAAGCCCTTGCTTGGCTTTAATAGCTTCAGTTTGTGCTGTGCCTAATGTTGTGTATTTGTTGATGTACTCTGAGCCAGTTAAAGGCGCAATCTTTGGCACAGACGCATTAATCTTGTCTAGATCAATCCGACCATTGGTTTGAAAATTGTTTGGGTCAGCAAAGAACGTTTGCATATTTTTGCGTTCAAGGTCTTTTTGTTCTTCAACGCTTAATGCAATTTGCCCAGTTCTTGCTGATTGTTCTGCTTGTTGCAGCAGTTGAGGATTCATCTTTTGCGCTTGCTCAAAAGTTTGTCGCTGTGTCTGCAATTGCTGTTGCTGTTGCTGAACCGCCAAGGGATTTATTTGTTGCGCTTGCTGATATTCTTGTGCGCTACGGGCAAGATTAACCATGTCACCAAGTGACATAGCTTGTGGCGGCTTTATGTTTTGCCCAACTGGGTTGACTGAAAAATCTGCCATTTTTTATCCTTATGCCACGTTGTAGGGTACGCCGTTTGGTGCAGGCACATTAACAGGCGTTCCATATCCCGCAGGGGCTTGCATTCCAGTTTGTGGGCGTAATAAACTATTCATCATGTATGCGTTACCAACACCTTGGAATCCACCAGACAAAGCATTTGCTGCGCCAATTTGACCGCCAGCCATTGCGTTACCAATTCCAATTGTTGCCTGCCCAATGTTGCCAGCAGTATTTTGTGCAAGGTCTGAAACTTGTCCTTGCGCTTTTTGACCAATTCCAGCAATGCCTGCCAGCGTGTTGTAAATGCCAGTTCTTTGGGTTTGAAAACGATTAAACACATTTCCAAATTCTTGGCTTGCTGCATTTTGACCGTAGTTTGTCAAACCTTGCAAAGCATTACCGCCAATCAATCCACCAGACTGATTTGCTAGATTTGTCGTTGCCAAATTTCCTTGGGCAAGTCTGAAGTTGTAACTAGGATCAATGCCTGCCTGAAAATCTTCTTGACCAAATTGTTTGGTCAAATAAGGTTTCATTCCAGCAATGTCGCTTAATGCACTGTAACCAGCTTCTCTATAAGGGCGTTGTTGTTCGTTTTGAATATCGAACATTTTTTGCTGTTGGGCAATGGCTTCCCTTGCAGCCGCAGCTTGTGTATTTGCGGCTTTATTTGCGGCACTTGCACCAATCAAACCCCCGGCAATACTACCACCCGCCATAATTGCTGATGCTGCTACCCAAGTCATATTATTCCCCTTTAATTTCCAGCGTTTTCAAATTATTTGAAGAATCAAACAACGCGAATTCATCTGGTTCAATCAATTCTTTTTCCAATTTATCCAAGTCGGTTTCACTGCTATTGTGGAACGTGATCCCAATTGCATCAGTCACCGCCAGCGTCACCCGCTTTGTGCCGGGCTTGCTTTGCACAATATCCCCAGCGTACAAGTGCTTCATGCCGCCCTCAGTCCACGCAATTATTTCACCTTTGGCGCATAAAAAGAAGTGGTCTTTCTTATGTACCTTGCCGACTATCAGCGCCCCAGCGGGTCTGTAAACCTTTCTGGCATACATCCCTGCATGGAAATAGTGTTCTGTCTCCAACTCAGCCTGCGGCATCTTTGCCACTTCCGTTTGCAATCTTTCGATCTGCTCACGGGTTGGTACATCAACTGGGATTAAATCATTCATTGGTTGTAATATGGCACTTTGTAAGCCACACCATTGACAGTGATGTTGATGAACCCCACAGGGTTAGCAGGCAATGTTCCTGACCCTGCCGTGGCAGTAGTTGCGCTGGTGAAGTTCAACAAGTTAATGAAGAATTGCTGCCACGCCCGTGTCGGTCTTTTAGTCTGTCCATCCAAAAATTCAGACTGTGGATATGGCTGGCTTTGTGGTGTAGGTAACATCAATTTTCCCCTACGCTAGATTTCAAGTTTGCAGAAATGATCACCGCCTTAACAGGGTCAGAAATTGAAACTTCAAACACCCGATCCCGCGCTGTACCCAGCCGCCGCCAGATAGCACGGTTTGCATACTTGCCAATCAAACCAATGGTAGTCCAATGTTCGTTTGACCAAGTAGAACCACCGTTGTCTGACCACCGCAGCATAGCTTGAGGGTTTTCCCCTTGTCCTGTGGCAAGACCAACGCCGGGCTGGAACTGAATCTGCAATTCATCAAAATATTCCCGCTGGAAGTCTGCAACCAAATGCGGCGCACGGCGCAAACGCCTAACGTGTTGTCCATCATCTGTGTAGTTCAATGGGTCAAGTTTGTATATTTTGCCGTTGGAATAATCCCCAACCATTACCAAACCTTGAAATTCCACGCAGCAATTGCCCCTTGCGCGTTCATACTGACCTAAGTTGTTTGTATACAACCACTTATGCCACATCCCTGATGCAATGTCATAAGCCCATGTCAGGTTAATTGAGGGAAAGCTGATTACATAAACTTCATGCCCCTCAAGCTGATAAGTCCATGCAACAGCATCGCTAACCACTTGATTTGTCAAAGAGTTTTCAACTGCGTGGGTGGAAATCCTTGTGGGTACATAGCCATTCATTTGCACAATCTGGGCTTGACCCCGAATGTTTCTGCTTAAATATGCAAAGGAATTGCCAAGCCGCGCAACGCTAAATGCGGCTGCAATACCGTGCTGGGTCGATGTGCCGGGAATTCGCTGGAACGGGAAAGGGCTTGTGCCTGCATCAATCCACACCTCGCTGGAAACCTCGCCCAACAAATAAACTTCACGGTGGTCAACAATTAATGAAACCAAATCATCTGGTGCGCCATCTTTACTAGCAAAACTCAGCGCCGCTGAAATTGGCGACAAAGCCGCAGATGCGCCAAACTGTTGGGTATCTGGGCGGTTGTACACAAAGTAGTTGTCCACAATGTCAACAGAAGTGGCGCTGGTAAATGCCCCATCAGTGCTTGGCAAAACCGACCAATTCAAGCCATACAGCGTTCTTGAAGTCACCGTTTGGGAATTGTTGACCGTGTATGTTCCAACGCCGCCTGTGCCTGTTCCAAGCGCCGTAATGATGGTTTGTGCGGTTACTGTTGACCCTTGAATGGTTTGACCAACATATAACGTGCCGCTAGTCACTGCTGTTACGGTTAGGGTTGTTGTAGAAATTGACCCAGTAACAACCGCGCCCACTGCGGCGCTGTTCATTTGTGTGGATGCCACAGTTTGACTTTGATTAATAGTGTAAGTACCAACCCCGCCAGTTCCAGTACCCAAGGCAGTGATAACGGTTGCCTGAGTTACGTTTACCCCAAACAATGCCTGATTAATCGCAATTGTTCCATTGGTAATTGCGGTAACGGTCAGGGTTGTGCTGCTGATTGATCCAGTAAAAACCGCAGCAGATGGGCTAGAAATGCGCCATGTGTAGCGACTTTGACCGTCCACAATGTAGACATTCACACCGTTGTCAGTGATGCCCACAATGCCCGTAGACGTGTTTAATTGACCCACCATTGTGGTGGTGTAGGTGGAAGTCAAGGCGTAGACGTATGGGCCGCAGACCGCAACCAAAATATCCCCACCAGACAAAGTACGCATTCCCCTGACTTCCTGCTGATTCTGAAAAAGCACCAATGAAGTAAGTCCCGGCGTTGGGTACAGCGCCACCACCCCGCGTTCACCTTGCTGCTTTAACGGGTCAATCTCAGGCACAAAGTTAATGCACTCTTGGGCATCTTGGTAAATGCTGGGCGCTTCGTAAGATGGGCCAACAAAGCCAAAATCAGGCATTATCTAAATCCCCCATCCATGATAAAACCAGCGTCTTTAGCCCGCCCAACCATTAACGCATCAGGATAGCGCGAAACTTGTGCTGGGCGCATATTGGTGCGCTTGATTGTTGCCTTGGCTTGACCAGCAAATGCGTTAATCATCTGAATCTGGGTAGCAGATGCCTTGCCATACATAGGCATCAGGCGTTCAGCCAAACACCACCGCAGCGCCATGTTGTAGCCTTGTGGCAACGCGATTGTGTCGTATAACGAACCAAATGTGCGGAAAATTGTGCTGGTAAATAAATGCAGTTCACCAGATGACGGGTTAGGAAAAACATACAACGTACCTAGATTTTCGCTGGGTTGGTAGTAGATCATCTTCGCCCACGGGCCGTTCAATTGCTTGATGCCCAAGGATTGATATTCTTCCAAACTCAAAATAGCCACAGGGTAATCCAAATAGCCACCAGCTATGTTTGATCCACCTTGCTGAGTAGCCACGCGAACAAACGCTGATTCAATAGTCAAAGGGCGTTCATAGTAGGCAGTAATTGTTGTGCTTGCCACGGTCTGGGAAACGCTAACAGTGTATGTGCCGCCCTCATTGACGTTACCGCCTGCGCCAGTGCCAAACCCCACAATGGTTGTGCCTGCGGTGACCCCTGTGCCGCTGATGGTCATGCCCATTGTGATTGCGCCAGAAATTACGCCATTGGCAGGAACGGTTAAGGTTGTGCCAGAAATTGAACCCGTGAAAGACGCACCGACTGACCCAGACGGGCCAAGGGTATATTGCACTGTATTTTGAACGGTCTCAAAAATAATTTCGGTCTTGTAAAAAACCATCATGTTTTCGTTTGACCACTGGGCGCACATATCATTCAGCATATCGAATGAATCTTGGGCATCATCCGCTGATGGTGATTCGCCAGCCGCCAATGCACCAATATCTTTAAGCGCCCTGCTGATAATGTCGTAAGGAGTCGTCATGTATTACACCTTTGGCACAAATTTCTGTGGTAACCAAGGGGCAACAACAACTCCATTCCCTTTTAGGGACGCTAGTTGTTCCTCTAATCGGGATTTTATAAGATTTACGCCGTTTTGGGTAGTCTCATTTTCAATCCATGATGCCACATCAGCTTCGGTTATTTCACCAAACGGTGTTTTTAAGATTTTGTCGCTGAACCACCAGTTTCCCTCAGTTTCCACTTTTTCGCCTGTGTCGGCTTCTGCGGTGACAAAATATTTAGCATGGGTGATTAGGTCACCATCAGCAGAGATTTCAAGAATTTTCCATGCAAATGTTGTCATTTTTAACCTTTTGGATATTTAGCTTTGACCGCCAAGCAATCAGCAATGTACTTGTCAATTTGTGCTTGACCGCCTTTGACTACGCCATCAAGGTAGTCTGTAATTGGTGGATATTCTGATGCTCGTTTTGCTTTGTATGCGTTTGGGTCAACCCAAGCATTAACTGCTGCTATATCAATTTCAACAACATTGTCATCTTTGTCAAATGCAGTGGTATCACGCACAGTAACCACATTTGGATATAAAGCATAAATTGCATTGTGGTTCATACTGCAATCTCCATAATAGTCATTGATGAAATTCCTACCCCACCATAAAAAGCAGTTCCAGAATTACTTCCATTAACATAAATTGTGTTGGAGTTATTTGCACCTATTCTGGCAGTAAAAGTTGTTGATGATGTTGTTCCGCTTGTCATAAAATAATTAACAGTAACTTGCTGATTTTGACCACCCGTTGCTGAATAAGCGCATTGTGCGGCAATTGCGTTTGCGGTTGAATCTTGAAATATTGCAACAGCTACATGAGCCGCCGCATTAACCGCATAAAAACAATTCACTTGAATTAATAATTTGCTAGTTGCGCTTGTTGGAGTAATTGCTAAACTTAAAAATTGCCCGCCCTCAGTAATTTGAGGAATAGTGTTATCAAGAGGAATTTGTGTGCTTGTTGTAAAAAGTGTTGCAAACTGATAATTTTTAACTTGCAATATAGACCCTGCTGGCAATCTAGCAGATGACAATGTTCCAGAAGAAATATTTGTTGCGTTTAAAGTTGTAAGTGATGCGCCAGAACCGCTAAAAGAAGTTCCAGCAACAGTACCCGCAAAAGTTGTATTCTGACTTGCATCAATTGTTACTGCTGTTGTTCCATTTGTCTGAAATGCAAGGATGCCTGTTCCATCAGAAGAACTTTTAAGTCCTGCTGTTCCACTCACTGCACCATTGTCACCATTGATGATATTAGCCATTATTTGCCTCTAGTGCTGTAATTCGTGCTGTCAATTCTTGGACAGTCTTAACCAACAGCCAAGTAATTTCTGTTGCATCAAACTTCTTAATTGCTGTTTTTTCTTCATCCTCAGCATTTAACTTGGCATCATAAGTTTCAACAGTATTAGGCAACACTGTCATTACCTCATCAGCAATGACACCAAGACCTTTCATGCCTTCAGTTGTGCCACCCTTGCCGTTGTATTCCCATTTGCGAACACGCACCTGCATCAATTCTGCTGTGCCTTTTGTATAGTCTTGAATATTAGATTTAAGACGCTGGTCGGATGGGTTAGACCAAGTTGTACCTGTTGCTTTTTGTGCCGTAGACCCTACAAGAATTAATGCGCCATTACCGTCAATATTCATACGGTTTGTGCCAGTACCAGTGCCACCAACCCCAAAACTTATTTGAGCACTATTTTGTATATACAAAGCATTTCCATCAGCAACAATATTTGTACGAGTTGTTGATCCAGATTGCATCTGAATAGTTGCGCCAGAAGAACCGCTTATGTTTAATTGGGTGTAGCCACCAAATGCTTGAGTAATGCTTGATTGACCTATACCCACATTCTGACTTGCATCAACAGTTACTGCTGTTGTGCCATTGGTAGCCAGACTGACAGTGTTTGTACCATAAACAATACCTGAGTCGGTATCTGTTCCTGTTTCTGCTGGCGCAGCGGCAGAGCCGTTTACGTTGGTAATCCCTGTTGTGCCGTTGATGATTACAGTCATTTTGCCTCCAATGCCGCTACTTTTGCTTGCAAGGCGGCAATGATTTCAAGTAAGGTTGGAGTTTGCACTACCGCTGTTTCTTCCTGTTGTGTCGCTACTGCTACATCATGTGCCGCTTGTTCTTCAGCGGTGTACTCAACTTGAGTGACTTCACCTGTTTCTACATTTACTATGATTCTGTGTGTCATAGTGTTTACTCCCAAAGCAAATTTATAGAACCGCCATCAAAAGTATCTGTTCCATTAACGGTAGTGATGCGTACTCTGTCTAATGCACCACCCAAAGCTATTCTTCCATTTGAAAAACTTACTTGGTTAAATGACACTTGTGTTGTTGTTCCAGATAATATCCATGTATTTGATGTTTGTAAAACAAGTTGTATTGATCCAGTAGCTTGAACTGCTGCACTATTAACTCCGGTGAATAAACACCCAGATGTTGAAGTTGCTGATCCAGTATTACTACTTCCACCAGCATAAAGACATAATGAAGTGTACCCAGTAGTAATAACTGAACCATTTCCTATTTGTATTAAAAGATTTGATGAACCATTGGTAGATACTAAATCTAATACCACATTAATCCGCTTTACCCAACTAGGTATGCTTGTAAAGTCAATGCTTGTTCCACTGGTAGATGCAACCGCAGTGCCAGAGGTAATCACACTAGATGCCATTGAACTAAGAACCGCCCCAGAAATTGATGGTGATGTTCCTAAAACAACAGAACCAGAACCAGTTGAAGTTGCAACACCTGTTCCACCAGAAGTAACAGGCAATGCGTTTGCTAATGTAACAACTTGGGCAGAACTAATCGTTACCGCAGTCGTAGGAGTAGCACCTGTCTGAAGAACAAGTGTTCCTGTTGTATCCGCAGTAACTTTGTATGCGGTATTGCTTGTGGTTGATGCGCTGATCGTACTCATATAACAACGTGCCTTTGTCCAGATGCCACAGTTAAAACAACGCCGCTGTTGATGGTCAACGGGCCAACCGTGAAACCATTTGTTCCCGTTGCAATTGTGTAACTTGCTGACATGGTTGTGGAGTTAATCACAATTCCATTACTGCTGATCTGTGCTGGCGCGGTCAATTCGCCCGTGCTTGGGTTGTATTTCAGCTTGGTAGATGAAACATATTCTGTGCTAACCGTGCCTGTTGTGGCATCCGCAAACAATGGATAACGCACTGCATTGGTGGTCGTGTCGTCCGATATGGTGACCGCCGTGCCCGCCGTTGCCCATGTAAACGCTGATCCACTCCATGTTAATGCTGTGCTTGCCACGGTTGGCGCAACAATAAATGAAGTCGCGCCTGCGCCTGTTTGGTAAGGAATCTGGTTAGCCGTGCCGCCTGCAATGTTGGTTGCGGTCGTTGCACTTGTTGCACTTGTCGCGGTCGCAGCATTGCCACCAATTGACAAACTGTTTGCTGTCCCTGTCAGACCTGTACCCGCACCAGTAAATGATGTAGATGTGAAAACGCCTGTGGAGGGATTGAATTGCAGTTTAGTGGAACTGACATACTCAGTTGTCAGGTTGCCCGTGGTCTGATTTGCATATAACGGGTAGCGTGTGCCGTTAGTGGTTGTGTCATCAGTGACGGTGGCGTAACTTGCTGGCGTTGACCAGCTTGGCGCTGATGTGCCGTTGGAAGTTAAAACCTGTCCAGATGTGCCAAACGCCAGAAATGCGGTTGCCCCTACACCAGATTGGTAAGGAATAGAACCCGCCGCGCCGCCTGCCAGATTGGTTGCCGTTGTTGCGGTAGTCGCTGACCCAACCGACAAGGTGGATTGCGCCACATATTGCGGTGCAGTTGCCCCAGCGGTCAGAACATAGTTTGTTGTTCCCAGTGCCAGCGTGGTGGTGGTTGATGCCCCAGATTGGTACACCAGTGAACCAGCCGCCCCACCCGCCACGTTTGTTGCCGTGGTAGCCGTAGCCACCGCACCAGACACAATCGACCCCAAAATTGAAGTTAACCATGTTGGGTTTGAATAAGACCCATTAGAATACAACCCATTGGTGACTGTGGCTGAATTGCCTGTAATGCTGATGCCCCATGTCCCGGTTGCATTTGTACCTGTAATAGATGGTGCGCCAACCGTGTTATAGCTGACTGTTACCGCAGTGCCGCCGTTATACGTTTGGGGTGAAGTACCGCCAGCCCCGCCAGAATTGATTGTTAGGCTATTTGTAACGCTTCCCGCACTGGTTGCAGTAGCTGCATTGCCGCCAATAGATAAACCGCTTGCAGTGCCTGTTAGATTCGTTCCTGCGCCGCTGAAATAACTGTTTGCAGTGATTATTGTGCCAGTGATTGCCGCAGCAGATGAACCGCCAATAGTTGTCCCATTAATTGTGCCGCCCGTAATTGCCACTGAAGTCGCGTTTTGGGTGGACATTGTGCCAAGCCCAGAAACTTGCGTGTTTGCAATTGCAATTGCTGTATTGGTGACCGATGTGACCTGACCTGATGCGTTGGTTACAAATACAGGCACAGCAGACGCAGACCCATACGTTCCAGCAGTTCCCACAGGGGTGATGCTGAATACATAATTGGTCAAGGTTAACCCTGTGCCTGCCGTATAAACCGCTGTATTGGAAAACCGCACAAAGGTTATAGAAGTGACCCCCAACGTGCCGCCGGGCAAATTGGTATCCACCCACGCAGACCCCGCCAGCGTCACGCCATCCAAAACAAATAGGTAAGCAGACAGCAATTCGTCATAGGTGTTGGCATCAAGGGAACGTGTCCAAGCGCCAGCCGCCGCCAAATAAATACCGTTATCAGCGCCTGCTGTTTGATCTTTCACCAATATGCGGTTTCCCGCAGTCAGGGTTGCATTCCAATCGCCCCCAGCCTGAACTGCCAAGCCAGACAGCGTGATATTGCCTGTGGTGGTGTAGTTTGCTGGCGCTTTAAACGCTAAACCTTGGGCAATTGCATCCACATAGGCTTGATTCACAATGGAAGTCGGGCCAGACGGGGCGCTAGAAATTGTGCCTGTGGTCGTTGCAATATTGGTGAAAACCCCAGTAGACGGGGTAGTTGCGCCAATTGTGGTGCTGTTTATCGTGCTGTTGGTTATGTTTAGACCCGATTGATTGGGGTCAATAATCGGATAAAACGGTGTTCCCGCTGGGCCAATCAGCGAAATTAATGCAAATGTCGGTTCAGGCTGGAATATGCCCTGAACTGGGACAATGTTTATGGTTTGGGTTTTGGCGGCTTCATTTGCCATATCAAACCCTTAACCCGCTTGTGCAGCAGTGATATACAGCGTGTTTGTGCTTGAACTGATGGCTTTAATGTAGAAAGGCGCTTTAGGGGCGGCAATCAACAAAGGAAAATTCATGGCTGCTGGCAACACAAATGAACCGCTATTACCAGTGGATGCCACTGTGGGGGTTGTCACTGTGCTGGAATTGGACAATTCAACCGCTGCCACGCCAGAACCAGTGTTCAACAATGCAACATAAGTAGCTTGATCGTTAGTGTTGGGTTCAATCAACAGCGCAGAACTGGCTGAAGTTGTCAAATTTAAGGCGTAAGTGCGACCACTTGGGCGCATAGCTTGGACATTAACCATTTTCAGTTCCTCAAAAGTTTTTTAATTATAGGCTTACAAATGGAAAAAGCCACCCCTTTTGAGGATGGCTTCTTCTAACTCATTCTCTATTAAAACTCAGAGAAATCGTAACCGTAAACAAAAATGTCCACAGTGCCGCTAGTAACTGCTGTGCCTACTCGCACATACAGGGTCTGAGCAGTCAAACGTGTCGCCTTAGTACCAGCAACCACGGTTGAGTTGGTGACATAGGTTGAACTTGTGTTGCTGGTCAAAGATGCGTTAGTCACGATCTCAGTGCCTGTGCCTGCTGGTGCTGTCCAGATAGCCAATGCACCGCCGCTAACGTCTACGTTTGCGTTGGTGATAGCTACAAACTGAACGTTGTAGGACGCAGTGTTATTAACTGGGAGAGTAACTGCTGCATCACCTGTTGCAGAAATGGGAACTGCGTTTGCAAATGCCAAAAGGCGCACTGCTTGGTTAGTTGCCAAATTGCTTGGGTGAATCGTCTGGGTAGTTGCTGGGCCGGGATTTGCCATGATATGTTTTCCTTAAAATTGGTTAATTAAGCTGCGACACGGCAGGCAAGTTCAGGGTACAGCGGGGCCCAGCCATACAACACATCAACGCGAGTCGGGATCGAATCGTTGTTGATTGTGTATTGACGAACCACACGCATTGACAGACCCAATTCCTTGTCGCTTGCACGACCAGCAAAGTGAACGCCATCAGGCAATTCCAAATCAGCACAAGCCAAAGTGAAAGCATTTTTGTGCATCACGATATTCTGTGGAGATACAGTGCCAGTGTTGTTGAATGGAGTCACAACAGCGGTTGCGCTGGTGGAAGCCAAGTTAACGTTTTGGAACTGACCAGCAGTAATCACGGCAGGGCTAACGGTCACAGAAGTTGTGCCAGAAGTTGCCACGGTTACAGGGGCGGTCACCACAAAGTTACGCAAGCGGTTGCTGCCGTAGGCTTGACGGTTCTGTGGGTTGACAGCGAAAACGCCAGCAATCGTGATCACATCACCTTGTTTCAAGCCAGCAGTTGCTGTGGTTGCGGTCAATGCAATGGTGGAAGTAGATGCCCAGCCGCTGGTTACAAAGCCAGTTGCTGTGGTGGTAGCGCAAGCCAAAGTAGCGGTTGAGTAAGAACCGAATGTTTGCGCCACAACGTTTTGATCCATCTTCCAGTTCATGCCTGC
>Ga0164294_10002726_pt1 | contig 15778 bp, 16 predicted proteins | sample GEODES005metaG_FD_111479 | JGI IMG/M metagenome (GOLD analysis project Ga0164294, IMG submission 111479) | Oligotrophic lake water microbial communities from Sparkling Lake, Wisconsin, USA - GEODES005 metaG | ecosystem: Environmental > Aquatic > Freshwater > Lake | place: USA: Sparkling Lake...
CGCTGATGTCGGCGGCCAGCTTGACGGCGGTTTTCAGCGGCAAATGCTCCAGCAGCAGTTTCAACACCCGGTCGTCCTGTGCCACTTCGGTCGTGGACTGCAGCGGGTGCAGCACCAGCACAAATTCGCCGCGCAGCCGATTGGCGTCCGCCGCTAGCCAGGCTGGCAAGGCGTCGGCGCGCACGGTAGCGATTTCTTCAAACTGCTTGGTTAATTCGCGCCCTACCGTCACCAGGCGCTCCCCCAGCGCCGCCAAGGCGAACGCCAGCGCTTCAATGCGGTGCGGCGCCTCTAGCATCACAATAGCCTGCGCCCGGGTGGCCAGCACCTGCACGGCGTGCGTGCGTTCGGTGGCCTTGGGCGACAAAAAGCCGGCAAACACAAAGCCGGTGCCACCCTCTGCGTCTTGCACCACACCGGCCGCACTGAGCACTGTGGTCACGCTGCTGGCGCCGGGCAGCGGCACCACACGCAGGCCTTTGGCGCGCACTTGCGCCACCAGGCGCGCGCCAGGGTCGCTCACGCCAGGCGTACCGGCGTCACTCACATAGGCCACGCGCAAACCCGCGCGCAAAAGGTCCACCACCCCATTGGCCGCTTGGGCTTCGTTGTGCTGGTGCACGGCCAGCAGCTGCGCACCAGATTTATCAATACCGTAGGCGCGCAAGAGCGCCTGGGTGTGGCGCGTGTCCTCGCAGGCTACCCGGTCGGCCAAAGCCAACACATGCAGTGCGCGCAGGCTGATATCAGCCAAATTACCAATCGGTGTGGCCACCACATACAGCGTTCCTTGCGGATAATGTTGCGCACCGGCCGCCTCCATGGCGGCCCCCAGGGCAGAGGAAAAAGAGGCGCTCACGTATGGGTATCCTTCCAAACAACACAGACCGCGCCAGCACCAAAAAAGTAGGCGACGCCGCCGAGGACGAAGCCTTGCTGTATTTGCAGCAACAAGGTTTGCGCCTGGTTGTGCGCAATTATCGAACCCCAGGACGCGGCGGCGGGGAAATCGATCTGATCATGCGTGCCCCCGACGCAACTCTGGTGTTTGTGGAAGTGCGGCGGCGGAAATCCAGCCTGCATGGCAGCGCAGCAGCCAGCGTGGGGCGGGTCAAGCAGCGCAGGGTGATTCTGGCGGCGCAGCACTACCTCTTAAACCTGCGCACCCTACCGCCCTGCCGCTTTGATGTGGTCGAGGTCACGCCCGAGGGCTGCAACTGGTTGCGCGCAGCGTTTTGTGCCGCATAAGCGCGCAAAAGCTTGGCGGCTTGAAATAGCTGCGCGGTATCATGGTGGTCATGATGGAACAACGAATTGAGCAACACTTTATTGACAGCGCCGACCTGAAATACCAGTGTGCACAGGTCTTGAGCAAACCCATTGCCATCGCCATCCAAGCCATATTGGCCTGTGTGACCAGCGGAGGAAAGGTCTTGGCATGCGGAAACGGGGGCTCGGCCGCCGACGCGCAGCACTTTTCGGCAGAATTTGTTGGCCGCTTTGAGCGCGAGCGCCCTGAGCTCGGTGCTATTGCGCTCACGACCGACACGTCCATCCTCACGGCCATCGCCAACGACTACGACTTCAGTTCCATTTTTTCCCGCCAGGTGCGGGCCCTGGGCCAAAGCGGTGACGTACTTCTGGCCATCACCACCAGCGGAAACTCTGCCAATGTGCTGGCCGCAGTGGAAGCCGCGCACCAGCGCGACATGGTGGTCGTGGCGATGACCGGGCGCGGCGGCGGCAAAATGAACCAGGCGCTGCGTGACACCGATGTGCACATTTGTGTCCCCCACGATCGCACCGCTCGCGTGCAAGAAGTCCATCTTTTAACCATCCATTGCATTTGCGATGGAGTTGATGCCCAACTCATGGGCGACCAAGAAAGCATTGCATGACCGTTTTATCCACATCTGTTTTCCAACGCCTGGTACGCCCGCTGGCCCTGGGCCTGGCGTGCGCAGTGAGCGCCGCCACCCTGAGCGCTTGCTTCCCCCTGGTGGCGGGCGGCGCCCTCATGTCCGGCTTTGTCGCCTCTGACCGGCGTACCTCGGGTGCCCAATTAGAGGACCAAGGCATTGAGCTGCGCGCAGCCACCCGCTTGCGTGAAAGCCTGGGTGACCGGGTGCACATCAATGTCACCAGCTACAACCGCCAGGTGATCCTGACGGGCGAAGTCCCCAACGCCCAAGACAAGGCCAAAGCAGAAGAAATTGCCAAGGGCGTGGACAACGTAGCCAGCACGCTCAACGAACTCGCCATCATGGTCAACAGCACCTTGTCCGAGCGCTCCAACGACTTGATTACCGCGGGGCGCATCAAAGCGTCCCTGCTAGATGCCAGAGACCTGTTTGCCAATGCGTTCAAAGTCACTACCGAGCGCGGCGTGGTCTACGTCATGGGTCGGGTCACCGCGCGCGAAGCCAAACGCGCCACCGAAGTAATTAGCGGCGTGCAGGGTGTGAAAAAAGTCGTGCGGGTATTCGAAATCATTTCAGAAGACGAACTGGCGCGGCTGCAACCGCCCGTCCCGCCTAAAAACTAGTGCTCCAAGCGTGGCATGTAGCCCACGCCCGGCTTATTTCAGGCGCTTGATCAGGCTCGAGGTGTCCCAACGCCGGCCACCCATGTTCTGCACATCGGCGTAAAACTGGTCCACCAAGGCCGTCACCGGCAGACGGGAACCATTGCGCTTGGCCTCGTCCAAGACCAGCCCAAGGTCTTTTCGCATCCAGTCCACCGCAAAGCCAAAGTCAAACTTGCCGGCCACCATGGTTTTGCCGCGGTTGTCCATTTGCCAGCTTTGCGCGGCGCCTTTCCCAATCACGTCGAGCACCTGGTTCATGTCGAGTCCGGCATGCTGGCCAAAGGCAACCGCCTCGCTCAGGCCCTGTACCAGGCCGGCAATGGCGATTTGGTTCACCATTTTTGCCAACTGGCCCGCGCCACTGTCGCCCAGCAGCGTGAATGCGCGCGAAAACGCCATGCCAACGGGTTGCACGGCAGCAAAAGCGTTGCCTTCGCCACCGCACATAACCGTGAGCAAACCGTTTTGTGCGCCCGCTTGGCCGCCGGAGACGGGTGCGTCAATAAACTGCAAACCCACAGTGCGCGCAGCATGGCTTAGTTCGCGTGCGATCGTGGCCGAGGCCGTGGTGTGGTCGACAAACACCGACCCCTCACGCATGCCGGCAAAGGCGCCGTCTGCACCCAGGGTGACGCTGCGCAAGTCATCGTCATTGCCCACGCAGCAAAACACGATGTCGGCGCCACGGGCCGCCAAGCGCGCCGAAGCGGCGTGGCCATGGGTGGCCTTGGCGCCGGCAGTGCTCCCGAATTCCGCAACCCAAGCATGCGCTTTAGCCGGCGTTCGGTTGAAAACCGTAACTTGGTGCCCCGCCAAGGCAAGGTGCCCCGCCATGGGATAGCCCATCACCCCCAAGCCTAAAAAGGCCACCGATTGCGGTGCAACGGGTTCGTAAGGGCGGGGGTTGATAGAGGGTGTTGGGCTCATGGGATGTTCCTAAATCGATTGGCTACTGGGACTTTGCAGCCACCGATTAAACGATAAATAGGTGCTCGGTCCCGGCGGACAGGTCATTGTCTCGGGTGGCCTTGCCCTGCAATTTGATTTGCAGGCGCAAATCGTTGACCGAATCGGCGTTGCGCAGCGCATCTTCGTAGCCGATTGTGCCGGCTTCGTGCAAGTCAAAAAGTGCTTGGTCAAAGGTTTGCATGCCAGTTTCCCGGCTCTTTTTCATGATCTCTTTGACTTCCAAAATTTGACCTTCCTGAATCAAGCTGGCAATCGTCGACGAATTAAGCAACACCTCGACCGCCGATACCCGACCTTTACCCCCCACCATGGGAACCAGTCGCTGGGACACAACAGCCCGCAAATTCAGCGACAAGTCCATCAACAACTGGGGGCGGCGCTCGTCGGGCAGAAAGTTGATCATGCGGTCCAGGGCCTGGTTGGCACTGTTGGCGTGCAGGGTTGCAATGCACAAATGGCCGGTTTCGGAGAATGCGATGGCCAGTTCCATGGTTTCCCGGTCCCGCAATTCGCCCATCACGATCACGTCTGGCGCCTGGCGTAAGGTGTTCTTCAGTGCGACATCCCAGCTCTCGGTATCTAGCCCAACTTCACGCTGCGTCACCAGACAGTTTTTGTGCGTGTGCACAAACTCCACGGGATCTTCGACCGTGATGATGTGCCCATAGGAGTTTTCGTTGCGCCAATTCACCATGGCCGCCAGCGCGCTCGACTTACCCGATCCGCTGGCACCCACCATGACGCACAGGCCACGGTTTGCCATGGCCACGTTCTTGAGCACCCCAGGCAGGCCCAAGGCATCGATGGTGGGCGGGGTGGTAGGAATAATGCGCAGCACCATGCCCACCTTGCCCAACTGCACAAAGGCGTTGACCCGAAAGCGCCCCAGACCGCTGGGGGAAATGGCGAAATTGCTCTCCTTGGTCTGCTCGAAGTCCGCCGTCTGGCGGTCACTCATCAGGCAACGCACCAGCAGCGCAGTGTGTTCGGGTAGCAGGGACTGGGGCGACACTTTTACGAGAGCGCCGTCAATTTTGATCGCGGGTGGAAAGTCGGCGCTTATGAACAAGTCGCTGCCCCCGCGGCTGATCATGAGCTTGAGTAAATCGGAAATCAGTTGGGATGCTTGGTCACGGTTCATGGTGTTGTGCTCCTAAAAATGCATTCGCAGACCGCCGTGGGCCCTTAGCCGGGGAAGTTTTCTGGCGTTTTGGCATTCGCACGCGCCTCCGCCGGGCTGATGCGCTTGGCCCGCACCAGGTCAAGCAGGTTTTGGTCTAGCGTTTGCATGCCGAAGTTGTTTCCGGTCTGTATGGCCGAGTAAATTTGAGCCACCTTGGACTCGCGGATCAGGTTGCGCACCGCATTGGTGCCGACCAGGATTTCATGCGCTGCCAAGCGCCCATCACCCGCGAGGTTTTTGCATAGGGTTTGGGATATCACCGCTTGCAGCGACTCCGACAGCATGGTGCGCAGCATGTCTTTTTCGTCGCCGGGAAACACATCGATGATGCGGTCAATGGTCTTGGCCGCGCTCGAGGTATGCAAAGTACCAAATACCAAATGCCCGGTTTCGGAGGCCGTCATGGCCAGCCGGATGGTCTCCAGGTCTCGCAGCTCCCCCACCAAAATCACATCCGGGTCCTCCCGAAGCGCAGACCGCAAGGCATCCGAAAACCCGTGGGTATGGGGCCCGACTTCGCGCTGGTTGATGAGGCAGTTTTTGGGCTCGTGGACAAACTCCACCGGGTCTTCGATGGTCAAGATATGGCCGTTACGGTTTTCATTGAAGTGGTTAACCATGGCTGCCAAGGTGGTGGATTTACCAGACCCGGTGGGACCAGTCACCAGCACCAAGCCGCGCGGTCTGAGCGCTAAATCCGAAAAAATGGCGGGTGCGCCCAGTTCGAACAAAGTCAAAATCTTGTTGGGGATGGTTCGAAACACGGCACCAGCGCCACGCATGTGGTTAAAGGCGTTGACCCGAAAGCGCGACAAGCGCTCAATTTCAAATGAAAAGTCGATCTCCAAATCCTCTTCGTAGCGTTTGCGCTGGGAGTCGGTCATGATGTCGTAGACCATGCCGTGCACCTCCTTGTGGGTCAGCGCAGGCAAGTTGAGCCGGCGCACATCGCCGTGGACCCGTAACATGGGCGGTAATCCGGCTGAAAGATGAAGGTCTGAGGCCTTGCTTTTGACACAAAAAGCCAGTAGTTGAGCGATATCCACGAAAACATTCCTTTCCATTTGAACCAGCACCCGGCCCAAAAATACGCCTGCCCGGTAGGCCACATTGCATTATCACTACGAATCACTATGGCAATTGAACCCAATTTGGAACTTATCCACACGCGCATCGCCCAGGCCTGTCAAAAGGCCGGACGCGCGCAAAGCGGGGTGCAGTTGCTCGCCGTCTCTAAAACCTTCCCCCCCGAGGCCGTGGCGCAGGCCGCTGCCTGCGGGCAACGCGACTTTGGCGAGAATTACATACAAGAAGGCGTGGACAAAATCGCCGCCCTGGCGCATCTTGGCTTAACCTGGCACTGCATTGGCCCCCTGCAAAGCAACAAAACCCGCCCGGTAGCCGAGCACTTTGACTGGGTGCACTCGGTAGACCGGCTGAAAATTGCACAGCGCCTGAGCGAGCAGCGGCCATCCACCTTGCCACCGCTCAATGTGTGTATCCAGGTCAATATCGACGGTGGGCCCACCAAGGCTGGCGTGGCGCCCGAGGACGCGCTGGCCCTGGCGCAGACGGTGGCGGCGCTGCCGCGGCTGCACCTGCGCGGCATCATGACCATCCCCGAGCCCACGCCCGACTTTGCCGCCACTCTGGAAGTACACCAGCGCGCCAAGGCGCTGTTTGATCAGCTTCGGGCCAGCGGTCTGCCGCTTGACACCCTGTCCATGGGCATGAGCGCGGACCTGGAGGCGGCCATACAGGCGGGCAGCACCTTGGTGCGCGTGGGGTCGGCGATTTTTGGCGGGCGTGCTGCCCGGGAGGCAGCTACACCACCGGCTTCCCAATAGGCTCGGTCGTGATGCGAGCGCAGCGGCCTTACAAAGTGCGCCGCAGCGCCTCAAAAAAGAGCTCACTTTGCAAGCGCTCACTGACACCTTGCTTCGCCACTAGCGCCGCTACATCAGGTGCGACGGGCACAAGCGGCATGCCGGTGGACTGGGCCAGCACCTGGGCCGTGCAGGCGCGCTCCAGGTAGTACAGGTCGTCATAGGCGTAGTCCATGCGCTGGCCGCACACCACCACGCCATGGTTGCCCAGGAAGGCGACTTCGGCGCCTTGCATGGCGTGGGCGATGCGCTCGCCCTCGCTAGCGTCCAGGGCGAGGCCGTTGTAGTGCGCGTCAATGGCCAGTCGGCCATGAAAACGCATGGCGTTTTGCGACAAGGTGGTATCGAGCGCGCGCGCCTGGGTCAGCGTCAGTGCGGTGGCATAGGGCATGTGGGTGTGCAGCACGCAGGCCTGGCGGCAAATGCGGTGCACTGCGGCGTGGATGAACATGGCGCTGGACTCTACCGGATGGTTCCCGGCCAGCACGGCGCCATCCGCATCCACCAGAACAATGTCGTCCACCCCGACTTCACTCCACAGCAAGCCCTGCGGATTGAGTAAAAAGCGCCCGCTGTCGTCGGGCAGCTGCACGCTGAAGTGATTGCACACACCCTCTCCCAGGCCATGGTAGGCGGCGGCGCGCAGCGCCAGTGCCAGGTCGGCACGCAAGCGCGTGACAGAGGGGGATTGGTAGTCGGCGAAGTGGTGGTTTTGCATCGGATTCTTTCAATCTGAAGATGGCATACGGGTTTGGCGTCTGCGTCATCTCGTGCCACAAGCCTACAGCAAAACCTGTCCGTCCACGCAAGTAAGCACGTCGCCCCCCACCCAGACCTGGCCGGCGGCATCTTGGGCGATGTGCACCCGGCCCTCGACGCCCACGCAGCTGCCTTGCGCGGCGGTGTAGGTTTTCGGCGCGTGGCCCTGGGCGATCAGCCACTGTGCCAGGCTGGCGTTGAAGCTGCCAGTGACCGGGTCTTCGGTGATCTGCGGCCCGGTGCTGAAAAAGAAACGCACCTCAACTGTGGGCTCGTCGACCAAGCTGACGGCCCTGTGCGCGCCACCCGCACCAAAAGCCCGCGCCTCGCGATTCGAGCGCCCGATCAGCCCTGGCGCCAATGGCGCCTCAGCCACAACCGCCAGCCCCACGCCGGTAATACCGAGCCGCGGCATCAGCCGCGCCAGCGCCGCCAGGTCGGGCTCCAGCGCCAGCACCGTGCTGGCGTTGTCCACCAAAAAGCCGAAATGCTGGGGGCCGTTGCACAGGTGCTGGGCTGCAACAATCTGGCGATGCTGCAATCCCAGGGCGGCGGCCAGCGCAGCACCGTCCTCGGGCGTGGGCGCGCGGCGCACCAGCGGCGGGGCGGCAAAAGCCAGGCGCTGGCCACCGGGCGACGCCGCGTTGGGCGTGCGGCTAATGGCCACCAGACCCGCCTTGCATTGCTGCACCACGCGCGCCGGGTTGCGCGGCACGCCACCGGCCTGCAGCCAGGCGTGGCAACTGCCCAGCGTGGGGTGCCCGGCAAAGGGCATCTCATAGCCGGGGGCGAAGATGCGTACCTGGTAATCGGCCCCAGCGCCAGCGGCCTCGGGGGTGGGCGGCAGCAGAAACGTGGTCTCGGACAAATTGGTCCAGCGGGCAAAGTTTTGCATTTGCGCGTCCGTCAAACCGCCGCCGTCCAACACCACGGCCAGCGCGTTGCCCAGGTAAGGCCTGGCGGTGAAGACGTCAACTTGTTTAAACGGGCGTTGGATCATGGTGTGCTGTGGGTTGCAGCCGGGTGGGCTGCGTTGGCGGTAATGTGCTCCAAACTGCCATCGCCATAAGCACGCAGCACCTCAGAGACGACGATGTGAAAGCCCTTGTACCAAAGCTTGTAGTCGCGCTTGGCTTCTAGGTGATCCGCGTTGCCGCTAAAGTTCTTGAGCGAGTCCATGTCCGACCAATAGTAGGTTGCATTAAACAGCCGGCCGTGTTCACTTTGCCAGGTCTCGCGCCCAAGGTAGCCGGGGGTGGCGACGGCGGCGGCTTCGATCTTGGCGTCCAGCGCCAAAAAACGCGCGTCGTAGGTGCCGGGCTCAAAAATGAAGGCCGCAGAGATCATGGAGGGCTCGTTATCGGCGCGGGCGCCACGGCCACCGGACCCGCAGACAAACGCTTACCCAAGAACACCACCACCACCACAGCCAGGGCAAAGCCCAGGGTCATCGCCTCCAGCGGCTCGCCCAACACCGGCACAGCGGCCAAAATGCTAAAAAATGGCTGAAGCAATTGCACTTGGCTCACGCGCAGCGCGCCGCCCAGGGCCAGGCCGCGAAACCAGGCAAAAAATCCAACCCACATGGAAAACACGCCCACATAGCCCAGCGCCAGCCACGAAGTGGCGCGGATGGGCTGCTCGGGCCAGTACAAGAGCGCGCCGGGCAGGGTCAACGGCAGCGCCATCACGCACACCCAGCAAATCACCCGCTCGGCACCCAGCGCAGGCGTCACCTGCGCGCCATACACATAACCCACAGCTGCCCATGCAATGGCGGCCAACAGCAGCAAATCTGCCCACTCCAAACCAAAGCCCTGGCCGTGCTGGTAGGCGCGCAACACAGAAAACGCCGCCACCAGCAAAGCGCCCGCGCCCGCACACAGCCAAAACCCCAGACGCGCCCGCTGGTGCAGGACCCAGGCCGACATGGCTGCAGTAGCCAGCGGCAGCAAAGCGGTAAACACCGCCGCGTGCCCGGACGTGACCTCGCGCAGCGCCAAACCGAGCAGCAGCGGAAACCCTATGACGTTGCCCAACACCGCCATCATCAGCGGCAGGCGCTGGGTGGACAAGGGCCATGGCGACCGGGTGACAAGCAAAAACACGATAGACAAGCCCCCGGCAAGCGCCGCCCGGGCAAAGGTAATAAACCAGGCCGAGAGCTGCGGGTCTTCGGCTGTCCCGGTAGCCAGCCGCGTCATAGGCAGGGTGACGGCAAAGATCGCCACGCCCAGCACGCCCAGCCACAGGCCCAGGGTTTCTTGTTTGGTATTCATGCGCCTGAGTGTAGACAGGCGACAAGCGCATAAAGAGACAGTTACAAGGTCGCCATCCAGCAAGCCGTAGCCACCAACACCCCCGCCATAGCCCGGTTAAACCGGCGCAGGCGCCGCGCCGTGGCCACACCATCCACCACCGGGCCGCTAAGCCACTCGCGCAGCAGCGCGCCCATGGCCGCATAAAGCAGGTTGCTGAAAAAGCCAAAGGCCACCATCAGCGGCAACGTTATGGCAAAGCGCTGCAGGACATCGTCGCGCCCGGCCAGCCAACCGGCCACCACGGTCAAGGCCAGCATCCAGGCCTTGATGTTCAAAAACTGCAGCGCCACGCCCTGGGTAAACGTGACCTGCAGGCGCGCCAAGTCGGCCTGCGCCAGTGTGCGACTGCCCCAGAGCTTGAGCGCCAGCCATAGCAAATAGGTTATGCCCATGGCTTGGATGGCCAAGCGCAAGCCCGGCACCGCCAACACTACCGCGCCCAAGCCCGCCGCACACAAGGTAAACAGCAAGCCCCAGCCCACCGGCACCGCGCAAACAAAGCGCAGCGCGTGGCGCAAGCCCAGGTTGGCGCCCAGGGCGGTGGACAGCGCCGTGTTGGGGCCGGGAGTAAAGCTGGCCGCGGTGGACAGCAAGAGCAAGGCGGTAAGTTCGGCAGGGGGCATGGGAATGGACTGTAACGACAAAGTCGCGCAGGCTGGCGGCCAGCACCAGTAGCATTGCGCCCTTCATCACACAAATACAAGCGAGCACCATGCCCACGACACCCCAGGCCACCAGCCCCACCAAACGCCCCCACATTCTGTTCATCATGGCCGACCAGATGGCCGCGCCTTTGCTGCCGCTGCACGACCCGGCGTCGGTGATGCAAATGCCGCATTTGTCTATGCTGGCCGCCCAGGGTGTGACTTTTGACTCGGCGTATTGCAACAGCCCGCTGTGTGCGCCCTCGCGCTTTAGCCTGGTCAGCGGCCAATTGCCCTCGCGCATTGGCGGCTTTGACAATGCGGCGGACCTGGCTGCCGACGTGCCCACCTACGCCCACTACTTGCGCAACCTGGGCTACCGCACGGCGCTATCGGGCAAGATGCATTTTTGCGGCCCCGACCAGTTGCACGGCTACGAGGAGCGCCTGACCAGCGACATTTACCCCGCCGACTACGGCTGGGTGGTCAACTGGGACGCACTGGAAAAGCGCCCCAGCTGGTACCACAACATGGCCTCGGTGCTGCAAGCTGGGCCGTGCGTGCGCAGCAACCAGCTCGACTTTGACGAAGAAGTGGTGTTCAAAGCGCGCCAGTACCTGTATGACCATGTGCGCAACACGCCGGAGCAGCCGTTTTGCCTCACGGTGTCGATGACGCACCCGCACGACCCGTACACCATTCCCGCCGAATACTGGGACTTGTACGAGGGCGTGGACATCCCCATGCCGCGCACCGTGATTGCCCAGGCGGCGCAAGACGCGCATTCCCAGCGCCTGCTCAAGGTGATTGACCTGTGGGACAAACTGCTGCCTGACGAAGCGATTGCCCGCGCCCGGCGCGCCTACTTTGGCGCTTGCAGCTATGTGGACAGCCAGATTGGCAAGCTGCTCAAAACCCTGGACGACTGCGGCCTGCGCGAGGACACCATCGTCGTGTTCTCAGGCGACCACGGCGACATGCTGGGCGAGCGCAGCCTTTGGTACAAGATGCACTGGTACGAGATGGCCGCGCGCGTGCCCCTGGTCATCCATGCGCCCCAGCGCTTTGCGGCGCACCGGGTGGCGGGTAGCGTGTCCACCATCGACCTGCTGCCCACCTTTGTAGAGCTGGCCGGTGGCACGCTAGACGCGCAGTTGCCGATCGATGGCCGCTCGCTGCTGCCGCATCTGCAAGGCGTGCCGGGTGCGCCGGGCCACGACGAGGCTATTGGCGAATACATGGCCGAGGGCAGCAAGACGCCGCTGGTGATGATCCGCCGTGGGCCCTGGAAGTTCATGTATTCGCAAGACGATATTTGCCTGCTCTACCACCTGGAGACTGACCCTGACGAGCTGAACAATCTGGCCGCCGTGCCCGCGCACCAGGCAGTGCTGAGCGGCTTTATGCAAGAAGTGGCCCAGCGCTGGGACCTGCCCGCGCTGCACCAGCAGGTGCTGGCCAGCCAGCGCAGGCGTCGGCTGGTGGGGCAAGCGCTGACCAAGGGAAAGCTCACCGCCTGGGACCACCAGCCCCTGGTCAAGGCCAGCGAGCAGTACATGCGCAACCACATGGACCTGGACGACCTGGAGCGCCGCGCGCGCTTTCCTAAGGTGTCTTAGGGCCGCATTAACGTGGCAACCTATTGGCCGATCACGCGGTCCATGGACTGGTCGCGCAGGGTATGTGCTTGCTGCGCGGGGTTTGAAGGCGCGGCGGCTACCTTCGCGGCGGGCGCGGGCGGGGCTTCCACCACCGTGACGCTGCCTTTGGATACGGCTTGCGTTTGGCTGCCTGAGGGGCATGGTTTGTCGGTGTAGATGGTTTCGCCGCCACGGCTACATTTTTGGATACCGCTGGGGCTCGCCAGTACAACCGCCGTGCTTGGGCGCGCCTCCGGTAACGCGCCCGGCGCGGGCGCCAGCGGCCAGTAGTGCCGCACCGTGTCTGCGCCCACCCCCACCTTGGCCAGACCTTTTTCAATCAATGGGCGCCACTGGCGCACCGTTTGCGTGTCCCTAAAGTACCAGGCCCATGACGACAAAAACACCATCAGCACCAGCAGATTAACCACCTTGCCCCGCATAGCCGCTCCCTTTTTTAATTGCAACGCTCGGTTGTAACCTAAAAACTTTCTAATTTGGCAATCACACTGTATTTGTTATGGAAAACACGCAGACGACACTCTGGCGCTATGCGCAGGCCAAACAGCTGCGCTGCGTGTCTTCAGGCCGGGGTTTGCAGGCGAAAGCAGGCGTCGCGCGCGCCCACATGGAGGCCACGCGCGTTGACGATGGGCTGGGCGCGCCAGGGTTGCAGCGCCTCACGCTGTGCCGCGTCCAGCCAGCCGAGTTGCTCCAGTGCCTCTACGGTGGCGGCGTACAACGCGGTTTTGTTGCCGTCGCTGATCTTGAGCGCCAGCGCCTCGCCCCGGCTCTTGCTGGCCACCACTTGCACACCATCAGCGCCGATTTTGGTAATCCAGTCGCCCCGGCCGATCTGCATAAAAGCCAGGTCGTTGCGCCCGGTGCCGCTGACCATCTCGGGGTAGGCCGTCATGGCCTCGCCGAGTTGGGCAAAGCTGCTCCCAAACTGCCCGTCTTGGGCGCCACTGGCCAGGCGGGCGTAGCCGTAGGCCAGCTTGGACAAGGGCATGGCGTAGTTGGGTGCCGAGCAGCCGTCAATGCCCATCTTGAGGTCTTGCACATCCATGCCTACGGCGGCGGCCACGTCACGCGCAACCGCCTGCTGCAGCGGGTGCTCAGGGGCAATGTAGTCGTCCAGACTCCAACCGTTTTGCACGCAGTGCGCCACAAATCCGGCGTGCTTGCCGCTGCAGTTGTTGTGGCGCTCGTCAAAGTAAATGCCGTCAGGCGCGGTTTTGTCCATGAGCATGTAAGTGCCCGGCACGTGGCAGCCACAGCGCAGCACCTTGTAGTCTTGCCCGGCCTTGGCCAGCATGGACTCAGCCGCCTGCACGTGCATCGCCTCGCCATTGTGGCTGGCGCACAGCATGGCCACCTCGGGCTGGTTCAAGCCAAACTCCTGCGCGCCACCGGCCTGCATAAAAGGCAGCGCCTGCAAGGCCTTGAGCGTGGAGCGGGTAAAGCTCATCATGTGTGGCCGGCCGACATAGGCCTGCAATTCGTCCCGCGCATTGACCACCGCCAGCGCGCCAAAGTGCACACATTCGGTCAAGCCGCCACGGCTGAGTTGGATGAGGGGGGCGAAATCGCTGGGGGTCATAAAGAAGTTTCTTTGTGCGTAAAGGGAAGGTAATGGGGCGCAACGGTGCGGTTTTTCCGGTCTGGCGCGTCACCCGAAAGACAAGCATACCCCCTGCAGCATCCGCCGTTTTCTATACTGGAGCCGCCCTGACGCCCACCCTTGGGCACGCCAGAGGCCACACCCCCATGCTCGAACTACGCGCCCCCCTCCAAGCCCACCTCGCCCATCTGCTGGTCCGCCCCGGCGACACAGTGCATGCCGGGCAAGTGCTCCTGGTTTTAGAAGCCATGAAGATGGAGCACGAAGTAATCGCACCGCACGCCGGCGTGGTGCAGGAGTGCTTTTTTGCGGTGGGCGAGGCGGTGGCGCAGGGTGATGTGTTGCTGGCGATGCAGCGCAACGCCCGTGCAAGCACGCCACCGCCGGGCTCCGACGGCGCAGCGGCAGCGCCTGGCGCCCTGCACGCGCCGCTTGCCCCCATCGCGCTGGTGTCGAAAGGCCCCGCCAGTCCCGTGGCCGCCACCAAGAATTCAGCAACCGTGCGCCCCGACTCGGCCCGCGCCCAGGAACGCCACGCCTTCACCCTGGACGCCAGCCGCCCCGCTGCCGTCGCCAAGCGCCACGCGTTAGGCATGCGCACAGCGCGCGAAAACCTGGCTGACTTGTGCGATCCAGGCAGCTTTTCAGAATACGGCGCACTGGCAGTGGCCGCGCAAAGCCAGCGCCGCAGCCAGGACGACCTGGTGCGCAACACCCCGGCCGACGGCATGGTCTGCGGCACCGCCGCCGTGGGCGGCGCGCCCTGCGTGGTGATGGCCTACGACGCCACTGTGCTGGCCGGCACCCAAGGCATGCGCAACCACCAAAAGACCGATCGCATGCTTGGCCTCGCGTTGGAGCACAAGCTTCCGGTCATCTTGTTTGCCGAAGGGGGCGGTGGCCGACCGGGCGATGTGGACATGCCTATCGTGGCGGGTTTGCACGTGGCCACCTTTGCCAGCTTTGCGCGCCTGAACGGCCAGGTGCCGCTGGTGGGCATTGCAGCCGGGCGCTGCTTTGCCGGTAACGCTGCGCTGTTGGGCTGCTGCGATGTGGTGATTGCCACCCGCAGCAGCAACATCGGCATGGGCGGCCCGGCCATGGTCGAAGGTGGCGGCTTGGGCGTGTTCACGCCCGAGCAGATTGGCCCCAGCAGCGTGCAGCACGCCAACGGCGTGATCGACATCTTGGTAGACGACGAGGCGCAGGCCGTGGCCGCTGCCAAACACTACCTGGGCTTTTTCTGTCCGGCCAGCGTCAGCTCGGCCTGGCAGGCACCCGACACGCAGGCGCTGCGCGATGTGGTGCCCGAAAACCGCCTTCGCGTTTACGACAGCCGCGCCGCCATCGCAGGCCTGGCCGATCTGGGTAGCGTGCTGATGCTGCGTAGCGGCTTTGGTGCGGGCATCCACACTGCGCTCTTGCGGATCGAAGGCCGCGCCCTGGGCTGTATCGCCAACAACCCGCAGCACCTGGGTGGCGCCATCGACGCCGATGCAGCCGACAAGGCGGCGCGCTTTATGCAGTTGTGCAATGCGCACGGCCTGCCGATGCTCAGCTTGGTGGACACGCCCGGCTTCATGGTCGGCCCGGAGATCGAAACGCGCGCCCAGGTGCGCCATGTCAGCCGCATGTTTGTGGCTGCGGCGCATTTACGCGTGCCCTTTGTGAGCGTGGTGCTGCGCAAAGGCTACGGCTTAGGCGCCATGGCCATGACGGCCGGAGGCTTTCATGCGCCGCTGTGCACCATCGCTTGGCCTAGCGGCGAGTTTGGCGCGATGGGACTGGAAGGTGCGGTGCGCCTGGGCTTTAAAAAAGAATTGGAGGCGCAGCCCGAAGGCCCGCAGCGCCAGGCACTGTTTGAACAACTCCTGGCCCAACAGGTGGAGGGCGGCAGCGCCCTGAACATGGCCGCGAGTCTGGAAATCGACGCTGTTATTGACCCCGCCGACACCCGCGCCTGGCTCAGCCGGGCGCTGGCAAGCGGGCAAACCCGCCCCTTGCGCGGCGGCATGGTCGATGCCTGGTAAGCCGGCCCCAGGAGAGCAGGGCTACAGCGGCTTAGCCGTTTCCAACCAACAGCGCAGCCGCTCTACCCCTTGCGTCAGGCGGCCTAAGTCTTTAGAGGCAAAGCACCAGCGCAACCAGCTGCCCGCCTCGGGCGC